>Ga0065711_1004952_pt1 | contig 24129 bp, 17 predicted proteins | sample Hoacrofraction12_FD_59098 | JGI IMG/M metagenome (GOLD analysis project Ga0065711, IMG submission 59098) | Hoatzin crop microbial communities from Cojedes, Venezuela - Epithelial fraction 12 v2 (version 2) | ecosystem: Host-associated > Birds > Digestive system > Esophagus > Crop | place... | reverse complement strand
ATGTGGTAGAATAATCGTAGTCCATGGGTTTGTCTCCTTGATGAATTTGGTTTAGCGATTAAATTCTATCAAAGATAAGCTCCATGGGCTATTCTTATATTCAACTGTCCAACTTCATTTTACAATCGGCGTCCTGTATTTAATTCTTAATGAATTTTCAGATTACTTCCTCCTGCCAGTCGGTGACGTTCCTCACGTCCTCACTGCAGTTGAAGTTGATTCCGAGCTTGTGGATTGTCTTGCCTTCCTTCCGTGCCGGCAGGATGAAGCCATCGGCATACTTCCTCTCGTCTATCTGCTCAAGTGCCGCCTCACCCGATCGGTTCAGCTTGAACTCTATGATATACACATGATCACCAACTGTCATCACAGCATCGATACGACCGATGTTTGTGCGCAGCTCCGTCATCACCTTCATGCCGCACATTTTAAATATCGTATATACTATCGACTGATAGTACTTCTCGCTCTTTATCTGGATGTCATACGGAAGCTCAGAGAAGAAGGTCTTCATGTACTCCATCATCTCGGCGGTGTCTCCGTCATATGCAGAGGTCACGAAACCTGATATAAATCCTCCGGTCTTTGCCGGTCCGGTATATACATTTGCAAGACTCTCCGAGAAGGACTGTTCAACCTCATAATTAGGAAATCTCAACCTGTAGGTTGTCGGCGTTTCAATCATTATCCTGTCAAGAGTCAGATACCCCGTCTGATACAGCATCTGGATGATGGCGCTGTTTTCAACATCTTCGGATGCAAGCATCGTTACGTCAAATGTGTCGATTGAGGTTTCGGACATCAGAACATTTTCAAGATCACTCAGCACTATCCGATTCTTCTTCAGCATCTTCATCAAGAATGTCGGTGTTCCGGTAGCAAACCAGAAGTTCCTGTATCTGTATCTGTCATTTATAAACATTCCAATCGATACCGGATTATATACCGTCTTAGCTCCATCACAGAACTTAAATCCGTCGTACCACCTTTTCACATCAGACAGCACCTTCTCGCGTGTCACACCAAGCTTATCTGCAGCCTCATCCATATACTCGCCGAAGTTTAATCTTAGCTCCTCATCTGTATAACCAAGCATATCCGCATAATCGCTATGCATACTTATGTCGTATATGTTATTCAGCTTCGAGAAAATTGATATCTTTGCAAACCTCGTGACTCCGGTGATGAACGCAAACCGAAGCATTGACTCAGAGCCCTTGATCACCTGGTAAAATGAGTCCATGTAATTACGATACTCTTCTGCCTCCTCAGGTGAATTTAAATGATCGAGAAGAGGCTTGTCGTACTCATCTATCAGGAGAACAACCTGCTCATTAAACCTTGTTCCCAGTGAATTGATAAGCTGTTCAAATCCGCTTGCAGCATCCTCCTCCGAAAAATCAACTTCGTAATATTCCGCTGTTCGACCAAGCATCACAAGAAGATTCTTATTCAGTTCAGCGATACTTTTCATCACGACCTTACCAAAGTCGATATGTATGACCGGATACTCCTTCCAGTCATAGTCGGTATCATATATATACAGTCCCTTGAAAAGCTCCTTCTTTCCGCGGAACACTGCATCAAGAGTTGATACCGTAAGACTCTTACCGAAGCGTCTGGGGCGGGACAGGAAGAAATATCCCGAGGATTCCTTCGCAATATTGTAGATATATTTAGTCTTATCCACATACAGCTTACCCTCAGTAATCAGCTTCTCAAATGTATATATTCCTGTACTGATATCCTTCATATATCCTCACCTTCAACCGCTGCATTTTTTAGTATCCGCGCTGTCTCATCATGCGCGAACCATTTTCTCTACAAAGAAACATCCGACCTCTGATTTATAGGTAACATTTTATAAAATATAAGAACAGATGACAATATAGAAATCTCCTGTTATCAGACGCTATGCTTCTTGCCTGAGACTCGTACTTCATAAGGTCACTGAGTCCGAATCTCACCGGCAGCACATTTCAACTTCACTATATAAAGTTTGTTTAGAAAATATAACAATATTAAAAAATAGTGCCTTATTTACAGGGTGAATTGTATCAGCATATACTATGACCATCAACAAAAAACTGCCGGTGGCACGAGACACGGTCCGGCATGATTGTATGGCCTATCCCGGCATAGAATCCGGCAACTATGTAATATCACAAGGAGGACACCAACTATGAGTATAGATAAGAGACAGCCTGTCATCTTCAGCGGACACGGCTCACCCATGAATGCAATCGGAGATAATAGAGCAAGGGACGGCTGGAGAGCTGCCGGCGAGAAGCTCGGTAAGCCGCCTGTAATAATCGCCATATCAGCGCACTGGACCACAAGAGGACTCTTCGTACGACGTGCCGAAGATAACCCTCAGATAAATGATATGTACGGCTTTCCCAAGGCTCTCTACGATGTTCACTATGAGCCTGCAGGTTCTATAGCGTACGCCGATAAGGTACTTGACTGCCTCGGCGATATGGCTGCAGTAAATAATGAGTGGGGTATCGACCACGGTGTATGGTCCATCCTTAACACCATGTATCCGGATGCTGATGTGCCCGTCGTCATGATCAGTACAGATGCATCCGCATCTCCTGAAGCACAGTTCGAGGTCGGACGCCGACTGAAGCCGCTCCGCGATGATGGAGCCATGATACTTGCCAGCGGAAATGTTGTCCACAACCTCCGCCGCGTCGACTGGGACATGGACACCGGCTACGACTGGGCAGACAGATTTGATGAAACAATCCGTGATGCTATCATATCCAGGCACTTCGATACACCTGTGAACTTCAAAGATATCCCCGACTGGAGCAAGGCTGTGCCCACAATCGAGCACTACTACCCGCTCCTCACTGCCCTCGGCGCCGCAGACGAGTCAGGCAACGTCGAAGTCTTTAACGACTACCGTGAGCTTGGCTCCATGTCCATGACCTCCTACATAGTTGGGTAATTATCAGTCAGAACCACATTGGGCATGCAACATGTGCATGCCCAATGTGGTTCTGACATTTGTTTAATTACAAAATATATTTGCCGCCCTACTGCTCCAGCAGCTTCTTCACGCTGACAAGCCTTACACACAGTGTAAAGAGCTCCGCAGCAACCTTCAGATCCTCAAGCGTCGGATATGTAGGCGCGATACGGATGTTGCTGTCATGAGGATCCTTATGATACGGCCATGTGGCACCGGCACCTGTCATGATGACTCCCGCCTTCTTCGCCTTATCAACTATTGCCTTCGCGCAGCCGTCCATCGCATCGAAGCTGATGAAGTAACCGCCGTTCGGCTTGGTCCACTCGCCGATACCCAGTCCGCCGAGCTTCTCATCAAATATCTCCTCAACCGCCTCAAACTTCGGTCTGATAATAGCAGCATGCTTCTTCATATGCTCAGTCATACCGTGAATATCTCCGAAGAATCTCACGTGTCTCAGCTGATTCACCTTGTCATGACCGATAGTCTGATGCTTCAGCTGACTCATGATATCCTCCAGGTTGTTCGGTGACGTAGCCAGTGCTGCGATACCGCTTCCCGGAAATGTTATCTTAGAGGTCGAAGCAAACTTATAAACCATATCAGGATTTCCGGCACGCTTACACTCTGCCAGAATCTCTATCAGGTAATCCTGCTTATCATCATAGAGATGATGTATGCCATATGCATTATCCCAGAATATACGGAAGTCCGGTGCAGCAGGCTTAAGACGCGCGAAGCGTCTTACCGTTTCATCCGAGTATGAGTAACCCTGGGGGTTCGAGTACTTAGGCACACACCATATACCCTTTATAGCCTCATCCTCAGACACAAGCTTCTCCACCATATCCATATCCGGTCCTGTCTCTGACATGGGAACCGGTATCATTTCTATACCGAAGTACTCAGTTATACCGAAATGTCTGTCATAGCCAGGCACAGGACACAAGAACTTAACCTTATCCAACTTGCACCAGGGAGTATTTCCCATAATACCGTGCGTCATGGCACGAGCTATCGTATCATACATAACATTCAGTGATGAGTTGCCATAGATGATGATATTATCAGGATTGTTCTCCATCATATCACCGATAAGCACCTTGGCTTCCTCTATACCGGTAAGCACACCGTAGTTTCGGCAGTCTGTACCGTCCTCACAGGAGAGGTCCGCGTCAGAGTTAAGTGCGTCCATCATTCCCATGGATATATCGAGCTGCTCACGGCACGGCTTACCACGGCTCATATCAAGATGAAGATCCATCTCCTGAAACCTCTTATATGCAGCCTTCAGTTCCTCGAGCTCTGCAGTGAGCTCCTCCTTTGACATTTCCAAGTACGACTTCATAATTTTTCCTTTCTGTGCGATTCTGCAATCCTACGTCGAGCATGTAGGCTTCAGCTCCGCTATACTTTCCTCCGGGCTGCGTAATACAGCCGAACACCTGCTATAATTTACCACCATATACAATTATCACGCAAGTATATTTAGCTTCTGCAGCATAGAACGCGTTCCCACCGAAGCATCATCGATATTTCCATATGCTACCCTGCGAAGTACATACCGTCAAACAGCTCCTCAACATCGACACCGTCTATACACTGACTGACGCCGTCCTCTGTTTCCTCAACATATACTCTCACGTAGCTGCCGTCATCACAGCTAAGGTCAACGTATGTCTCATTATCTGTCCTGTAGATTACAACAGTTTCTCCGGACGGGAGTGTGTCGCCGGTTGAGATCACATTTCCATCCGCATCGACAGTATCGCATGACACGCTCTGCAGGGTTGTGAGTTCATAGCCGGTAGCAGTTACGAAGCTGTCTGAGAGCGCCTCGGGCACGCCGCCATCCGAAACCCTGTATGTGCACACGGCATCATACACGCTGAGCAGCCCTATCCTCTGCGACAGATAGAAATATTCGGGATTTGTCAGGTAGCCCGTGGAATATATATAGCGGCTGCTGTCCTCATCATAAGTTGCGTACTCTGCCTCGCTGGTTATTGTACCAACGAATTTTTTACCATCCTGCACCGCAGTCACATCGCCGCCTGTTATATCATAGATGTAGATGTAATAGTAGTCGTTGTCACCATATGTATCCAGATACAGATAGTAGTGATCATCCGCTGCATGTATCAGTGTACACTCGATGTCGTACCCCGTTATATCAACCTTCGTCTTCTCGTCATTGATATATATGCATGCCCCGTCATAGGCAACGTAGTCACCGTCATAGTTCTGCAGCCCCATCACATAGATGTAGTCCGACGCACCATCACCATCTATGTCAGCATACATGCTCTCATAGGCAGATGCTTCGACCGCCCATGGATATGTATCCCCCGCCGTATAGATACCGGACAGATACTCTGACACCTCATCATAGGCGAAAGAAATCTCCTGACGTCCTGTTATTTCCGTCCCCAGACAAAACGGTGCAAAGTAAAATGTTATCGTCTGTGGCTCAAGCGTATAGGAGACCATGGAATCACTATCCTTCAGCACTGAGAGCACCGTGTCCTCAAGTGAATCACCGAAGTCAAAGTCTGAATATATCTCCTGCAGCCTGTCAGCTATCATACCGGAGATGCTCTCGTAATCCTTCACGACATACTCCAGGTCAATCTCCTCACCCGTCATCGTATCGATGCTCACACCGCTTATATATTCATAGCCGCCCGATCCCACATAACTCGTACAGAGAAATGCTATGCTGACAACCCGCGTATCCGCTCTTCTTATATATGACTCGCAGCGGTTATAGACTGTCATACCCTGCATCTGTTCTGCATCCTCATCATCCAGAACAAGCTCCAACATGTAGTCATCCATACTATGCATATCCGTCTGCATGGACGAGTTCAGAGTTTCGAGTGCACTGCTGAGTGCTGTATATTCATCGAGGTCGTAGCTTCCGTCAGTTGTAAGGAATATCTGCGGAAACTGCACCTCGTAGGTATATATCTCATCCTCATCCGTCATGTAGTCTATTACCTGCTCAACCGCGAACTGAAGCCTGATGGCACTCTCATCCTCCGGTACAGTATTACTGCTCACATAGCTGTCTGCCACCTTGTAGCTGCCCGTCGCATCACTGTCCGCTGATGTATCTGCCGCAGTATCCGAAGCGGCAGTATCGGCTGCAGCATCTGAAGCAGTGGCATCAGCCTTAGTATCCGAAGCAGCGGTACCTGCTGCTGTGTCATCACTTGAATCAGATATGTCACTATCTGAATCCACAGCACCACTGTCTGAACCGGTTTCTTCACTACCCGAATCCACCACACCACTGTCCGCACCAGATTCTTCACTGCCCGAATCCTCCGATGTATCCTTGTCCCCGGATATGCTTTCGCCACCGCTCTCAGTGTCCGATGTACCGGCTCCGCAGCCGGTCATACACATCACAGCCATAAGTATCACTGCTATACTCTTCTTAAATCTGTACTTCATACGTCCTCCGTGTAAATCGAAAACACCTCTCTCAATCGCGTAGGGAGGATTCCATCTCCCTATGTCGCACATTTCGGCTCATTGCCACCGCGCATATAAAGCTTACGCCGCGACTGGTCGCGGCGCAAACTACTTCATAAAATATTCATACCCTATCAGTATAACTCATATACCTATTACTTATCACCAAGATCAAACTTGTCATGGATTGCTGTCATCGCACGCTCAGTGTTCTTCTCATCGATAAGTACCGTAACTCTGATCTCAGAGGTTGATATCATACGGATGTTGATATTCGCATCATAGAGAGCCTCGAACATCTTAGCGGCAACACCTGCGTTACTCTGCATACCGGCTCCGACGATAGAAACCTTAGCCACATCCTTGTTCACATCAATTTCTTCAAACTCCATCTGGTCCTCGATTATCTTCTTAGCGAGATCCGCATCATCATCAGTACATGTAAATGTTATGTCCTTCGTACCCTTACGTCCTACCGACTGGAGTATCATATCTATATTTATGTTCTTCTGAGCAAGTGCATTGAAGAGCTTAAATGCTACCCCCGGCTCATCCTTAAGTCCTATAACTGCAACTCTTGCTGCATCTGAGTCTGCGGCAACACCGCTTACTAACATCTTCTCCATCTTGCTTCCCTCCTTAACTATGGTTCCTTCGTTCATATTAAGACTTGATCTGACTACAAGCTGTACTCCGTACTTCTTTGCAAGCTCAACTGAGCGGTTGTGAAGCACTCCCGCACCGAGTGTTGCAAGCTCCAACATCTCATCATAGGTTATAACATCCAGCTTACGAGCCGCCTTAACCTTCCTGGGATCTGCTGTATATACACCGTCTACATCTGTATATATCTCACACTTATCAGCATGAAGTGCTGCAGCTATGGCAACAGCAGTTGTATCAGAGCCGCCGCGCCCGAGTGTTGTATAGTCATCATACTTGTTGACACCCTGGAAACCTGTTACTATAACTATCTTCCTCTGCTCGAGCTCATTCTTGATACGCTCACTGTCGATTCTCTTAATACGTGCATTTCCGTATACAGAGGTTGTATGCATGGCTACCTGAAATGCATTCAGCGATACAGCGGGCACGCCGAGGGAGGCCATTGCCATCGCCATCAGTGCCACCGACTGCTGCTCACCCGTAGTCATCAGCATATCCATCTCTCTCTTGGGAGGATTGGGATTTATCTCCTTCGCCATATCGATAAGCACGTCCGTGTACTTACCCATAGCCGATAGAACGACTACGACATCATTTCCCTTCTGGTAGTCCTCGATACATCTTCTTGCAACATTAAATATTCTGTCCTTGTTTCCGACGGAGGTACCGCCGAACTTCTTAACAACTAACATTACAGGTATTCCTTTCCGTAAATATTATCAAAACCCGATACATATCGGTATTATGAATCATCGTGCCGATTTCCTGTCAGCTGACGCACTGACATCCGGATTTTCTACAGCGCCACACGGATTCTGCTGACTACATCAACTCCGGCAGCAGCCGCATCAAACTCGCTTCCGGACATCTCTCCGGTCACAAATGCCTTCGCGCCCTCTATAAACTCAACCTTACCGAATGCCGCCTCAACCGCTGCATCTGTAACTGTGTCTGCAACTCTTACAAGGTACGGTGTTCTGAACTGATCAGCCGATCCGAGCTGTGCCTTCTCCGTCGACCAGAGTACCGGTGCCGTTGTGCCGCTTCGCTTTATCGCATCTACCACATCCGATACAACCGCACTCGCCGTAGGGAGGCTGCCAGCACCCTTACCGTAGAACATAACATTTCCGAGGTTATCTCCACGAAGGAGGATAGCATTATAAACACCGCTTACGTTGTAGAGCGGATTGTCGTTATATACAACGAAGGGTGCGACCATAGCATATACCACACCGCCGGTCTTTCTGCAGAGACCGAGCAGCTTGATGGATGCGTTTATCTTCTTCGTCACTGCGAAGTCATCAACAGTAATCTTCGTGATGCCCTCCGTGTAAATGTTATCAAAGTCAACCTGCTTCTCATATGCGAGTGATGCAAGGATGGCAATCTTACGACATGCGTCGTAGCCCTCGATGTCCGCCTCGGGATTTCTCTCGGCATAGCCCTTATCCTGCGCCTTCTTCAGTACCTCATCGAAGTCTGCACCCTCGTCCTCTATCTTAGTAAGTATGTAGTTGGTGGTTCCGTTCAGAATACCCTGAATCTCCTTGATATGGTCGACGGTCATGCACTCGTTCAGTGGTCTGATAATCGGGATACCTCCTCCGACTGATGCCTCGAACAGGAAGCTTACCGAGTGCTCTCTTGCTATGCTTAGGAGCTCAGCACCATGCTTTGCCACAAGCTCCTTATTTGAGGTACATGCACTCTTGCCTGCCTCAAGTGCTCTCTTCACAAATGTATGCGCCGGCTCTACTCCGCCCATAACCTCAACTACAACGCTTACCTCGGGGTCGTTTATTATAACGTCGATGTCATGAACCAGAACCTCCTCCACCGGGTCTCCGGGGAATTCTCTCAGATCGAGGACATACTTTACATTTACATCCTCACCCGTACGGCGTGTTATATGAGATGCGTGTGACTTTATGATCTTATATACGCCGCTTCCTACTGTTCCGTATCCGAGTATTGCAACATTTACCACCTTTACTTACCTCGTACTTTCTATATTTTTCCTCCAACCGGGTTGCCCCGGGGCATTGACTACTATCGGATGCATCATAGCTGCAGCCTGCCTTCGCAGTTTTCCGCTCAGCAAACTTCGCTGAAAACCATTCGCTTCGCTCATGGTTTTCCACCAAGCGATACTACGTATCACTTGGGGTAAGCTTTGTCCACTTAAGGTATGCATTGATGAACGGATCGATTTCTCCGTCGAGCACTCTGCCTGCATCACCGACCTCACACGCTGTCCTCGTATCCTTAACCATCGTGTATGGCTGAAGCACATATGAGCGTATCTGACTTCCGAAGCCGTTCTCGGAAACCTCGCCTCTGATACCCGACATCTCCGCCTCGTGCTCTGCCTTCTTCAGCAGATAAAGCTTCGACCTCAGCATCTTCATACAGCTATCCTTGTTCTGGTGCTGTGAACGCTCATTCTGGCACTGTACCACGATTCCCGTGGGCTTATGTGTAATCCTGACCGCAGACGCCGTCTTGTTTATATGCTGTCCGCCGGCACCGCTCGCACGGTAGGTATCTATCTCCAGGTCATCCTCATTTATCTCAACATCTATGCTGTCATCCACGACCGGCATCACGTCGACCGAGCAAAACGAGGTCTGACGCTTACCTGCCGCATTAAACGGCGATATCCTGACAAGTCTGTGTACACCGTGCTCAGACTTCAACAGTCCGTAAGCATGATAGCCGTTCACCTGAAATGTCACCGCCTTTATACCGGCTTCCTCTCCATCGAGGTAGTCGAGTGTTTCAGTCTTGAAGCCATGCTTATCTGCCCATCTCTGGTACATCCTGTATAGCATGCTTGCCCAGTCGCAGCTCTCAGTTCCACCCGCTCCCGCATGTATCGTAACGGTTGCGTCGTTCGTATCGAACTCCCCAGAAAGAAGTGTACTGATTCTCAGAGTCTCGAGCTCACTGCCGAAGCGCGTCAGCTCCTCACCGGCCTCGGTGAGCATATCCTCGTCTCCCTCCTCAGCCATCTCAAGCATAACGCCTATATCGTCATACCTGGCAGACAGTGCTTCGAAATTCGTTATCTCATCCTTCAGATTCTTTGACTCCTTCATAACCTTTCCGGAATTCTCTATATCATCCCAGAAGCCGGGTGTCTCCATCTGCTTATCCAGCTCTTCTATTCTCTTTCTCTTCCCCGCGATGTCAAAGTGAATCCCTTACTTCCTCGAGGGGTGAACGGTACTTACCGTACTGCAGCTTATACTCTTCAAGCTCCAGCATCCCTATCACCTGCCTTTATTTATTGTCAATTTTCATGTGGCATTGTTTGTACTTCTTGCCGCTGCCGCAGGGGCACAGATCGTTCGGATATATCTTCTTTGCGGTCTTCTTTACTGGTCCCTTCTTTACGGTGTCATCCTTGTTGGTGCCTGTAACCTTGGCAACCTCCTCACGCTTTACCTCCTCCTGAGGCTGCATGCGTACGTGGAGCATCATCCTTGTAACATCTTCCTTGATAGACTGTATCATGTCATTAAACATGTCGTAGCCCGCAAGCTTATACTCAACAACCGGGTCTCTCGAACCGTATGACTGAAGTCCGATACCCTGACGAAGCTGCTCCATATCGTCGATGTTATCCATCCACTTCCTGTCAACCGTCTTAAGTATTACAACACGCTCAAGCTCTCTCTGTACCTCGGGTGTCGGGAACTCTGACTCCTTATTCTTATATATCTCAAGAGCCTCATCCTCGAGACGCTTCTTAAATGCTGCCGCGCCGCCCTTGGACTTCTCCTCCTCCGTAACCACAATCTCACTTGCATACGGAACTATAGGTCTCAGCGTATCATTTAGCTCCTTGATATCCCAGTCATCGGGATCTACGTCGCTGTTAACTGCCTTATCCACATATGCATCAACTGTATCCTTAATCATCTCAAGGACTGTCTCATGCATATCCTCCTCATCCAGCACCTTACGACGCTCGGCATATATAACCTCACGCTGCTCATTGTTAACCTCATCATACTCAAGGAGGTTCTTTCTGATAGCGAAGTTGTTGGACTCTATCTTCTTCTGAGCCTTCTCCACAAACTTAGTTATAGTCTTATGCTGTATCTCCTCACCCTCAGGAATCTTCAGTGTATCATACACTGCCATAACTCTCTCGGATCCGAAGAGTCTCATCAGGTCATCCTCAAGTGAGAGGTAGAACTTCGACTCACCGGGATCTCCCTGTCGTCCCGCACGACCGCGGAGCTGGTTATCTATACGTCTTGACTCGTGTCTCTCTGTACCTATTATCTTCAGACCTCCGAGCTCCTTGACTCCCGGTCCGAGCTTTATATCGGTACCACGTCCTGCCATATTGGTTGCGATAGTTACCGCTCCTGCCTCACCGGCTCTGGCTACTATCTCAGCCTCCATCTCATGGAACTTCGCATTCAGCACCTGGGCATCGCGGATGCCTCTCTTCATCAGAAGTGCATGCAGCTCCTCGGATGCGTCGATATTAACGGTACCTACCAGCACAGGCTGTCCCTTAACCTTGACACCGTCTACCTCGACCTCCTTATTCCTTGCCTCTATAATCTGCTCAACTACTGCGTTAAGCTTCTCCTTCTTAGTCTTGAAGATGGCATCATCGTGGTCTATTCTCTGCACAGGTCTGTTTGTCGGCACAACCACTACATCCATGCCATATATCTCACGGAACTCTGTCTCCTCTGTCTGTGCGGTACCGGTCATGCCGGCCTTCTTCTCATATTTATTGAAGAAATTCTGAAATGTTATCGTAGCGAGTGTCTTACTCTCACGCTTTACCTTAACATTTTCCTTAGCTTCGATAGCCTGATGCAGTCCGTCGTTGAAGCGTCGTCCGGGCATGATACGACCGGTGAACTCGTCAACGATGTAAACCTGATCATCCTTTACGACATAGTCCTGATCTCTATGCATGATGGCATGAGCCTTGAGAGCCTGAAGCATGGTGTGCTGTATATCGATGTTCTCGGGATCGGCCAGGTTCTCAATGTGGAAGAACTGCTCTATCTCCTTGACACCCTGCTCCGTGAATACAACGTACTTGTCCTTCTCATTTACGAGATAGTCGCCGTCCTCCTCGATGGCGGTACCCATGATGGCATCCATCTTGCTTATCTCTGTGGAGGCGGTACCCCTCTGCATACGTCTTGCGAGGTAGTCGCACATCTTGTAAATCTCGGTGGACTTACCGCTCTGTCCGGAAATGATAAGTGGTGTTCGAGCCTCATCTATAAGTATCGAATCTATCTCATCGATGATAGCGTAGTTGAGACCTCTCTGAACGAGATCCTTCTTATATACAACCATGTTATCTCTCAGATAGTCGAAACCGAGCTCGTTGTTTGTGATGTAGGTTATATCACAGTTATATGCTTCTCGTCTCTGCTCCTTCTTGTCGGAGTTGAGGATTACGCCTACTGTAAGTCCGAGGAAGCGATGTATCTCGCCCATCCACTCAGCATCACGCTTTGCCAGGTAATCATTTACCGTAACTATATGCACGCCCTTGCCTGTAAGTGCGTTGAGGTATGCAGGCATGGTTGACACGAGTGTCTTACCTTCACCTGTCTTCATCTCGGCTATACGTCCCTGATGGAGGATGATACCACCGATTACCTGCACCCTGAAGGGCTTCATGTGCTCTACTATTTCTCCGTTCTCATCTCTCGTACTGAGCACTCTGTCCGAAGCCTCTCTCACTACCGCAAATGCCTCCGGCAGCAGGTCATCGAGTGTCTCTCCCTCAGAAAGTCTCTTCTTAAACTCCTCTGTCTTGGCACGGAGCTCCTCATCCGAGAGTTTCTGCATATCCTCATCAAGTGACATAACCTTATCGGCTATGGGACTGATTTTCTTCAGCTCTCTGTCGCTGTGCGTACCAAATATTTTCTCTCCTATAGACATTGATTAAACTCCTGTCCTTATAATATCGGCTTTTATACTGAGCCATCTAAGTACTATATCATCATTAAATAACTCTATCAAGCAAAAATCACGGGGTGACATCATCTATTCCATTTGAAAATACAATCGAAAAACCTCCGGCGGTCTGTGACCGTCGGAGGCCGTATCTTCTCTATATATACTATTTATATATATTATATATACTATGCCGCTTAGAACTCCGGCTCGATGAGTCCGTAGGTATTGCCCTTTCTCTTATAGACAACATTTACCTCATCCGTCTCGGCATTCCTGAATACGTAGAAGTTATGTCCGAGAAGCTCCATCTGCACACATGCATCCTCGGGATACATGGGCTTAACTGCAAATCTCTTGCTTCTTATAATCTGTATCTCGTCATCGTCTGACTCATCCTCCTCATCGAGGAAGCTGTCCTGGAAGTAGGCTGCATCCTGCTCCTGATCAACGATTCTCTTCTTGTAGCGAACCACCTGGCGCTCTATTATCTCTACAACCATATCGATAGATACGTACATATCATCGCTTACCTGCTCGGCTCTGATGATATGACCCTTCATAGGGATGGTAACCTCAATCTTCTGACGCTCCTTCTCTACCGAAAAGGTAACCTGTGCCTTCGTGTCCTCTGAGAAAAACTTTTCAAGTCTGCCGAGCTTATCGTATACAGCAGCCTTGAGACCTTCAGTAACATCAATGTTCTTACCGCTTATAATGTAATTCATGTCTAATCACTCCTTCTCGCTGTAATCTACATCCGACGTCTGTTTAACCCCTCATATAACCCATAACATACACGTCTGATATAGTAAATCAAATTATATCATAAGCAAAATCAACAAACAATCATTCATTCATCTTTTTCCATAAACCTTTTATCATAAAATCGGAGCTGTCACAAACAAAGCCTTGTGACAGCTCCTCTCTTCGTCCTAAGCAAACGCCAGAAAATGCAGTATAACCGCTACCACCAACCCCACCAGAAATCCTGCAAAAACCTGCAGCGGTGTGTGTCCGACAAACTCTTTCAGCTTCTCCTCTGCGGTAAGCTTGGTACCGGAGAGCTTCTCAAAGACCTCAACCATGTCATTCAGCACCTTGGCCTGCTTGCCGGTTTCGAGTCGTACTCCCATGGCGTCATGCATTACGATTATAGCCATAATCGCAGCAAGCGCAAATACCGGTGAGTTAAGTCCGCACTCCATGGCGGTTGCAGTTGCAACTGCTGTAACCGTCGAGGAGTGGCAGCTTGGCATACCTCCGTCACCGACAAGTCGTTCCGGTTCAAATCTGTGATTTACTATTACATATATGATGGCCTTGAGTATCTGGGCAGTTGCCCATCCGATTACTCCGGTTATGAGTATTTTGTTGGCAAGAAGTAGTTGTAGCTGCTGCATATGATGTCCTCTCAAATTACATAGTCTCCGGCTCCGGATAGTCCACTCCGAAGGTTTCAACAGTAACCGACTTCATAACCTGCGGCTCGATAGGCTTATCTCCCCAACCGGTTCTCACTGTAGCTATTCTGTCCACTACATCCTGTCCCTCGATAACCTTGCCGAAAGCAGCATACTGTCCGTCAAGATGCGGTGCATCCGCATGCATTATAAAGAACTGACTTCCTGCTGAGTTCGGATTCATAGCACGTGCCATAGAAAGCACTCCTCTTGTATGTGCAAGATTGTTTTCGAAACCGTTAGCCGAGAATTCACCTCGTATGCTGTAGCCGGGTCCGCCCGAGCCGCGTCCCTCGGGATCTCCGCCCTGTATCATAAAGCCGCTTATGACTCTATGAAATATTATTCCATCATAGAATCCCTTCTTTACAAGGGATATGAAGTTGTTCACCGTATTCGGTGCTATCTCGGGATAGAGCTCAGCCTTCATGACAGAGCCATCCTCCATGGTTATTGTAACTATAGGATTCTGCATGTTATATACCTCCTGTATATTTTACAAACAAGTTTCATGTCTTATGATTCGTAACATCTGTATCCCGGCCCGTACCAATCCGCAGCACCTGGTGCTGCAGCTTCCGGTCACGACTTCGGTGTGAATCAATCGTATCTCTCATCGAAGACACGCTTACTCTTCTTCTCACTTCTCGGAAGTACTCCAAGCTCCACAACCTTAACTATAGGTGTGAAGCCTATCCTTGCCTTAACCTTCTCGGCAACTCTCTCTGACATTTCTGCGAAGTCCACACTTCCGTTTGTTTCTACGTAGATACGCATGGTGTCCTTGCCATCGAGGTGAGATATACGTATCTGGTACTCACTTGAAAGCTCGGGGAAGGTTGCAAGGATTTCCTCTATCTGCTTAGGGAATACATTTACACCCTTTATCTTCATCATGTCATCGGTTCTGCCTGAGATTACATCTATTCTCGGGAAGCCGCAGCCGCACGGACACTCACCGGGTATGATACGGCTGAGGTCGTGTGTCCTGTATCTGATGAGCGGTGCTCCCTCCTTCACAAGTGTTGTGAGGACTATCTCACCCCACTCTCCGTCGGGAAGGTTCTCACCTGTCTCCGGGTCGATTATCTCGACATATACATAGTCTGTCCAGATATGCATTCCCGTATCATACTTGCAGTTGATACCGATACCGGGGCCATATATCTCTGTCAGTCCGTAGATATCGTAGAGCTCTATACCAAGCTCCTCCTTGATACGGCTTCTGATCTTCTCACCCCAGCGCTCAGAGCCTATAACACCCTTCTTCAAATGTATCTTATCCTTGATGCCTCTCTTCTCTATCTCTTCAGCCAGAAGAAGTGCGTAGCTTGATGTGGCACAGAGCACTGTCGACTTCATATCCATCATCATCTGAAGCTGCTTATCTGTATTTCCGGGTCCCATGGGGATGACCATGGCTCCAAGCTTCTCAGCACCATTCTGGAAGCCTATACCGGCAGTCCAGAGACCGTATCCGGGTGTAACATGGATTCTGTCCATATTGGTGATGCCTGCAAACTCATAGCAGCGCTTAAACATTTCTCCCCAGTCGTCTACATCCTTCGCTGTGTAGGGAATGATGACGGGTGTTCCCGTAGTTCCTGATGACGAGTGGATTCTCACTATCTCCTCCTCAGGTGTAGTCATGAGTCCAAGCGGATATGCATCCCTCAGATCCTGCTTCTGTGAGAAGGGAAGCTTCTCGAAGTCCTCTGCCGTCTTTACTTCGCTTATGCCCGCCTCCATCAGCTTCTTGCCATAGAAGTTCTCGGCACGTCTCAGTCTCCCTATCTGGGTGTTTACCTGCTGCAGCTGCTTGTTGCTTATTTTCATCTCTGCACTTCTCCTTTTTATATTATGATTTTTATATCCTGCTGCTTTCCTTTTTACAGTCTTTATAAACTCTCAAGATTCTCCTGTCTACCGATTAAATCACTGCCATGTAGTGCATATACATTGGATTAGGTAAAAAACTTGCAGTGTCTTTGCCTACGTTTCGAGGTTCTACACCTCTGCAGTGTAGTAGTCAAGTGCACGGTCGTTCAGCTCCCACAGCTTCTCCGGAAGCCTGCTGTGCATAGCCTCCCTGACTGCCTCACGGTCGATGCCTATATCCATCACATCGAGCGCCGCACCGAGCATCAGCGTGTTCATAACCTTGCTGTTTCCGAGCTTACTCATAGCCTCTTCGGTATCTATAATAGTCAGAGCATCAGCCGGAACCACCTTCCTGAGGTACTCTATTACCTCCTCGGGATTATAGTGTGCCGCACCTGTCAGTGCGCTTACCGGATATACCGGATTCACACTGCTTATAACCCTGCCGCCGGGAGCCAGATACTTCAGCATCCTGACTGTCTCTCCGGGCTCGAAGCCGATGATTATATCCGCCATGCCGCTTCCGATAAGAGGGCTCCTTGTGTCACCGCCGACTCTGATGTAGCTTACCACACTTCCGCCTCTCTGTGCCATACCGATAGTCTCAGCACCTCTGACTATAAGCCCCTTACTCATAGCCGCAGCCGATACAAGCTTCGATGCAAGCACAGTTCCCTGTCCTCCGACACCGGCCATGATTATGTTGATACACCTGTCACCGATGACTCCCGCTGACTCGCCAATCGACACATTTCCGGCACACACCTGAGACTCGCTGACAGCCGTCTGTGAAGCAGCTTCGCTATTCGAAGCCGACGTCATACCGCTCGCTTCAGATTGCTGCGTACCGGACTCTGCTCCTGCTCTCATCGCCGCAGCCACTCTCTCAGCCTTCTCGCGATACTCGCCCTGCTGCTCCATAGCCGCTGCCCGTTGTCTATCCTGAGCAGCCTTCACCACGTCACCGAGGTTTCTTGCCTCACCGCCGCTTATAGCACCCACCGGGCAAACCTGCTCGCACAGCGTACATCCCGTACACTGGCTCTCATCTATGGCAGCCTTACCGTCCTTCCATATTACACCGGGACATCCCAGCTCATTTATACATTTGCGACAGCTCACACACTTGTCTCTGTCGACGTGTGCCTTCGCCGTCTTCGGCTTAAACTTAACTATGCACGGATACTTAAATATAATCGCCTTAAAGCCCGGCTCGTCTGCAACTCTCTTAACCGCTTTAACCGCAGCATCCAGCTCCATAGGATTAACTGTCTCCACGGTCTTTACTCCTGCCGCTCTCAGCAGCGCCTCGATATCGACCTTCTCTACCACGTCCCCCATCATGGTCTCACCCGTACCGGGATGAGGCTGGTGTCCGGTCATCGCCGTTGTGGAGTTATCCAGCACCACGAGCGTCATATCCGCCTGGTTAAACAGTCCGTTTATCGAGCCCGTTATACCCGCCGCAAAAAATGTCGAATCTCCCACAAAGGCAAATGCCTTCGTATCCGGTTCTGTATGCCATACCCCCTGCGCGATATTTATACCTGCACCCATACAGAGGCACGTATCACACATATCGAGCGGCTGTGCATTTCCGAGGGTATAGCAGCCGATATCTCCGCAGAAGATAGTCTTCTGGTCCTTCATAGCCTGCTTCACGGCATAGAAGGATGCTCTGTGAGGACAGCCCGCACACAGCACCGGAGGTCTTACCGGAAGTGGCGGTACTGCAGGCTCAGTCTTTGCGGCAATCGCATTTGCTGCAGCGGTCGTTCCTGCAGCTTCGGTACCCTCTGCACCTGCCTTTGCCGCAGAGGTCTTTTCTGTACCTGCTGCCATGACAGCCTCAGCTGCCTTCCTATCACGACGCCTTCGTTCATTCAGTTCACCACTGACAAAGCCCTGCAGCAGCTCGCGTACCTCGTCCATGGTATTTTCACCGGATGGCTTCACATAGCCGTCTATCTTGCCGTGAATCCTCACATGAAGCCCGTACTTACCGCACACATATACGAGTGCACGCTCTATCACGGGGTCGAGCTCCTCGATTACCAGCACCTCGTCGAGCCCCTCCAGGAACTCCACCGCCTTCTTCTCCGGGAATGGGAACGGCGTAGACACCTTGAGAAGCCTCGGATGGTTTGCCTTATCTATATTATCCCAGATGTATGCATGATTTATACCGTGGGACGCGATGCCGACATTTCGTCCGCTGAATATCGAGCCTATCTCATAGCTGCCACTCTCCTGATATATACAGTTTCCCTCATACTCCGAGAAAACCTCCGACAGCTCTGCATTTCTCTTCTCTATCAGTGCATGATTCTTCACCGAGAGTCTCGGGAAGATAACCCACTTAGAGGAGTCCTTGACGAAGCCTTCTATGTCCCTGTGTATGTACTCGTCCTCATCACGTATACTCACCGCCTCATAGCCGTGGTCTATCCTCGTGGTCGGTCTGATAAATACCGGAGTATGATACTCCTCCGACACCCTGAACGCCTCGAGCATCATGTCATAAGCCTCCTGCACAGTAGACGGATCGAAGATAGGCAGCTTCGAAAACATCGCAAATGTCCTCGTGTCCTGCTCTGTCTGCGATGATATAGGACCCGGGTCATCTGCAACCAGTACAACCATCGCGCCCTTCACACCTATGTACTCCAGGCTCATGAGCGGATCCGCCGCCACATTCAGTCCTACCTGCTTCATCGTCACCAGACTTCTCGCACCACTGTACGCGGCACCTGCAGCGACCTCCATACCCGACTTCTCGTTTATAGACCACTCCACATATATATTTCCCTTATTTCTCTTGGAAATGTTATCCAGCACCTCGGTTGACGGAGTGCCCGGATATCCCGACACAACGTTCACGCCTGCAGCTATTGCCGCACATGCCATGGCTTCATTTCCCATCAAGTATTCCTTATGCATGTTTACACTCCTCCTAAGCAACAAATGTAACACAATCACGGTCTTTAAACAACCGACAAAGAGCACGTTATCACACCCTGAGCGACCTTCTGCTCTGTCAAGAAATATTTATATTTCAAAATTATTTCGGAAGTTTTAACAAATTTTTCACATTTTAAAATGTTATTATGTAAAGCACTTAGAGTGTTGACAATGTTGATAAATTTGTGCATAAGACCGTTTTTTGCCATTTGTGGACTAATTTATCAACACTTGCCCTGTTGCGATTTTATTTATTATTGTCAACTACACGCCTTTTCTTTTGTGCACCTTGCACAATTTATGCTTTTTAGTACTGTTGATACTATCGCACAAACCGAATAGGGAAGACTCCGTCTACCCTATTGTCACGGCATTCGCCAAATGTCCCGAAACACTCCGTGTTTCTGTCCACTTGGCTCATTGCTATCGCGCAAACCGAGTAGGGAAGACTCCGTCTACCCTACTCGTTGTCACGGCATTCGCCAAATGTCCCGAAACACTCCGTGTTTCTGTCCACTTGGCTCATTGCTATCGCGTACAATCAAAAAGGAGCGGCCTCTGCCGCTCCCACATTAAAGCTTATATCCTACTGTCCTATGATTCTCACAGCCTTTACAGGTGTTCTATAATCATAGTTTGCTGTTATGATTCCCTTTCTTGTTGTTGCTGCGTGAACTATGGTTCCGTTTCCGCAGTAGATAGCCACATGACCTATATAGCCTCCGTTTGAGTAGAAGAGCAGGTCCCCGGGCTGAAGGTCGCTCAGACTTACCTCTGTTCCAACTGTGGACTGGTCTGCAGCCGTTCTCGGAAGTGAGTATCCGAATGCTTCGTATACCTTCATAACAAATCCTGAACAGTCAGCTCCGTTCGTAAGACTTGTACCGCCGTATACATAGGGGTTACCTACGAACTGCAGTGCGTAGTTTACAAGATCCACACCGGTCTGTCCTGAGGGAGCTGCTGTTGAAGCTTCAGTTGTAGCTTCTGTTGTTGCTTCGGTTGCTGCCTCGGTTGTCGTTTCTGTTTCAGCTGTAGTCTCCGCTTCTGTCGTTGTTTCAGCCTCTGTCGTTGTCTCTGTCTCTGCTGCAATTGCATATATCTTAGTTCCTGACAGTGCCACATAGCCGGCTTTCACATAACCCTCGCCTGCATTGGTCGAGATTCGTATCCAGCCGCTCTCCTGTAAAAGTACCGTATACTTCTCACCCTGAGCTGCAGTTGTTATTATATCCGCATCACTTGATGCCGAGCTTCTGACATTAAGTGATGTTGCTGTTATCCTTGCAACAAGACTTGAGCTGTTAGCAACACTCCAGTCAGCAGCGTCACTTCCGTATACGAGGAAATCATTTGATATATAGCCCTCTACACTGCCGGACTTTATATGAGTCCATGCATCGCCCTTATCTACAACAAGTGCTATGCCGCCTCTTGCAATTGTAGCTACTATATCAGAATCGGTAGAAGCCGATGCTCTGACATTTACCTCACTGCTTGCAACAACCACTGCCTTACCAACATACTCATCATAATCGATAGCTGCTGTCGTGTCAGTTTCCTCGGCTTCGGTGGTAGCTTCTGTCGTAGTTTCTGTTGTTGCCTCGGTCGTTACCTCTGTGGTTGCCTCGGTTGTTACCTCTGTAGTAGCCTCGGTTGTTACCTCTGTAGTTGCCTCGGTCGTTACCTCTGTAGTTGCCTCGGTCGTTACCTCTGTAGTTGCCTCGGTCGTTACCTCTGTGGTTGCCTCGGTCGTTGCTTCCGTAGTAGCCTCAGTTGTTACCTCTGTGGTTGCCTCGGTCGTTGCTTCCGTAGTAGCCTCGGTTGTTACCTCAGTCGATACTTCCTCAGCTCCTACAAGCTCTTCACTCTCCGCATCTGTACCTGTAGCATCCGTCACAAGCTGTGTATCCTCTGCCACAGCCTCTGCAACCATATCTGTAATCGATACTGTCGAGTAGTCTATATCCAGGAGAGCCTCAATCTCCTCGCCCTTTTCTTCTATATACTTTTCTACCTGACTTGTAATTCCTACATTATCCAGGTCGTATGTTGTCTGACCTGCCTCAGTTGTGATAGCAGTGGCTGCACCTATTATTACGGCTCCTGATACAACCAGCGCACCAAACTTGTTAAAATACATTATGTAACCTCCTGTATTTGTCTTAACACTATATATTGTGTATTGTTACATTTTTTTTACGTTTCAAATTAGTTTGTTACAAAATTGTTACAAAACAGATAGTAACACTTAACATATTCTATGTCAACCCCTTTTTACCTCTCGGACAGCGTAAATTTACCTTCGGAAAAAAGGTGCGATAATGCACCAAAGAAATCTCGATAAAGATATTTAAGACTCCTTGATTTTACACTCTATTTTCCTTTTCTTCAACCTACAACCCGGCGATGTGATGCTGAATTGCCAGCCTCTTTTTGAATGTCAGCGGCATTTCACAGTAGGTTATAGCATCTACATACTTGCCAAGTTTTCCGTGCCTGCTTCTTTCTGACATTTCGATATCATGTGCACTTAACACCTGATATTCCTCCGCTCCTGCTGCGAGTGGCAGTTCTTCCCTCTGATAACGAGCAAGCTCCAGCATGTCTCCACCATTAAGCCAGTAGGCTCTGAGCTCGGCCATTTTACTCGCCCCCAGCCTACTCCATCCCATGGGTCTGGAACTCATACGAGAAGCAAGGACATGGCTCACATGTCCTTCAGCGCTACATCCACATACATTCTTTCTGTCATGTAGTCTTTGCTTTGCAGCTGACCAGTTGTTAAGGAAGTACCTCCCTGAATCTGCTATTCGCTTCTCTACCGTCTCATCATCTGTAAGCCCTTGCAATGTATCTATAGCTATTTCAAAATCACTCTTTGTGTGATTTTTTATAATGTCTCTAAGTTTATCTCGATATTCTTTAGGGCTTTCTGTAGATAGCGTAAAATATTTTGTGTAAATGGTTTCCGACTCCTTTTATTGGATATGGAAAAAGGAACCGATTTCTTGTAAAGTGTTAAGTACCACCAAAACACGAAAGAAAGGGGTTCCTTCATGTCTAATCTTAACACAGAGTTAATGACCGCGCTATTAAATAAAGGTTCTGTTGAAGAAGTTATTCGTTCACAGCTTGAGGAAGCTATCAATAATCTTCTTCAGGCAGAACTCACAGGTTTTCTCGGATATGAAAAGCACAGTACCGAAGGTATCGGGACCGGCAACAGCCGAAACGGTACATATACCCGAGAGTTAGATACATGCTATGGTAAGCTACATATCAACATTCCTCGTGACCGTAACGGGGAGTTTGAACAACAGTTGATACCCAGCTACACCCGCAGAACTGATGACCTGGAAACAACAATCATAACGCTATATCGCAAGGGGATAACTACTCGCGAAATTGCCGAACTTATTGAAAAATTGTATGGTCATCACTACTCACCTGCGACAGTATCTAACATAACCAAAAGTGTTCAGAGCCAAGTAGAAGCATTTCACAACAGGCAGTTATCAAAGCGGTATGTAGTCATCTTTATGGATGCCACATATCTGAACGTTCGCAGAGACAGTGTTGCCAAAGAACCGTTACATGTGCTCCTTGGAATTACTCCGGATGGTTACCGTGAGGTTTTGGATTATGCTCTGTATCCGACAGAGTCGGCATCCAACTACGAGGAAATGCTTACACACATTAAAGCACGTGGTGTTGAGCAGGTTCTGCTCTTTGCCTCAGACGGTCTTGAGGGAATGAGAGATGCTGTAAAGCACCAATTCCCTGAAGCTGAACATCAGCAGTGCTGGGTTCACCTGTGCCGCACTGTTATGCGATATATACGAAGCAAAGATCGTAAGGAAATCCTCAACGATTTAAAGCTTGTATACCGGGCTGAAAATGCCGAGGAAGCTGCAACTGAGCTTGAACGCTTTCTTGAAAAATACTCAAAGCGGTATCCGAAGCTACGCGGCATATTTGAGAGGGCCAGGGCAAGTCTGTTCCAGTTCTACAGGTTCCCTGCGGAGATTCGTAGCAGCATTTATACAACAAATCTCATAGAACAGAGCAACAAAGGTCTGAAGCACAAGGCAAAAGTCAAAGAGCAATTCCCCAACGAGGAATCGTTGGATCGGTTTGTCTGCTGTTACTACAGCGACCGTAACCGTAAGTTTGCGGATCGTTTACAACGAGGATTTAAGAAAGCATCTGCTGAACTTCTGCAAATGTTTGATAACAATCCAAACGGTACCGATCCGCAGCAAATGGGCGAGGCTGCTTAAGCAGTCTCATGCATTGACCTCGTATAAAACCTGTATCGTGGTCTGGGTTAGCTGTCAAGGGTGCGAAGCACCGCTACGCGGCGTAGCCCTTGACTGCTAACTCAGACTACGATATCAAACAGTTACGAGGTCAATGAATAACACTGAACAGGGAACCTGTTCCATCGTTTACACAAAATTCTTGACACTATCCCCAAGACATCATATACGGCATCTTTGTAAGGACTCCACATATCCATAGTAACACACTCTATGCGGTCATAATCCGGCAGAGCTTTTAACCACTTAATAACAGACTCTTTCTTACGGTCTTTAATTAAGTCAAGGATTAGTTTGTTTTCAATGTCCGTAAAAACTGCTCTATACTGACGAGAAATGTGATTTTCGTCTATGCCGAGTATTCTGGGTGCGTGAAGTTCTCTTTGCTGTTCTAATAGCCCTACATAGTCACTAAACACTC
>Ga0065711_1034222_pt1 | contig 24130 bp, 11 predicted proteins | sample Hoacrofraction12_FD_59098 | JGI IMG/M metagenome (GOLD analysis project Ga0065711, IMG submission 59098) | Hoatzin crop microbial communities from Cojedes, Venezuela - Epithelial fraction 12 v2 (version 2) | ecosystem: Host-associated > Birds > Digestive system > Esophagus > Crop | place... | reverse complement strand
TCATGAGGTTCACACAGGCCCACCTCTCCAGCTTGTCCAGCTCCCTCTGGATGGCATCCCGTCCTTCTGGTGTCTCAACCGTACCACTCAGCTTGGTGTCATCTGCAAACTTGCTGAGGGTACACTCGATGTCTCTGTCCATGTCATTAATAAATATATTGAACAGCACCGGTCCCAGTATGGACCCCTGAGGGACTCCACTCGTCACTGGTCTCCATCCGGACACTGAGCCGTTGACCACTACCCTTTGGCTGCGACCATCCAACCAATGCCTTATCCACTGAACGGTCCACCCATCAAATCCATGGCTCTCCAATATGGAGAGAAGGATGTTGTGGGGGACTGTGTCAAAGGCTTTATAAAAATCCAGATAGATGACATCCATTGGTTTTCCCTTGTCCACCTTTGTTGTTACACCATCATAGAAAGCCACTAGGTTGGTGAAGCAGGAGTATTAAATTCAGTATTGCTGTTTTGTATAAAGTTTCGATTAAGTGACTAGACAAATTGTCCAATGACCTGTCAAAAATGTAGATGTTTCATTTAAAAAAAACAAAAGTCAGTGTGTTGCTGCTGTTTTATGGACATCAGACGTATTTCATACTGAACTGATTATTGCAAGAATTTCAGCAGGGCAAAAAAAAGCCCACCACCTCTGTCTTTGGGGTATACATGCAAATATGCTTAAATATCTTGTTTCCCAAGCTATCTATGCAAAAACAACAAAAAAGGACATTTGTAAACAACTGCATCATAAACCTTATTTGATTTACAGCCAGCTTCTTCTCATCTTGTTTGTGAGCGCTTTACCTTGCATCTGGATCTTGACATCTAGGTGTTTATTGAATAAACTGAGTTTACATCTCTTAAAACCTTTACTGTGAAGAACAACCTACACTAATCCATCACATTCTTAAAAGGAAAGTTTCCAACTGAAGAAATGCCTGGTATTCTGGAAGCCTGGAATCATCAGCCTCGAGAAAAGTCTTTTAAAATGTTCAGCATAGGAGCACATTCTACCTTAAGTGTGGTGCTGATAAAATAACTCTGTATCTCTAGAGATACAAAGCTGAAAGAAATGATGTTGTACATCAGAGAGATAAAAGATCACTATGCTGAAAGTAATCACCAAACTGACTTTTTCAAGGTTGAAACTGCATTTTTCTTCTAAAGCCTCCACTATTTCTTCATTTTTTCCCATATATTTTCATAAAATAATACCATTTCCTTAGAAACAATTTAAAGTATCTAAAGAATATAGGAATATAAATTGTTAAGGGAACAAAACTCCACCTCAAATGTTTGTTCATTTAAGGTTAAATTCTCTAAACAATCAGTCTATTAAACATTTTCTTCTTTGTGAAAGATAAAAAAAGAATGTTTTTAACATGCTGATTGTACAAAAAGTCAAGCTGGTATTTTAAAGACTGCAGAACAGTCTCCAAGGCATAAAGTTAGTCGGAATGGAAATGTTAGTTGGTAACCTGACACAAATAAAAGATACAGTTAATTTGTTGTTCAAATTACTGGAAACATCCCTCCTATGGGCAGTCTGAATAATTCCAGGTTTGACTGCCAGGGCACTCAGGCATTTAAATCAAAGGATTGTTATTCTTTATTACGCTCTTCCTGAGTGGATCTTACTTCTCCATTCCACTCCTGACCAAGATTTGGTTATTATTGGCCAACTTTTTGTTGATAGAAGGTATTTATCATAATCATATCTTCTTGACTTAAATGATTTATATAATAGGCTCTTTTATGGAAGAACAGCAGAAAAAGAACTACTTCTAAAAGATAACAATTGTGTGGCTAACTGTGTGGGTATTTATTAAAATATTAGCATACATTCTGTAAAGTGAAATAGTGATCAGTAGGACTTCGTTTTCGATGTGCAATCAGGTAGCAAACATTTCAAGTTATTAGGTAACTTAAGTCTCAAGGGTTGCCATATACCAGCAGAATTTGCTTAAAAAGGCATTTCTCTAAAACAACCTTCTCCATGGTGTGCATTGGTTGTAAGGAAAGACACCTTACCTCTGTTGTCTTCTGAGTGGAACTTCTCAAGGCAACATATACCCCTGCAAGTTTTCATATGGGAGAGGACTGAACCAACAAACACCTAGATAAACCCTGGCAGTATTGGCTCTGCTAGATACACATGTCTAGAGTCTGGGTAATCATAAAATCTGTGCAGAAGTGTCTCAGCCTATAATGGACTCATCAGTGGCAAATCTTGAGGTCTTGGAATCTGAAACACCTTAAAATACAATCTTGAATCATTTCCCTAGGTTTTACACCAAATTCTATTTTGTTTTCAATGGGGATGAATAATGCAACCACTGAAAACAGATAGTAAGGCCCTCAATCTGAACATACCGTAGAGGGTAAAAGTAATATAAACCATTGTTAACCTGAGTAACACAGTGACTGCCTTCTGCAAATTATGTTGCAGAAATAGAAGTTTTTGCACTGAAGACTGAAATATGAAAGCAGCAATAGAATTAAGAAGTTATACGATTTATTTTTTAAGGGTTTATGATGACATTGTGTCATACTGATTGTTTCTTAGCACAGACTACATTGTGATGCTGTTGTTTTTCCGAGAATGAGTTGCATTCTTTTTCTCTCTTTTTAGCTCAGCATCTTAATAATATGAGTAATAAGTGCAAAAAATTTTCTGAAGAAACTGCCTTCCTGTTTCCTATCTATACTTGGTAGAAACACTTTACTCTTTTTCCTTATTTCTCACAACTCATTCCAAGCACAGCGGTGAAGCGTGGCAGCAGCACTTGAGTTTACAACAAACCATTTACCTGGTAGGAGGGAACAAAATTCTCATCCAAGATTTACACCTCATCCCAGTATATTAAACCAGTTCTTAATATGAAGTCAAACTAGGCATGTCCTTAGCATTTATGGCATTTTGAAAAGAATCTCTTCATCCCTGCATCTAAAGCTGGGAAAACCATCTAAAAACAGCATGCAGATATTGGATTCTGCATCCAATTAACAACTTTGAAAAATGCTGAGACTGCTAAGAAGAAAAAAGAACTGTCAATCTTAGATAAAGCTACTTAAATAACATGTTAGGAAGTGGTAAATTTCAGCCTTCCTCTCATTTGCAAATAATCTGTGAATGCAAATTTTAGAGAGTTTGTCTTGCTGAGTAGTTTAAGAGAAATTTTTTTTCCTACAATTTCTTTCGATCGAGAGCTGAGATATAACAATGAAAGGGGTACTACAGAATCACAGAGGAAGTAAATAGTTTCTTGCCTGACTGTATTTTGTAGCCAGTAAAGTCTAGAATTCAGTATTTTTGTTGTGTAATCAGTCACAAAATATCAGTTCTGCACCTGAACGTTATGTAAATAAACGTGAGAACCGCAAGAAGGAATCATTGATACTTAATGATGGCTAGGAGCATTTCAGTGTTTCAGAAAGAGCAGAAATGAATTACACTGTCCACTTTTTTGTGTTTTCCTCTTGTGTTTTTTTCCCAAGGAAAAAAATAGTGTTTGTCTATACGTGATGTAAAAACCATTCTAGACAGAAAGATACATAAGCTATCTTGTCTGCACTGGATGTTTACAAAATATATACTCCATTTTCTCTTGTCACAGTCACATGGAGTAATTGCATTTGTATGAATACAGCACTAATTGCCAAGGGTTTGGTCACTCGTCTTTGTCTCTCTTATTAGATTAATTGCCTGAATGCCAGAGTTCCCGCTGGAGGGTTTAGAGTGCTGTTGTGACTATATGCAGAGCATTGTTTCCTCCGTTTACCTAACACGAAAGTGAATCTGTTGCTCCCTTTTAATGTCACTCTGTTGTAGGTTACTTTCCTGTTCATTCCTTTGATATGTATTGTGGAGTGAATAATCCCGTATGATACAATGCAGCATTCAAAATTGTTTTTGCTCAAGTGCCATTTGCCTTACTGCTGTATTTTTCTGCATAAATGGTGTAAGAAGTATTCTTATAAGCACACTGCAACTTTTGGAACTTGCTACAATTTATTGCAGATAATCAACAGGTGATAGTCATGAGGAAAGTGTAAGTTCTTTGTGAAGGATTTTGACATCTGGGGAAAAAACTCTAAAACTGAAATTCTGCCTGAGAGAGAGAAAATTTTAGAAAATAGGAGTCTGGATACTGAAAATGAGCTCTGAGTAGAACTGCAAATCAATGAAGGTAGACTGGTATGGTACGTATGCTCTGTATCTCCTCTTAGGAGAACAGAACTCCAACTTCACATGGCTTCATCTGTCATTAAATGAGCATGGTAAGAGTCTTTTCTCAGCCTGTATCAGTAATTATTATTTCAAGTGTAGCTGAAACAGGAATACTGGACCTGTTTTTCCTTCTTCCAAGGGGCCAAGAAAAATCAACATCAAGTTCTTCACATAACAGAAACTAGGCCATGAAGTTTTTGGCTTTGAAACTATTTTGTCTTAATTCAGATCATTCCCAAAAATTGAGCAGTCTGACTAAATTGTTAGCATGTTTTCTGTGCTTCTCACATTGCAGAGATTAGCTGGAGTCAAAGTCTTCAGGTAGTTTCTGACAGGAGAAGAATCTGATTATGAAATAGAATATGTCTGCTATGGCCCTGGTTACTGCCCAAGGAATGTACCACATACTGTTTCTTTGAAAACGAAAGGCATTCAGCAGCAAGCAAGAATTAACTTGCTTATAGTTCCAGACCTCCCCTCCCTCAGTGCTACATCCAAAACAAATATTTACCACAAGTCCTTCTGTTACTACTTCCAGTATAAACCAGATACATTGATACATATGTCATCCTAAACTCACCATTTTATCTTAACCTAATATACCTTGGCCTGGTTTTAAAAAAGGCTGGGTATCTATACCTTCCCTTGACTTAAGGAAGATCTGTGTCTGAAAACTTCGAAAACTAGGCTTCTAAAACTTCACATGGGTGCAAAACATTATTTTTTATTTTCTAAAATTTATTATCATGTCCTACCAAGTCAGTTCTTAGAAATATTATCAAGCATTTTTGAGAATGCAGCGAGATAAAGATGTATTACAAATATTGTCTCACACAGACTGGGACTGAGTCACACATTCACTGAATATACTATGAACATTGAGTCTGTCCCTGTATGATAGAGCCTCCACAGTTTTTACTACTTTTATGACTGTTCTTTGAACCTATTCCATTTTTCAACATTCTCTTACAAGTTCAAACTTCCAAAGAAATGGCCACAGTGTTCTAAGCGTTATCACAACACATGGAAGCAAGAGGAACAATAACTGCTTTACTCCTGCTGAAGATACTTCGTGGTAGACATTAGTCTTGTTTTAGAATTTGTGTCCAGAGCAATTCAGCATCACCTTTGAATGCTGGCATAATCAACAGTCTGAGCATGGAAACCCCTTCTATTTTAATTGTTTGTTCATTCATCAACAACAGTATTGTTGGTCATATTAAAATGTAAATTATTTTCTTGGCTTTTAGGTAACAAGTATTTCATAATCATCATGTGATTCATATATATTATATGTACTGAGTATCCCAAATGCAGAACAGAAATATTTACTGAATCGTAGTCATTGAAATAAACAACATTTTTATCTATCTGCTGGGCAAGATCATTGTTGGGATCCTTTTTGATCCATATTTTGCTTGAAAAAAAGCCTTTCTTTTCAGTCTTTAATCTACTAATGGTAGATTTTTCCACGTGTAGTATTTTCCTTTTCATACTCCTTATGAATTTTTCATGATTCCTAACATCGTGTGTATATTCTTTGTTATTAGCTTAGCTATTAACTAACAAATATCGCTTTTCTCATCTTTTAGTTACTACATACTTTTTTAAAAGCAATGATATCACCTTTATTATGTCAGTGCCACTTTTTTACTAATATTAATTTAAAAAAATATTGTCCTTGACAACTTGTCAGTGCCATATTTTTGATAACATCCACATTTTTCTCCTTAAAATTTTCTCCTTCCTGGTTTGAATAGAATTATTTTGGGGCTTTGTGTAGAATGTATGTAGTAGTTCATACTATTTCATTCATTTTGTTTTGTTTACATACAACGGACATAATCAAATAATAATCCCATGTACCCCTGTGGAAGTGATGACCAGCTAGTTACTACATTTAGTTTGGTAAGCAAAATATATTTATGCTAATTTCATGAGGTTTCTGATGTATGCCATCTATTAAATCTCATTTCTGCATGTCATGCAGCATTTTCCTCCGCTTCTACTCATACTTTATCTACATTATCTAATATATACAGGCAGGAGCCAATCTTCCGTGTCTATGAGACCTATATCTGCAAGTCAGTAAATGATCACAACTACTGCTCTAACCAGAAGAGGCATAAAATGGAGCATTGATCTATATGGATTCAAAGTTAATGGCGTCCAGCCTATCAATGACTTAAAATCCCCCAGAAAAGGACCATTTTGGACAAAAAAAAGGCCTCATGTCTTTTTTCTATACTACCTTTTGTAGTAGCGTATAACCACCAAATTTAATATTTCAGTCATTCATCCTCCAGATTTCTGTAATTCTAATCAAGATAAATGTGTACTGACAAGTGAGCATTCTGAGTCTTCTTATTTGCTATTTATTCCCAGCAGTTGGATATAAATAGTTAATAAGTATCATCCCCTTTTCTTCCCTTAGTGCCTTGGCTAATTTTGCAATCAATATCTCACGTTTGAGGTAATTGCTCAATTCTTATTCCTCTTTGTGCCCATCCAGCCCGTAAGGTTAGTGTTCTGCATTCTGCTGTCCAAGAACAATGCTTTCTTTTTTAATCACATAAAGACAACTCGAATAATAGTCCTCTCGTCTCACCAAGAGTTTCACAGGTTTCTAAATTCCTACATCACTAATTAAGCAGTGGTCCATTTCCACTTTTCTTACGATGTTTCTTTCATTTGTTGGACAGTCCTGATTAAGGGTTTTAGAGAAACACTGCACATCAACCTTGGAATAATAGCATTTCTATAAAATATAATAAAAACCTTATTCATACACATTCCCCTTTGTAGATGCTGGACTCTTACAATCTGGTTAAAGAAAATGAATTGCAGAAGAAGAAGAAAGAGGAGTGGTGTCCCACAGGGGTCCGTACTGGAAACAGTACTGTTTAATATCTTTGTCAATGACATAGCGAGATTGAGCGCACAGTTAGCAAGTTTGCAGATGACACCAAGTTGAGTGGCACAGTGGAGATGCCAGGACGGTATGTCATCCAAAGAGACCTGAACAAGCTGGAGAATTGGACTATGCGAACCTCATGTGGTTCAACAAGGCCAAATGCAAGGTCCTACACCCAGGTTGCGGCAATCCTCAGTATCAATAAAGACTGGGGGATGAAGAGATTGAGAGCAGCCCTGAGGAGAAGGACTTGGGGGTATTGGTAGTTGAAAAGCTGGATGTGAGCCACCAATGTGTGCTCACAACCCAGAAGGCCAACCATATCCTGGGCCTCATCAGAAGAAAGGTGGCCAGTAGGGCAAGGGAGGGGATTCTGCCCCTCTGCTCCACTCTGGTGAGACCCCACCGGGAGTCCTGCATCCAACTCTGTAGCCTCCAGCACAGGAGAGCCATGAATCTGTTGGAGTGGGTACAGAGGAGGTCCACAAAACTGATCAGGGTGCTGGAATACCTCTCTTGCGAGGACAAGCTGAGAGAGTTGGGGCTGTTTAGCCTAGAGAAGAGCAGGCTCCAGGAAGACCTTATTGTGGCCTTTCAGTACTTGAAGGGGGCTTCCAAGAAAGAAGTGGACAATTCTTTAACAAGGCGCGTAGTGACAGGATGAAGAGTAATGGTTTTAATCTAAGGAAGGGTAGATTTAGACTGGATATAAAGAAGAAATTTTTTACATTGAGGATGGTGAAACACTGACACAAGTTGCCCAGAGAAGTAGTGGAGGCACCATCCCTGGAAATATTCAAGGTCAGGTTAGATGGTGCTCTAAGCGACCTGGTCTAGTTAAAGCTGTCCCTGTTCACTGCAGGGGGTTGGAACTAGATGACCTCTAAAGTCCCCTTCCAACCCAAAATATTCTATGATTCTATGATATTCAGTGTTCGTAGTCAAGCAGGGGATAAACATAGTTTTTATTTCTTTTCTCTTAAAGTTGTGTCTTGGTCTAAGTTTTCTTCTGTTTATAAATTCAGTGAAATTTGGGGAGGGTCTGTCTTTTTTTCAGGACATCAGATATAGAAAAGTCAGAGTTCAGAATTATAAAAGTCAGAAAAGAAAGAGCAAGCGACAAGAAAAAATCAAAGCACTTGGAGCACTGCTTATTTTGTACTCTGTGAGAGAAGTCCTAGTCTTCCTTTCACTACCTTGTGTTTGTGTCATTTTCTTGTATCATTCTCAAAGGTTTATCACCTGCGAGTGTCTTCTTTTCTGTGGTAAAGGAGCATAAAAATGGCATTCAGGGTAAAGCAATTCTATTCACAAATAAATGTGCTTTTGTTTACAAGGTGTTTTGGTTTGGCCTGGATAAATGCCCGGTGCCCACCAAAACCGCTCTATCACTCCCCCTCCTCAGCTGGACAGGGGAGAGGAAATATGAAGAAAGGCTCGTGGGTTAAGGGCAGGGAGAGATCACTCACCAATTTCTTTCACAGACAAAACAGATTGAAATTGGGGAGAAAAGGAAAGTTTGATTTATCACCAATCAAACCAGAGCAGGATAGTGAGAAATAAACCCAGATCTTCAAACACCTTCCCCCCACCCCTCCCTGCTTCCCGGGCTCAACTTCACTCCCGATTCTCCACCTCCTCACCCCGAACAGCGCAGGGGGATGGGGGTTAGGGTCAGTTCATCACACATTGTCTCTGCTGTTCCTTCCTCTTCAGGGGGAGGACTCCTCACACTCTTCCCCTGCTCCAGTGTGAAGTCATGGAAGTCAGTTCTCCACAATCTTCTCCAAAGTGAGTCCTTCCCACAGGCTGCAGCTCTTCATGAACTGCCCCAGCATGAGGTCCTTCCCACGAGGTGCAGTCCTTCAGGAACAGGCTGCTCCAGTGTGGGTCCCCACTGGGTCACAAGCCCTGCCAGCAAACCTGCTCCAGCGTGGGCGCCTCTCTCCACGGGTCCACAGGTCCACAGTTCCTGTCAGGAGCCTGCTCCAGCACGGGGCTCCCCACAGGGTCACAGCCTCCTTCAGGCATCCACCTGCTCTGGCAGCCTCTTTCACAGGCTACAGGTGGCTATCTGCTCCACCGTGGACCTCCATGTACTGCAGGCGGACAGCCTGCCTCACCATCACATGCTGCAAGGGAAAACTCTCTGCTCTGGCATCTCAAGGACCTCCTCCCCCTCTTTATTCACTGACCTTGGCAACTGCAGAGATGTTTCTTTCACATAGTCTCACTCCTCTCACTTGACTGCCGTTTCCCTGCAGGTTTTTTTTTTTTTCCCTTCTTAAATGTGTTATCACTGAGCGTCTACCACCGTTGCTGATTGGCTTGGCCTTGCGCAGCAGCGGGTCTGTCTTAGAGCCAGCTGGCACTGGCTCTATCAGACATGGGGGAAGCTTGTCTCAGATTCACACAGAGGCCATTCCTATAGCCTCCCCACTACCAAAACCTTGCCTCACAAACCCAGAACACAAAGATATGCTTTAGCCTTAGTCAAAGCCAGATGAAGAATTTGAGCTTCTATTTCTCATTTCCTATGAGCTGATATGATTAACCATTTCTTCTGATATAAATGGTCTATATGCTAAGCCCTGGAATGAATGGAGAGATCTATACAACAAATTGCATCTTGTCAGGTACCAATGTATTTCTCTTTGTTTCACTGTGAAGGACTTTATGAAAGCATGTATACTGTCGTTTCACAGGAGGCTTGGTGTTTTACCTCATCCAGGAGCAACGTGCCAGACTACATTCATTTTTTATCGATTTACTGCCTAACATGTAATGCCATCGAACTTTTCTACAGCCCAAAAGTAGAGCCAGGCACTGTTACATGCTCTTTCACGATACGTAGCGCTAATCCTACAATGTCTTACATCTGACTGTTATGTCGAATGGCTTCTGTGGCCTCCTGTCAGATTACAATAGGTTGCAGACCCACAAATTGCCTTCTCTTCAAGGGTTAAACTATATAATGTAATTGTAGCTTATTCTAAAAAAACTGCTCTCCCTGAGGTTAGGCAGAGCACTGAGCTGCAATCATTAATAAGCCATTTTGTATTTGCCTCTGTGATCAAAGAATTCTTGTCCAGAGTGTAGTAGCTTGTTTCCTTTGCATTTCAGCTTCAAATTTAGTTTCCAGAGAGAAGAGAGAATAAATCCTGACAATAACAATGGTGAATCTTTAATGGCGCTCATTAAAGTCAATGTTTGATTTTTCAACTGTGCTACCTGAAATTCAATTTTTAGACCAAAAATGCATTAAAAAGCTTTGGGGCCTTTTGTAACAAACACCCTTTCACAGGTTATACTGATGTGCTATGTTGAATGGAAGACTACTTTATGTTATTTGTTCCATTAGTTCCTTTAATTTCTTTTATAATAGCTGAACCTTTGCAGTAGTTAAAAAAAATCTAATAGCAGCTTTGATCTTCAGATATCAGCTAGAGGGTACTCCACACTTGGATTTTAAATAATGTACTGTAGAAAGCTACCATCCAATGAAAAATCCTCAATTACTTTAAAAGCTACCCTTCACCATGCTTTTACATTTACAGGCCTTTCTCCTTTTTTTAAATTTCAACCTCCATAATACCGAGGTGCTTTCAGCAATTATTTATGATAGCATTACCTCATACTAATTTTCTACTCAGTGCATATACCAAAGTTGCATCTGCTTTGTTAGAACATGGAATATGATCTAGCTGATACATGTTCTCCCTCTTCCCTGGCATAATCGATGAAAAACACTTCCCAGAGACACTAGTATCTATTTTTCCTTGCACGGGATGCAGTGTTCCTTTAACTATTGTTCGGCAAATACATTAATTAAAACAAAAAATCCAAAGCAGAACCCTGCATTTTAAGATGTTACAGTATATTTAATTTTGTGCCTTTAGGACCAAAAATTTCATAGATAAAGCCCTGGGTTTCATGTGCTGTATGAGTTAATGTACCTTGCTATATGTAACTAAAACTGAAGCTATTTGTTACGTGCATGCTTGACTATATGATGCATGCAGAGCTGCATCTACCCTTACCGTGTGCGTGACTGAGCGCAGAATGCTGCACACATTATACTGTGTATAAGCAAATATGCTTTTGCCCTTTAGAGCAGAGCTGGTTGGGAAATACTAATGAGTTTTTTTTAGAGGACATTTCATTTTTGCCAGAAAAAAAGGTGATTGGCTTCCAAATGAATCAGAAGGAAGGCTCTCAGGCTGCAAAGCCTGCCAGTTTCACCTGATTGCACAGTAGTGAAGGTTGGAGGTGTTGAAATGGGCAATTCCACGTGATGCAAGTGCAGCCACATCTTGTACATGAAGTGCGTGGGAAGCTGGATTTGACTCAGAAAGCAAGCCTCAACAACCAGCTCAGTACGTGTGAAATGCAAAGGAGATGTCTCAATCTTGACTAAATGCCTGCTCTTCCTTAGGATTATAAACCTCCTTTTGTAATTTACTATCTATTTCTACTTATAACTGGTGAAATAGTGTTTGGATTAAATGTGGAGTGGTGTTAAAACCCTAGTGTAGGAGACACAGACCCCAGTTCCTGTCCTGCTGGATGAGAAATGACGCTTGATTATTGAAACAACCAAACTGCTGGACAGTTTCTCTGTCTCTTGCGAAAACCTTTCTGCCTTGTATTAATAATTGAACAGGCTTCAAACTGTCTTGCCACAGCCTTGCTATATACAGTGTCAGTTCACTCTTCTATCCCTCAAAATATTTAATTTCTAGCATATGGTCCTGCATTCAGTCTCCACCATTCAAGGAGACTGCTCAAACCCCTTGACTGTCGGATACATGCACACGTAACTTGCGCTGTCCTCAGAGTCCTACCTTCCTTCACATTTTAACTCTGCTGCTGGTGTGCTAGGGTGCTTCTCATCCTGGCTCCTGAGATCAGAGTACTTCTGAACCTGCCAGTCCTGTTGATCTCTGTTAGGCAATTAAATTAGAGGGTTGTCATAGCTGAGAGATGTGGTAAAAGGTGTTTGCTGACACTGCTTCTCAGATCCTGAAGCCTACTTCCAAGAAATGGGAGACAGATTATCCCAGCCAGCTCTGAATTTGCCCTTCTCCACTTCATTGCTTAGCGGGGATGCAGATTCAGCTGAAAGGTGAACCAGGTGAATGGTGGCAGGACTGTCGCTCTTTTAATTCACTTCTGAATTTTAGTATTCCTAGTTTTCCTGAAAGAATAGTTTTGTTTTTTTTTCGTACTCTGGATCAAAAAATGTAACAATTGTTGGGTAGTTTAATTATAGTTACAAGAAGAAAAAAATTAATCCTCATTTTTCTGCCAGCTATAACTATGAGTGTAAAGCTGTTTAATTCTGGGCCCCAAATCTTCAAAATGCTTTAAGAAAATACCTGTAAGGACGCGCTAACTGTAACTATAATTGAAGTTAGAGACACAGGTAACTTTCATATTATAATCATAATTCACTGAACGTAGGACTATCCTTGAAGATTGCCTGAAAGACAGAACTCGTGCAGACACAGTTGTCCGTCTGTTTTCGTCCTAAACCCAAATATCTCCAAAGAAATAGCTCCACACTTTCAAACGTGAAATGGGCTGTAAAGTTTATGTATCCTGAACTGGGGAGTAGAGGAAATCAGATCACTTAATCTTTCTTCATGGGAATATTACAAAATCCTTGAAGATCTCCAAAACTCAGACTCACAACAAATCTAATGAAACATATAACAAGCATAGAGTGCATCCAAGAAGTCCATCCCTCAGGTCATTAACGTACTTTCTGCAAAGTGCTCCTCAAATCCTTGGACGGAAGAAAACAGATTTGTATAATGAGATTTACAATGTGGTCATATGAGTCTTGCCATTTCTTCATCAAGCTCTGTGGAACTGACACAGTGCTCAACAGAGTTGCTTTTTGGATTTCTTTCCCCTTCAATTTCAACTGAACAGTAAATAAAATTACCAAAGGTAAAACAATACAATACATTTCCATGTCTCCTCCAGGGAATTATATTGCTTTATGTTTAGTATTTCTTCCCATCCACAGAACTAGATTTTATTCCTCTCTTCTTCCTCTGAAAAACAGTGAGTAATGGATGCCCAACACCAGAAAAGAATGGAAAAAAAATTGGTTTTTTCTTGACGCTGTAATTTTTTACATTACAATGGTATCTTGAGACCAAGTTTGAGATCAAGGTCCCATTTTGTTATGTTTTGACTATATAGTAGAAAATAATCCTCACTTCAGAGCAGTTATAATCTTGCTAGAAATGACGAATGGAAGATAGTGGACAGACACATGACTTGTGGGTGCTAGTGCTTGTAAGACAACATTTAGACACTTCCTATCTAAAAGACATGTGAATTTTAGTATTGCTACTCTATGAAGGTTAGTAGTAGAGAGCAGAAAACCTAAAGAGAGAAATAAAGTCCAGCCTAGTGATACATGGTGATGTACATTGCAAGAGTATTATCAAATATACAGGAGATTTATCATTTTCTAAATGCAACCAAATTGTACTGGCCTTAGATGCAAAAGCAGGATAATACATTTGTGGGGATTGCTGCACATTAAAAAATCATGTCAGGCTAAATTTTTCAACTCAGTTTCTCTTACCTCGTCCCGTCTTTCAGTTCTGTACACTTTTTCCTCCATAATCTGTGTTCACCTGGGATGATAACCACACATGACCACATTTATTTCTAAAGATGAAAACATCTTTAGGGACTTTTTGTATCTTTTGCAGGTATCTAGGAAGTTTTTTTCATGAGGTGATGGCAGATCCCAGGAAGCCAAATGTTATTATATTTATTTTAACATATGTGTCTCTTTATGCTTCTGTAAATTCGCAGTCAGCTGTTAAAAGCGAAGGAATTTTTGTTTTACTTTTACTTTGAAGAAAATATTGCAGTTAATTACAATTATTTAGCTGTTATTATTCTATTATTGAATAGTGTTAAACTCCTGTTGGATGTTATCCTCTTTCAGAAAGGTGCTATAGTCTTTTCCATTGTTTCCAAACAAAACACAAAGCTGGGAGTAGACAGGTCAAGTGGAAATAGGTCCAAACCCATAGTTCAGGGATTGTTACTTATAGATAATAAATCATTGTCATAGAATGATAGAATAATTTGGGCTGGAAAGGACCTTTAAAGGTCGTCTAGTCGAACCCCCCTGCAACGAGGAGGAACACCTTCCACTAGATCAGGTTGCTCAAAGCCCCATCCAGCCTGGCCTTGAACACTTCCAGGGATGGGACCTCCGCTACCTCTCTGGGCAACCTGTGCCAGTGTTTCACCACCCTCATGGTAAAACATTTCTTCCTTATATCCAGTCTAAATCTGCTTTTTTTTTAGTTTAAAACCACTACCCCTTGTCCTATTGCAACAGGCCCTGCTAAAAAGCCTGTCCCCATCTTTCTTAGAAGCCCCCCATAAGTACTGAAAGGCCACAATAAGGTCTTCCTGGAGGATTCTCCAGATAGAACAGCCCCAACTCTCTCAGCCTGTCCTCACAGAAGAGGTGTTCCAGCCCTCTGTCCATTTGTGTGGCTTCCTCCAGACCAACTCCAACAGTCCTTACTGTGCTGAGGGCTCCAGAGCTGGATGCAGGACTCCTGGTGGGGTCTCCAGAGCAGAGTAGAAGGGCAAAAACCTTTCCCTTGACTAGTTGAACATTCTGCTTTTGATACAGACCAGGATATGGTTGGCTTTCCAGGCTGTGAGTGTACATTGTTGGCTCAAGTCCAGCTTTTTATCCACCTAGTCCTTCTTGGCAGGGCTGCTCTCAGTCCCTTCATCCCCCAGGCTGTGTTGATACTGGGGGTTGCCCTGACCCAGGTTCAGGACCCTGCAATTGGCCTTGCTGAACCCCATGACGTTCACATAGGCCCACTTCTCCAGCTTGTCCAAGTCCCTCTGGATGACATCTCATCCCTCAGGCGTTTCGGCTGCACCACTCAGCTTGGTGTCATCTTCAAATTTGCTGCAGGTGCACTCAATCCTGCTGTCTATGTCATTGATGCAGATATTAAACAGTACTGGTCCCACTACAGACCCCTGAGGGACACCACTCCTTACTGGTCTCAATGTGGACCATCCAACCAATTCCTCATCTGCCAAACAGTCCACCTATCAAATTGATATCTCTCCAATTTAGAGAGAAAGATGTTGTGGGGGACCATGTCAAAGGCAAATCATTGTCTGTTGGCAATATGAAGCATCTCCTGCAAGAGCAGATTTGATATGCACAATCACCCATCTAGCCATGGAGTTTTCTTACCACAGGAAGTGAGAATAATAGTATATGACAGATAAATATTGCTTTTTTTCAAGCAACATAAATAAAAATACACATAAGGGAAGGATGATTTTACTCTACATCAATAAAAGATTACATCCTGTCCATTCTGTGATTTCTAATCATATGCAGCTCCTCTTTTAGTCCATGCTGAAAAAAGTTGGTTTGAAAATTTTCCACGTGAACTGAAAACCAGTAGTGTTCTTTTGCTCTGTGTCAGGCTGAGATCTTCCCTATGCCCTGCATTTTTTCCTCCATTTCTTCCAAAGGCTTTTTAATTCCCTGGCCCTCCAGTGAACAGCCCCCTTAAGTGAACCCAATATAGTTACAATTAACACAATCACAGATATTCTTTTCTCTGATGTTATTTGAAACTGCCTTCTAAAAAAAATGTTCTTGGTCTATGCATTTACTTGGTAGAGTCCCTTAGAAGTAAGAAATGCATCACTTGGACTGCAACATTTAATCTATTTGCCTTTTATTGTCTGTGTCTTCTTCAAGTACTAGTATCACTGGTTTGGGTTTCTTGGTAACTGACGTAGCAGCTTGACATTAATTAATGTTAATTTGAGGTTTTTGTATTGTACCCTTGAATAGCACGGTATTTCAGCAGTGATCACCAGTGCTCCTGTCAAGAATTCCACTGAGTTGATTATGTGCCATTTTATCCTATGTGTGCATCAGCTCTTGGTCTTAGCTGCACAACCCATTTTACTTCTTGTACTGTTTCCAGAAAAGAAGCACAGTCTTAATTATCTAGTTTGTCACAGGTCTCTGATTCACTTTAACCAAGAAAGCAGCCGTGATGCCCAACTCTTAGCAAAAAGTTTCAATTTTCATAGCAGATTGAAGAGAAATGATTGTGCTGCAGGATGCTATGTGCTACAGTTCTTAGTGTGATTTATTAGCACGGAGGTTTTGGATTTTTTTTGCTGGCACTAGTACCTATTATGTTCCATGTTACATGGTTGGAAAATTCTGACAAAGGATGAGATAGACCTCCACTCACCGATGAGAGTTTCCACCAATTTTGGAGGAAATCTGCCTTCAGAAGACTCACTATTCCTTTCTGCAAAGGACATGACCACACTCTCTCTGCTGGGAGTATTTTGAGTTCTCTAAAGTCTCTCCAGGTATGAAACTAGTCATCCTCTTCAGCTTCATCTAGTGATTTCTATGCTCAACTAGTAGCAATTACTCCACCACAGTTACTTTGGAACAGTTTCATGCTGTTTTCCAATTGCTTTACTCAACTTCTTAATCATGGACAGGTGGCTTAAAGGGGAAGCACTTCAATGTAGGCTTAGGTAGATTTGCAGACTCTATGAGTTCTTGTTTGCTTTTCAAACCCTCTGATCAAAAAATATACATGACAGAAATTTAATTTTTATTTGGAGTAGAACTCTTTAAATTTCTGTAATACAGTTTCATAATTAACCTCCTCAGCCCTGGGTTAACTGATAACTGTTGAAACATCAAAGCTTCAAAGCCACCTATTGTTAGAAGTAAGTCCTTGTCTTCCTTTTCGCTAGCACCTGTTGCTAAATTGCTTTCCTTTTCTTACATTTTCATCTGTTGTGGGGTTTTTAACTGCTTCATTCTTCCAGGTCGTTGCTTAATTTGCTGCAGTTCTGACTCAATTATCATTCAGAGCCAAGAGGTCTGTTTCTCAGAGTGCACAAATTTTGGCTGGCGGATATGCAGTCTGGGTCTCTGCCAGGCCACCAGATCCTGCTGCCTCTGGAGTCAGATATGGATGGGAAGAATACCTCTAGACAAAATCGCTGTACTGGTAGGCAGTAGGTCTGCAAAGGATGGATGCCTAATATCAAATGTTATCTTTGCTACTGGAAGGACATTTAAATATGCTGCTAATCCTGAATGTCTCCAGAGATTCCTTTGTTTTTCGAACTGAGGATCAAGTAATGAATCACACATAACAGAAAAACAATTATACATATTTATTACTCAGAAAATATTGTCAGATGGCAAATTCTATCCAATGATTATATATAATAAACATGAAAGAAATCAGGGACTAATCATGGTATGGAAACTGAGTGAAGGGGAGAGACATATCAATGAAGAACGGGGAAAAATCGGAAGTAGGAAATTCAGGGTATTAGTGTCCCTCTGCTTTCCAGGAGGTTTTGTGAGTTTAAGCTACAGACTTAGCCTTCTCTGAAGATTGATTTGGATGACAGTTCCAACTTAAAAAGTGTTTCACCAGCCGAGACTTCCTATTGAAAGCCCAATTTCACACTCATTTACACCGAACGCTATTCAACTTAAGCTGATACTCTCGGAGGCCTTTATATTAATCTTGTTCTTAGCAATCAAGTCCACTACTCCAGTTTTGCCAAAGCAAAAGATTGCACCAGCCACATCATGGGCAAACACAGGGAAAAAAAACCCTGAAACAAACTAAACATAAAAAAATAAAGTGCTTTGAATTCCAAGGGGAGGAAATAAAAATGATTTGTCTTAAAGGTTAAATATACCCTAAACTATAATGCTACAGGTTTTATGGGAATGATGTCTCTATATCCTTGTGCAATGCATCATCAATCCACAGCCAAATACCACTGACACTGTACATTTTTTATCTCTACAGAACAATGTTTTGATACCACTTACCTCTGAGGCAGTTCTTGTGGAAATAATAAATATATTTCTTTCTGGGGATCAAAAGAAAACACATCAAAATGAATAATGAAGCCTACAAACTGAATTTGCAGCTGTTTTATGTAAACTGGAAGAAAGTCTAAAATTTCTTGTTCTAATTCACTCTTCCCAGAGTTTTGATGATAGCAATCTGAAAAAGTTACATTTGTAATATTACTTATCTAGCTGTAAGTAGTTACCTAGTTCTTACCTAGCTGTATAAATGATCGCAAACAGTCGTTCTTCCTGGTGTGAGGAAGGACCATGATATGACAAGCTTAAAGTAATCCCATGCAAAATGCAGCAGTTTAAAAATAACATTACTGAAGCAAGAGTTCATCTTTAGTTGCAAATTTGCAGCAGTTACTTACTTTTTATCCTGTAGGAAAGGTATTTTATTCCTCCTTCTGGTGATCCAGAACACCAACACTGGAAAGAAATCATGCTGATAGAGAGTTATCACAAGCTTGCATACTACCCCTCTTCTCTGACTCTCGAGACTTTGGTAAGGAAGTCATCCATGATTAAAACAGCTCCCTACTAGATGTTGGAGAATACTAAGTGTAGAAATCAGTGGTCCAAAATGACTGAAAATATTTTTAATGCTAGGTATAAACAGATAAATGATATTACCAGTAATCAACTACAAACTGAATCCAGCAGGGTAACAAACAAAATCAGCATACAACTATGACATTTTTTCAATCTTCTTGTAACCAATACATCTTGTAGATTCAAAATGCCATCTTATCAATAAGCCTACTGCAAGATAATTATGATCATTTTATTTTTAAAAGGTATGGCTTAATTTCCTTCATTCTTTTATGTGCATTATTCTTTCAGGGTACTGCTAACACAGTGCTGTGGAAATGCTGTCATTATTGATATACTCTGCTTGAAAAGGAAGACCTAGACAACGGTCTCATATGGCTAATTTGTAATACTTCTATCACTGTACTATTGTGTGTGTATATGATGACTGTCAGTTCACCAGAATTTAAATCCACTTATAAATATTTGAAATTAAATTCTTTGTTAAAGAAACTTTAAGCCTTGTCTAGTCAAGTGATGTGTTTATTGTCTAAATTAAGCCTTAATATTTCACTTGCTCTAATGTTATATATGGCATTAGAATTTTACAAGGGCTTAATCAGAATAGATTAAGCTTGCTCTATTGTCATGAAAATGTTTTTTTTCTTGTGCGCTTTCCACTCTCATTCCAGTCCATTTCATTATTCTGTTTCTTGACTTCATGGCCATGTCATCAGTTCAGCTAGTGGTTATTCAGTTTGTTAATGAGGGAAAAGTGCAATGACCATTCAGTCAAATTACAGAATATAGAAAAGGTCAAGGTACTATAATACATTATTCTAATTCATGGAATATCGTATATAAGATGATATATTTTCCATTCCCTGATACTCCATTTCATAACAAAATTATTACAAGAATATAATACGGCATAAAGTTAATCCACACTAAGAACAAAGTCTGCAATTAAAATGCTAAATGGCACAACTTGAATCCTTTCTTTTGACAATTACGGAAGTAAGAGTAAGGATTAAATCTTGTACCACATGAAATTGTAATTTTACAGTTATCATTTGCCACAGGATACGAAATATATTTTAAATCTACAGCAAGACAGAAGTGACAAAGTGTTGCCTAACCTCTCCCCTTGAGGAGTAACTCAGTGCAAATTAAAATCTTGTTTGATTTCATCTGATCCTAGAAACGTGAAATCCCAAACAGCAAAGTTTTTGATCAAGGAAAAGGCAGTGATAAAGAATACAGCCAGAATATTGTAGCCTCACAGTTTCTAAAATTACCCATGCTAATGAAGATCAGGATGACAGTCCTTGCCCAGCAACTAAGCAAATATTCACTATAAAAACTGCTTTAAAACTGAAACTCTCTTCCTGGAGCAGAAACTAAAATTCCATCTTCAGTCTTATAGATGGTAGTCACAGGACAGGGGAGTTCTGGTCATTTTCCCTGGTTTTGTTTAACTAATCTTTTACTTTGTGTTGTGCAAGAAAGAAAAGCCTTGAAAAAAAGAGTTTTAGAAATATCTTTCCTCCTTTCTCAACCGCGGTGTGATTGTTGGGCTGCTTCCAGCAGGTGCCAGATACAGTCTTACTTGCAGAGGAGAAATCAGTTCCACCTCTTAACTCTCAGCAATGACTATTTTAACCACCACAGTTTCAGATAAAAATAAAAGCAAGGGCTAGATTTTAAATGAAATAATGTTCTTTTTTTTTAATCTTTCTCCCTTTCCTGGGTAGTTTCTTTTTGTCAGAAAATGCTTAGGCATGTAATTCAAGAGTCTTCACATCAATGAAGGCAAAACCATCAGTCCAGAAGAGACTTGGAGTTTAAAACACAGTTACTAATTTCCCAATGGATAGCATAATTCACCTTTATTTTACTTGTGATTGCAAAGCTGATGAGACACTTTGTGACTCCCTAACTTTAATTTAGCTCGATATACCTTTAATGTCCTATCTGAGTGTAGAACTTCTTACTGGCATTTTTTCCACAATTTTGCTCTTGAAGTTAATCCTGCATGCCTACTGACTTATTCCTCCCATTATCCAGACCTGTTATTATTTTTATTCATACAAATATTTGGTTTCTCATGACAGCCATAGGAATTCGCGTATTTCTGAAGCCTGTAATTTCACTTCTATTCTCCTTCACTAAATAGAGTTACTGATACTGTGATGAATTGAGTTATTGGACTGTGTCTCTTCCAGTTCTTTCTTGCCATTAATTACACTCCATTCATTAATATGACAAATTGCCAAGTTTTCAATTTTGTTATTCTTTTCTGCAGTATTCTGGAAAATCAGTTTAGTCTTAATGGAAATTAAAGCCTAGGAGCAGATAAAAAGCAGGAATCTGAAAGTCAAATGACAGGTTGGGTCAGACCCCAGTCTGTGTCTGACCTGTGCTCACAATAACTCTGAGTTATGAATCAGGCTGCTTTTAACCAGCTAAGGGCCTGTTTTACATTCGGTGGCCACTGTCACAAGTAGAATAGGATTGCTAAAGCGACCCATTAGTCTCTATAAAATGCCGTTTAACATGCAAACAGCAATCACTTTGTGGCTTTTAGCAGCTTTTCACCTGTTTCAACAGTTCTCTTTAGTTAGTCATTTAGGAAAGTGAGTATGTTTGGGTAAAAATTAAATGCAATTGACATTTATTTCTGATTATTGGAATAACATTTGGGAACACATTGTTTAGTTTGTATTTAAAGTTCTGCATTCAGAAGGAAAGAAGAGCATGTACTTCAACCTGTTGTAGAGGATTGATAGTCTTGTCTGGCACATATGCTACTTGAACAATAACTGCACCTGAAAAACATCACCTTTTATAGCTAAATCTGCTATTACAGACTTGGAAAACTGAAGGACATAATTCAGATAAACTTTGGACGTTGTCAAAGCACGTGTATTTCCATTGACACTTTTGGCTGTATTTTTTTCAGTGGGGCATTTAATCATGTTGAACTACCAAAGGAGAAAAAGGTTATGGACATCTTTACACAGAAAACAGATTCAAATATAAGATCATTACTTCAATACTGGAAGGCATTTGACTAAGGACTTTCAATACTTCGAGCAACAGTTTTCTTCTGCCTTCTCTGACCTTACAGTATCCTCTCAACCTGTCTTCGTGGTTTTTTGCTGAGTTTTACATCATGCATTTCTTGTCCCTGTTTTTAAAGGAAATTAATTATGAATCCTAACATGTTCATCTAAACACTTCAGAACGGAAGTATGACATACGTGCATGAATTTAAGTGTTATCCAAATATAGTAAGCTAAGGGCTGAAGAGATGTAGAAGGCATGATCTCCAATAAACCAGTGACATTTTAAAGCTGAAAATGCTACTTCTCTTACCTTTGCTGCTGTGGAAGAAAAGGTTGATGATTCTCTGGAGATTCTATGATAGCTCAAGACATTTCAATGACTCATCTGTAAATATCTATTCCCCTGAAGCTAGCAAGGAAAACTCTACAGAATGTGCTTGATAATATAAATCTCGTCACAAAGGAATATACATCTTGTAATTGCCAATTTAAGGATGAATGCCAAATTTCCTGGCAGGTGTGAATTGGCATATCTCTGCTGAAATCACAGAACTACTGTGTTACATCAGTTTGAGAGTCTGGACCTATTTCCTGAGCTATTTTTTGTCATGCCTCTAAAAACAGTTCCCTGAAGGTTAACACAGTGAAGAAAGGAAAGAATCCTCTACTACTGTAATATAGGCTACCACAAGGGCTCTTGTTCAGCTTAAGACATTTGGGTTTTACTCTACCATAAATGATAAAATGTAATAAATGTATATAATGTGGAAAATGTAGAAAACAAAAAAAATAAATACAAAATAATACATGACTTATTGAACTTACAGTTTAGTGAATTTTCTTCTTCAGTTTGTACTATTTCAAATAAATTGGAGGTGAATAAGTAAAGATAAAATAAAACTTATGAAGCCAGAATTTACGTATCACTTCTTCTAGCTTTCACAGTAGGGTCAGAATTAGACCCGTAGGTGTCCATACCAAGGACACTTAAATGCTAAAGACTGCTGAATGACCAGATTTTTCTGAATAATTGGAGGTGGGAGGGTGGTTGTGATTTCTTATGGATACGTGTTTATAGATCGCCTTATTATATTTAATAGCACAAATGACCTGATATTTTCCATCATCTCTGAAAAGTCACAGCAACCAGTTTCATTTTCCATGCTTCCTGCCAAATTCCTTATTCCATTTCTCATCTAGATATCCTTACTCTTCATTGTCAGTGGTCTGAAACAGAGTGCCAGTTTACTACACCTCACATGCTCTAATAGCAGTCAGTTCATCCAGTCAGAATTACACTACTCCAGGATAAGCTTCTAGTGTCACAGCCCTTTATGTAAGGCATGTGTATTTGGAAGATTTACACAAGTTTATGAGATTTATTTTGGAAATGAACTGGTTTTGAGCACTGAAAAAATATTTTTTTGCTGAGAACTCTTTATGTTAAGAACAGATTACTTGGTGAGTCAGAGCAAAGGACTGGAAATCTGTGGGTGTAAATGATGCATGAGATTTTCAGCCTCACAGAGGGTGTGTTTGCCCAGATTCTTACAAACATTTTGAGGAAGTCGATAAGTCCAGCCTTAGCCAGAAACCTGAAGTAAGTCCAGCTGCTTTAAAGAGTACATCTACATGGCACAATGCAGAAATGCTGGTCTAGGGCAGGTAAGGTAGTTTGCTTCTGCACTGGGTGTAAACGACAAGGTGTTGGCAGTGGGAGGGCTGCAGGAGTGGCCTTGGGGAGAAGAGGTCAGGGGCTCCCCTGTGCTGGAAACAGCTGTTTCCAAGCAGCTCCAGAGACCCACTGTAGGACACAACTGAGACCAGCAGCCAAGCTGGTGGTGCTTCTGTGAAAACATATTTTAAAAAGGGCAGAAAATGCCAGACAGGCAGACAAGAAGGAAAAAAATAGTAAGAAATAGCAGAAAGAACACCAAGGTCAGAGGAAGAGGAGGAGACACTCCAGGTGCTGGAGCAGATATCTGTACTGCAGCCTGTGGAGGACCCTATGCTGCAGCAGATGGGTATTTCCTTAATGAACTGCAGCCCATGGAAAGCCCATGCTGCAGCAGAGGAAAAATGTGAGGAGGGAGGATCTGCAGAGAGAAACTGTAGTCCCCTCCACCCTCCGCACCACTTGGGGCAGGGGGGTAGAGAAGTTGGGATTAAAGGTGTGATGTTGGGCATGAGAAAGTGGAGAGGTGTTTTAATGTGTCTTTGACTACTCAAATCTATTTTAATCAGCATTAAATTAAATTAATATTCCCCAAAATGAGTTTGTTTTGCTGATTACAAGAATTTATAAGTAATCTCCCTATCTTTGTCTCAACCATTGAGTTTTCACTCCCTATTTCCCCCCCCCGTCTCATCAAGTGAGTGAGCAGCTGGATGGACATTTGGTTCTCAGCCAAGGCGCACCCCCCCCCCCC
>Ga0065711_1034221_pt1 | contig 24131 bp, 17 predicted proteins | sample Hoacrofraction12_FD_59098 | JGI IMG/M metagenome (GOLD analysis project Ga0065711, IMG submission 59098) | Hoatzin crop microbial communities from Cojedes, Venezuela - Epithelial fraction 12 v2 (version 2) | ecosystem: Host-associated > Birds > Digestive system > Esophagus > Crop | place... | reverse complement strand
GGGCCCCGGGGGCAGCCAGGCCCCTTGCCGCGGCGGCGGGCGGGCGGTGCGACCTCCTCCGCCGGGAGCTGGCTTGGCCCAGCGCCGGGGCGCCCCGGGCCAGGGCATCCTCCTGCTGCCGGCTGTATCCTCCCCCCCGCCCCCCTCCACGGGTCTGTTTATGCGGGGGGTGTCTGCGAGACACCGGCGCGGTTTTGAGAAGCGCTTTGTTCCGGGAAAGCCTAAAAAACACCGTCCAAAAGTGGCTAAATATGCGCTTTGCTTGGCCTTGTTGCAGGGTTGGGATGGAGTTGTGCCCGGATAATCCGTCCCCATTTGTGGGAGCTGCGGTGACCTCCGTGGTCTCCCACTGTCTTCTGTCTCGCTTCCAGGTGCGAGGCTGGTGCCAAGGAGATGGACAGCACCTTGCCCGCAGTAGCAGAAGAGCTTCTGAAAGAGATCAAAAGGGCTTTTCAGGAGACTGCACACGGTACGTAAAGAAAACCAGAGCCGTCCCAGCAGGCGGTCGGCCAGCAATACTGGCGCTGTCAAACCTGTGGGTAGCACTGAGGGCTGGCGGCCTCTCCTTGCTCGCATCTCCTGCAGACTGTCGCGTGAGGGGTGGCCTTCACTTGCAGGAGTGGCAGAGGGAGATGCTGAGGCCGCATACCTTTTCTTGCATGCTGTTTAAAGGAGGGTATTGTAGAAGTAAGTATATTTGGGCTTCCACATTTCTTTTTGGAGTTAATCTCTGTGGTTCTGAGTGTATATTTAATTGCTCTACTAGATACAGCTTGTCTGGACACAAAGGGGTTTGAAGCACAGGTAGTGAGGAGCAGCCCCCTTCTAAAAGTCAGGCCCTTCCAAAGAGCAGACCGGGCTGGACACTTTTTTGAACATGGGACCCAGGGCCGTGCTGCTTGCTTAGAGCTTGTAATGTAAGTAGTTGCACTTGAGGGATGACAATTTATGCACTTCCAGGTAGGCACTTTGTTGTGCCTACAGTACTGCTGCTTCTATCGACTCACTGATTTCAAAACTAGCGTTGAAAGGGAAATCTTCATAAAAATGGTCACATTTCGTCGCTGCCTGGCAGAGGGTGTGGTGTTGTAATCCCAGGGCAAAGAACAACTTCCCCGTTGCTTGAGAGAAGCAAGCATAAGCCAACAGTTAAATCTGGGCCAATTCTAGCAGCTAGTTAAGAACAATTACCTTCACTGCACTCTGGATTACTAATGTAGTTCTGTAATCTGTGCTGAAAGAATAAACGTGTTTGTGTTTACTTGATAAGTAGCACAGAATGGTTCTTCCTAAGGAAAACGTCTATTTAGGGAATATTTTAACTGCACTAAAAACAACCAATTAAACACTTAGAGAAGTCTGTTTGAGTACTGCATTTGAGTGGGAAACGGGCAGAGACTAAACTGTCGGAGTGACCATGTTGACAGCTTTCTGGCATACCTGTGGTATGGCTCCTGTCAGGTTAGAGTAGATCCAAAATCTACATGTGACTTTTTGAAAGAGCTTTATAAATCCTGTTGTAAACTAGGAAAAAAAAAAATCAACATTCCTTTTAAGGAATACTTCTCCTTAAAGCACCAAGTTAGTACGCTGGGGCATAACTACAGAAAGAAACTGATCAATCGCTTTGAAGAATTAAATTAGAATAAAGTTGGAAAAGTCAAACCAGCAGTGTAAGCCATGGGGAATATTTTGAATTGTTGGAACAGAGGATTTTAAAGTCAAAAATCCTGATCTTCCTGTGGAATACAGAGATGTGGTAGACTCTGTCCCATCAGTGATAACAGAAAGATCAAATTGGGTGATCAGAGCCTCGGCTGTTAGCTACAACAAGCAGACTAATTTTCTTAAGTGTAATTTTCCGTCTTAACAAGAAGTTCTAACAAGTGAAGACATTATGTTTCTGTGTGCTGTATTAAAAGCTATAAACTAGTGACGCCCTGCAAGACTATGTTGGGAAAAGAACAACATTTAAAGAGTTTTGATGCCAGAGTTTTCAGCTCATGCCAAGAGAGTTTCAGGGAAACCAATATATATATTTTTAACCAGCTTCTTAAAGTGACAGAGTAAGATGTTGAGGCTGCATGCCTTTTGCTGCATGCTTTTAAAAGCAGGATATTATAAATATATCTTGGCTTTAGTGTTTCTTTTAAAAATTAATCCCCGTGGTTCAGAATGTATATTTACTTGCTGTCCTTGATAAGTGCCTTAGCACTACCATAGCAGATCATGTTGCTGCTCCTTGTTGCTTTTTGGTGGCTAGAGAGGATGGCTACAGCACTGCAGTCCTGTGTGGCCTCTGGCGGTACGTTAGGGAGATGTCTCTCACAGTGGGGAAGTCTGGCAAAATCATAGAATGGTTTGGGTTGGAAGGGACCTTTAGAGGCCATCCAGTCCAACCCCTCTGCAATGTACAGGGGCATCTTCAACTCAATCAGGTCACTCAGATCCCCATCCAACCTGGCCTTGAACGTTTCCAGGGATGGGGCATCTGCCACCTTTCTGGGCAACCTGTGCCAGTGTCTCACCACCCTCATGGTAAAAAATGTCTTCCTTATATCCAGTCTAAATCTACCTTCTTTGAGTTTAAAACTATTACCCTTAGTCCTATCGCAACAGGCTCTGCTAAAGAGTTTGTCACCATCTTTCTTGTAAGCCCCCTTTACGTGTTGAAAGGCCGCAGTAAGGTCTCCCCAGAGCCGTCTCTTCTCCAAGCTGAACAACCCCAACTCTCTCAGCCTTTCCTCATAGGAGAACTGTTCCAGCCCTCAGATCATTGCTGTGGCCTCTTGTGGACCTGCTCCAACAGGTCCGTGTCTGTCCTATGCTGAGGACTCGAGGTGGGGTCTCACCAGAGTGGAGCAGAGGGGCAGAATCCCCTCCCTTGACTTGCTGGCCACGCTTCTCACACTTCGTTTTCTTTTTATTGCAGTTCCCGATGACCTGCTGCTGGGGTAAGTATCTTTTGCTTCAGATCTTGTCCCAAGTGTCTTGCTAAAGGGCAGCTGATAATCCACTCTCATCATAGTACCGCTGTTTTTTTCCTGTGCTTGACCAGTACGTATTTCTCATGCAGAGTTGCTGCATGGTTTTGCTGCTAGTGGAAATGAAGATCCAAAGAGACAATCTCAAGGATTTTTCCAGAGATTCATGAAATTATCTCTGTATTGCTGAATCTCCTCTGATGACTTGCTGTAATGTGGGTGACTTAAACATGCAGAAGCCCAGGGTGTTTAACCTGAGCTCTGAGTCCACCTTCAGATCTGGAATGAGTTTTCTGTGAGAGTGGACTGTGTTTCAGAGCGACCCATGCTGCTGGAGTGCTGCATCTCTGCTGTGTTCATATCATTGTGAGCACAGCAGCGTCCTGAGATCCCTTCTTCTGTTGGAGTCATGGGCGTGTGTGATAGAAAGGGAGAAGTGAATGTGTCATCTCTCTGCACAAGAAAATTGTTAACTTGAAGATTGCCCTGAGCATTTTCTTCTGTTTAAAAGTTGTCTCAGGTCAGCTTCTTTGTCTTTGTGTTGATTTAAGCTTGTGAATATTTCAGCCATTCCAAGTCTCATAAGAGATCCAAGTTTCACAGCTTTCACAGCCCTCAGTAACTGGTGTTGAAGGTAAAGAAAAGGCACCATCACAGCAAGAAAGGCTTTTCAGATTCATCTTTACCTGTGTGTTCCTGCCTGCCTGTAAGTTACCCAGGAGAGGAGATCACCAGGAAGCTTTCAGGCCTGGATATCTTTGAGTCTGAAGTTATCTAACATAACACTTGTGAAAGGTATGCGTGCTGGCTCCCTCTCCTGGGACCACAGTGGCCTTTGAAGGGTGCAGTTATATTTGACAAGTCTCGTAACTTTTTGTTTCCTTCTTGTCATAAAAGAAAAGAGGAGGAAAGAAATTCCCTTGTTAAGTTTAATAATGTTTGGGTGGTAACTCTTGGCAGTCAGATTTCCATCAATTCCCTGTGACCAGCAGCTCAGAAGTATTCTGATTTAATTTCTGAATCTCTTCCAAATCTCTAAAGTCCTTGAATTTCTTTGGACATTCCTCTTACTTATTTCCTGTTAGACTGATCAAATTATATACATGAAAAAAGAATTTCCCAAATTTGAACGAGTTACTGAAACTCATTAAACTCAGCCCCCTTATAGTCCCAAACCTAATCATTGAGGAATGTCTTGCATTGAGTGTTCCCCCACCCACCTCGTCTCAGTCCTCAGATGAAGCCAGTCCTTATTGCCTTGAGTTTGTGCAGCTGAAGTTCTGATCTTCCTGGAAGAAGTCTGTCTGCTTGGCTAGTTATCAATGAGATTGTCTCAGACGCGTAGGTCAGCCGTGCTGCAGAGACGCCAGGGCTCTGCCTTGGCTCTTTGTGTCTTCACTGAAGCTGGAAATGTTCCTCTGCTTTCTTCTGTTCTCCTGCTGATATTTGTACTATCTTTTCATCACTGCTGATTTTCTTGCTGTTGACCATTGTAACTAATCTAGACTAGACAGACTTTTCTCACCAAATAATAGGTCTGTAAAGTTAACTGAGTTGCCCCTGAGCTCTTTGGAACACATTCAGAGCAGCTGGATATTCAGGTCTAGAATAACTTTTAAGCCTATGGGCTGTCTGGACAAAAGGCTAAAGGTAGATGTCCATATTTGACATGCAGCTTATTGTATACCCTTGCACGACATCAGATATAAAACCCTCCTTGCAGGGATGTGCAGACAGGGAGTGTGTAGATGGAAATTACTGTGCCTTCAGGACTTGCAGCGCTTTGGTTTTCCACTGGCTCGTGTGGAATGTTACAGCACCAAGCACAGCAGCAGTCAGACACCAGTATGTGCCTCTGTGGTGCGGCCTCACAGCCCTGAGGCCGAGGAGAGAGTTGTGTAGAGGCCATGTTTTACAGGAAGCATCTTTACCCCATCCCAGGCACTCTCTGATCCATAAATGCTGTGCAGTGGTGCGTCCCTGCGTGGTGATACATCCTGCTTGGAAGGAAAGGGAAGGGAAAGGGTTTTTAGGGAGAGTGGAGTGACATAAGGCATGTGCTGTCCCTGGGTGTTTATCTGGAATAAATTTGCTCTCTCTGAGCCCTGCTGGTAGCTGGCTTACAGATGTAAAACTACTACTGCTATGATGGTCTGTAGCTTCCTGTTGATGCAGTTAGATGGGTAGAGGAAGAATAATTTATACCTCAGTTGTGACTGTGATAGAGGAGATGTGATCACTACGAAATGACTCATTTGTTCTCCAGGGTTTAAACCAGTTGCCCTGGGAGGAGGAAGGAGCCCTACTGCTGCATTTCCTATTGCTCAAGGAGCTATGTATCATCCTTGCTCTCTGCTTGCTCTGAGGCACAATGGGTGGGCTTTGACTGGACGTGGGATTCACGACCAGCTGATCAATAATCTGATCCAGAGCAACTCATCCAGGACTGCCTGTATGTGCAATTAAGGTGTCCCAGAGCACGAACCCCTTTTCCCCTTAGCATTAGCAAGTCTGCGTCCATGTGCTCTTGCTTACCTGGTGCTGCCCCCACTGAAATCCCTGTTTATGCTCGTTGTGCTCATGTGACAGTTTCACAGTTTACTGCAACAAGGATAATTCGGCTGCATGTGTGACACTGCCTGTTGCCGGTAACCTCTGTTGGATCCCCAGCACTGCGCATCCCCCAGGATTTCCTTCCTGCGTCTTCTCTTTGCCAGCATGTCTTGCTTTTGCTGCCAGAGGCGCAGTTTCCCCTGAAGAAGACCTAGAGTATTTAGGGTGCTGGGCAGAAGCAGAGTTTCTGGTTTTAAAGTCTAGATTCACTGTTTGATAAATTGGTTAAGCGCCAGTACTCTGTCTACATGGAGTTTGTATCAGAAGAACTATGGGAATTCTAACAAAAAGGCTGATGAGATCACTGCAAGGACAGCCTGTGTCTCTTGCTTCACCTACTTCCCTTTGCAATAATCAGTGGTCTGTAAAGTGACTGTGAAGCCAGAAATGCCGCTCAAAGATAACTCCTCGCCTACATGGCTAACACTGTGTCACAGTCATAGAGACTGACTAAAAAAATCTCACTTCTATGTCTCTGATGCACTTTGTGTCATTTTAGTTCAGGACAGGAATCACTTCATGTCCTGTTTGTGCAGCAGGCAGCCAGCATAGTGTTTGGGTCATAATGCTGAAGAAGAAACACATAGGCTGTAATGTCCTGTGTAAGAAGAATCTTTAAAATGTCTTGTAATTAAATCTGAGTGGGATTTCGCAAAGAAATGTGGGACTGTTTGGGAGCAGCCTGGAAATTTAGAAGTTCTCTTAGGAATATCAAAACCGAGCTCCAAATAGCTGGCGGGGTAGAGGCTGTGTTTAAGGACTGAGCCCTGAGATTTTCTCAGAGGGACAGGGCATGGATTGCTGGTCACTTGGTGAAAGCCAGCAAAGCTGAGAATGACAAATACACTTCATTGCTTGGTAGCGTAATTAATGGAGCCGTAAGTGGTGGGATTTTGAGAGGCAATGGGAACCTTTGACTACAGGCGTTCTGGACTCCATAGGGCTAAATCCTATGGATTAAGGCTAAGCCAGGTTGTCTCCTTATGTGGTGTGGCCTAACTAGAGACACATTCTCTTTCAGGCTGAAGTTCATATTTGGCCCATCTGCTGTCCCAGCTTTGGATCTGGTGGATCAGCGTTCTGTCACCCGAGTCATGTCGCCCAGCGGAAGGACTGCCTACCAGGTACACACTCCTCTTCAGTTTTACTTTCTGATGGTTTCCAGTTGACATGTGAGCCAGTGTTCCTAACTTGGAGAACATGGAAGGGGACTTGAATAAACACGGAGAGAATGTCAGTGTTTTACAAACTCCCGAAGCGATACTGGAGAGCAATAGCCACAGACTAGAATTAGAACAGCATGGTACACTACTGTTTTCTTGGTGGCTCCCAGCCAGTCAGAGACAATTTCGTATGTGTTTGTGGATATCATGGTCAGAAGGAAGTTTTCCAGGGACTGCTAATTTTGCTTTATTATTTTCATCCTATCCGGCAAAGGCAGTTCTTCCTTTTGACAAGCTGTGTGGAACAGAGTGTTATCTGCCATCACTGCATTTCTTTCCCCGTTGCGCTCCAAATCCTGTGTCCTGAACACTCTTGACCTCTGCTTGGCGATAGGATCCTTGCAGCCTGGGAGGAAGCAATGCAGGCCAAGTCCGTGGGTTTCATTCCAGTTCACTCTAGCCAAGTCTGTGAATCACAGAAATATCTTCATAAAATGGCATTTTAGAGAGAAGAGCTCACCTTAGCCCTAAAGACCAAACTCCTCATACCACACAGGATCAGAGATGGAGCTGAGGCTCATGAGGTGAAGAGAGGAGCCACTGGCTCTTCCTTCTGACTTTTCTGTGGTATGGACAATTCCTTGCTCTACTGTGCCACAGCACCAATGGCATCTCTGTCGGGGACAGGCTGTCCGTTCTGTGAGCCCTTGACCAGCTGCATCCAGCCCATGGGGTCACAGAGTCAGAGAGACACTGTGTGCTGGGCCCTAGCTAAGGCGGTGGGACCCTGTGCCCACAGGATTTTGGTGGAGAAGCACCCAATTCCTTCTACTTAGCACTACTAACCCCCTCAGCTAGCACAGCCCCCTCCGTTGCTGAACCTGGTGCTGTGCTTTATCACACACCAGAGAAGGAGGAATCTCTTTGCTCACCGCTGCAGCAGCCAAGAGGAACATTTCCAAATATCCTCCCTGCAAAGGGATTTGTCTCCTTCACTGGAGGTGCTGAGATGCTTTGGGGTCATCTAGGGTAAGAGAAGAGCAGTGAACCAGGCCTGGGTAATGACAAACACTTTTCAAATGTTCAGAGCTTGCATTGCTTGATTTGCACATGGAGTGTTTATCGCTTCTGGGGCCTTGGAGAGAACATCAGCCCCTCCAGGGAGGCATGATTCATCAACTCAAGAACATAGCCTTTGATTTTAGTTGGGGGCTTGCCTGTGGATATTTGGTAAAGCCTAAGAAGCCCTGCTTCCAGGACCCTTAGACAGCAGGTGCCTCACTAATTGAATGCTTAAAGGCTTTTTCCTTTTTTACTGTTGTTTGGATGCATATGCCACTGGGCAGAGAATGGTCGCATTCTCCTTGCAGAGCTTTGGCGAACCGTGCAGGCCAAGGCAGAGATTTGCAGGCTGGGATGCACAGTCTTGCCTTAGCACTCTTTTGTGTGAAGGATGACGGGGACTGCTTAGAGCCTCCGGTCTTCCCAGGGAGCCTAAATGGGTGCTCACAGCTTTTCTGCTGTGACAGAGTTATCTGCATCTTAAGAGGCCCAATATTCATCTCTTAGATGCAGGAAGCCTCATGAGACACAGAGGAGTTCAGAGAAGCATGGCGAGAGGGCTCTGGTGTGCTGGGTGCTGCCCTGACACCCTGTTCTGGTCTGAGCAGGGTCGTTGCTGAACAGTGCTGCCTCCAACTGCGTGTGCTGCAGCGAGGCAAGCACCCCTCCGCGCTGCCCAGTGGGAAAGAACCCAAGAACCCCTGGACAGGTAGGTCAGGACTCGTCACAAGGAGTTAGTGTAAGACAAGCCCAGCCTTCAGCCAGGCACTTTGTAGCGGATGGGGATGATGTGAGCGGGCCCCCTGCATCACCCAGGGTCTGTGCCTGTGTCCTCCTCGCAGACAGGCTGCAGGAAGCAGACCCTGCCTGCAGGTCCCTGTGTGCTTCTGAGCAGCATTCCTCTTCAGTGGAGCTTGAGTGCTGATTAAGGCCATGCTGATGAGTTCATTAACAGAGGAAGCTGAAGAGGTATTTTCTCTGGGGGTGTGAGGCTCATCCCATTGCGAAATTCTTCCTCAGCACAGCTGTCTGAGGTGCAGAAACAAAGAGCAGAGCCTCCCCTGAGACCGCTGTCTGGAGCAGTCACAGGAATACAATCTGGGGCAGTAGAACCCAAAACACTGAGTGGGATACTGCACGTCAGAGTAGCTGGGTAGCATCACTGGCTCTTCATTCACGTGTCTGTGTGGTGTAGACACGTATCCCAGCTGTGTGCCCTTCTCCCTCAGCAGAGAAGCATGCCCAGTGCCGTGGGGAGAGGGGGCCATCCATGGCTGCCTGGACACGTGCGCGGTCATCGCTTTCTCTTATTCCTCAGATAGTCAGCTCTGCCGTTTGCTTGCAGATGTGGTTGAACTGGAACGTGAGGTGGTGCTTTGACACAGCTGGACTGGAGAACTGTTCCCATGGAGGCTATGAGGCTGGTCCTATTGTGAAACTCCTTGGATCATCATAGCCAAATCTGAGATGTTGATGCTTCACAGGCTGAAATGCTGTTTGCAGTCCATATCACCCAGTACATCTTAGGTACTGCTTCAGGGGAAAATGGCTCTGCTCAGACAGGCCCTAGGACTGCAGCCTGTAGTGCAGACAGCTCTTGCCCTCAGGAAATGAGGTGGGAGAAGAAAGAGCCCTTGGTCAAGTGAAAGCTATGATAGTTCATTTAATGGCTGGGCATTAATGCCATTGCTACTTAATAGAGGAGTAGCGCCAATGGGGTATTCAAGGGCTGATGTTACCTCAGAGTTGTTAAATTGTCCCAGAAGAGCTTGTATAATGTCTGCCTGTGCTGCAGACTAAAGCCAACCCTTGTAACTCCAGGTTAGGGCTAAATAAGACTTATCTGGTGCAGAGATGGTGAGTGCTGGCTGGTGGTGGAGCTGTGCTGGATTCCGTAGAAGTGTGAAGTGGTGAGCAGGCAGCAGCTGGGGCACCTATTTGCCACACCTGCGTTGCAGAAATGTTGTGAGCTGTGGGAGTGGAGCCAGTTAGCAGGGGGAGAGGCATTGCTTTAGCCCTGCTGCCAACTGTCACTTGCATTGCTCACATCCCGCACTTCTATTGGGTTCTTCTTTTTTATGTCTTTTTTAATTAATTTCCTAGAACTGTATGGCAGCCTGCCCGGCCGTGACGGACTTGAGCATCAGGTCCTGGCACAGACTGTGGTGCTGCCTAGCTGTATGCTGGTGGCAGCAGTAGCTGCCGTGGTGCCACAGCTGACCCTCCTGTGTCCCCACACGCTGGCAGGGACCCCACCACCAAGGTGATTTTTCCTCTCTGTGGAGCCAGCAAGTGCCTGGAGATGAAGGCAGCAGAAGCAAATCTCATAGCATCTCAGGGCCAAGAGAACACCCCAGTGCCTGGCTTGGCTGCAGCTGGTCAGAAACAGAGGCACCTTTTTCTCTGGGTTTTTGGATTTTAAATTCTGCCTTATTAGGCAGAAGCTGCATTCTTGCCATCTAGGTCAGGACAGAGGAACACTACACTCAGCCCAAATCTGGCAGTGTCTGTGACTTCCCCCCTTCCTCAAAGGAAAACACTTCTGAAGGAAAGGCACCATCGGAATACTTCATCTTGGAAAAAACAATCAAAGGGACTAGAGAAAAACAAACTTATCACAAGTGAAACAAACTCAGCCTGGAGTATAAGGAGGGCTCAGGGTAAAGGCCAGACTGAAAAAAGAATGGTTTACCCTGAAATAGGAACGTGAGTCTTGTGTCCTGAATGTGCTGGGACCAAGGGGGATTATGAGGCATAGGTGCTTCTGTGCGAGAGCTTAAACTTGTGGGCGTTACCTGTGGGGCGAGGGGTGCAGAGAGAGCGCAGGGGACAGGGGAGGGCTCCCCTTGCAAGTGCAGCTCTGGGCTGGGAGCGACAATTTCCTCTGGAAGGGCTGAGGAGTGCCAGGGGAGCAGCACTCTGCAGAGCTCCACTGGCTTTTTACGTTTTTTGTGTTTATCTTTGGATTTAGGCGTGCCGCAAACCCAAACAGATTCTAAAGCCTGCTATGGGAGAGGAGTGTGGTGTGGCGTCAGAGCCCGGGGGCTTGTGTGCAGGGGAGGTCACTGCTGGTGATTACGCCCATGCAAATCCCCACCGTTCTCTGGAATATCCAGGAAGAGTCAGTGCCAGCCGCTGAGGACAGAGAGCTGACACAAAGCAATTGCTCTCGCTGTGGCAGATATGAGACACATCATGGCAAATACTCTCTGGTAATTGTGTTTTGGCCACGGGGTGCACTCAGTTTAGGCCTCAGAGCATTAGTGAAGTCCAGGCTATTGAGCGCAGGTTTCTGCTTAAAGTCTGCGAGTGTGTTCTGCTCCTGCAGACCCTTCCCTTGCAATATGACAGGGCAGAGCAGTTGGCTGCTTAAAGTAGTTTTTGTAAAGATATTGTCCAGTCTTGAAGAAATCAGAAGAGAAATAATCCATAGATTGTCTTTCCTATACCATGCAGTCGGCTCCAGCAGCTCACAGATTGCCCGTCAGCTTCTCCATGCTGGAAGCAAATGCTTCCCTCACCGGGCTGCCTGCCTCCTGTGCCCAGGGTGCAGAGGGAAGACGCCTCGGTACCAGCCTTGCAGAGGAAGAGCATGTGGGAAAAGGAGGCAGTGCTGTTCCCAAACCAGAGGCGGAGCAGGGAGGCTTCTTCTCTGGAGACTTCAACTTTGTTTATTCAGGCAAAACTGGATTCCAATAGCTGCAGCTGGTTTTGGGAACAGAACAGCAAGAGCCTCTGCAGCCTTCAGCCACTGGAGCTGGTTAGAAAAAGCCTCACCACGAGTGCTCATTGCTGCTCTCCTTCCATCCCCAGGCCCGAGGTGGCTCTGGATTCACAAATGGGCTTGCTGTGACAAGAGAGTCTTCATCATCTCCAGCTACCCTGTGTCTGCCAGCACTGGGGGAGGGAGCTCACTGGGGGGGCTGGCAGCTCGCTGTGCTGCCGGCTGTGGGAGCTCAGGGAGGGAGCTCGGTGCTACTGCCCTTCTCCTGATCGCTTAGCAGCAGACAAGTCACAGGAGCTGAGGTCTGCTGCAAGCACGGGAGCACGTACAGGAGCACTTCTGCACACGTAGGGCGAGAAGCGTGTGGAGAATGTCAGAAAGCTGAGGAGTTTCAAGCTTAGATGGGTCGCTGAAGTGTTTGGGGACACTTGTATCGTGGCACCTGGTTGCCAGGTGCATGCTGTGAGTCATTGTAGAGAGGACATCAGGCCAGATACAGGCTAAGAGAGAAATTAAAAGTGGATGCTGTCTCTGACTTCTGCTTTCTCTGACTGCTTTTGTTTCAGGTCCTTGGGAGCTCAGGCAAACTCTACACCTGCTACAGTTCCTGCCACTTCTGCACGTGTCCTGCTTTTGGTTTTACTGTGTTGCAGAAGAGCGAGAGTCTTCTGGTAAGTGGTCTGCCATAACTTGGGGCCGGGACAGGGAGCGGATGAGAAAGCTGTGCTCTGCTCGTTGAACCTGAGCAGCCTGAAGCTTCCAAGGGAGCAAACACATGAGCGTTGAGTTGGCCACGGAGTCTGTGTCTGACCCACTGCATAATCCGGCCTTTGGGAGTCGCAGTATTTGGGTGGAGCTAGGCCTTTCGAGGGCTAGGGAGGGCTTTTGTTCTTAATTTCTCTTTACTGTTCTGACTTTCAAGAGATGAATAATCCCTGGTCTCTTGGAACAAGAGCTGTTGCTGCTAATGGGATTGCCACATAGACTCTGGCTGATGAAGCGGTGTGGTTCACTGGTGCCAGTGAGGCAGGGCTCGGGGTAACCAGCTGGTCTGCTATTGTGGGGAGGGCATCAGGAGCCAGGAACACTTTGCTCTGTGTCAGATCCCTGTGTTACGTTATCCTGGTGGCAGAACTGACCAGGGGCAACTGGAGCACCAGTCTGTGCCAGGGCTTGGCATGCCAAGAGGCAACCATGTTCCTGGGAGGGGTGAGCACTTCATTAGACCTGTTCTGGCCAGGACTGATTTTTGTGGCTTCCAGATAGAGGGTGACATTCCTGCATTGCTCCTGCTGTCAACTTGGCTGTGCTATTGTTTGCAGTGCAAACATATACTCGCTGTCTACCTCAGTCAGGCTGTGGGAGCCTGCCAGGAACTGACTGTCTCTGAGGAGCAGCTCACAAGCATCTTACTGGCTGAGGAAGAGGATGAAGGATGAAGGACCTGGATCACATGCAGGTGTGCTTTCTGTGTACCCTCCCGGCTGTGTAGCCGGCATTTTTTGTAGCTGGCTGTCTGTAGCTGGCTGTCAAATGTTCATCGTGGCTGGTAGGTTTCTTCCTGTGCTGCAGCCAAGCATGACATGAATTAGCAGCCTTGCACTGACAGATTGATTAATTAATAAATGTTAAGAAACCTGTGTTGACTTCAGTTTCATTTATTTAGGCTATTCTTGGGATTTCTGAAGATGTTTGAACTAATCTGTGATATTGCGTGTTTGTGATGTGGGCATACAAACAGTCCAGCAGCTCTCTTAGTGATGCGTTAAACCTTCTTAACTCTGCTCGTGCTTTAACTAACCCCACCGCCCTTCCAGTGTGCCGGCGTGCCTTTGTGGAGTTGGCCTCTGACAGAGGGACGCTGCAGTGACTCTTTGCAGCTGGCTGCTCAGAGCAATTTCAGATTCATCATTGGTAAAGCCATACCAGGGATGAGGGCAGGGACCCCTCAGCACCTCGAGACTGAACAGGTCTGTGCTTCCCCTCTTTGGAAGCATCACTCTGCTTGCTGTGCTTTTAAACTGACCCATTGCAGAGAAGCTGTCCACCTCATGCTGGCTGTCCACATCAGACATGGGGGCAGGGAGACTGCTGCTCCCCCATTCCACGCACCAGCTGGTGAGCTGGGAACCAGCTCCCTCCAGCTCTGACGCTCCCTGCCCGTGCTCTGGGATTGGGCTCCTCCTCGAGTACAGCGTAGCCTCCTATGATAGACCATGTGAACGCAGCACCGCAAGAAATAATGAGGCACAGGCTGAGCCAGGTTGTGTGGGTGTTAAGTTAAGCATTCTGTATGTAAATAACTGTTACTGCAAATACAAAATCTGAGCAACATGAGGAAAACACATCCATCCTACGTACAGCAGAGCAGTAATGAGTGACAGCTGAATAGCTACAGCTGCACTCGCTATAGAAAGTTCCTCTGCCATTTTCACTTCACATTTTTATAGAAACCTTCAGAGCTTTTTTGGGGGGGTGAGGGAGGTGTCCTATTTTTATTTTGCCTTAAAATGACTTTGGCTCAGATCCACGAAGGCATTTAATGTGCCTAAAGGCCACAGTGACCGGGGCCGTAGTTAGTAATGGCTAACAACCCGATGGCACAGTCATACTCGGGAAACACCACATCTGTCTGCAGGAATTCTGGCTCGTAAGAGGCGTGTGAAAGGTAGCGGCAGTGGATGCCGAGCTGCGGCGCAAGCTGCCACATAGGAGCAAGTGTTCTGGGACCCTCTCTCTGTATCGCAGCGCTGCGCGTTTCCGTCTAGAGCTTGGTTCATTTTCAGCCAGTGGGAGGGGAGAGATTGCCTTCTTTGTTGTGAGGATAAATGTGGCTCACACCCGCTCTGCAACACTGCCAGACCTGCAGGTGAAACCCTGCTTGTTTCCAGCCGTGGTTGACAGAAGGAACACAACCAACGATCATATAGAAGGGAAGGAATGAGAGGAGGAGAGAGTCAAACCCTGCCCAAATGGTGGGAGGTGGCTACAGGTGTTAGCTGCATGTTAAAGCAGGAACACGTGGGACAGTAGCTTTAACTCTTCAGATTCATCTTGGAAATGCCAGTAGCAGAGATACCGAGCTGTAGCTAAATTTGGACGTTGCATAAACATGTCCAAACGCGTTCAGTGCTGCTGGTGATTCACCAAGGTTTGGGGCCGGCTCTTATGGCTGAGCTGCTGCACACAGGGCAGCGAAATCCATCTCGCCTCAGGAACCGTCCTCTGGCTGCATGGTACCCACAGCTGCTGCCTGCAGGTCACGCCAGCTGGCACAGCAGATGCTGCAGGAACAGGATTGCTTCAGATCAGTTTTTCAGCTGGTTTTACACCGTATTTATCACTATAGACACCACAGAAATGAAACTCTTGGGGGGGGGGTCTTCTATTACCTCCCTTTTAGTGCAACGCAGTTAAGAAAAATAGAAGGCTGATTTCTGTATGATTCAAGTACAATTTATCAGGGACAAACTGCTCCAGGCGTCACAGTCTGCCCACTGGACCTGTTCCTCAGGCGATGGCTGTTTAAACTTCCTTCCCTGCCATGGGGCTCTGAAAGGCCTGCTCCCCGTCTCTGCCTCCCCGCAGGAGTTACCACTGAGAGCCGAGAGCCACGTTTAATGCACCTCCTTGCACTCCAGCTCCTCACGGGTTGCATGGTGATGCTGCTGGCATGGAGTGCTTTGCAGAGAGCTGGTACCACTCCACCTCGCAGGGAGCTTCAGGCAAGAGTCCTGTTTGTAAAAGGGCCACAACGTGATGGCAGGTCTGAACTAGCCAAGAACAGCTGTCTCTGCACCTCAATCGCCTTTTGGGCATGGAGGAGGGAGGCTGTTTGGTGTTTTTCTGCCTCCCCTCCCTGTTCCTCTCCATTGTGGAATGAAACTGCCCTGCAAGACAAAAGCCATGCTAGAAACACTAGGTCCTTCACAGCAGTGCACGTGCTGGCACGCAGTCTGGAGTAGTGGAGCTCGCACTTCAGAAATTAATGCACCGTTCTTCCTACTTTTGTCTAGTTTTGCATGTCACACTTAGTATGAAATGAGGCACAGTAATTACCAAGCTGTGGTTGCTGAGAGGTATTGACTTGCAGTGCAAATTAAGACTGCTCCGCTGCTGCGAGGGCTTTGTCCTTACGAAGGGCCAGGACGCCGAGGCTACCTGCAGAGGCCAGGCCAGCCAGTCTGCAGCGCGAGCCTCGCCCCAAAGAGCTTGGCCAAAATCAGGTCGCAAGTCAAGGCATTCTGGTGCCCCAAGCAAATTAGCTCCCTCCCAGTCTCTTTTGCTACTGATGCAGGTCAGGATTAAAAAATAATTAAAATAAAATCACCATTAGGAAAAAAAGCACTCACAGCTTCTGGGGGTTACTGGGCTACAGAGGAAGCCCAGCAAGACCGAGTTTTAGGAATCAGGAGACCTGCAGCATCCAGCTGTCACAGCTAAAAGCTGCACTTCTGGAAGCACTGCAAAGCTGTCAAGTCTTGACTTGGTAGCAAAACCCTGACTGTGGAGATCACGTCAGCGAGGGAGCGTCTGCACTACCTTGGTGACACTGACTCGGGCTACTAGGGCACTTCTGCCTTTCGCCGTTTGATAGCTGGAAGCAGATTTGAAATCAAACCTGAAGCATTGGTCTACACAATCCTGTAGACCAAAGTGATTCAAAGGTAATGAGACTGCTGTTCCAAAACTTCAGTCAACTCTTTTCTGCATTTTTTTGTTTTCCTCTTTCAGTAAGTAGAGCTTCCATACTGGGGCCAAAAATAGTTGGCCAGTTCTGATCTTGTTTTCCCATGAACACGGTCACATCCCTCAGAGCCTGGAACGCAGATTCAGTTTCACACCAGCAACTGGGCTAAGTAAGACCTTTTCCCATCGGAGAATACTAGCTGCATCAAACAATTGATGGAATAATTAGGGTATTACCAAAGTGCTGTCAAGTATGGACTTAAAGAACAACCCAAAACCAAACAACAAAATTATTACTCCTAAATGAATCACAAGATTTAAAAAATATAATAATAATTAAAATAAAGATCCTAGGACTTGACATGAGCAGCACAATTGGGGAAACACCCCCAGCAGGTGGGTCTTCCACAGTCAATGTCAGACCTGGAAAGGAAATACAATACGATCACCAGCACAATGCAACCTGGGTTTACAGTCGAGGGTGAGCTGCACTCAGTCTCCCCGGTCAGGTCATTCGTCTGGGGGGCACGATGTTAATTACAAAAATAAAACAAATACAGCTGCATAACTGCATAGTGGTCATCTCGGAGCACTCCTCTAGGAGTTAGCTGCAACTGTTCACGGAGGCACGGGGAAGGGTAGTGTCAGGGACCGCAAGACCCTGGGAGCAGGATGTGCAAGGTCATACGGTCACAGAGGCTACTGGGCAGTTAATGTTGGTGACAGTCAGGTGCTGGTTGTTGTCAGTGGTGCACTTGGGGAAGCTGTCCGTCTTACAGAGGATCTTGGAAATGATCTTGCGGAAGGTGTAGCGGAAGTCCCTGATCCTGTAGGCATAGATGATGGGATTGATGACAGAGTTGGCATGGGAGAGGATGATGGCCATATACATCACCCACTCAGGCTTGGATTTGGAGAAGTCCTCATGGAAGAGAGTGATGCAGTTCAAGATATGCAGGGGCAGCCAACAGAAGGCAAAAAGTCCTACAATGATGGCCAGAGACTTGGCTGCGTGGACCTCCTTCTGCAGCGTGGTCCTGGAGTTGCCCATCAGTTCGATCTGATGCAACTGTTTGCAGGCGACCATGAATATCTTAATGTAGATTCCCAGCATGATAACGAGCGGCAGCAGCACGCAGCCAAAGAAGTTGAAGTACACCATGTAGCTCATCGTTACCACATTCTCAAAGAGGCATGAGATGAAGCAGCCATGGTGCTCTGTCCCGGTGTCAGCCCCTGTCTCGTTGGTGGCGTTGGGACAACCACTCATGGCTTTATTCCAGCCCATAAGCGGAGTCAGTCCAATTCCAAAGGACAGGAGCCACAGCACAGCGATGAGTCCTCTTGCCCGCTTGCCAGTCACCAGACTGTTATACCTACAGCATCAAGAACAAAACCAAGATAGAGCCATTCTATAAATGAGCGCTTGTGAGTCCCCTGCAGTTAAAGTCATCGGCGTTTTGGCTAATGCCACAACAGCCCCACCTACACCCACACGAGAACCTCACCTCTGTGATCACTGAAGGGGTAAAAAACGTCTCACCTGTGCTCTACACCTATGCTAAGTGATTTGGGGATGTGATTCACTTACTATTCCTGAGAGGTGCTAAGCACTGCCCCTGCCCACAAACATCCTTCAGCAGGAGGTAAGGACTTGGAGTCTTAAAAAAGGCTTTATCATCGCGTGAGCCTAAACCACTAACTACGAGGAGGGCAAGCACAGAGGGAAGGCTCACTCTGTAACCACCAACTTATTCTCTCGCTTTAAGCATCCATTACTGGGCACGCCAGGGCACGTTGCTGGGCTACATGAACTTCTGGGCTGACTTATTACAGCTGAGACAATGCTGGCTCTCAATTCTAGACTGTAATGGGTAGCTAAAGACTTAACCAGCAGCACCACACACGTACAGCCTTCATACCGCAGACAGCTTGCTTCAGCTTGGGCTGCTCTGATGCCTGCAGCAATGCTGACTTTCACTGGAGATCGCAGAAGTCCCATAGTCCTGTCCCATGCTACCTCGTACGCTAAGGTGGGAAGTACACGTGTGTGGAAACCAGGGATCCTGCCAGTTTCCCAAACAGTGCAATTGCTGGTTTACACTTGCCAGACTGCAGCCCACGCGAGCTTGTTGTGGCTGGGTAACAAACACCCTGAAAGACCTTTCTGAGCCAGCATCTGAAAGCAACTGCTAATGACAGATTGCTCAGGAGAGTCACGAGTTGGGGGTTGAGTCTCGCACCCAGGTGCAGAGCTGGGAGCCAGGGTCGCTGGGCTCTTCTCCCCATAGTTGATGTCCCTGCTTTGTGTGTCCTCCATTAGTAGTGCTGGTGCAGGCAGCTTCACTTAGCTCCCAGGGCTGTGCCTCCACTGCTCGTGCATGTCACCTGCCGGTTCTGTAGGACACACACCACTGAGACGTCCTGAAGCCACACATGGACTCCGACCTGCAGCTGCTGAAGCCATCAGTGGGGTTAAGCCATACAGTCGTGTGCAGCTGCTGCTCTCAAACGTTGCTTGTGCTCTGCTGACCCACCATAACTGGTTGTAAAGATCCAGATTTTTAAATAAATGCCTTCCTTGGGCACCCGCTGCTCCCATGTGTGTTACAAAGAAGCTCTGCGGTGGCCCAGGGACAAGCTGATGCAGTGCTGAGGGACGCAGTACACCTTTCCTAACCCCAGGGGCTGGGTGCCTTCATGGCCACGAGAACAAAGGTGCCCCTCCAGCCCCCAGATGCTCAGCAACACAGACAGAGCTGGAACCTAAAGCAGCAGAAGTCAAGCTGGTTTGGGTGCAACCAGAACAGGTGCCAACATCAAAGCATCACTCGGATCGCTCTTTGGAGATACGAAGTGCTCAGCGACTGCCAGAAAGACAACATGAGAAACCCATTACTGTCCTCTCCACGGCCAGTTAGCGTCTGCTGGCTGATACATGTTCCCCCCCTTCCCACACCCTTCTCTCAGCACTTGTTTATTCTGGCTTGGCTACCCTGCTCCTCCTTTCCTAAGAACGTTTGTTCTGATTTTCTTCCGGCCCGTGAGGCAGGGGAGGGTTTTATTCCCACAGAACCGCAGCTGTGCCTGTGAATCACACTGCGGTCGCCTCCGTGCGAGCCCTGTGTCCCTCTCCTCCTGCAAGCTACGAAGACAGGAGGGTAAGTGGGGGCCTGCCAGCACGAACTGGGCGGCAAAGATGGGCTGGGGGGAGCCCTCGTCTCCCTCTGCGAGGCTGCAGTGAGCCGGGCTCACTTCAGGCACGGCCGGGGCTGCCCGGGAGGGTGCGGGAGCAGCAGCCACGTTTAGGTGCTGCTGAACTGTGAGCAGACTCCATGGGATAGGTGTCTAAGGGCAGGTCCGGCCACCGAGGGGTTTCTGCTGCGCTTTTCTCTCATGATTACCAAGTCCCGCTGCTTCAGAAGATGAGAAATTATCAGACAGGGCATCAGTGAGGCCAAGCCCATTGCTTTCAAAACCCCGTGTTAAGTTTTCAGGAGCTGGCCTGGGGTTGTGGGACCTGAAAACGTTAAGATTTGATTCAGAGCAAGTTCCCAGAAATCCGATCTCTTGGCAAAGTCTGAGTCTCGAGCTACAACATTGGCCAAGCTCAGTCAGTGCTGTGGGAGCACCGGGAGCTGCCGCTGACCTACAGCTCTGCACGTGGGAAGCGAAAACCACAGCTCCTTGGCTTCTGCTATTCACGCTCAATTGATCTCTTCAGTCGTGTCTCTGCTCCCTTGCTCATGTCACATCCCCAAAACTGTTGTAGCGAGAAGGTGCAAAAGGGACCAAGGTTCAGACAGAGCCACTGAAGATGCTGAGCATTCTGTGCTGCTGAAGCGGGCTGTGCACAGGAACACAACCGGGGGCCGCCGCGCCGCTCCGGGCTGGTGACATTCGGTGCTGCCTCCCGCTGAAAACACACGGCCCCAAATAAGGCTTCGTCCGCCTGCTCTTCGCCTCAACTCTGCTGCACGGCTTGAAGGTTTACAAAACCAGCTAAGGAGCCACTTAATTTTCCAGTGGCTGTAAATGGTGGCATGTTTATTCTAGTGTTGCTCGCTCTCCCCCAGCACACACAGCAGAGCTGCAGCCAGCACCATGTCTAAGCAGGGGCCCCTTCTGCGAGAAGGAGGAGATGGGAAAACGCGCTGCGGTCCAGCTCCGCAAGAGCCCGAGCTGGGCAGCAGGGAGGAGGTGGCAGTCATTCAGCTGCAGACAGTTATTCACAGTGAACAACACACTCCTTAGATTAGTTCTTTGTTTTCGTGGGGCTGCATTGCAAATTCCTGCCAACATCTCTCTGTGCAGTGGGTTGATCCCGGGTGACGACGGTGGTCGCTGCCGTGACTGGGTCTGTGCCAACGCCTGGTCGCTGAGCTCCAGCCAGCAGAGGCCAAGGTGAAATTGGGGATAGCTCGAGGCTCTGAAATTGTTCACTAACTACCTTGTTATTACCTTAATACACCTATTTGGTAGGACACTGTCTTAACAGAAGTTAAGCACATTCTTAAAAATGAAGAAGTGCATGGCTGTCACCAGCTCAAGGCATGAAGCCACTCGTTAGTGAGCCATCGCACACAGCTGCCCCCCCTCCCCCAAACCACCATTAAGAAAAGTAGGCACGGGCCGTGAGACGACGGAGACCCAAATTTTTTCCTAAGCTCTACAGAACATGATCAGACAGTGAGGAACCAACAGATTTCCACAGCTCTGAATGCTCCAGAAAATGCCTTCATTTTCTTTTAGGCTTAATATTGTTAGGCAAAAAGCTATTAAAGTAAATCTACTCACCTAAGTCTGCTCAATTAATGTATAACAAATATTGAATCTCCTCTAGATTTCTTCCCAGAGGCATCAGATGGTGCTTTAATGTAAATAAAAGCTGAATATTTTAAAATTATTTATTGAGATTAAATAACGTGGCAAGGCATTAGTTCCTTTTACACCACCAGGGAAAAATCTCTTTACAGGCATAATCATCATCCAGCAGCTAATTATCTCAGCTCCCACCCAGTGGACATGCTGCAGAAGCCCCAGTGCCATCCCCACTGCACCGCCATCGTCAGCCGATTCAGGTTCCTATTCTTCTGACGTACAGAACTACATGGTTGCCACCAGTGCAGCGCCACGGTCACACAGCCCGGGTCGCAGCGGGGCAAATACTTGAAGGGCAATTCAGCCGCTTTTACTGCAGGGCTCTGACCCTCCGGTGTTACGGTACGGAGGTGCCAGGCTGCTGGGTCTGTACCTGCTGTGCTGTCACCAAACCGGGCCAGCGGCAGAGGTGGGACGCAACACAGCTCTGCTGCTAAGGCTGGAGATGTCTCCTGAGCTGGCCCAGGGACTGCAGACGTGTCCTTCACCCAGAAGACATCACTGTCGCCTGTGGGCCCTCGACTTTGGGCACGGCTCAGCGAGGTCTGCAGCTTTTCTGGAAGAGCATCATGGCAGCCACCACGGCACCCAAGCTGCCCGTTAGCGCAGGGGGCGGGAAGGCTCTCTGCGCTCTCCAGGCACTCTGGCTCTGGTTGGTAGGATGGTCGCACCATGGGCTTTTTTCCAACAGGTCTCCTTGCATTTCTACTGCTATTTACTAGCGCTGGGTACCAGCCAAGACACCCCGGCACTGCTGAGCACAGCTGGAGCAGAGCAGGACGCGCTGCCGGCATGCAGCCAGCCCAGCCGCCCCCGTGCAGGAGCTTGGCTGGCAGGAACCGAGTCGTGTCCGCATGTACCTGGCATCCCCCCAACCCCCACAGAGATCACCCATGATGCAGAAGCATTGCTGCCCCTGAGCTCCCATCTAACGAGGAGCGTACAGCAGCAGCCACGGCGGAATTCAGCATTTGAGGCGATTTGACTTGGGGCAGAAACCAGCAACAGCCTGGAGGAAACAGGTCTGGAAGGGGACTGTTATTCCCACATTATTTATCCTTAGAGAGCAGGAAAGGGGGTGTGGGGGGGAATCCCCTGCTGACCCAGAAGGATGAACAGATCAAAATGCTGTGGTGCCACACACCTGCTTGCCCGGTGCATGGTGGGGTCTGCTGGTGGCCTGACCACGGTGCTGGTCTGGGCCCTGGCTGAGAAGTTACTGAGTAAATCAACCTGAGGTTAGCAAAGAGCAGGGCCAATCGCAAACAGTTCGTTTCACTGGACGTTTGAGATGTGTTGCTGAACAAAAGGGGGATCTACAAGCTGAGGAGCTGCATCAGCATTTGCCACCATGTGCTCATCGGCGCCATGGCGCAGGGTCGACCACGCAGCCCTTGCCCTGCCTGGGGGCAGGCAGGCAGGATGTGACCCGTTTGACCATCACCTGCAGAGTGGCACGATCCCCTTACATTTGTTCACCATGGCAGCCCTGTTCCCAAAGTCCTTCCCTACCCTCCTGCTACTGGGCCACTGCTGGAGACACAAAAATGAGCCCCATCGTCTCTGCCGTGGCCCGCAGACCTGCAGCTGGTACCTGGCAAACACACTGTGGGTCCTGGCTCTTCAGACCTCTGCGGTCAGACATTCCCCTGCCCAGGCATTTTTGCTGTCCCCCCTCCTCGTTGGGTGCTGAGTAAAACCCCTGAGCCTGGCTGAGATACACCTTCTGGAAACAAAAAGATGGTAGGAGAAATCCAACCCCCTCGGTCAGGCTTCATCTCGCCAGCAGCCCTCAAAAAGCTGCAGAGCTGCCAGGCTGTGCCTGCGAAAGCTGCACACGGACACCGGGTGCGTAAACTATTCTCTTCTGTGTGCAACGCAATGCTGAGGTCACAGCATTAACTTTCCCATCAGGAAAATTTTCTCTTGTGATGGAGCATCCCAGGCTTGTTTAGTCTGAACAAGGATTTTCTCTGCGGCCTTAACTGGGAAGCGCCAGGAGGGTCCCAACCCTTGTTCTGGCACCCTCGGTGCAGATGAGTGCAGGGGAGCGTGCTGGCTCAGGCACGGCGTAGCTCTAACCCTGCTTCGCAGCGCGGTCGGCCTCGCTCCACACGGTCCCGGGCAGGGGCGAGCCCGCGGCAGAGCTGCGGGTCAGCAGCAGCCACCCCGCCGTCCCTGCGCCCCGGCCCGGGGTGCTGCGCTGCTCGAGGGGTTTGGCCCAGTTCTCCCCCTGCCAAGCCCCTGCGCAGGATCAGCCTGGATGAGCAGTTTCAGTGTTTGAACCCCAAACTCACAGGGATCATGCGCGGGGGTCACACGCGGTGGGATCAGTGGGGCGACGCAGGCGGGACGGCTGCGCAAGGGATGCTGCAGCCCGCTCGGGTCCTCCCTGCGCTCCCAGTGCCTCCCAGCTCCCAGAGTGTGGAGGGAGCCCTGGGGACTGGTGCTCCCCACCGCCCTCCCTGCTTCCCTCCCCGTTTTGCCCCGTGCCCAGGCGGGCGGATGCAGGGAGGTGAGCAGATGAGAGTTTGCAGAGCTCATACGCCGCAGGTGCTCCGATACAAACAAGCAGTGATAATTTATATGTTTCTATTTTAAGCGTGAAGGAAAATACACAGACCCCTCCATTCACAAGGGGAGGGAGCAGTCTGGCTGCCAAGCACTGTATCCTTGTCATCTGCTTGCAGCTGTACTTCGCATCTTGCTCTTTTTTTCTTTTTTTTTGGAGCTATAACAGCACGAAACCAGCACCATTGCTGCCGTTGTGTTTGCTCCATGCACAGTCATGGAATGGAGATCACATCCCAGCTGAAATATCCTGGCAGGACATTTTAAATGAATCATAAATTGCACCTTAGAGGGGGAAAGAAAAAAAGAAAAAAAGAAAAAAAGAACGAAAGAATGAAAGAGGAAAAAAGGAAAAAAGGAAAAAAGGAAAAAAGGAAAAAAGGAAAAAAGGAAAAAAGGAAAAAAGGAAAAAAGGAAAAAAGGAAAAAAGGAAAAAAGGAAAAA
>Ga0065711_1034220_pt1 | contig 24132 bp, 16 predicted proteins | sample Hoacrofraction12_FD_59098 | JGI IMG/M metagenome (GOLD analysis project Ga0065711, IMG submission 59098) | Hoatzin crop microbial communities from Cojedes, Venezuela - Epithelial fraction 12 v2 (version 2) | ecosystem: Host-associated > Birds > Digestive system > Esophagus > Crop | place... | reverse complement strand
GGATGGGGCATCCACTACCTCTCTGGGCAACCCGTTCCAGTGTTTCACCACCCTCATTGTAAAGAATTTCTTCCTTATATCCAGCCTAAACCTACCCTGTTTTAGTTTAAAACCATTACCCCTTGGGAAAAATGAGTTATTGGGACAGCTGTCCCACAGCTCTGCTCAGTATAGCAGAGAAAGGAGGGTCTAGGAGGAGCAGATGACATCTCACACACAGCACAGCCCACAGTGTGTTTCTCAGTCCCGCTTTCCCTTCCCACGGAGGCAGCCCTCTCTCTCAGTGTAGGTGTATAGGATTTGCACATGTCAACTCTGTGCTGGCTGGGGAAATTGAGGCCAGTCCCTATGTTGATGAGGCTGATTCAAATGTTGTTTTGGCAGAGCAGGGGAAGACATTCTACCTAAGTATTAGTATTAATCTTTTCATTAATCTGTTTTGCTTCTTATGGAGACATTTTACTTTGTCTCAGAATTGTTTCACTACTTTACCAAAAACAGAAGATTAGAAATATTCACAGAAAGTGTCCCTTAGAATTGACTAAGCACTGGGTATCATTTCCTGGATTTATGAAACAGTGGATATAGTGAATTTAAAAACACTGAGGAAGTCTAAATACTTCTAAATAGATGATGGTTTAAAGGGCAGATAAGCCCTCAACAGGCACAACTCCAACATTGTATGACTACATCATTAGCATTAAGGGACTCTGACCTTTACCAGATCTTGAATACCTAACTTTCCTGGTTATCAAAACCAACCTCGCTTAGGTTCCAGAAGCAGTATGGGCATGGTAGCCTATGCAGGATAATTTTCCTGCTAAGAAAAGACAACTCTGGTGTCGAACTGCATCAGACAAGAGTGCTCAGCAGGCCTGGATTTCTGTGAAGGACAAAAGGATCTGGATTCTCCTCCCTACAAGCACCACCCATTCTGAGTCATCTGAGCTGGAAGTACTGGCATAATTGCAAAACATCTTCGCACAGATGGTATGATCCAGTGTAGGTTACACTAGGATTCTTGAATGAGATATTTGGCTGTTTAATTAAAATATGATGAGGACAGGTTTTTACTGTTGGGGATTTTTCAATAATGTTTCTTCACAAGGTGGAGAAAATGTTTTTCCTCTTTAGGATCACAGGGTTAAAGAGTATGAACTTTTATTTCTGTTGACTCGTTTCCAGATGAACATAAGAACACATTCTGAAGGTCACTGTTTTTTAAATTCAGCTCAAATTTGATTCCATGTAGCATCTCTAGTGTGTTATCGCATCTGCCATTCAAAATTTTTAAAACACAACTTCAGACAAAGTTGTCTTATAGAATTCAGACATTGCAAATCATAATGAATTTTGACCACTGTATATATGATGATGCCTTGTCACAAAGGTCCACATCACCACAGGGCATATGCTTATGTTGATTTCACTGTAAGTTAGGGGCCACAAATAGTTTTATGGTGAAGAAAATCTGCCTTTTCAGCTATGGCTTCTTATTTGAAATGCTTTGATTTCTGATGACGTAAGCTGAAGCACTGAAATGTGCAGATGAGGTGTGTTGGACATTAGATACCTCAGTCATGGCAAGCCTCTGGATGCTGGGTACCCTGCTCTCCATTGTGCTAAATGTTTTGTACTTATTTAAGCATGTGCAGCAGATGTAAAGCATTAATAAATCTGAATTCTCCACTTATGTCACTGGTAATGTTTTGTGGACGCTTTGCAGAGATATAAATGGCAGCCAATGGAAATTCAGAGTTTCAGGAATCTGATTTCAAGAGATTTTGAGTTCTTTTTATACCAGCTGAAGTAATTTCTTTTTCGTTTTCTGAAAATTGGGTTCCAGATATTAAAGTGTGGCAGGCAAAGCTGGGTTATCCAAAATTAGATGCCTCCTCTGAAAAGCTAATTGTAAGTGATTACCTCATAGGGGAAGTCTGAGACAGAGCCAAGACTAGAATCTAAATCGTCTGATACACAGTCCTGTGCATTAACCACAACACTGATTTTTTTAATACTGTAATCTTAAATACTGACTTATTAAAAAAATAATGCTGTTTTCAAAATTCATCCACAGCATATGCAAAATAGTATTTTGATGTAATTTGTTGATGGTAGAATTCTGATAGCTGAAGTCTATTGCACCTCAAATTTTCAACAAATGTGGTTTCAAATCAATTCATTCTTTGTTGCTATGAAGTTAAGCCCCATATAAGTGAGTGTTACTTTTAACAAATTGATTAATGGTGCTTTTTTACCATTCTTCATCTGTTTTCTGCATTTTCAAATTCAGTTGCTACAGAATACTTTTACATGGGTATATGCTTGATTGCTGTAAAAAATCAACGATGGAATGCTGTTGTTCGGAAAGAAAATACAGTTGCATGCTATTGGATTTTAAAAATAGCCCTTATTATGTTATTTTTAATTGGAATACTTAGAAAAGAAAAAAAGTCCCAGAGAACATGACACCTGAGGCAACAGTAATTTATGTGTATTATTTAACTAGTCTGCATTTGCTTGCAGTCATGACTTTGTGATAAAGTATGACCTAAAAAGATGAAGTCACTAGTAATCAAGCTAGCTTGCATTTGCGTACATGTATATGTGACAATAAGGATGCTGAATTTGTGATCAAAAGTTATTGTCAGCACCCCATTGGATAGATTGATCTCTAACAATTATGTACTTAACAGCTCATGAAATTCTTCACCATGAAGGTGGCGAGGCACTGGAACAGGTTGCCCAGAGAAGCTGTGGCTGCCCCCACCCTGGAAGTGTTCAAGGCCAGGCTGGACGGGGCTTTCAGCAACCTGGTCTAGTGGAAGGTGTCCCTGCCCATGGCAGGGGGGTTGGAACTAGGTGATGTATAAGGTTCCTTCCAACCCAAACCATTCTAGGATTCTGTTATTCTGTGATACTGCTACATGGTTTGAATTGCACCTCTCACTTTTTTTCTAAAGACGTGTTTTTTTAACAAAGCCCAAATGGATTTCTCAGGAATGCTGGACATTTGCGAAGTCGATTGATTTATGTGCAGTGCAGGTGCTCAGCACACAGTCCATTTAGTGGCAAGAACTTTATTATACAAAAGCAACCCAAGACCTCCTTCAAAAATTATATGCTTTATTTTTTTGCCTTTTTTTTTTCCTTCCTACGGCCATGCCACAAGGGAAATAATACATTCAGTGTTGAAGTGAGAACTAGTGAGTACTGCCCTTGAAATTCCAAACTACAGGCCTCTGGAAACTACCCTGGTTACATGAAGGCAAAAAACTTACTAAGATTGAGAAGGAAAATGGGAAAATAGCTCAAATAAGTGGGTGCACCACTAGCTTAAAACAAGGAAAATCTCTGTTCTCTTGTTACACTGAAAAATATCTGAAACTTTCAATTAGCAATTTTGCAGAGATTATTTTCCCTGTATTTCAAATTAAATAAGGCAAAACAGAAAGAAAAGGAAAGGAAATAAAGGTTTGGGGTTTTTTTGTAAATTGCAGCTGAAGGTTGGGTGTAGTCAAAACTTTTGTTTGAGAATTTTTATGCTTCCTTACCAGGAGGATATTGAGATCTCAGACTAGACAATAACACAAGAATATGCATTTACTTGGATTCCAGTAGCCAGACTCGTGAAGAAAAAGTCTCAGATGTGAACGAAAGACTGCAAGGTTGTCACTTAATTGGTTAGAAGCAAAGAACTGTCAGACATCCTGAGTGTGCAAAACATAAAACTGTCCTCTGATTTCTCAATTTTGACTGCTTTGATGCCACTTGTACTTAAAGTTAGTATTAATAGTTGGGAAAAAATGCAACCTTTCTCCCTTTAATTTTTCTCCCTTTAACCAACAGTTTATAAATGCAGTAGCACATTTCAGATGTTGGTAATGTATTTTTATCTGGCAATTGGTTAATGTGCATAATAAAATGGATGGGCTTGTCTGTTGAAACACAGAACAGTGAGACACAACACACTGCTGCCTGAGAAGGAAATTATCTCTTTTTTGGATTTTCATTAGGTCTGACAGCTTTGGATAGTAAAGAAGTAAAACTGTTTGTAAGGTGAATACAGCATATTGTGTAGTTGCTCTGATTATTTTTGCAGAAACATCTTTTCTATATAGAATTATCTTTACAAGCAAAGGGAGTATTGGGAGAAGCACACTGATCAGACTACTAATCAGCCAGTGAGTGAGGAGGGATTTAAGACAGGAGGTGGCAGTCTTGAGTAGCAGCTCACTGCTGTCTCATCTTAGTTAAGCTCAGATGCGACCTGGAGTCAGAGCTGGGCACAGGTAACTCAGGATCGGAGCCCTTTTTCTTAAATATTGCAATGACAAGCATTTTAGATATTGAAGATGGCAACAACTAGCTTTGTCCTCTGCCTGATAATTAAAAACGTAGCTAAGTTATTTAATAATTTCAGTGTGGGATTGTACGAGTTTTACTAGATTTTTTAATATTTGGATCAATACTTGTAGAGGGAAAGACTGCAGCCCAGTGGAGAGACAGAATTTAATCTGTCTCATTCTCATCTGGGTTTGTTTTTTCTAACTAGGAAAATCATGTTGCAAACAAGAAAGACTCCAAATAAAATATTGCATTGTTTTATTCAAATAAGAGCTGTGTCTAATTCTGGTCCTCCTTTTAAGTATTCTGGAAGGTTGGGTGATCCTTCATCCCTTGGCTGTGGTCTACAAGCATGTCATGAGTTACTTCTATCTCCCTCATGAACTACCTCAAAGTAATGGCAAGAGAACCTACTTTTATTAATAATATCACTGATTGAAATTTTCTAATGAACAAGCCAGCACAAAACCTTGCAATTACCCAGTCTCAGCAGAGAGGAGAATTTGATGACATCATTGTTTTTCCCCTGTGAAAATGCTTAGTTGGAAAAAGACAAAAAAAGATTAAATGAATCACAGTAGCTACATGTGACATCCCACTTCTAATGTTTTTGAAGAATGTGAACAGTACCATTCACTGGGACAATCAAAATATAACCAAGAGAGTTCTGCAGCATTGCTTATTTCTGCTGGGTATTCACAGTAGGAATTTTACTTGTAAATTTTACTGTAAATTTTATATATCTATTGATTGGTTTTCCCTACAGCCCCACATTTTAAAAATATGTAGTTTGGACCAAATCTCAGTTCACAATTTTTTCATTCAGATTCACCTGAAAAGTCCTCCTTTAAAAGTTCGCGAAGCAAGACATCCTTCAAATAGAGTAAGTTGCAACTCTGCTCTGCGCAGAAAGTATACAGGCATTTAAGCCTTGATCCATAGCAGAACGAATTTTCTAAGCTTGTTTTTTGTCACAGCCTGTAGACAAAAGATACAGTCTTTTCTTTTCTCCCTAGGCTTGAAAACTTCAGTTAGCCTGTGCATGCACAAATGTGTCTGCTCCACACAGACACAGTGGTCTACCTGGATGGATCTGAATGCAAGATCAGGTTTTCTGTAACAGTCCAGTCCTGTTAGACACAGCAGACATTGTCATGAAACCTTTTGTTTAAACTTTTTATTAAACAAACATTTTCCTAAGTTTGCATAAGCAGTCGCCCAGCCATGGCTTCCACACAATCGCTTAATAACTAGCAGGGTGTGGTGATTAAATTTCCTCTGAGGCTTTTCTTCCATTCGACTACCAAAGAGTAATTTATTCCTTAGTCAACATCATAGCTTACTTGCTTTGTTTCTTCACCTCCTTCGTCTGTCGGACATAGATCAGTGAGTTAATAGCTGTCTTTTTAGTGCAAAAAGGGGGTGGGGGATGATCCTTTGAGCCTGATTCCCTGAAGAAACAAGGCTTATGGGATCATAGTCTGTCTATTCCAACGTTCAGCACTAATAACATGGAACCCTGTTGGCCATTTCACTTCGTATGGAAGAGAGACCGAGGATTCCAGTCTTCCAGCTTGCTAGCAATTTTATGAAAATGAATGGCTGGGAGGAGGAAAGAGATCCTACTACTACTTTCTAGTAAGGGAAAGCTTGCAGTGTGAACTCATTTCTTATTAGACAATTGAAAATTCATTCAAGCTCTCCTTTGAGGCACAGATGTCCAAGACTCTAGTCCTCCTAGTTGCATTGCTGAGTATTTATTTACATGGGGATAGCTCTGACTTCACTGGACACTAGCAAAGACAAGGCACAGGCAGTATTGGTACTTTGGGTGGAAGTATGGAAGTTCTGCAGTGAGACTGTAGCTATCACAATGTGAATGCATGCCTCTCCTCTGTAGCGAATATGAGGCTGGGCCTCTTCCGTGTAGATGGGGTACCTGGGTATGGTTGTCATGGCTCTCTTTCAGATAACACTGTCTTTAAATATTCCTGTATCCTTCTGAAAGTGCAATGTACTGTACTTGATGCTGAAGAGATACTAAACGCACATGATTTTTGAGTGTCTCCCACAGAACAAGGTATTTGTTCATTTAGAAAATACATGCTAAATTTCAAATATCAAAATGATGCAATTTTAGATTTATTTGGGATCAAGATGAGCACTTATCTTTTTGTGTGTGTCTGTATTTTAAATAAGGCCCCTGAGACTGAAAGAATGTGCAAAACTTGTTTCATACAGCTGATCAGTACTGGTCAGTACTCTTCTTGAAGGCTGAGTCTTAACAGTTGTTCTGTGTATAAGATTAATTTTCACTCCTTCAGAGTCATGTTTATGGGTTTGGAGAATGTGCCAAAAGGCATTTTGCTCTATGAAAAAATGCTATAAACTTGGGCCTTATAATGTCTGTGTTGCTGGAGAAATATGGTTTCATTTTTTTACGTAGGTGTTTTTCAAGTCCGTAAAGACTCCATTTCTGTTTCTTGGTTTTCTTAGAACAACAATAGTTGCAGCCTTGGCCAGTTTAGAACATAGACAGATGTTTTGTTCCAGATCCAGATGTGCAGAGGAAAGAGATTTTCCACCCACAGCCACATGGGTTCTTCTAGCTGCTACATACCGAACTGTCACACAGCAGGTTTTGTGACTTCTCCCTAATTCATATTAATTACAATTCGGTAAATTATTTTAATCCTGGTGTGAGATAGAGCAGCTGGCTTTGCCTCACCTGAGTTAGCAGTACTCCCATAAACTCTTTTGTTAGCACATCTGAAGAATGGTGAGGAACTTCTGTGGTTGTTAATCCTATCCACTGGCATTGCTAGATGTAGAAGAAATCACCTGTACCTAACCTGAAGCCCTGTTGATAATGCACAAGCATAGGGTATCATGGGCAAGACTTCTGCCTGCACAAAAGATGAATGAATACCATTTGGGGACTTGAATATCTAAGCTCAACAAACAGAATGAAAAAGACTGACTCATACCCTTTTACAAACTCATGCCGGTGAGCAGAATCACATTTTAAATAAGGCCACATATGAAAATGGTTTCTTACACTGAGAAAAATTGTAGATTGGTGGAAATAGGGTATTTGAAGAACTGTTTTGTCATTTGGGGTACTAAGGAGATCTATTCTGAGTATGGAAAAAAGTCATCACTAAATATACATTGGCATTTTTAAGAAGAGGAGGTAATTGGAGTATAAGGGATAGTATTGGACTGTGAATGGCATAAGCAGATATTTAGGGAACCTAGCTCTCTGTGTGGTAGGAAAGTCTAAGAGAAATGAGCAAGTGGGTCCATGAGCAATGGAATCAGTGAAGCCTGGTTTCCAATGGATTTCTGTCTCATACTGTCATCATTCTTTCATGTCTAGTCAGGTGCAAGATCTGATCCAACTTTTTCCCCTGGCCTGGGTGGGCTTTGTGTCTGTCCTAGATGGATCGTCTGGTGTCTGATAAGAGTGGGGCTCTTGCTACATCCTTTTTCATAGCTGGAGGCACCATCTGCATCTCCTCTTCTTCCTAGCTGGCTGCCTCCTTCCACTAAACTTGTGACAACTTTGTATCTTGAAACTTGTGACTCACTTTCAAATTTAGCTGAAAAGCAGACACTGGATTCAAAAGTTGCTTGAAGAGGAAGTGAAGACAGCGGAATAGGCACTCATACACCAAATATGATGACAAAGGCCTTTTTTCCTTAGGAAATCGGAACAGTTGAAGAAGGCACTTCCTCCAGATTTGGTGATTTCCAGCACTGGCAAGGTCATCTCGAATTGAGGCACAGAAAGGGTAAGTGGAAGCAGCACTAAAACCTGCTTTCATGTTGCAGCTCTTGAAGCTGTCTCGTAGAGAGCTGGAGTACAGGTTTACAGCATTGTACTCTTGTGGTGGGTTTATTGGCATTTATTTGGAACTTGGTTATTTATTAGGTGAAAATCTGTATAGTTAGAATTCCAGATGTTGGTCTAAATCTACATGTAGATTACATTTTTTTAACTATTTGTTAGGCATGTGTTGCCGATATGATTAATTTTGTTTAACATGTTAGTCATTCTGAAGTCATATCTATATATTTTTCTACATGGGAGCTGCAGTGGGTATGAATGAGAAAACAAAATCCAGTAACAGGTGCATAAAACAATCTACGTGAACATGTATCTAGATCGATTTTAATAGGCACATTTTGTGAACCAGAACAATTTTCTGTAGTTCTTATCAACATTTTTATCAAATCTTCATCCCAATAGGTCAGAACTCCATTGTTTTGCTAATGCTTTGGTTGACTTGAAATATAACTCTCCTTTGACTATTTGAGAACCTGTAGCTGCAATATGTGGTAGTGGCAGGATATGCTTTTGTCCTAGGAAAAAAAAATGGAAAATGAAAGAGAAAACTATCAGAAGAACTGTTCAGAATAAACAGCTGCATGTTTTTCCCTCTCTCTGTGAAAACTTCATTTAGCTCTAGGCATGGGTTTGAATAAGCTACCTCACGCTTGCTAACACCAGCTAAAAATTTATTCTATACAGAGTAATGTACACCTTGTATCAAACTCGGTAAGAAAAAGGTAGATTTCATCGAGATTATGTGATTGCATGTAAAAAAAAAAATGTCTTGACTGCACAAAACAAAATGCTTTATCTAGGTGCTTATCCAAGTGGAAAAGTTTTTCCACCAAATATAAAATATCTGTTGAGATAACTAGGATGGGAGAATCTGTGTAGATAGGTGTGATAAAAAGACTTCTTTGCCTCAATGAAATTCTCAGTAAGAATATACCGGCCACTAGGGCTTGTAACAGAATAGTATTTTAGCTAAGCAAACTATAACTGATGCTGCTAGAAAGTAGTAATGCTTCTACCAGAGCTATATGTATACTAGACCCTAGGATGTGTTGTCTAACAACACAGCTGTTGTCCAGGGTGAAGTTCTTTTTAAGTCTGAGGAAGTTAATTTCTATTCCTCACTTTTATATAATTTCATATATTACTCTATGAGAGAGCAGACTTCCATATTCCATTCCTGCCTTCCAAGCCTCACTTTTTCAGTTCTAACGAGCAGTCAGCTTGCAGGACATGAGCCCTACTTTCAACAGCTGTGGTTTATGGTAGTGGGCAACACTCAGGGAGTTAGACTGAGATTCCCCTCTTTAAGGAATTCAAGGTGGTGTCAGACCTGCCGAATGACTCTTTCACAACACTCTGGTATAGGTGGCATGACCAGTGTGTTCAAATGACTCCTGCCCGAGCAGTGCCAGGGTTGTTGTAAACTAGCACAGGCATCTTGACTGTTCAGATCTGTGCTTGCATAAACTTAGCCAACATCTGAATCAACTCCAGGGCCAAGAAAGGTAGTAGTGGTGGGTTTTTAGCCTCCTTAGACCATTTTCCTCCATTGAACACAGTATTTGCCAGCAGGTTCAAACCAAGCCTTGGCTATCATCTGTTAGTTTGCTGGGTATGTACAGTAAACAGGAGTTGTCTTCCAATTTGAGGCATCCTTTAATTATCATGAAAGGTAAGTGCCCTCTTTCTGTTTATATCAACACTTCATGTTTATGTCAACACATTATGTACTACGTGAATCTAAATGAGTAGTTTGGGGTGCTCTTTGTACTTCATGCAGTATGCAAACAAAATGGTCCTCATGATTCTGTGATTGTGTGACTGTGGCAGCGGACAGAGGTATATATGTTGATGGTCCCAGGAGGGACAAATGGTCTTCCTCTTAACATCCTCAGTGTCAGTCACAGCATCTCAGATCACATTTTCCAGTAACACTTTCAGTGTTCCTTGGGTAGTATTTTGAACATTGTTGGCTTAAAAATTAACTGTTGCTCAAGAGTATTTCACTGATTTCATTGGTGAATATCTAAGAAAATCTGAAAGCTACAGCTCATGAACAGGACAGTTTTCATTTCATTTCTTTTCCTTTCCTCCTCCTCATATTTTTTCTCCTTGAAGCTGGCAAAGCCTTGGTTATAAGAATTTTTAGTCTCTCGTCTCATGTCCTGAAATATGACCTCATCATTCCAGGCCAATTTTGGGTAGTCATTTAGTAGTACCTCTTCTAGAGATGGGGATATTAAAGTTAGCAAAAAAGCATGTAGTCCAACTTCTAGAACCCAGGCTAAAAATTTAGTGCAAATGCATGGAAAATCTGCACTTTTTTTCACAGTGAAAATGAATATGCTGAATTATTGAGACAATAAAGATGGAGTCCCACCATGGTATTGTACACAGCTTTGCTTTTCTTGTTGAAGAGACCTTAGAAGTAATTGACAAAGTAAAATGAATCACACCCTAAATTCCTGCCAGCTTCTCTCAGCAAATGGTCGATAGTCAATAAAGAGAAATAGGCAATTCAGAAAATTTTGTTCCATCTATCTTCAATACCTATTTCAGGACAGAGGAACTTGTCCCTCAGAAGGAAGAAGGGGTGCTGTCTTGTGTGTGCAGCTATCATGGCTTAGCTTTCAAATTAATTCCACTCTAACTAGCCTATCCAACCTGGTTTTCTTAGTAGAAACAAATGAAAATGCAGTCAGTATTTGCAAATGCAAAATTCTGCAGAAATAGCAGTCATTCTGCCATATTTCACCCTGCTCCACAGAGCAGCAGAAAAGATTTTTTAATTTACCCACTAAGAACAAAGTGCTGATTTGGCTCTGTGGTTCTTGGAAACCGTCTTGTTCTGCTATTTCCTGTTATTCTCTCAAGCTGTGTATTTCAGATGTGAATCTACTCAAAATCTCTTTTATGTTTGTAGTGGTATGACATGATTCCTTGGGCAGATGTAGATGGGTGTTATTTGCCAGTAAAAAGGAAATGGAAACCAAAAGCATGGCAGAAAGTTTTCTCATTTTAGTTTTGCGGATTTGATGCTTGCTGCCAACACAGCACGGTTACCAGCCTTCCCCAGTGCTGACCTTGCTTGACGTGTTCAGCAGAGGCTGCATGCTGCACCTCAGGAAAAGTCTTTCCTAAGACTTCCAGCACTTTGCATGAGTGTTGCTCCTTTCACCCTGAGACACACGTTACACGGCCACGCCATGAGACGGTCCGTGCTCGCTGCTGTGGCGCTGGCAGCGGTGCTTCACACAGCTCTGCTGCAGCCCCACGTCATGAAGTCGTCTGCAGGCCAGGCAGCGCTGCAGGAGACGCAGACACTTTTGAATGAAATTTCTGGCTGCATTAAGAGATGATTACATTTAAAGATAAGGTATTGCCACTGTGTTCGTGTGAATGATTGTGGTGCTCTGGAGTATGCCAGTGTTTGTTGACATATGTAATTTATAGAATTTTGTTCGTATGTGTTGGGAGGGGGGAATATATCACTGCACAGATCTGATACCTCACCTGAGTAGGTGGCATTATTTCAAACCTTTCTGGATGCCAAACTGAATAAAGTGCTTTCAGAATCTGTGGATGACCTGGCAGGAACTGAATGATTGTCCTTAAAACCATTTGTACTTTCTGTTTTGTGACCTTGGCAGCTCAGTGATTGGGAAAATTGTTCACATGCCATCTGCATCTGCTAGCTCTGCCATGCAGCAATAGGTCATTTCCTTCCCAAACACGACTGGCTTCTGATACCAGTGGGAAATTGGAAGCTCTTACATGAAAGCAGTAGATTCCAGTTTCCTCTTTTGGCTTTTCACTGAGATAGGAAAGGAGTTGTTATTGTTACGGTCCCAGGGTTCTGTGTCAGGGCTCTCTTCCCCACATAACTGCTTTTGCAGTCATTCAAAAACAGTTGGTCAATAGTATACGGCATCGTATCTTGTACTGTGTATTGGATTGCCCTGAGATAATTTTTTCACAGTATCATGGGCTTAATTCTAAACAGAACTGCACAGCCTACGGTGAAAATATTTCCCTCTTCTTTTGTCTCTTGGTCTTTCTTCCTCATTTCTGTGAAAGAATAGAAGAGTGCAGAATGAAGTGGCTATCTGGTGGTAGGGCTTAAGAAACAACATAGTGGAACTGAGGTATACTTTTCTTCCTGTTTCTTTGTCATATCAGAGGTGAAGTAGCATTCATTGTTCTTTCAGTTCTCTTCTCCAGAAATGATGGAAAGCTGTTGCAACTTCTTTGTAAAGGGTGTTTAAATCAGCAGGTAGGGAATCAATGGTGTTGGGCAGGACGCAGGCAATTGCCTCATCTCCAGCCTGAAGTATCACCTTTGCAGAGAACTGCAAAGGAGCTATGTTGCTGAGAGCGAGATGCTGAATTTTGTTTCCACTCTTAACAGCATAAAGCAGCTGCATTGGCTTTACAAGTGATTCAAAGATTTGGTCTCCCTGAAAGTTAGGGTAAATTTTTTGTTGCATCCAATGTGTGACAATAAATATGCACTGTCTTTTTCTTCCTGTCAGCTACTGGAGATGGAGATGTGTTTTTGTCCCTGCTTTCATGTAGCGTTATTAATGAAACAGGTAATCCTATTTGTCTTAAAATCAAGGCAACTATCTCTTGTGTTCTGTCCATCTGTTCCAGACACCAACAGCATGCTCATCACCATGGTATTGGAACAGTCTGGTACACAAATAGCAATCAGCAGTTATTAACATAATATTATTACTTGGTCCATAAAGCTAATATTGGCAGAGATACTAGACATCACGCACAGTGAGATAGTTTCTCAGTAGATGTACTTGATTCTTCCAGAATATGATAATATTCTGTATAAAAATCAGTAAAAGAATGCATTTTTATTACTTCATGCGAGCAGCATAAATTGCCAGTATAATATAAATAAAAATTTTCTCTTTACATCCAATTGTTTAGAATCCATTCCTATCTTGTTGTATAATAGCATTCTTTAGAAAACAAAGGAATTTTTTTACATACAGTAAAACAAATCCAACTACTGAAAGTTCCCTTTTTCCCTCCTTTCTCTGCCAGCTGTTGATATAGACTGATAATGGAGTGGCTTTTTACATGCGGGAGGCCATTTATCTCTAACTAGACAAGTTAAGGTTTATTCAGCCTGTGCTCTCCTTTTGTAGTGCTGGAGGGGTGGCATGTGATTGCAGCCCGCCAGGAAACTGTAAGTCACTCTCTTTCTGCACAGGCTGAAGCAGTTACTTCAGTACCTTTTAAAAAGAGTAAAACTCGCTCTCTGCTTTTCTGGGCTGTGGAAGGAATATGGACCTTTCAGACTAACTTTTTTCAGGACTTAGCTTACAAGGGAAGAAGGCTGCAGTCCCCCAAAAGATCCTGAATACCCTACAAAATTTGGAGGTTCCCTACCTGTCCTTACTCCCCTTCATACATCTCATTTAGATATACTTAAAAGTCCAACTTCAATGTCTCCTTTTCGCTTGGTCACTTTTCCTATGATATAATGTAAAGATTTTTTCTCAGAGTTGAACAGACACACTTTTAAAATCTCTCGTATTTAAGTTGTTAGTTAAAATGTGTATATTCCTCTCAGGTGGCATACTTGTGCTGATCTGGTTAAATGAATAGCCCATCTATATATAATTTTTCTTTCCTTCTTAATCAGAATATATTCCTGGGAGGCCTATTTTGCAAGCTTGTCTACAGAGACTTCTATACAGAAGCAAGATGGAGCCTTTTCAGATTGCAGCTTCGCAGTTGCAGCCTTACAACTATGAAACAAAAGTGAAACCAAGGCATTGTAGTTCCTAGTTTTTATAAACAGCTTTTGCTTGCTTTAGATGGCAAATTGCTGCTAAACTAACATTTCTGTAAGCACTACAGTGTCCATAGAAGTGCTGCTGTAATGAAAGGGCATGTCTTTATCTGAGCTGGTTGTGACTATGTTGGTAGGCACAAGCAGATAGTGTCAGCCATTATTACTTTTTCAGTGAACATGAAACTTACTGGTTGTGATATTGGTTCAGTCTCCATTTTTATATCAATTGCTTTTTTTTAGAAAAAAACATTAACTAAACAATTAAGCTTGTAAAATAAACTAAATTAAAATTGTAAATGGATTGTTAAGAACACTGTTGCCCAGTGGGATGTACATGTGCGGAGCCTAACGGAAAAGGTTGGGAAGGGCAACAGGAGTCTTGTTATAAAAACAGAGGATCATTCCCTACAGTTCAGCTCTGCCTTGGACACTTGCCTGTTGGCTTGGCTGTGGGAAGGAGTCTAAAGTCCTTGGTTCTTTCATACATGTCTAGATACAGCGAAGGGCAAAGTGCTGCATTTTTATCCTGTCATTCCCTTTTATCAATCTCAGTTATTAAGCAAGGGGATGGATATTAAGATCAACCTTGGCTTAAACATTTAATAGACATTTCTCATTAGACAAACTATGTGTGTCCTGTTGTATTTCTTTCAGGATCTGTCTCTCATTGGATGCATGCCAGGCTGTCCTTTAGGATATAGTCCAGTGAGTAGGAGAAGAAATGTGTTTGAACTTGGCATGATTGCAATGAACATAAAGGTATAGTTGGTACTTTCTTGGAACGCTCTCTTCCATCTTGCTGTCATAGGCCAGTGTCTTGGTTCTCTGCAGTCAATTGCTTTGGAGCAGTGTTACTGAGAAGAATGAGTCATTTCTGGCTCAGTTTAATGGGTTTATTGGGACTGAAAAACCTATAGCTGCACTAAATGCCATATCCACAGTTCATTTGTGTAGCTCTATTTATCACATACAGTGACTGCCCACCAAAAGAAAATGAAGATGCATCGCTTCAGCTTTTGTAAGAAAGATCTCTAATGGGTTTTGTCGTATCCATGAACAGAAAGTGGTTACAGAGGTCCTTAGCCTTCTCTGCTCCCGTGGTTGCAATGTACATCATAGCATTACGTGTTACCACTGCACAGCTTTCCCTTGTCCTCTGAATTTTACATTGGCTGCATCCTCCTCAGTAATCGTGCAGGTTTCTGACATAGAGCATAAAATGTAACAACTAAAAGAGGGTGGGTGATTATTTGGCACAATTTTGAATGAATACTCAAAGTAGGATTTGGCAGAGAGTATGGCCTCCTACTTTTGTAGAACTGGGTGCCTCCGAAAATTGCAGCTCTGAGGGGGGTGTTCATTCAGTTTGCCAAGTGTTAAATGGGCATACTCTACAAAAGATCAGATGGACTGTTTTGAATTAATGAGGGAGGCTGGGGTCTCTGATACTGTTAATTACGTGTTGATGGAAAGCACAGGAGTCCATTGCCCTTTCTGAACTATAGTATTAGAACAAAAAGCAATGAAAAATCATCACAGTGGAAGCAGTCACCCTTGTTCCCATGTGTGCTATATCTCTTCCATGGGGTTCTCTTGTGGATACCAAATAGGAAAGCAAATGTATTTGTCCTGATTGTTTTTTTTCCTTCAGGTGCTATCTCACATAATAAGCCTCTGTGGCTCTCTGCCCTAGCCCACTTTTAGATGCTCTTGATTTAGATATGATATTACTGTGTCTTTTGAACAACGTATTTTAGCAGATTTTGTATTTGGACATAAAACCTCAGCTATGGAATGAATATTACATGGGGCGGCATTGTGTTAGATAACAGCCAACTTTGAATAGTTAATCTCATGTATTCAAAATGTGACTTTTTTTGCACGGTACAAAAAGAATCTCATTAGGTAATGAACATAGGCAATGTAAGCAGTGTGTAGGGAGTAATTGTATTTAACTATTAATTACTTGACCTTTAAATAGCTTTTTCTCCTTAAGGTAAAAGGAGCAAGTAATTTCAGTACCCTATCTTGAGTAACATTCTTTGTAATTATTTTTCACCGTGATAGGCAGTGGAATGTAAATAGGTTTTTTTAAGTTCTTAGTGGTGAATTTGTAGCTCCTGAAATTATATATCTGTTCTCTCTCCTTTTCTTTGCTTTTAGGCAGAAATTGGAGCTGCTTCATCAGTGCCATTGCCACACTGTGGCTGGTCTCAGGAAAAGGATTGCATCAATGAATTAGTGCAACAACCCTCCCAGCCATGAAAGAATACATCTTACAAGAAAATCCATAGGTGACTAATAGGCCAGGTTGGTCATCCCTTACCCATAGTGGTAAGCAGTCTTTTGAGATCTGGGAGAAATGTTTTGGTATACCTGGAAATCAGGCTAGATCTAAATTAAACTAAATTGAGCATCTAAATACAGAATTTGGAATTTAACATTGTGTGCCTTATGAACAAAAAAACAAAAAAGAAAAATTTATTTCAACTGTGGATATTTTAGTCTTGAATCATGCTTTTCTACCACATTTCAGCAACTTGTGTCTTAATATCTTTGCTTTTGTGTTTGTTTGTTTTTTAAGTTTGTCAGTCATTACCAATGTCATTTAGAAGCAATTTAGCACCATGCCATTGTGTTGAGTGATTCCAGTGAATAATGATTGCAGAATTAGCCTGCTAGTAATTAAATGGTGCTGTCTCTTATCTTGGAAATGAAACACCTTTGTGGAATTTAAGAGTTTCTTGCTTTATTTAGGTTGTGTCTAAACAGCATGGAAAGGTGTACCAGATCAGTGTAGACAAAGCGCAATCTTAAAAAAAAAATAAATTTAAAAAGCGAAAATAAAAGAGAGAAGAAGGGAGGGCAAGAAAGTGAGAGAAGGAAAACAAATTCACCCAATCATTAAAACTTTGAATTGCATGGAAAATTTTCCATACTTAGCTGAATCCTGAGTGTAATTTCCTAATTTTGCCTTTGTACAATCAAAATAAAGAGTTCACATCTGTACTCATTTTCACTCACAGATGAGTCTTCAATATTTGCAAGTGATAAGTTGTATAAAATAGGATGTATTGCCTATTTGTTGAAGCCTCTAGGTGTTTACCTATTTCAGTAAAGCAGAAGCTAGGTTCCTTACTGTTTGTGGACTAAAGAACCCATTGAATGCTTGCTTCTCATATTGGCTTTACTCCTGTGCAGAGTTTTACCACTTGAATTCACTGATTAATGTTTTACTCAGAATGAAGCCTTTATTAATTTTGTTTTTTCGAAATCTGCTACCAAAAATCACAGTATTTCACCATTCAAAGACAGTTCTTTGCTTCTTCAGAGACTTTATTAAACTGATCTGTACCATCCTCCTCACAGGACTGATACAAATGATACAAATGATGAGCTTCTGTCTGAAAGGGAGGATACTTAATCCTGAACTGACATCTGAAGGATTTTAAATAAAGGTTATCAATGACAGGTCTGTAAGCTAGCCTCGGTTAGTTCTGTCTGTGCTGTGCTAGAAGGCATTTGACTCTTAACAGATCCAGAGCCTGAGCTTTTTTCCTTGAGCTTTTGTTACATTTAAGGATTCATGCTGAATAACAATGATAAAAGATTAATCCCATCTGGTTTTCTGTTGATTGTTAGTTTAATTTAGTGTATGACTACTCAAAGTTTAGTCTGCCAGCCAAGGAAGGTATGCAGTTATCAGCATTACTGATAGGATAAACCAATTATGTAAGCTTATTTTCAAATCTCCCCAAATCCCGTAATACTTAACAAAGTAAAACTCTGCAGTTGAAATGCACCTGTTTACAGAAAGATACAGCATCAAATAGGGGTTTCATTTAGAGGTTTGGGTAGGCTAAGTGGCCATGTTGGCTTTGCCTGTTGCCATTTTTAGGCAGGAAACTGAAAAGAAAGTATGGACAAGAAAAACACAGAGTTGTAAGAAAGACTTTTGAGAGTTGTAAGGAAGACTTTTGTGCTTAGATGGCTGTAGAGGCCCAAGCACTGAAAAGATCAGTATGTGCTGTGTTTCGGGGGTCTAGTTAGTGCTGCGTCTTTGAGCTGTAACTGTACTTCTCAAACTGTGTCCAACCATTGCCTTGGCAGGACTCCAGATTAATCCTGTGTGGGGAGAGGAAAGTGCCCATGGGGCTTGGCAAAAGTTTCTTGTCCTTTCCCTGTGAAGATATGCATTTGTTCCTGGGTAGTGTGGGAGGTGACTCCTGCTTTCTCTCTGCATTTGTAGCCCCTGTGAAAACCAACAATTCCAGAAGACAGTCTAATACGCAATTGCAGACCCAAATGTCATTGTAGAGGTCTGAGACTCTCTCTCCTGACACACAGCGAAACTGTGCATGCATGTGCAAGCAGTTTCACAAGACAGCTAATGAATGCGCCAAACCAAGTTAGATGGAGCTTACAAAGGATGAGTAGGGAGAGAAAAAAATGCCAAGGGGTAAGAAAGATGAAAAAGCACACAGAACAGCGAGAAAGAAATTCAAAATGTAGATCATGGAAAGTGTAAAAAGGTATCATCGATGTCAGGCCATGAAACAAGGGGGGCATTCTGTTGTTGAATCACATGTTGCAGGCCCCCCTTAAGTGTGCAACACACAAAGTATGGAAGATGCTAGGAAGGTGCAAGGCAGGTGTGTAAAAAAGGATGAGCAAACAGAGCAGGATCATGAACAAAGAAAAACTGAGAAGAAAGGTTTTGAGAAAGGAAGAGGTCAGAAGAGAGAATAATGACACAAAAGCTGATATGGAAGAAAAGGGGTGAGACAGTAGAAGGAAAGATGAAAGAAAATACAGCTGCTGATTGGATTTGCTGTGTTTCATTGGAAACGTATCCGGCCACTTCCGGATGCCACACACATATATAAGAAAACACAAGCTTTTCAGCTTAACAGGTGAAACTCCCTTCCAGAACCCTGGCATCAAAACCACCCGCAAAACCCAATAAACCAACCTTCAGTATTAAATCGAAGTCAGTGTTAAATAACATCCTGTGCCAAGCAGGGAGATGCAAGCCCAGCTGGAGGAATACATGCCAGAGCATTTAGACGATAATTGGTATGATGAATCGAACTCTTAAGCAAATAGATACCTACGCAAAGAGCAGAGTGACCAAATTCCATGGTGCACTACCCTGCTATCTCCGCTGGGTTGCAAAATGTATGAGTCAGAGGTAGAAGATAGCCCTTGGCAGTATCTGTGGAGAGTACTATGATCCCCACTTAAGCAAACTCGTGTGTTCTTACTTCCTGATGTTCCTGGGTCCTTTTCAAGTGCGCTTCCTAGCAGTGCTCTGCCCCAGTGTCTATGTGGCAGTCAACCAAGCTCTGCATCAGTAAGAAAGGGTTCGTTCGCTAGAAGGAAACGGGTGCTGCAAGCAGGACATCAGGTGCTCAGGAGAAGGTAACCTCAGAGTCCAACCTCCTGTTGTTGTGGTCCAGAGTCTGAGCTGCCATTATTAAAAAAAAAACAATTAGCCAGATCATCAGCTGTCATAGAGCCACAGAGGCTCAGCATATCAGCTCAAGCTCGAGCTTCTTTATCTTTTGTGGCACTGAAGATTATCATTAAATAAATGCCCAGGACACAACAGATGAAGTAAAGTGTACTGCATTCACCAGCAACCTTCAGTAAAAGCCTAAGCCGCTTAATTTATCCTTAGAATCATTTTACCACTGAGCTTGTTTGACCTTTCTTGTGGGTGCTGTCACAAATGGCCCGTGGGAACAGTGGAATTGTAATTTCTGGCCGTTTTCAAGGATTATCTCTATTGGGATTGAAATAGATGCAACCGAAGCAGAGGAACTGACTAGATTATCTCTTGGTGTCTCTTCCAATCTAATTTTTTTCTATGATTTTAGCAAATGCATTCAGTTACTGTCCTAAACTTGCAGTGTTACACTGCTTCCACTAGGCTTGTGTAACAGACGCTCCAACTACCAACTCCTCCGCTTCCTCCATGGCTACCCATGCAATACAAAATGTGGTATTGACAGTTTTGCAGGAGGTTGGGAAATCAAGATCTGAACCATGGCAACACTGTAAAGTAAAAAGTAAAGAAATTTATCAAAGTTAACAGGTAGCCAGCTTGTTACGGTGCTTCATGTCCTGCTCAAAATAATTTTCTACTTCAAATTTGGGTGGCAGCTGCCACAAAAACTCCCATGTGCTCACAACAGTACTGAAGCAAACTGGGCCTGGAATATGAAGAAAGGAGCCAGAACGAGGTGCTATATGTCTTTCTAGGAGCTTCCCAAAAGAGATTTAGCTCACCAGAGCTGGACATCTGCTATGCCTTCACATCCACCAAGTGCTCTTGACACTTCACCCTGCCTGTATCTGCTTGGCTTCTGCCTGTGATTGGAACCAACATGAAGCCTCTGGGTGCATTCCCCTCACTGCAGGATGCAAAAGCACAGGCTATATGAGGCAAAAATGAGAGGTAGAGCTGTACATCAGCTGTTTGCTGGTGATTTACAGACTTATAAGATCCATTATGCCATCTGGTTACCTCCCTCCTGTAAGAAGCGATGTGTGATAGCGGACCAGCTCCTTTAAATGGTTGCAGAATACCATTTTCCTCTCTACTTCTGTGTTTCTGACACCAGACCACACCTGAGTATGGGTTAATTTCTGTCCCGCTCAGGTCCATCAGCAACTTATTTATCCTTTGTCCTTTAGTTCCTAAATCAAGAATTAATAAGGAGAAGAAAATGCTAATGCTATTTTAGGTGTGCTGCCAGCACATCCGAAATGGACTGGTTATATTGTCAGAAAAACATGGGTAGCTGACAAGTCCTGCAGAGAGATTAAATACATGGGAGGACTGTGAGCAAGACAAGAGAGACATGCTGCTATTGATAAGCTAAAATCGGTGTTTGTTCCCCAGCACTCTCGGTATCACGAGAGTCAGTTGCAATGTCTCAGCTCGCTGTTTGTGCATTCCTGGTACCTGACCTTCTCCACGTGGCTGTTGTGCATCTGTCAGCCTGCGAGCTTCCCACTACATGGACCACACACCGAGAAGGGGGAGGGGGAAGGAAGCGCAGAGGAAGGCAGGAGGGAGAATAAATACCTAAATTGTTTTTTTCTGATTTTACACATAGTCTAGGGAAAAGGACACTGGCAGGAGCCAAATGGTGTCTGAACACTGCTGTGCTAACACGACAGCTTTATGGGGAAGCCGTACTGGGTCAGAAGCCTGATTCCCCCTACCTTTGGTTGAAAACTTTTACACGGGGGAAAGACAGACATTTTCAGGGTAAAAACTGTGGTAGAGTGGTAGAGAGCAGACTTAAAAACCTTCCTTTGCCCTGTGACTGTGTGGCGTGGTTATATACCTAAAAAATGTTGACCATTTCGGAGGAAATAAGGGCAGAAAAGGAAGGCAGAATGAAATCCTGTGCAGGTCGCTGCTTTCTGCAGGCTGCAATCCACAGGGGCGATACCCTCACGGTCCCACTGGCAGCCCCCCAGCAGAGCAGGCACGTGGGCTCCGTACTACAGCGCAAAACCCGGGCTCATGCAGCTGTAACATTCCTCCTCCATCATTTGTGCTGTCTCCCCTCCTTCCTCTCCCCTCTTACACCTGCCTGCGGCCACTGCAGCTTGCTTTCTCTCTCCCTCCTGTCTCCTGTCCTCCTCTCCCCTCATCTCCCAGAGCCTTCCCTGGCACACGCCTCTTGAGATGGGAGCGATGGGAGCAGGGGATGGCAGGTCACCTGGGTGGGACCAGGAACCAGCAGAGTTCAACCTCAAACACAGCAGCTAGTGGGTCCGGGTACTGCCCCGGGGTGGACAGGACTGGGGAAGGTGATTACAGTTCAAGGTAATCCGTGCTCATGGCTTTTCCTAGGCTGCTCTGGTAGAGCACTACAGGCCAAGCCAAAGGAAATTCTGCAGCTGATTTCACTAACAGGATAAAATCAGCCTCTGTTGGCACAGAATTCAGCCCTGAAGGTATATGAATAATGTTTCCTTAACTGGCATCTGGTTCTGCTCCTTGCGTTACGCTCCTATTACCAAGAGACAAGTGAGGCCTCTCTGACCATCCAGTGGTTCATGGTGTTCGAGACAAACTATGAATACCCACTCGAGGAAGGAGGAGGAATGGGACAGAATGTGATACACAGGTTATAAATCATCACTCTGGTCTCGGCTAGGAACCAGGCAGGGGTCCTGAGCCTGTTCATCCAGTTAAACAGGTACACGTGCAGACGCTCAGCTGCAGATGACATCACAGCGGCAGAAGACCTCAGCCTGCAACACGGGCAGCGGAAAGCCTTCCCTGCAGAGCCGAAGCAGACCCACTTTTCACACTGCCCTTACACCCAGCCTGGAGCCGCGGGTTGCTACGCCTGCCACGCTGCTGGTTCAGTCACACAGATTAAATACGCTCTCCTCGGACATGGAAGCTATTATTTCTCTGAGATGAAACAGCATCCCACACTCTTATTAACCTGTGCCCTACTTCAGAAATAAATCTAATCTGCGGCTTTCATAGTTAGCTAGTGCTGGTGTTGGTTGTCCCTGTGTCTGCTCTGACTTTGCTGGATACCTTTATGCAGCACTGTACATGGCAGAGCCCTGTTTACTGTGGCCTGTAAGCGTTCTTCCTCACAACAGAATAAGGAATTGGGGTGGTCGGAGCTTTTTGTTTCACTGGGGAAGAGAAATGTAAAGGCACAAAAGTTAAAAACGTCCCTGCAAGAACAATTTTTGTATTCAGCAGAGAATGACGTGCTCTCTGCTAAACGAAGTTTGTCATCTCGGACACTCCTGCGCATCTGGTCACCTTCCCCAGGGCGTCTCGAGAGTCGTGCTGTACGAGAGGGGAGAGTTTCAAAGGATTCACTGGGTTTCTGATGGCAAACATCAAACAAAATGGGTATTGTTTCACAAATACACAAAGCAATAGGGAAAGGGAAGTAGAATCTTCTTCAACGATGGCCACCACAAAAGCAGTACATACAGCAACTTATGTGGTAGATTCATCTGTAGATTATATTACCTAACAAGAAATTCAAGAAAGTGAAGGAAACCCAAAACCGTTTTTAACCAATGCTCAATATTTTCAGTTATAACCGGCACAGGTTATTGCCTTCTTTTGAGGCATTGAACGTAACTATATTAAAACTGTGAAGATGTGTGGAGCGTGAGTGATTTTTCATTATCTTATGGGGGGTGGGGTGGGGTTGGGGGAGGACAAGACCGTGCAATTTCAGTTCCTCTGGGGATTCAGCGCTGTTCTGTCGCTGTGCAGTGGAAGGACTCCTGCTCGCGCTGGGTATTTCGGTAGTCCCTTGGTGTGCTGACACGGCCGGTGACTCGCAGCTTGGCGGAAGGCAGCGCACGAACAGACTAATGTGTCGACGGCCGCAGTAACGCTCCCCAGCTTGCCATACGAAGACCAAGTTCTACAGAAGACCAAGTCCTACACACGATGCTTCTGCGATCTCGCAGCCCGTTCGCAGACTGCTCCTCCTGTCCTTTGAGCCAGCTGGAAGATAAACTGCGGTCAATGTGTTACGCTGTGCCCTTTGTAATGAAATAACATCTGATAATATGTATTTAGTGGGGATTTGAATTCCCGAGCTGATTACACAGAGCTGTTAAGACTTGTGAGGTTTAGCAGCGCTCAGAGCCTAGATCGACGCGCAGCGTTGCAGCGAGGTGCTCTCTGATGGCGCTGGGAAGGCTAGGACTTCATCAGGAATAAACCTGAGAGCGTACAGAACTGAACACGCCAGCCATACAGCCTGACACTCAGTGAGGATTTGCCAGGAGCTGACCAGAAAACTAGGCTCCTCTGCTCCGCGTTCCTCCGGCTCTAACAGGCCGTTTGCTCCGAGATCCCGGGCGTGTGACGGTCTCTCCGTGCCCGCTCCCCAGCAGCCAGATGAGGGCGGCAGTATTCAATGTGCCCGCAGAATGTTATGAAATGGGGCGAATTAACGTTTGTAAAACGCTTTTTATAAAAGTTGCGACGGCAGCGCAGAAAGGGGCTGCTACCGATTAGCGCCCGCGGAGAAGAGGTCTTCGCTCCTGTCAGACAGACGCCGTGTCCTGCCGCAGGTGCCTGGCGCGGCCAGCCACCCCG
>Ga0065711_1034218_pt1 | contig 24132 bp, 11 predicted proteins | sample Hoacrofraction12_FD_59098 | JGI IMG/M metagenome (GOLD analysis project Ga0065711, IMG submission 59098) | Hoatzin crop microbial communities from Cojedes, Venezuela - Epithelial fraction 12 v2 (version 2) | ecosystem: Host-associated > Birds > Digestive system > Esophagus > Crop | place... | reverse complement strand
GCAGGACCCTGCATTTGGCTTTGTTGAACCTCATCAGGTTCCTCTCTGCCCAGCTTTCCAGCCTGTCCAGGTCACGCTGAATGGCAGCACAGCCCTCCGGTGAATCCACCACACCTCCCAGCCCGGAGCCATCAGCAAACCCGCCGAGGACACACTCCAACCCCCCGTCCAGGCCGCCGATGAAGAAGCCGAACAAGGCTGGGCCCAGTACTGACCCCTGAGGGACACCACTAGTTACCGGCCTAATTCTGTAATTTAGGCAGCCACCCAAGTCCTACTGTTTCATTATTTTCACTAAATTATAGGTTTGAGTAGAGAAAAAGCCAACTCCCAAATCTGATTTCCTTATGAACTAATAGATAACTAAGGGCTTTGATACTTGTGTGACTAGATCCAAATTTTCAAATGCCTAATCATTATCAATGGAATTTATCCTCAAAACTGCCCTGTGGATAGGAAAGTAATATACAGAGTAAGTAGGGAATGAGGCAAAAGGAGGCTGAGGGGAGACCTTCTTGCTCTCTAAAACTACCTGAAAGGAGGTTGTAATGAGGTGATTATTGGTCTCTTTTGGTAAGTAACAAGTGACAGGGTGAGAGGAAATGGCCTTGGGATGTGTCAGGAGAGGTTTAGATTGGATATTAGGAAAAGTTTCTTCACCAAAAGTTTGTCAAGCTTTGGAATAGGCTGCCCAAAGGAAGCGGTGGAGTCCCCATCCCTGGAGGTATATAAAAGACTTCTAGATGTGGCCCTTAGGGACATGGTTTAGTGGTGGACTTGGTAGTGTTAAGTTAATGGTTAGGCTTGATTATCTTAAGGGTCTTTTCCAACCTAAATAATTATTTAATTTTTTTTGTCGATGGGTGTCTTTTTAAAAAGATGTGCAAGACACATTCTGGAGATTAAGAACTGTCTAGGAGGGGGTTTACAGTTCTAGACACCACTTTAGGCAGTTTAGCCATGTCTAATGGCCAGGAAATTTGAAGCTGTGATGTCCTCACTATTTAAATATTTTATACTTATTATTGGAGTTTTTGTCTATTCCTTGACAGAAGACTAAGTTAGAATCAAGGACAAATGAAGAGAGAAGTTCGGTATCATTTACAATGTCAATAAAAGGACCTATAGGGATGTGGACATAGTAGGAGCCAGGGAGTTGTTATGGAGTCAGGGCCACTCTCACCTACTCAGAGGGGAAATCTTGACTACTAATAGCCATGTAGGTGGTTATAACATTTTAAACACCACAAGTAAATCCTAAAAACCCTATGGTTACTTAGATCAACAAAAGATATTAATACTGAAATGTTATTATGTACCCACTAACCTAAGGAAGTCTTCCTGACACAAGTCTTGAAAGTCTGGCATCCACTGATGCTTCTTCCAGTGCTTCCATCCATAAGACTCTATGGGGAGACTGCAGATTTGTTAGGGCAGAAAGGATCCAAGCTGTGGTGCATTGGATTAGTTTCATCAAGTTTGTAACTTCTCCATTGCTTTACAGTGTAAAATAATGTACATTCTGTTTCTGTATGACTGTAAAAGTCCAGGCTATAAAAGGGAAAACTCTGAAGCTGTCTTTGTGAAGGAAACACATAACTCGCTTGGGCTAATAGGTATGTAAGGGCCTGCCAAAGTTACTATTTCTCGTATGTTTACTAGGTATCAGTCCATCTACGTACACCTCTAATCCACTGTCTAGAATCTGAGCACAGAGAAGACCCTTGGCTGTGTATCAGGCTCTGGACTTGTCCTATAAAAGCCTGTATTTTTTTCTCTTATCCTTTTAAACTAAAATCATTTAAGAACGGAGAACATGGAAAGGGGGCAGGGAAGAATGAAGGTATCACCCACTGAAATAATACAGTCTACTGTGGTAAGAACCTGGTCCTCCATGGTAGGCAGGGGGAACTTTTTTGTGGTTTGATAGAAAATGTTATTTCTGTGTGGTCCTGCAGCCACTCAAAAGACTGGTCATAGAAATGTCATTGAAGGTACAGAATGTGAACTGGAATGGAAATGGTTTATGGTATTTGAGAACAAATTTGCTGAAGACTGCTCCACCAAACACCCACCTGGTGCTAAGCTATGTGAAATCCCTGCTGGAACTGACTCTGATGTAGATGTACCCAAAATAACTTGACAGTACAGTCAGCTCTTGATTATTTGTAGATAGAGTACTTGGCTTGTAAATAAAAAGGACCAAAAGAATGATCCTTGTGGCATGACTTACTAGCTCAGGCACCATGCTGTACTAACGTGTCTACACCATTTCCTGATCTCAGCTGGCTTCACACAGCCCCACAGGGCTGGGGTTGAGTTAATCATCTTGGTATATCTGGAACTGGGGTGGTGTTGCTGAGATGTCTGTGCTGATTTGGTACAATCTGTGCAGGTTGGGAAATAATAATAGTCATATTATATGAGTCTTCCATTTTCCAGGGTATCTTGGTCATGAGTAAGAGAGAGATGATTATGGTTCTGTTGTCAGTGCTGGTCAGTCCCAAAGCAGAACAGATCTCAAAGGCTATTCAAAATTAGGGTGACCATTTGATTGTTTAGCTCAGTCTGGCTTGTACACAGCTGTGACTAGCTGCTGCAAGCGGTTAGGTTAAAGCCAGAGTAGGTACAAGTACCCCACACCCCAATTACAATTTGACAATATTTTAGATTCTTAAGTTACGTTCTCTATTGTCCTAATGCAACACCTTGTCCTCTAAATGTTCGTGCTCAAGAAAAGGTCAGAAAAATACAGCAGCAGGTAACACAGCAGGGAAAAGATTATTTTAGTGCAAGCTGTGAGTAAAAATCTTCTTCCCTTAATGGTTCTCAAGGGACATGTTTATCTCAATGGACATGTTTGTTGCTTTTATCTGGTGGCTGGAGTTTCTAAGATAAATTCACCATGCTCTCAGAAGAGTCTTAGCTCAGAGAAATGTGTAATTCTTACAGAGTCAATATTATAGAATTATTGTGTTATAGGTTATACTAATTATTAAAAAATCTGGATATTGTACAATCAGAATACCCTCACAAGCACTATCTTTGTAGACATCCATTATCATCCGTGGTTTTTAGGCAGGAAATGGAAGCTTATCCAAATTGAAGCAGACCAGTTAAAAGCTTCAAGTAAGATGAGCTGGATCCAGACCTGAGAACCAGTTTATCCAAACTGCAGGTGTCTTCACCAATGGAAGAAATTGGAGTTAGACACTGAAGAACAGTCTGAGCTCTTTGCCTTGCCGGCAGTTACTCTGACTTTCACTAAAGTATCAGTGTTTTACAAATGTAATAAAAGAATGTCCTCATCAACAAAACTGTTTCTATTTTATGCTAAATCATTACATTTGAAAATGGACTGAATTTTTCAACATGGTTATGTCTGAAAAAATGAGGGCCTTGATCTGCTGTGGAAGTGGTCACATGTTGCTAGTAGGGTATACTAGTATAAAACTGGTATGAGAGGAAAGGCAGGTCCTGTGAGCTTATGACTTATTTTTCTAAGAATTGTTTGTGTTCAAGCATTCACAAATTGCCCAGAAATGTTGTGTCATTAAAGAGAGAAATCTGCTGCTATAAAAAGCCTTTTCTGACTTTTGTCATACATTACCTCTCTCCATATGCTACACTAGAAGAAGGTGTGGAAGAAACAGCTTGTAGTAATTTGCATAAGAGAACATATTATCAAGCCCTTCTTTGGTTCCATTGAAAATATCAGCATTTTTAAACTATCTCATGAAGCATTAAAGGGAGTCTCACCCGGAAACTTCGAAACTAAAATCAAAGGAATGTGGTTACTCTTTCTTATCATGTATGATTTGCAAAGCATGAGGATTCTTAAAAAAAACACAGTCTGCATAATCAATAATTTCTCTCTGAAAATTAAGCATATAAGTAAGCTATCAAACCATAAAATTCAAATACTACCATGCTACCATTATAACCTGCCAAAGATCATCTGCCTCAGCTGGTTTGTTATTTATTAGAAGACAAAATAATTCTCATACAAAAAGAAAGAGAAAATTGAAAAGAATCTGTTAAAAGTTTCTTCAAGTTAGAGTGTGATGTGCAGCTGCTGGAATAAAATGGACAGTATTTTCACAGGAGTTTTTGCAAAAAAAGTTCATTAAAAAATTGCCAGTATTTCTTTATGGCAATCTGAAAATAAAATGTTTATTTTTTAGAAAGAAAAAAAAACAACAAACCAACCAAACCCAAGAAACCTACACACACACGTTTATTTCTTGTTTCCTTGAAAAACATGGAGGGCAGGAATCAAAAGAAATGAAAATTTCCATATAAGGTAAAAAAGGACATATTCTGATTAACACGGTTTTGACAGAACATCTTCCGATCATCTCTATTTATGTGGAAGATTAACTCGTTTCATTGCTATTGTTCTGTGCAATCCTCCATGGAAATTCAGCCAGAGACATGGAGAGGTAATGTTATTTGGATCAGTAATGTAGCTGCCAAAATGATTTCCTCACTTATTAAAGCAAAAGGTAGTCTATAATTGGCATTCAGTTTTCTGCATAATGTATACACAGATGTGTCACAGGATAGTAAAGGTGCATGTAAATATGGTCTTTGAGTCATATGAATCATATCTTAAAAATGAAAGCTTTCCAGTATTGAAGATATTCAGCCAAAGCCAACTTTCTTGAAGTCCCATGCTTAAGGTGTTTTCATGAGGTTTTTCTTCACCTTTCAAACTTTTTACCCAAAATATTTTAACAGAAAGGTATGTCATAAGAAGGCATGCATGTAATATGTAACATACAGTTCCTGGATATATAACAGAAAACAGTATAAACACATTTTGCTCATTTGAATTCATAAACACTATAGAAGTACTTACCTCCATCTGTACTCTGTACTACTACATACAATAGGTACAAGCCCTCCTTCCCTCCATCACTGTCAAACAGACTGTGAATATACCAGTCTCTTCTGGCATCTCCACATATTTGTTCGTTATTCTGAATGAATAAAATAAAATATTTACAGCATTAACTGATTGATAGTATCCTGTGCATTCCATTTTCCTGTTCATGTAATGTAATAGAATAACTGGAGCTTTTATGTTAGCAGAAAACTAAACAATTTTGGAGTGACAGCCATGTATGCAGGACACTGTTTAATACCAGGACATAAAAAGGCAATTTACTCACTTTTTAAATTGATCTTGACATTTATAGCACACATATTATCTATAAATAGGGAAATAATTGAATACTCCAGGTAAGTGGGTTAATGTGCTTTCATGAATATGGATGATCATATTTTGCTTATTCTTTCACAGTCTGCAAAGCTTTTGTTGAATGCCTTTTGATTGCAGGCTATTGAAAAGTCACATTTTCCTACACACCATTAGAAATCTATAAATCATGTTCTGGGGGAGACTTTCGCTGCCTCTATATGCCAATATTCTGTCAGTGGTAGAGCAGGGACCAGAGGTTTCGAATGAAGGTACAATACGCTCTCCAGCAGAGAGGAATTATGGAAGAACTACACAAAGGGAATTGTCATCAGTTACAGGTTAGCTTCTGCCATTAAGCCAGTTGTATTTGTATTGCTTTCAAAATATTTTTTATATTTTATTTGTTTAACCCTTATTATTGTAACACAGGGTGTTTTTATTATCTAAGTAAATGTCTAGCCCTTTAGAGAATATTATTAACCTCATAATATCTTACAGCTGGCTTTGTAATATATGCCCATTAGTAACAGAATTTAATGGTCCATTAGAATGACAGAGATCACCAGGACCCCACAGCATTATAGACGTATCCGCTCCTCTGAGCACAAGTCTCCTTGACACCTTGTGTGGAGAAGACGTTAGAAAAAATGACGCCATTTGGCTTAGGCTTTGGTTTATACATTGATACTAATGTTTTTTCAGTTACAGGCAACAACTTATTTTCAGTAGGCTGTTTGTGTTAGCTTAACAAGGAGTCACTGAAGTTGGAAATAATAACCTCCTTTGTTTTCACAGTTTTTACACAATTTGATGTAATTCTGGGGAGGTGAAATAAACATCTTTATGTCCATATTTCCAACTTTTCCCAGTAGTAACCAGAGGAAGAAAATGGCACAAACATGTTCCCTACATTCAAAATTCCAATGCAAAATTCCAGTAATCTCTTCAGAGTCAGTATGCTCAGCAGGAAGCAGAGCTCGATGGGATATCAGCCTGCATGCAAGTCCAGTCCTGTGAATGTTACAGGTTGTTCTTTGTTGTCCTGACTTCCTTCTGCTTTTCTCAAGGTTTCCTGTAAAGGTTTTCTGTCTTTGGCTTTTCTGTTTTAAGATAAATGCTGAGAGAAATGGTATGATTGGGTAGGGGAATAATGTACCAGTGGAAATAGAAGACCTTGGTTTTGGTATGTCAAGTTTCGTGTGTATTTGTGTGTTATCCTGAAATTGGAAATGGTCCTCCTTACCACAGGATCTCCACTATAGCTATCCATATGACATGCTCTAGAAGGCAGACTAGTAATGTCATAGGTTATGGCCTGGGCTCCTAGATCATAGCCCGATACAAACAACAATAAATATCTCCAGTTGATCATCTTCGGACAGAAGATGAATCAAATTGGTCTTGAAGGTACAACTCCACCATGAGTATCGGTGTACACTTCTTCATTTTGCAACCACCCTTTCCTGTTGGAGAATTAAGTGTATACTGTGATTAGTGTCACAAAAGAGATATAAGAACTTACATTGGTGATACATGTTAATTAGACACTTAAAAATATAGACCATATTATTTTTATTGAAGGAAATAATAAATAAAAAGCATTTATTGTTTTTCTTTCAGCTACTAAATCCACATTATCTGGGGCTTGGTCCAACAATCCTGGGAGCTGTGGGGATGGAGATTTGAAATCTCCATGGCAAGAAAAATGCTGTCTGTGTCTGTGCACGTATGCTGGTAAAAGAATGTCTCTGTGAGTTTTCGTACCAAAAAGCTCACTTCAGAGGCAGCCTTGCAAGTTTTAGTGGGATTCACAAGGGACTTGAATGGGATGCCCAGCACAGACAGCAAAATACCAGACAGAAACAGCCAATAAAACACGAATTTGAGATCACACCTTTAAACAAGACATGCAGCAGACACCTCTGAGCATTTTATCCGCTGCTGAAAGTTATCCTCCAAAGCCCAGACTTACGGTAATAGTGATGTGAGCCAGGTTTGCAGAACTCCCAGGTATGATCCCCTTCCCCAGAATTTGGGTCCTGTATTCTATGATAAATTATATACGTTTTCTTTCTTTCTTTCAATTGGATAAATGTTATTTGTTTACTTCTTATCTTGTACCACATGCTGTATGTGTATGATGTCTCTTCACCATGGAGAGACAAGAGTCTTTTTGTGTTGAAGAGCTTATCAAAAAAAGGCTTCCATCAAGATGTTGTTTTCAGTGGGCTTAAAATACCCAGTGGGCTTAAAATAGGCACACAAGAAACGAAACAGTGGGTCTTTTCTATGTTTATGTTGCTTATTAAAACAATAGTAACAAAATAATTACTCAAAGTACTCTGAGTGCCTTTTATGGCACAGCAGCAGTTAGAAACCTTGATTAAGTTCCGAAATCTTGTTAAGAACTGCATGTGCTCTTGGTAACAAATAGTTGCCATCCTAAACGTTTCTGTAACATAAAAGTAAATGATTGAATAAAGGAAGCCATGTGAGGAACCTAAGATGCAGGAGACTGATGCTAAAGTACAGTCTGTTAGTAGCAAAAGTGGGAATTTATAGACCAGCTGTATTTACTTGTTAATGACATTTGGGGTGATTTTTTCCCTCAACTTTAGACCTTGAAAAATTACGTATCTACATAAAAGCTATGCTTCCTGTGCACGCGTTACAGTTAGACAAATAAGTTAGACAAGGAGAGATAAGCGCCTCTGGAGAAAATCATCTGGCCTGGTTTAGACATCTGTCCACTACACACCACTGTCTTTAGAAGGAGCCCAGGGTTACAGGATTAGATTTAAATATTGCTTAGATTTAAGAAAAATGAGTCCCAATTCTAATTATCACCCATGTCCTTGAAAATGTGATTTGCCAAGGGCTGGTGGAATCGAAGCATCTCACGGTCCAATGATACCAGCATTACAGAAACCTTCCTCTAGGAACATTTCATAGTCTTCAACACACCAAAGATGACACCACCTGACAACAAGCTGGCTTATTATTATGGATTTTGTAGCAAATACATTGGCTTTTATTCTGCATAGTGGTTTTTTGAACACAAAATCTTCCATTTCATCCACAGTTTAAAGCTAGGTTATGGCTGCGTACAATCCAAGGAGAAGCCATCTTGAGGACAGGCACATTTGTTTCTCATCTGAATCATCTGTCTGCAAAGCACACTGCAGGGCTGGCTTTAAGCTGACCCAGCTGGAGTGTCCCTGGAAAAAAACGGAGATAAATCAGGAGCTTTAGAGCACACAGGAAAGCAATTTTCTTTCCTGTACTGAGATAGATTTGGAACAGTTGTGGAGACTGCTGCTGCGGCACTGCACAGAGGAGATGGCCACGGAGGGCTGTGCAGAAACACTCTTGATGTTCTGCCTGAAAATGCACCAATTCTACCTGTCTCAAAGGCAAATGGGATTTACAGTTCACAGATTATGGGCTGATTGCAAGCTGCACGTAAATGCAGGATGTGTGGTCTGGAGAGCTCCCCTGATTGTCCAGTCTTAGTACAGCTCAGACATGGGTAGTATTTAACCAATTTCATTCTTTCCTCTTTCCTTCAAATATCATAAATGTCTCTGGGAATGAAATTACTTTGCTTCCCTTTTTCACTAAAAAACATCAGAAGGTAATCAAGATTTATGTGTCTGACGAGTCACTTTGGGACATCTATACATGACTGAAACTCTTGCAAAAATCAAGGTTAATTAGACAGTTTCATGCTTAGCCTTGTCACTTCTTGTTTCTAACCCCTAGACTAACTAAGAGTTGGGGGCAAATCAAAAGTAAGTGTCAGGACATGGTTCTGAATCCAGAGTTAGAAGTCCACAAATTTGAGGAGTGGCTGCATTTGAGATAGTGATTTGAGCCTCTGTTAACAGAGCTATAAAGTAGAGCTGACTTCTCTGTATTTATCTCACAAGAACACGAGAATGCCTGTCTTCACCAGGCACTCTCATCCTGGGATGGTTAACACTCCTGAGGAGCCCTGAGACAGGAATTCACAGCTCTTTTAACAATGAAGACAAACCTGGAAGCTGGTATACAAGTGTGTTCACCCGTCAGGACTTTAAGAGCACTTCAGAACGCACTTTGTGACTAACATGGTAACAGAAGAGCCTCCTCACAGTCATCTTGCATCAGTGAGGGTGGCTACAGACAAGCGACATGTGCGTTTTGTATACATCAGCCTGTTGATCAACAGCTTTCCCAGCAAAACTCTTCAGGGAGAAGCTTTAATTGCTACTGCCATAAAATGTGTCTTACTGCCTTTCTCATTCAATAAAGGTACATAAATCACTAACAGCTTCAGAGCAGCAGAAAGGCACATCTTCAAGCACATGGCATTATAGAAAGCTGTAAATGCAAAATCATCCATGTTCAATGCAAAACAGAGTATTTAATGCAGTGCTTTGAATCTACTGTTTTCAGGACACTAAATAGATCTGTCTATATCTGCTATCACTTTCACCACCTTTCATATCCTGTTTTTCTCACCTCATGTATAAGCAATATTTTCTCTCCTGTGGTGTTTTTCTTCAGTTTCAAGTGAAAGGCCAAAGACATTTCAAATAATATACTGTTCAATTAAATTTTTGGTTTTAAAGAACTTTGGCCAAAGAATATGATTACTTATATCTCTTGTGGATAAAAGATCAGCAAAGCATCCCTGGATTTATAGATGTGCTTACATCCAGGTCATTGCTTGAGAGCAAATTCATGTCTTTGCAAGTATTGATCCTTTCAGATTTCCAAAGTCACTGAAATTCAAGGTGACCTGGTGCACCAAAGATGCAGGTCAACAAGTTTCAGAATGCTTGATGAGAGTGCCTTATGTAACTCCCCTGTTTGTAAAATTCCTCTCCTATCTTTTAAAGTCTCCATAGGCCAGATGGCAATTTACTTTCTAGAAGTTTATTGAGAAGAATGACGAAAAGGCTGGTGTTATTTGAAAGGGATGGTACATATTCAGGGGTTAAACATACTTTATGTTAAACAAAAAATATGTTTAGCCGTGTATTGGCTGACTTCAGAGCTCAGTACAGAAGCTGCTAGAGAAATTTGGTGTGAACTACCCTACAGTTGTTCTGTGTCATATTCTGTAAATTCTGGCGTCTTCATTCCGTTCTGTGTTCCCTGAGATTATTTAACACACAGCCACATTCACGAGTGAGGAAATGGCACCCATGGCAGCTACCTACATTCCCTTACACTGTTCAACCTCCATATTATCTTTGGTCAGAAACTTTCTTTTCATATATTTTGCAGAATATTCTACTTTTTAAAAACATAATTTTTCATGGGATGTGTCTGTTTACAGATAATTTGCATTTGTGGTTTTTGTTTTATCTTTCCCAGCACAAAACCAGACACTAGTTTTTGAATTCTACTGTAAAAAAACAAAAACAAAAACAAAAAAAAACACCACCAAGAAAGAAAACCTCAAAAAAAACCCCCAAAAACAAAAAATATATATCTCTTTTAATTCAGGGGGATGGGGTGGACGAGTAGCCAAAAAGGAGAATTATTGTACAGGGGAAAAAAAATCTGACTGGCGATTTTATTTACTGTCACTCAGTAAACATGCTTTGGAATCTATCCTGATGAGAACATCCTATCAAGCAAGCAGACAGAAGTGTCTATCAACAGAGGAAAATGTTCTGAGCTTAATTCACACCTTCTTATACTCTTCAGGACTTCAGATAAATAGCTGATGGCTTAGGGTTTCAAACATTATCCTGCCTATGTAGCTTTCCATGTTGCTCAGTTTAATCTAGACAAGTACCCAGAACACTCTTGCCTCAGTGGTGTACATAACAGCAGTCCACATGCCAACTGTATAGTGGTAGCACTTGAGGCCCAGAAAGGTGATTAGGTGTTCTGCTGCTGGTAGTGCACACTGAAAGAAAAGTCACTTTTAGAAAAACTGCTACAGAGGTTAATCATTATGTATTCTGGATTCAGCCAAGTGCATCCAAGACTACACTGATCTGTGAACAAGTCTTTCACAAACAGCTTTCTGCTAATGTGATAGCCTGTAGTAGTTCCTAGTATATTAGTATATGTATTGAATATTGAGTCAAAAGTTATTTTTTGTCTTTAGAAATGTACAAGGTCTTTTTTCTGTTTAAACAACATTACAATGACCCACTTATGAACTTACTCTTTCTTAATTGTGTAGCAAAAAGAGCTGGAAGAATGGAAGTGACAAAGACTGCCTTTGAAACAGCTCGGTTTTTTACATGGAGTATGCAATTAATAAGAAATGAAAAGAGTGAATATTGTGACTTCAGTAACAAAAGTGGAACTGCATTTTTTGTTATATGGATAATGACGAAAACTGTATAGAAGAAATGTTTACTACTTATTTTTGATCCAATCGTATAGGTACCTACAACCTTACACCTGCAGGAACAATTTGCTGTAGTTAAATACCCTAGCCGCTGACTGAACATCGTGGAAACAGACAATCACATGATGTTTAAAGGACCCCCAATTACTTTAGTCCTGAACAGCAATATTCAAAATTCTGTTTCTAGTTCTCAGAGAACACAAAATTAGACCAGAATGTTTAGTTTATTCTTGGGTTTCCTGATCTAATATGATGTTTTGAAGTTAAAATTTTCCCTAGTGCCAGTCAAGGAAACTAGAGCTCAGCAATTCATGAAACATCTTTTAACCTGCCCTGATTCCAATGAGCAATCTTCTGAAAATAGTTCAGACACAGCTTTTGTAGAATGGTAATTTGGATGCTTTCACTTCTGAATCAGGAAACCAGACTACTGATGCATCCCCAAGGAATATACATCTGTGTCTGAAGCTGTAATGTGCTGTAGGTTGTCATTCTTACTCAGTTTAAAGAAGGCTGAATTGTAATAGGTAAAATTTACCCTGGGGTAATGTCTTTGCAGGCAAGAGCAATGAATTTGGCCCTCAGTTCCTCTTTGTGGGAAATGTGGCTAGCAATTCAGCATATTTCATAATAATTACAGGCACATGAGGTAAACAATTGCTCTGACCTAAATGCCTAACAGAAGCAGAATACACTTAAAACAATTACTTGATCTGTCTCGACTAGACAGAAAAGGAAAAGAATTCTGAACATACTTAATCCGCATGCTTTGTGATTCCATTAGGGAATTAATCTATTAGCTAAATAATTAAATGTATTGTGTGTCAAATCCTGTGTAAGTTATGACAGCAAATAGGCCACTGAACCATTTATGCTCTTAGTTACATTGGTGTAATTGTAGCAATAGATTGGTATCCTGGGCTTGCACACTGTGGCATGTGTGGGATAGAGTCTGTGCTTTCACAGGCTGTACAGTGATAGAAACACTGCCCATTGGCAAAGATTTCCACCACTGTAAGCAGGAGCAGAAATAAACCATTAATCTGAATACTGATGCTTGTGCACAGTGAAAGGACAAAAAAAGCCAACAAATAAAAAAAATCCCAAACAGGCAGGAGTACCTGATCTAGCCTAGGTGCAAGAATAGGCAAAGTATGTTCTTGCCTTGGGCAGCCGGAAAAGGGTCTGTGTCATGCATTGTTCCTGCTGTGGGGATTCTTTTGCTGCTGATGGAGGTGAAAGGAATATGGGTGAAGGGGATTAACCTGTTCCTTACATAGTTGCTATCTGCCTCATGACTATGTATCGCACTGCATTGAGCTTGTAATACCAGCTCACCAGGGCTGGTCCCTTTTTTCTCTGATCCCACTCTGCTCCATACCTCTACTGCAGCTTTTCACCTGGAAGAAGTATGCTGGTGACCTCACCGCTCCACCTAAGGTAGAAAATTCTATTTTGTAACACTCCTGAGAGTGACTGAACTATCCCTGAGGAGTTCCAAAATACAGTGTAGCTGTTGAAGTCATGTTTGTTCACAGGATGCCCTAGAAACCCCTGAAATAAGTAGTTAAGAGCTGAATATCCAAATAATTTTTAAAAGGCAACAAAAGACTTTAAAACACTTCTGCTAATCCATGTAATTTTAAACTGAAGGTTGAACCACTTTTAATTTTTTTTCAATAATATAAAAATTTCCTAGGAATTTAACAGCTAATAAACTTTACATATACTAAGGACTTTGACACTCATCCCAGTTATGATGCAATGATTAAAACAGTTCAAGAATATTTCAGAGTATCTATTTAACATTTTGCTGATGTAGAAAAACACTGTAAAGCCTGTAAAGAAGTAAACTTAATCCAGACTGCTCAAATTTCCCTTTCATCATCTCTTGAAAAGAATGCAGTAAAGTACATTGGAGTAATTCTGGATGCCAATAAAACAGTGCTTCATTGTTCTTCATGGAAATTACAGATGTATAATAATGTATGTCATTACTGCTAGTGAAAGCCATAGGAGAAATCATTATTGAATTTTAATGAATGAGTTAACTGCTTGGGATTGTCAGACACGTAATTATTGGAGAAAAATTAATTCTGGCATTCTGTAATTACTACTTCAAATTTCATTGAAAGGACAATCTGAAATAATTTCTCTAAAAAAATCAAAGGACATACTAGGAAAAACTTTACATATGCAGGACATTTGGTTATAGTAGTATGGATGGGATGGAAACATAGTACATAAGCAGACTCTGAAAATAAATATTCACCTTCTTATATCTGCAGCTCTTCTAACATAATACAAGAAAATACAGGTGAATTCTGCAGGGCTGATTTCTTAATGTCAATTCTTACTGCTCCAAAACTGCTGTTATCCATTAGGAACTCTGATTTTATTGTTGGTACCACCCTTTTCACGCTAAATTCCACCCCAGGATTTGCACAGAGAAGATGTGGATGTTCTCTCCCTGGAAGTGTTCAGTGCCAGGTTGGATGGGGCTTTGAACAACCTGGTCTAGTCGAAGGTTGGAACTAGGTGGTCTATAAGGTCCCTTCCAACCCAAAGCATTCTATGATTTTATGATTCCATAAGCACATCTGTTAATTCAAAGATACATTAATATTTTGCTTGATTCCGAAGAAGGAATAAATGTGTTTAGAGTCTGCTCCAGCTTGCGACGAAGTCAGCAGAGGGAGTAGAAGCAGGCCCAGGGCCAGACCTAGGGAGAGCAGCCAGCAGTACGGGGTGGTAACATGGCCCCAGCCCAGCTGCCTGTTCTGCCTGTGCCAGAGCCCTGCGGTGCAGCACTCTGGCTGGGGAGGAAGGTTTTGACTGGAACCTCTGCACTGACTCAGGTTTTACTATTACTTTAGAAATACTAAACCACAATGTTGTCTTGGAGGCCTAACACCGTAATCGCTGCAAAGGTAACTCCACGTGTGCTACTCAGACGTCAAGGAGAAGCCTTGCAAGAGTGGGCCAAAAGAGCTGCAAAAGCGGCAGATAACTCAATGAACTCAGAGGCAGCTGTTTCTCCAGATGCGTACAAAAAGAGAAAATCTGCACAATAGAACACAGGCTGAGCGTATGTACCTGCAAAACGCACTCCCTCTCCCATCATGTCTGACTAGAGTGGTGCTGCGAGTCTGTCCAGCACTGTGCAAAACGCCTCGACTCAGGCAGGTACCCGAGAGCGCTGGCAATCTCATCACACGCTCGTAAGCTCATCCTTCGGAAGACATAAAAGCTTGCAAAAACACAAACACTTTTTTTTCGCTAGACCTGTCATGGGAGACTGTCATCCCTGTAGCTGCTCCCTGCAGACATGTCATAACAGTGCTGGGTTTGTGGTCTACAGAGGTCTTCACGGAGATGCGGTGAGCGCAGCATTTTCCTGCGCTCTCACCTCCTGACGGCTGCTTTTCTTGCGTTTCTTTATGAACACCACAACACAGCTGATGGCCTGGGATTTGGTTAACTAAGAAATGCAAAGCCGTAAAGGGAGACAGTTCTCTTTAGGACACTTCTGTGGTCTCTTTATTGTCATGCAGCTTAACCTTATCTAAAAATACTTAAGCACTGCTGGAGTACCTGGGTTAGGATGGAGTCCTACAAACAAGAAAAAAGCATTTGACTCATGAAGACGTCTTTCTTTACAGAGGACAGGTCTTTGCATTTGAAATTCTGACCAGAACTGGGCAGGTTCAACCTTCATTACAAATAAATAATGTTTTTCTCTTCTGAAAATAATCGGCTTTTGTTGAATCACTGGCATCATGATGCTTTTAAATGTTTTACCTGTCCTATTTAAATTTGAGAAAAGCAACTGAAAATTGAGAAAATTTCTAGGGAAAATCCATCATAGATAGCTGATATGACTAGAAGAAATGAGGTTTCTAAAGCAGCACAAAGAGAAAAGTCTCTCTCCCTTAAAGTAATTTTTTGGGTCAGATTATGGTGTTAGTTTCAGATCAGAGTATGTTGAGTGCCTCCTTTAAAGTAACAAATATTTCTGTGAAGGCAATATCAATACTGTAATAAGGTCCTGTGTAGCTAGAAGAGTGGTCACTAGCGCTCATTAATTTCATTGCACCTGTGTTAATGCACTCTGGGTTTTGATCTGGTGATCTGTGTGACTGTAAAGAGTTAACAGGAAAATGTAGATTTATACATAGCATGAAAGTGGTGATCCAGATGTAAGAAGACAATGTTATCCTTTGTTACAGAAAATGTCATCTCATTACTTTATTCCCACGTATTTCTGGTGACATGTCAGTAATTGGATGCATAAGCTGTCAGACACCAGTGTTTCCAAGCTCCTTTTCAACTTGGTGTTTCATAGAATGTCAAGCTTTTTTTCTTTGTTTTAATAAAATATGGTGTTAGATACAACACCATTTCAATGCATTCTGTGTCATGTTAATATTACTCACTAAATCTGTACTGAAACTGAGTAAAGCCGTCTTCATATCTTGAAGGAATAATGAGCTCAGCTTATATTTTCCTTAGTGCCAAATAACAATATTCAGATGTTTATAATTTGGGAAATATCAGAAAAATAGACCTGGAAATAACAAAATTGCACCCCCCTCCTGAAAATGCTAAAATCTCTTAACATTTTCATATTAAATAATGTATCAGTTAAAGGAAATGGGTTCTAAAAAAAATCATTTGAGCTCTTCTACTGAGCCACTGCATGTGAGAAAATGTTTCCTTTACAAATTATATAAAAAGTAAGGAATTTTGGAAGAAAAGCTGATTGTGTTTTCAAACCATGGAGCTCCTTCACATTGTATTCCTCTCAGAAGATGGGTATTTACAGCTGATGTAAAGTGACCTTAACTTTTTCCTTATTCATTTCTCTTGAAGCTGATCTTGCAGCATGAATAATCAAATGTGAAAAGTGATAGTCCCAGGAGGAGATTCTTGTTTCGATGTAATACGCTATCAGTGTTTTTCTAACAGCTTAGAAATTGTCATTTTGCTAAATACTGGGACACTGATGAATTTGAAGCATTATCTGCAAGCCCTGATTCACAGACAACTCCAAAAATTCCTTGGAGAAGTCTTGCCCCACACTGTTCCAGGGTAGGGAATGGAAGCTGTAGTTCACCACAGGTCACACAATGTCATCAAATCATTATCGTGTTCAGACCAATCCTTATGCTTGTCTAGCTCATAACCTCCGAAGAAGTAGCTATATTCTACATCTCCTTGCTTAATTTATTCAGAAATTTACCACAATTTTCTTTACACTTTGTAAGTAAGAGCAGACTTTAAGTGGAAAACTTGAATAAACTTAACACAGAACAAGCAAACCCCCTTCTTCTCTTCGTCTCAATTAAATCCACTCAGGACATTTCACCTTGAAGGAGAAATTGTGATTCTGCTCACAGAAATCCTCTGGACTGGACAGAATATTTTTCCTGAACTGAGACATCAGGGATAGATGCTGTCATCCCATATTATTATTTGTATCTTAGAAATATGCAGGAGAAGTGGGAAGTGGGAGGCAAAGGAAGTTTTCAGGCTACTCAATAGTTCTTAAATCCTCATCAGTGAGTGAGCTGCAACTCTATCTGCCTGAAGAACACTTCAAAATATCTTGTCTTCCAACTTGAGTTTCAAATGAGTAGTTTCTTTTTCGTTTGTTGGAAAAGTAGGAATGAGATATTTTAGCACTTAAGATGTACCTTATCAGATTTGAGCTTTGATGGACGATGTCGCCCAAAAGAACTTCACTCTGCTATGAGGGTGGATGAGAAATATCAATTACATGGGTCTTCCCTCTTGAAAAAAAACCTGTCTGACTTTGAGGAAAAAAGGAAGCTTAAAGCACTGCTCCAGCAGTTGCAGTACTATCTGACTTTGCAACAGCCCCCCAAACCAAGGGTGAACTAACTGCAGGTATCAATGGTTTGGAGGCCTTCAGTATGACTACTTTAGTAGGGCTAAAAACAGACATAGAAGTGAAATGGTGTAGGAGTATATTGGCAATATCCTTTGCCATTATTGTGATGGAATAGTTATTTATTTATTGCTGAGGCATTGGCTACAACTCAGCAAATTATATATAAAAAAACGTACTTTTGGGGCCAATAATTCATTCCAATACACTGCTTCAGCTACAAGAAAACACCAAGGTCTCAACTGTAGCATTATCCTCCTCTGTCACAGCTGAAAGTAATGACTATATGAGAGCTTGTAACTGTAGTGAATCTAACAAATTAATTTCACACCATTATTGCTCTTTTACACAGCTGTTAAGTTTTCACCTTTTTGTCAGAAATTGTCTTCCAGCTGTTCAACAAGCATCTACTTCTCTTCTGCTAATGCCCTCCCCCTGCCAGCCTCAGCAATCCAGCTTGACAGCTCTATTTTTATAACAGGGTGCAATTTTAAACATACCCCTGCTTCTTCTTTATGTATTATTTACTAACCTCACATCACTGACAGGAAAAATGGAAAAGATTCTGTTCTGTGCTAGAAAATTTGTAGCTTTCAGTGCTGATTCAGCAAATTGCCTCTCACCATTTCCCATTCAAGGAGATTACTGAAGAATTTTTCCTTCATTAAATCTTAAGATTAGAGCGTTCATTAAATCATGCATGAAACTCACATTCAAATGCTGAAATACTGGCATTGTTGAATGGAGCCTGTGGGTTTGGCCAGCATTCATTTTATGGGTTTGCTTAACCCTAATCATTGAAGTCACGTATAAAAGCACGAAAGTGTCTTGGGTTGGAAGCTGTCCTAGTTTTCCTGACTGTCATCCCTCTTATGACAATATAGTGATACACAATACAAAGAAGTTCTGGCTTCTTCTCTTGTCAAAGAAATCAGGTATGGAGGCAGAAAGCTAGACGATTTGGAGAGTTTCTCCTACATCCCTTTCAAAGGATGTGACAGGAGAGACTCAGTGGTAAGAAACGCTTCCCACTTACCCTTTCCCTTTTCTGACCTTCCATCCCCTGTTTAGTTTTAGATACAGGGATATATTTAAGGAGAGCTATTAAATCTTCTATGTTTGCTTCCAACACTGAATAATGCAGAGGTGAGCTATGGGATGGGATGTGCAGCCTGTAGCTATTATTTATAATCCGATAAACACAGGGACAAAGGGGAGAGAGATCATTTCCCTCACTCCTCCTGCCTCAATATAGTACCCCCCACAACCAAGGCCTGTCCTGTCCTCCAGCTCTAGTTCTTCTTTGCCTTAAGATATCCAAAAGGGAGATGCAGAGTAGTGTTTGCCCTCTTTCAGGTGACTTTGTTAAGGGAAATTTGGTTTTGTATGATGCAGAGTAGCAGAAGACAACTTTGCACACAAGTGACCTGGAACTCCAGTGCAGGAGCTATGATACTTTTAGTGATTGCCTGTAGAAAATAGGTCAGGGACCTACTGAAAGTTTTGTGAGGGAGGCCATTAAAACTGTGTGCATCTGGGTCACTGCAGATTGACTGAAAGACAGGATGGAGAAGGAAATGAAATCAAATACTAGACTACACGAATCTGTTCAGCACTCTGTAGCATCCACAAGCTGATTGCCTCCTCATTAGCAGCGGCCAGTTACTTGACGCCTGCCAGCCAACCCATGGTGCAGCTGTAGGCTAGCATCCCAGCTCCTTCATGGTGCTCTCTCCGCCTTTCCTTCCTGACCTAGACTGACCTTGCCTCAGGGGATTGTCATTAACACCAAAAGAAAAATAAAAGATAAACCAAGGGGTCTCGAAAGAATGTCAGTGGTTTGCAGTTGCCCTGATTCCCCCATGTTGTTGGACACGAGGGTCCTGCTCAGTGAGCCCTTGCATGCAAACATAGTACTCGACACAGAAAATTTTGAGAATTAAAATCTTTGGTTATTTCATATTCTGGAGTAAGAGCACATCTTTTTCAACTTATCTTTTATTAACAACGTGAATGCTTTGACAAGTAACCAACTTCAGTTGTGTAATGTGTATTGTATAGCTCCCATCAGCATCACTACAGCATTTGAAAAGGAAGATACAGTCTTCTTAGACTCACTGGAATAGGAATAAGAAAATATTTCTCATTCTGAAGCTTTCTCTTACAATGCAAGCTCTGTTGAAGAGATGTTCAGGCATGTACCTAAACACAGAATTTGCCCTGATGAGTTTTCATGTATAGTAACTGACTTAGATCTAGCAAACTAATGCCTGCCAGTGCAAAGTAAAATGTGCTTCTGTAAAGGCAATTATGACAGATGAATATGCATCCAAGCCAAGAAACTTAACAGTCATATGTTCACTGGTGTTTTAATTTGTTTCTTAGGAGTAATTTAAAATAAATTTAGATTGTTTGCTACAATGTTTATGATTCTGATTATTCTGGACCACGCTGCTTTTCTTCTCTTCAGTCCTTTCAAGATCTACAGTGGTTTTCTTTGTCTTTTGGCATTTTACTTTAACACTGTTATTCCGAAATAAACATCTCCAGTCTTCCACTTCATCACTTTCAATTATGCCAAAGTATTATAAGGCTAGCTTGTTTGCTTAAGGCATTATAAATTATTTGGGAATACCACATTTTTTCTATAAGCTGAAAACAAATACAGTGCCAGGTAATTAGATTCCCTTAACCATCTAGATTTTATTCCTCCATTTAAGCAGAAGGGAAGGAACCTTGTAAATATGTGCTATTGGACTTCTCCACCAGGTTTCATTTCGAACTTTCACACCATTTTGTGACAAAGGCTTTGAGTGAGTAGGTCCCTGGTCCCTAGGCAGATGAGTGCTGTGTTTCAGCATAGAGGGAGAAGTCGTACAGTTCTTGCCAGTCACCACTAAGGTCACCTATGTTCCCTTAGTTCGGGTTCACTCCACCTAACTTTAGACTCATACCTGAGTCACTTGCACTAGCAGCCATGGCTCACAGTCTTCTGGTACAGCTAGTACGGAGAAGGCAAGGCAACACAGAAGGCAACACAACTCACTTCAGTGCCGATTTTTTTCTATTTATTATTGAGGCAGCTGAGGACCACCTAGTTCCTAACTTTATTACTTTGCTGAGTGACTGGAGTCAGGTAAAATAAATCCAAGCTTTGTGAATGCACAAGGCATGATTAAAAAAGAACCTGCAGGAGAAGATACAATGTCAAAACTAATGGTAAGTCACATTCAGACTCGTTGCTCTTATCTCTTAACCACTCTACTGTAACATCACTCTCCGGCCTGTTCATCATTTTCTTTATTCATGCTCACAGAATAATCCCATTATACTCATATTATGCTGGAGCAAACCCAAACTATTTCCCAGTCTTTGAAAGGAATTCTCAAGACAGTTGAGCATATTCCAGGAAAGGAAGTTGGTAGATATATTAATAATATCATCTGGTCCTCATCTTTCTATGGACATCTTGCCTTTGCCTTCTCCTTTCTCTTTGACGTAAACGGTTCTCATCTTCGCTCCATCAAGAAATCCCTCTCTGACATGTCCTTTCATATCCTTTGATCTCATTCTCCCACCCATCCCACTACATTTTTCTCACATCCATAATCCACCACACATCCTCTGATGCCTTGTCTCTTGTACATCCTTTGTTGCCACGCTTCTTAGGAAAAGTAAACGTTTTTCTCCCTTAACATCCTGACGTCATGTCACCCATCTCCATTCTCTAACATTTCCACCAGCTTTCACTGTTTCCCTGCATCAAATTCAAACTCATTTTTCTCATTCTCAAGACTCGTCTTTCACATGCAAGGCTCTGCCTTGTTTACCTTTCTTACAATTCTCTATTGCTTTTCATAGTCTTGCATAAAATTTAATTTCCCTACTATACATCAATTAGATCTTTCCTGAATGCTTTTCCTTCAAGTCCATTTTACTTTGGAGTCTTCCACAGAGCATATTCCCCCCTGTCTTCTATCTCTAAGTGAGAAACTTGCGTCACGAGGCTGAAGTTAGCTTTTGTAAACTCTTCCACCCAGTTGAAGTAGTTACAAAAATTTTTTCAAAGTTCAGTACTGTAAATGAGTTGTGCTAAATGAATCCATTCTTGCTGATAGTAACCTCAGGTACCTCAGATGTAACATGAGGATTAATTTAACTCTTTGTTTCAAGGCAGTTTCTAACAAGGAAGGCAAGAAGGTCCTTCTATAACAAGAGTCAAGGAGCACTGGCAGGCCCTTTTCCCTCCTTCTAGGAGTTCAGATGGTTGTTCAAGGCCAGGTGCATTGACAAGGGCTTCTGTGAAGAAAGCTAGAAGCCTCAGTAGTCAGTCCTCCTCCTTTGCTTGGGAGCTGCTTGCTAGCTCTCACCCCGGGTCCCAGCTGAGCTATAGCCCCAGCCGCTCTGCAGCCTTGGTGTCCTGGGTGAGTTCCATGTCACTTGACTGCAGCCACCAAAAAGTTTAGGGAGCTGATCTAAAATGATTGTCACATTCCCTTCATGGTCAGTGGGCAGTTGTGAAAGGAGACACCAGCTGCAGGATAGCACAAACTACACGAAGGACCAGTCAGTCCTGGTTCTCTGTGGAGGGATCCTGACTTAAACTGGAGACTTAAAAAGTACTTGCTAGAAACTAGGTTAGATGCTTCCCACCTTCAGCGGCAGTTAGGTACCCCAAGCGATTCAGTAGTACCTTTGCTGTGTTTTCTCATTCCACCATTCACATTTCTACAAAAATCTTTCCACACCATGCAAAGATCCCTAAAGAAGGTTAGTTGCTTTTCCACACACAGGGAGAAATGTTTTTTAAGTGTAAACAAGTGCTTTTGTATACTCAGGGTCCTCATATGTGTTTTTACAGCAACATAAGCCATTAACATCTCACTTCATGTGTTTGGCCTTTTACCTGTGATTTTTCGGTTTGGTTAAGCATACAGGTGAGCTGCCTGCGAACCACTGTCTACAGTTGTGAATGTCATACTATAAATTTAATGTAGCTATGCTATATTTACTGATCTTGTTTTTTGATTTAGCTCTAGTTGTAATTTATTAAAGGTGATTTCTCCTTGCCAGGCATTCTTCATCCATTCATTCGTTCACTACATCCATTACACAGGGCAAGTCAACAATTTAAACCTAAGTGGGCAAGCAGCTTACAGTCTTTAAGCAGACAGAAGTATTAGCACATTGCATTGTGACTTGTGTAATACTGATTTCTTCTTGGAAAGTAAAAGGATAGAGAGACAGTCAGAGTACTGACAGCCACACAGTGCAAACAGTGTTTAGACTGTCAAAAAAGCACAGACTAAAGCTCAGCTAATGGATTTAAGAAATTCTTTTTCTTTTTTTTCTTCTGAAGAATATGTTGAAACTTTTAAGGAAATCAGTTATGATGTGTGCACTCCTTAAATGGATTACCTGAGGCCAACAGTCTTTTTAAAGTGTTAAATACTTAGACCTTTAAAACTTGAAGTTCATTGACAGAATTATGTAGGGCTCTACCTCATGTTTCATGACAGTAAAGTGGATGTTGCACAGTGCCAATACTTTCTGATGGGAATAATTTCTTGGGAGATCACGAACATTCAACCTTTTTTAACTTTGTTGAAGGTGGGGAGATAATAAGGAGAATTTTATGAACTATTGCATTGGCATCGCGCAGAACTACCTCACAGAAGGTTAGGAAGTTCAGCAAAGCATCAAAACTCGGACATGTATGGCTTTTCTTCCTGAACTCTGATAACATAGTCATGATTAAAGGCTCTTTTGGGAACTCAGAGCATTCCCCAAGCAAAATGGAAGATAATGCAGAAAACAGGGCCCCAAGGGACAATAAAGACAGATGAGCACTGACAAATGCTGCCAATCTGTTCCTGCTCTTGCTCCACAGCTATTCTTCAAAGAGGAGTAGCTTAGCAAGGGAAAGAAATTGTTCCTTTGTGATAAAGAAGGCAATGAAACAAACTAGAACCTCAGTGTTACAAACAAAAAAAACCCTAAAATAATCTAAAAGCTTATTTGAACATAAATCTCTTCAAAGAAATATGAGTGAGGCAAATTCTGAGCCTCTGTTAACTGGCGTAATTCCCTAGAAACCAGTGATGATTTAAATTAGCTAAAACTCTGGTCTTATATTTTATTTTTTCCTTTTTCTGTTACCAGAGAATACATTTGATTTGAACAGTTCTGTTTATTCTCCTTCTTCCCTCCACAGACACCCTGCTTCTCATTTTCTTACCATTCCAAAAACTGGAAAGAAAATGTGTCTTAAGATTTCTCTCTGAAGTCTCCTTAACTTCCCTTCTTTACAGAAGAAGGGCTTTTATGCCTTTCACTTGCTCCTTCAGAAGCTGACTTGGTGACATATTCTGGAAACCTGTTTAGGGCTACAAGGATGGTGAGCGGACTGGAGCATCTCTCCTACGAGGAAAGGCTGAGGGAGCTGGGCTTGTTCAGCCTGAAGAGGAGGCTGAGAGGGGACCTTATAAATGCTTATAAATATCTCAAGGGTGGGTGTCAGGAGGATGGGGTCAAACTCTTTTCAGTGGTGCCCAGCGACAGGACAAGGGGCAATGGGCACAAACTGAAGCATAGGAAGTTCCGTCTGAACATGAGGAAGAACTTCTTCCCTCTGAGGGTGACGGAGCACTGGAACAGGCT
>Ga0065711_1034219_pt1 | contig 24133 bp, 13 predicted proteins | sample Hoacrofraction12_FD_59098 | JGI IMG/M metagenome (GOLD analysis project Ga0065711, IMG submission 59098) | Hoatzin crop microbial communities from Cojedes, Venezuela - Epithelial fraction 12 v2 (version 2) | ecosystem: Host-associated > Birds > Digestive system > Esophagus > Crop | place... | reverse complement strand
TTTTTTTTTTTTTTTTTTTTTTTAGTCAACTCACATTTATCAATGCAATCTACTAGACTGATCAAAGAAAGTAAGAAAGACTCAAGTCCTCTAGTCTTGGTCTTTCGAAAAAAAACCAAAAAAACAACCTTCTTTAATCTTCCAACTTGTGAAGGATATAAAATTTACCCACACCGTAATTTTAAGATATGATAGATAGCTACCATCATTGAAATTACTTGCTCCTTACTGCTCCAGTACAGATTTACTGAAGCATCCACAGACTAGTCCGGTTTTAACTTTTTAAAAAGAAAAAATAGTGATGAATGTCTATAAATTAAAAAAAAAATGAAAACAAAAAAAAGCTCTACCTCTATTTTCAGTTTGAATATACAGATATTTAGTTATTTTTATTGATTAAGCACAAATTGGAGGTCTGTACATTTTGCTGCTTTCTTTTGTGATCGTGCTAACACACGCTTGTTAACTGAGGAAACAACTGACAAATGCTCGGGTGAGGAATATCAGACAAACACATTTGTCAAAAATACTCCACCCAGCAAAAATATTTCCCCTCAGTGTCAGACATGTCAAATATTGGGGTCTGGCTCATCTCCAAACTGAACACTGTAGATATTGTTTTAGTCACGCCTAGTCAAAGGCTCTTCTTCCCCCTCTTTTTTTAAACCTGATTTTCAAGCATGCTTTTTTGCCATGATTTTCCAAATCAGCAGCAGGAATTTAAAATGAAAGAATATGATGTATTTAGCACTATCTAACAGATACGCAAAAACTATATACCACTATGTAATAAATGCATGGAACTTGACAGCCCAATAATGTATCTTCCATCAGCCCACAAGTAATAACAACCTAGGTTTACAAGCTGCTGCACTTCAGAAGATTGTTTACCAGATCAGATAAAAACAAGGTTCAATACATATATATTTTGTTGCATGGCACTGTACAGCTACAATCATTCATCAGACTTTCTTGTGTCTTATCATTCTTATCACTGCCTAAGAAGCAAGTAAAATCTTGGACTTACAAAAATGTCTCAAAAACCAGCACTTCTGACCCATTTAACACATAGCAATTTTTTTTACACTGAATTTATCCAGAAATAAATCCACTTGCCATATTCTCACAGGAATACTGCAACTAGACTGATTCTGACGCCTTTTCAGAGAAGTCTCATTTGACCCTCTTGGACTGTACACGTAGCAGGCTACGTGTGCACACCACAGACATGCCGACTCTCCCCCTCCCACAAAAATGACAAGGATGCTATTTTGCTAGCGACATTTGTAGACTAAATAATCTAAGTTTAAGAGCATTTAGCAGTATTTGTTCTTTTGTCAAGTTAAGATAATTTCCTTGGGGCATTTTTAACTAAATAATTTGTTAATGCAGCGATTGAGGAAACATTGCTATCTTTTTGTTCCTAGTAATATCCTCCTGTAAAGTAGTCTACATTCATTTATTTCAGCCTGCATGCGAAGAGTTATTTTTTATTACTTCAGCGTGTGAAGACTTCACTACAAAATTCTTACACAATTTGGACTATTGCCAGTCCTCAAAATGACAGGTGCCAAAGACTCTTACCACATTTTGAAGCTACTGGCTCCACAGACCCGCTGCAGACCACCTGTGGCCTCACAGGGCGAAGATGAGTGTGGATGAAAGCATGCAGCCAATGAAGTGCAAATCTTTTACACCAGACAAGCAACAATAGTGTAAAACGTTAGCAATACATGTATGGAAGTGATCTACAAAGCCTCCCATCACTGCGTAAAACTCCACCGTCCCAGCTTATGAATAAAGCATTTCTCTAGCCATAAACGGTAAGATAAGGAAACAGCTGTGAATTCTAGCAACATGGCGTAACGAAACTCAGCGTATGCACATATATGACGGGAAACGTAAATAGAGAGAAGTTTACTTCTTGGCTTGCAGTTGCAACCCAGGGATTCAGCTTTTCACTTTTGTCAGCGGGTGACAAGACTGCCAACAGGGCAATTTGATTTCACATGTAACTCTCCATGTAAAAATCTCTCATGACGTATTTTAGAAAGAGAGATGTATTTGCGAATTATTAAAGGCAATATTTGCATTTCTTTCGAGTAACAAACCAGAAAGGTACTACTGAGGATCCAAACAGCCCGCTCATCCTTAGTTACCAGCAGACTTGACCTGGTGAGGTCATTTCAGCAGTCATATCTGAGGCGCTCCACCCAAACCCTCCTGCAGGTTTTTTTGTTTTATAAATTAACCATTTCTCACTGCTAACTATGAACCAACCATGATATAAATCAGGTTTAAAGGAAAGCCATTTCTTAAGTCTCCCAGCAGGCAGATACAGTACTGCCATTGCCCCGTCAGCTGAACAGAACCCCCACGATTCGGACGGCATTCGCTGCGGCTGCCCGCAGCCTGGAGGTGCACGGCAGCGTTCCCAACGCACCTCTCACAACGGAAAGGTACATGCACTGCCAGAGATAGCGGCTGAGTTATTCACAGCCAGAGAGACCCAAAAAGCCAGAACTGAGGTATGGTGAACTTTAAAATTCTGGTAAAGATAGAGCATAGACACTTTTATGATATCAATATTATTTCTGTTTAGAATTAACAAGGTTTAAAATACAAACCTTACAGATACCACACAATAAATTTTAAGCCCCGTTGTTTATTATTTTAACCAACTAGAACAAAACAAAAATAAATGATGGTACATAAACAGAACTGGAGCGCAGTTAACTCCAGCTGCATCTTCTGCCCGGTACCACTGCCTCGCCAGGGAATCACGGCATGAGGGGAGTAGAAAAGAAGAGGGAACACCACAGAAACATTTCTGTTTGTTCTTTTTAAAGAGTTATTTTTTCATCTTTGCCAAAAAGTTCTATTAAAAAACATGAAAAAAAAATTCATTACTCTTTAATTGAAATTCTTCACTGTGTTTTGACAACAGCAGAACCCCACTGCAGCATCTTTGGTATGCGTACTATTATTCTCTTACGAAAACAAAGTTTTTGCAATGATACAGCTTGTCTTGGCTCGTATAATTTCACGGTTAAAATTAAAAGACATTGGCCAATACCAGATCAGGGAGAAAGAAAGAAATCCAAAAATCTCACTGATGCCCTAAAACAGCTGGCCGAGTCGGACGGAGAGCTGGCATGTGCTCTGATACACGACACATTTCTTGTGAAAGCTCCTTGAGGGAAAGGCTGCATCGGGTCACACAGAAGATCCTTCAAGCACAGGAAAACCTTCAAAACTCAGGAACACAACCCCAATTTACAGGAAATCAAAGATCGCTATTCCCACAGAGTAACATGGACTGCTAGAGACAAGCAGGCAAAAACTCACTCAAAACCCTCTCTCTCATGTCTTTGAAAAGTAACGATGGTCAGAGTACAACCCAGTATCAATTTATTTACCGGTTCAGAAGTTAAAGTTGGTATTTCAAACTGACCCAAAACCACAGACAGAGGCAACGCACTCAGGAAAGCTCTAATTCACGCGCTCAGCAATGCCGTACACTGGGACCACTGACCCACACACCAGTTCAAGGCTGCACAGTAGGGCTGGCAGAGGGTCAAGGTGTGTTCTAAGGATGTACCATCTGTTCACACGGACTTTAAAAATTTTAAACTCAATTTCAAATTTTGGCAACCCATACCAAAATTTAATTTACGCCACTACAGTGATTTCAGACAAATGAAATATTCAAGTAATGCACTGAGTTTTAAAGAAAGCTAAACCACTGATGGAACTGCTGGAAATCACAGGCATAGCGTTCCCTAAGAGCACTTATTAAAGGTGTTAAGTGGCAGGCTTTTACAGTGGCATAGAAATTATTTTTAATGCCACAACTAGTTTGTATTCAACTAGCTTCAGTACTTTGAATGTACAAAGTACATTCAAGGATGAGAAGTTTATCTGCCAATCGTAACAGGGCAAACCCCCACTAAATCCGCAATCCTGAAGAACAACATCAGTTCATTTCACTACTTACAAAATAGTACTTTTTTCTAGTTTTAAATGCAAAAGTTTATCCAGTACACTGCAATAGTAAAAACAAGCGAAGATTTTGTGCATTAGATACTCACTTCCATCTAAACGCAGTTTGACACAGTAAATAAGAAACACGCAATTCAACAACTTGCAACTTCATAAAGTCATGAAAACTTGAATTATCTGTGTAACGAAGGCTAAGTTATGTGCATTAAGAAAAGCAGAGCAAAGCAGTAAATCTGCCTGATTACCAAAAGAAATAACAGTTTTACTACAACAACTCAACACTAGCAGCAAATCAAACATTTTAATAGATTGTAGCACAGTTATTTTCTTGACAAAGTTTGATTTCCCTAAATCCAAAACAAAATTACAATCAATTACTTGAAACAATTACTTGAAACAAGGGCTTCTGTATGTTGATTAAATTGTTTTCAATTTGATCCACCCTGGGCCTAGCAGACATTTCTTTTGGTATTAAGTACTCAAAGGTGTAAACTAAAGCTTGAAAGACCTCCTTAAAGCAACAGCTATAATAAGCCTCAATATTCAAAGAGCAATCGAATACTTCCAAAAGAGAAAGATTTTAAGTAGGGTCGGAAGAGCACGCAGCAATAGATAGTCTCTCGATTCCTGGATGCAAGCCCCTGAAAATGGATCCAAGGAAGACCCTAGCAGGACATACTCCCACCCTGAGGTGCCTGGGCTCCTTCAGAGGTAAAACAGCGAGTACCAAATGATTAGGGAAGTTTAACTACTCTGTTCTGACAGCCAAGAGACAGATCAGGAGCTCCAAGATGCTGATATTCTGGAAAACTCTAACTTCTACGCTGCTGAACAAAAGAATGTAATTTATATAGTGACAGCATCTATTACAATTATTTGTACTGTGATGGCACTGGGGTCCCAAAACAAAGATATAACGTCCTATAAATTTTAGGATAAAGGCAAATTCTGCAGCGAGCTGTAACAGAAGGAGCACAGAGCCACCCCGGTGAAGCGAACGTGGCAGCGAGAGGTACACGGGAGGCGATACGTGCCCACGCCACACGCCGATGAACTCTCGGAAGCCACATGGGTAGCACGGCTGCTTCTGCTTCTCAGGTCAGCCCGGACCTCTCCAAACCGCCAGCGCTGAGCACTGCTGCCAAACTCGGGTTTAAACTCTTCGATGTAAGGGCAGCCGATCTCTCAGCATCCCGTACGGCGGGCAGGTCTAGAGGCCACGCAGAACAGAAAGGAGAGGGTCCTCAGGGAGGGCATCGCTGCCCTCCTGTGAGGTGACGTAAAGGCCATGTGCCATGAGCCTATTGATCACGCAACGACAGGGCTCCCGCTGGGACTCACGCTGAAAAACAGAGAGATTCGGAACATCCTCTACGCGGTCATGTTTACGCTTGGGGAAATCAAATCAGTACTTGAAGAAAAAGAGCAGGCACTGAACATTACACAGTACCTGCAAACTGGGTTCGAAAGTTCTCAAGGGGTGGAATTGCTCCTCCTCCTGTCCTGGTACAGTGCTGCTTTCTATATGAATTTTAACATCTATCAGATCGAACAGCCACAATTTATAAGCCTCATCTATTTTGCAATAGTCAATTCTGCAGCCTTATTTTCAGTGATTTTTATTAACACACCACAGATCACAAAATTAGAAATACAAAGGTCAATATTTAGGCATTACCGATAATCAGGAAAAACAGTCTTATCTTCTTCACTTTTTTTTTTTAAGTTTAGCTTTATCATTTAATTCCAATACAGCAAACACTCAACATTTAAATAAAACACAAAATTGTATCCACTCTACAGTAATCTTCAAGTAATTACACTGAGAAAGAAAAGGAGGAGAAAATAAGAGGGCAGTTGCCACATAAAGTCGCCTATCTTAATCGTACCCGCGATTATTTTTGTATTCTGTATGCATCCAAACCTAATCTTTTTCTACCTCACTTCGATAATTCACATGCAGCAGTGCTTCTGTGGGCAAGCACTCCCCAAAAGTTCACTTCAGTTATCATACAATCTCAACTCATCAACAATTAACTTGTGCGCCTCATCCAGAAGTTTCTTTACAACTCCTCCTCTGTATCCCTTCTGGAACATCAGTGAGAAACACACACCAGTGACGAGAACAAGAGGATTGATTTTAACTACAAACAATGTCAGAAGAATAATTAAGTTGCTCCTATTTGCATGGTGGCAAACAAGGAATCAATAACAATATAAAGTATATACGTCATAGGAAACCTCAGAAGCACCCTTATGAATTTAGGTTCCATTCTTTTATATACTTCAAAAACACGACGGACCCTGAAAGATCAATACAACCTATAAGACACTACAGTGAAGAAATCAATACTTTTTTTTTTAATATGGTAAATTGTATGGTAGCAAACACTGAGATAAACCAAGCGGATCTTCACACAAGAAACAAAAGAGGTTATAAATCAAACATTTCTAAACCTCCTATATCTTCAAATAGTCAATGTGGTAAAAAGAATTTATGCTACAGAAATTATTTTCTAGTGGGCATTCAGGTTTTTCTCATTTCAAGTTAGAACTTTTATTAAAGGAATGAGATCTCTAAGGATTTATCTCCGCGTTCCCCCCCTCCCCCCCTTCTTAATTTTTAAAGAGCTTTCTGAAAATGCGCTTTGCATTATGTATCCCCGGTTGGGGATGCCACAGGAACAGGGCAGTACCCTTTGATCAGCAGATACAACCCTTTCGCTAGTTTTGGAAGGATTTTACTTACAGTAACTCTAAAAACCCTTAGACTGCAGCACCAGTCTCCTTTCAGATCATTCTTGGTTTGGAGACATTGGGGATTTGTGTTCTGCCAAGTCATTCCTTCCGTGAAGTAACTGAGCTCAGACACTGGAGTCCCTCAGCAGAATGTGCATAAAAGGATCCAGCAAGACGGGGCTGGCATCTAATTGCCACTCTGGCTCCATCAACTTGCTGTCGGATTCACTTTTATTCAGTTCAGTGCCCGAGAGATTTCCAAACAAGGCAGAACGAATCTGCCAAACCCTGATGTACGCCCACACCACACGGACACTTACTGGACTGTTTCTAAGAATGGGACACCATGTGGGAAAGCCAAGAAAAGAGCTCATTAGAGCACCAGGAGAAAATCCTTTGCTCCCAGGACACTGCTGTGCCATGTAATAGAAAATGCTATTAAACAAAAATGATCGACTGCAAACAAACAGGGATAATTTACTGAACAAAAAATACCTTGCAGTTAAAGAGACAATATAGATTATCATATGTGGACAACTAGCATGCCAAAAGGGCAGGGGGCTTGCTATCCCACAAAAATAAAGCAGCAAATGCAGAAAGATGATCACTGACTATGTTTTGATTTTAGCAATACAAATTTAAAATAATCCAAAATTGAGGAAGTAATTGCCAAAAGGAAGAAAGAAACAACACAGAAAAAGAATAATCAAGACTGGAGAAAAGGAGATTATCAAAGGCACCTGCTATCACAAGAATAGAAATGAGATCTTTAGAAGCCCTGAAGGATTCCTTACAGAAAAGAAACAAGAAAAGCTATAAAAAACCCCAAGAAAGCGATCATTACTGATTTGCTCATTTTGGCACACAAACAGAGATGTTCTAGAGATGGTAGACACTGCCAAAGGGAACAAAAAAAAAATGGGGGTGGGGGGTGGTGTCCTGTGTTCATGTTGCCTGTGCCATGCTAGGCACATTCCCCATCTTTGCCGCCTGCATCCAAACCCCTGCAACCTGTTGGCTCTGCGGCAGGGGCATCGCACTCACACTCCACAGCTACAGTGCTCCAGGAAAACAAAGACACCGCGGTGTAAACGTCTCTGTCCAACTAATGCATCATCTTCTAAAAGACTTCCACCGACTGCACTGTTGATGGCTCCAGACCCAAGTCAGCGTTATTTCTTTAATTCTAGCAGAAAACACACAGCGTCACAACACAGCACGAGCTTCACTGTGCTTTTGCGCTCAGACCAGAGCGCAGTTTATTCCAGCCTTCCCCCTTGCCCCCACAAGCACTACCAGAGTACTCCGCTTGCCTCTCAAAGATTACGCTCCCAGAATACAGGCTGATCAAACATAGCGAATGCACTACTGACTTCCACAAATTAAACGTGTGCCTCTAAAACCTAACAGTTTCTGTAAGAGTTTTACTTACAGAACTTAAAACTCCCATAGCCGGAGGATCCTGTTTGATGTTTGAATTCTCTACTGTAGAAGACAGTAGAGATACAGTGTAATACAGAATACAGTGCAGCCACCTACCCTGGGACCTGGTCCATTCAATGCCTCTATCAATGACTACAGTGAGATACAGAATACTGAGACACAGCCTAAACACAGCTTTAAATCAAACAGAAATTCCATATATTTCTACTCATTTGCAAGATGATCAAAACCAACGAGAAGTTCTAAGGAGAGGACTTCAATTTTGTTCATTCACCCTCTGCATCTATCAACTCTTTGCGCTCACATAGGAGCTCCCAAAGCCTTTGGAAAAACCAGATAAGCCCGCTGGGTAGGGATGAAGAAAGCACACATTATTTAACAATCAGAAACGACGTACAAGAGACCTTTCTAGTTTGATTTTTAGCACAACGTATCTGTTGGTCAAAAGATTGTATTTTAACAGTGGGAGGAATGTAATGGGAAATTTATTTTAAGCATACAGTTCTAGCAGGTCATAAAGATTGTATCATTATCCTCCTCGGACAGTAATTGGCAATAAGAATACACGGTCTTCTCTTAGTCTTTGTTTCATTGACGAGTTGTGAGGAAAGAGAAATGCTGTTCATCCAACATGCTGTTTATTTAATATCCAGCTTTCCTGAACTCTTCTTATGCAAAGCACAAATGTTGATGATCAATTATTTTAGCAATCATAATTCAAGCTGAAATTTTACACTCTGTAAACACATCATCACGACCACCACATAGTGCGTTTGAGAAATTCCAGTTGCAGCAACCCATACAAATGAACACACCGCATCAGATTTACAGTAAAATTCTGTTCTGGCTAGACGTACAAGGGTCTTTTTCATAACAGTAAAATGAATGAAGCACACATATGCCGAATATTTTTCTATGTGGTGTACAAATGCGTACATTCATACACTAAAATATTCATACACTTGCTTTAAATTTTAAATAAAAATGGAAAATATTTATACTTATCTCTAACAAGAATTTACTTCAAATATTTGATTTTATGTTTCTAAAACAGGAAAAAAAAAAGATATGATAGAGAAGTCAAAGGAGAGCTGCTGTCCTTTTTGCAGGAAAATGTCCTGTAAACTTCATCAGGTTGATGACAGAGAACCAAGTTTTCCTGAAGCAACTGGTAGATTTTTGGGAGCAATCTAGAATGCCCTCACACTTTGTGGGTGGCCTAATACATTCTGAAATGTAAGTCTATAATTAAGTAAAAATTTGCAAAATTCCATTTAGACTTTTTAAGAGAACACTTAGCACACATATAATCGGGGTACATGTAACACATGTACTGCATTACATCTCACTGACAAACCATAACTTTTCAAATCAACTTTTCATGAAAACGCTTAGCAAATAGTTTGACATTTAATGCTGCAAATAATATCAGAAGGCTAAACAAGGAAGAAGTGGGCCTGTTGCTGAAGGAGGTGGATGGCATAGTGACAGCAGATGGAGATAAGGCGGAGGCTCATATCAGGGATTATTTGGTACAACCTGACTCATGGGACAGATGGGTTGCATCCAAGGGCGCAGAGATTCAGTGCCATAGCAAGGTCACACTCATATTAGAAAGCTTGTGGAGATCGAGTGGGTCTGCGATGGCTGCAGAAAGGCAGGTCTTGCGCCATCTTCAAAAGAAAGGAGAGCAGTAGATGCTGTTACCCAGACTTCAGCAAGGCTTGACACTGCCTGACACAATATTCACATATCCAGCTTGGGACGTTGCCGTATGGATAAGAGACCACTAGAAACCTGGTTGGACGGCTGAGCTCAGTGGGCAGTGGTCAATGGGTTCTTCAGTCACTGACCCAGAGGCCAGCAACACACGGGATTCTGCAGCCACCTATCCTGGGACCTGGCCCATCCAATGTCTCTATCAATGACTTGCAGAAAGCCGGGAAGCACGTTCCCATCAAGCTTGCAGATAACACTGGTTTGGGGGCAACCACCAGCTACGCTTGAGGGCAGGGCTGCTGACCAGAGGGACCAGGAACCCACTCAGATGCAGCAAGGACAAGTGCTGAGTGTTGAGCTGGGGAGGGACGAGCCCCGGCCTCGCCGCGGGTTGGGACCGATGGCCAGGGAGCCGCTCCACCAAGAAGAGCCTGCAGGTCCTGGCAGGCAGAGGGCTGAGCACCAGCCAGCGGCACGTTGTACTTGCTGGCCTTCTTGATCTTACAGTGCTTTATGCAGTCTATTCACACTGCCTTCTGAGCATTTGACTTTGAAACCTTAATAACTTTATTTCAGCAGTTCTTTTATAAAATAAAGTAGCCCTGGTAGAGAGCATGACTCCAGCACGTCCACGTCCAGCAGGTACTGCCAGTTGCGGATTTTTTGTTTCCATTTGAGAATGTGCACTCTCTTCATAGACAGCCAGTGCAGAGGCTTCAGCAAAACAACTGGAAATTGTGATTCCTGTGTCTATAATGAAGCCACGATTGGCACTTTAAGGGGCACATTCAACAGGGCTTGCTGCAAAAGTAAATGCTATATACACGAAAATTGCCACGTGGTGACTGCAATGAGCATCTATGCTCGTTTGACAAAGGAATTCCTTGAATTTGTATTTAACTCTGACTCCTTATCAAGCATGTTAAAAATCAAGCAACTGCAAAGTCCCATAAATACAAGTCACTATCTGAATTTTCATTAATATGGTACTTAACAAGCAAAACTAAATTAATTTATTTCCGCATGCAAAAATCTGAATGCGTTGGAGAGACAGCACATGCTCACACACGCTTGGAACTGAGCAAACTGTTACAAATTTACTGGAAAAATTGTATACTGGGCATATGTAATAGGCAATTTGTGAACACATAATTGCTATTTCTAACCCAAACCAAAGCAAATCCATCCAAGCCACATGTTCATATAAACACATTCTTTTATGTATATATGTATGTATGCACACACACACTTTTAAATATTTTCTATGGAAGCACATTTTGAAAGCATGATAAACAAAGCAGAGTGGGGACAAAGAGCCCTGCTTCATTTCCCCTAGACGCAAGGCGAGCTAAGCACGTGTGCCCATACTGTAACCAGTGCCCCCACCGAATTATCTTCTGTCGGGAAACAGAGCAGCAGCTGCGCAAAGAGAAAGCTAGAGGTTCAACCGTGAGCATCCGGAGGGAAGAAAAAGAGGCAAGAAACTTTGACATTAATGTCTTCCCAAGCTTGAATAGCAGCCCTACCTTCAATCCATTCCATCTTGCTAATATTCCAAGATATGCTGTAACATTCATCATACAAGCATGCTGAACTGACATATTTTAATTGTATAAGCACAAGGCTTCAAACATTTATGTAGATAAAAATCAAGTTCAGAGTTGTTAAAAGGAATTCTCAAAAACTAAGGTTTAAACCACAACCTGAGGTTAAAGTAGATTTAATTTGACAGGGTGATGTTTATAGTGTTCCTAGAATTTTTAAATACCTGAAAAATTCCTCTCTTTCCTCTTTAGGTAAATATCTGCTTAGTGTAGAATTTCTTAGCACAGTAAAACTCAATCTCCTAACATAAAAAAGAAAAAATACCATCAACAGTCATAAATTAAGGTTTAAAAAAAGAGCCTATGACATGTACCTGAGCAATACTTGGCAGACCACAACATACTCTCATATAATAATCACTCTGGAAGAACAAAGGTTAATTAAAGCATATACTTGGAGTATTAGCTGAAAGGCTGACATACACTACCACTCAATTTCCATCACTCCTCAGCAGAAATCCTCTTAACTAAGCCTGGGCAATTAGAACATCTACCCCTTAAATAACCACGAAGAAAAGCGAGACCATTTTACTTCTTGAAGTCTCAGTGTACTTTCCAGGGCTCCTTATACTTTAAGCAAATAGCAATAAAAACCAAAAGTATTCTCATTTTCAAAATATTTTTGTAGGCGTAGAGACTGTGATCGTACATCTTCAAAATGCTCAAGTATATGCATATACACGATGCAACACATCAGTGCCACTAATTAAAAAACCCACACTTTTTTACTGGTCTATATGCCTCTATATAGACTACAGATTTCAGTAGGTTATATCTAAATTTTGCAATTCTTTCTGCACAGCACTTCTAAAACGTGGCCTATTCCATCCACCCAACTGAAGTTCTCCTCCAGACTTTCATTATCTCATGGCTGAGCTTACGCTGGTCCTGGCAAAAGCAAGCTTGCTCCACTCAGATCCACTCCAGATCCTTCTGAAAAGATCATTGTCTTTTGTCTTGCCACATCTCCCTGTACTCCTTCACCAGCTTCACTTTCTAATACCTCCAACATCACACACTTACCAGGCTTCTCTTTTAACGGCCAAGAAGGGCATTTCCAGTTTGCTTATCACCGATTTGCTACCAAAGAGCTAACTTCAGCCACCTCCAAATGGCTAATGATGCACTTGATATATTTTCAAATGAGCATCAGCGTGCTTTCTCACACAGCGCTCATTATGAGATGTGCTCACAAATTCACGTCTCCTTTGAATCCCTTTTCAAAAGTGTCTTTTTCCACGTCAGCTACAAAAACAGTGTGCTCAGTAGCTCCAGGTGAATTTTTATTCCATGAATATATACAATGGCTTTCTGAATTTTCATATTACTGTGTTCCGAGGCACAGAACTCTGCAGGAATACTCTAGGAAAAAATATCTAACTGTGTTTATTTTGGACATCACTTTCTAGTTTCATTTGATGCCTTTAGTCTTTTAGAGTAACAACAATCACTCCCTGATTACCTTCACCATAATGCTCCTGATTTTACAAACCTCTCTCATCACCTCACACAGCCGTTGCTGAGTTCCTGCCACCCAAACTGGAGACTACTCATCCATTTAATGCAACCCCTCCTCTGCTGATTCTGACTGCAGAGATGACCTTACTTGCAGACCCAAGCAGACACTTCACTAAGTTTCTATCAGAGACTTAAAAAGAGGTAAGTGTGTTTTCTCGTTAGCAGAACAGGCTTCTGGAATTGTTCTACCTCAACGACATAAGATGCTGAGTCCAGTATACAAAGAAAGGTGTCAGCACTACTAATTTGTGCTGCCAGGAAAAGAGAGATGCTCTGTATCGGCCATGGCAGCAGATCGGAAAGGACAGCGAGGGATCCTTGGAGGCTGTCAAATCCTCCCTCAGCTGCTATGGTTATTCAGTCTCCACACCTCGTCTTACTACCGTGAAAAAAGAATTAGATTTTCTCTCAAAGGTTGAACTTTACTGTGGATGACAAGGTAGCTGTGACGAACCAGAAACCTGCAGGGAAGCCACAGACCTGGTTCCTGTGCGCTTTGGTAGCAGCTCTAATGCAACTGTTGTTAGAGCCTAATCTGCCTCCTGGTCCAATTCCTTATTCTGCAAGAGCAGGAAAACAGCGATCAAGCTCCTGCTATAGGCAGCAAAAAGGAATGGCTGTGTAAGAAGTTCAGCCTGCATGCCTCCATTAATTCACCAGACGAGCAACTTCCTCATCATATACACAGCACAGCAGTTACATTCTAATAAATTCATATTTTTAACTTTAAGTCAGGAAATCCATTTTCGGTACAGATTTGAAGCTGACTGAGACATAAATTAATGAGTTCTCTAGTACTGGTTTTCTTTCCTTTAAGCGTGAACCTGTTAAGAACTTTTTGGCCAACACACTGAAGGGTTTTATGGTTTCACTGCTCTATGGTTAAACAATTTTATATCCTTTTCTGAGATGTCTCACATCTGTTTAAAGAACTACTGCCTACTGAGTCACAGATATTTCCAAAGCCCTAGCCACACTCGACCACTACTTTTCAGTCTCCAAAAGAAGCAAGATATTCTATGCTCGTTAACTACAGCATCGGGGAAAACAAAATCCATGCCACTTCACTAAGTTAACATTGCACATCCAATAAAAATAATCACTTCAAAAATTATAAACTCATTCAAACAATTTTACCTTTGACGTTTTCCATAGTTCCTCTTACTACACTTTACCATTTTTTCATGTTTCTCTTAACAAGGCTTGCATGAGATGACCTAGTTTATTTGCACTCCTCCCAAACTGTGAAGTAGAATGTGTTAACATAAACCAAATGGTCCCAGTCATTTTGAAACAAGCTTCTCCTCTGCCAACTACTCACCCTCTGCCACCTCTACTGACACTTTCCAGCCATTTTTCCTCCCAGGCCTTTGCTGCTGTCTCCTTATCTCCAAATCTTGCCATCCTGAATGCCTGATACCTCCTTGATTCTTTTTTTCTTGGGCTGGTGCCACTTTCTTCTCCCTCATAGGCAACCCTGGGCAGTTGGGTTCCACCTTACAACCAGCTGCTCCTCACCCCTAGCGTCAGCAAATGTCACCATGCAGGCGTCGGCAGCTCAAGCTCCTGTGAAGCCAAGAACTGCTCATCAAGCACAGGGTGGCCAGCTCTGCCCACTGTTTCAGTGCACGCCGCTCGCTTCCCAGCCACGCAACCAAGCACAGTCCAGCAGCCACCACCAGTTAGCACCACCACTCCCCATCGTGCGCCCGTAGAGAGCGATGGAATGCCTTAGGCATGGGAGAAATCCCAGCCTGGATTTAGTGCCAAAACACAGCAGAGAGGTCGATGTATCACCGATACCGCTGCTCAACAGGAGAGCGAGAGCTTCAGTGAAGGTGTCAGTGCCATTCCTGGCATACGGTATTACTCAGGCTACTATTTTCATCTTCGCTAAAGCACTCTCTATGGTAAGGTAACAGCCCAAAAATTGCATAATATAACATGAGGGGAAAAAATAAAATAAAAAAAGGAACAGACAAGTAACAGCAGTGAGGAAAAGGCCTTTAAAACTTTTGTATTGTTGTGGCTTTGTTCTGCTATTCAGAAAAAAAATAATACTAAACCACCTTGCAATAAGCTGCCTGAAGCAAGCTATTTTCGAGTTTCCTCTAGTTTAATGACTACCCATTTCCTCGCTCCAGAGGCATACCTACAAGTGCCACAGGCTGTATAAGAGCAAATAAGCGCCTGGGGTAGTTAGGAGGAGAGTAAGCCGTGAACACTCGCCCATTAAGTGCAAGCCTGAAGGACAGACTGCGAATTGCCAACAGGGGATCCAACCAGCAAATCATACAGAGATGTAAGAGTCCGCCATTCACACAAAATAACTTTCATTTCTTTAATAGCACCTTAACTGTGCAATCCTCTGTCAGAAGTTCACATCCAGTAAACACTGTGGAGTTTGTTTCTGTATTAAGGAAACTCTCCTCTCACTTATCCTCAAGTTTAATGGAAGTTGTTTCAGCTGTTGTGAAGTTTCAGAGGACACCAGATAAATCCACAGGAGCCTGGAGTCTTGGAGCCCAGCACCACAGACTACCACCATGCCAAGGGCACAGAGGAACCGTTCTAGTGTGCATGACCCACGCTTGTGGCTGTAAAATACATCTCACCCAGCAGCCGCATGAATAATACACCAAATCCACAGCAGTAGACTGGTCCACCATAGAAGGACTGCAAGGACAAACTTCAACATGCATGTCCATTTTACATCTGAAGACTGAATGGCTAGAGAATGATACTAGAAAAGTATGCCTTATTCTAGTACTGGCTACCAGAGAACGTTTCCCCTCACACTTTGCACTGCAGTAATTTGAAATTCTTACAATGACAAATACTGTTCCTTCTATCACAAGGTTTTTTTACCACAAACATGAGCCTTTTCGTATTCTCCCTGCACCCACGCTGAGGACTCCAGCTGAACCAGGTCAAGGGCTCTTTCAACTGAACATGAAACACCGCAGCAAACCATCACACAAGACAAAGTGAGGAGCTGGTACAAAATTATGTTGCCAGATCGAATTTGCACAAAAAAAGTAGCCCAAAAAGAGCAGCTGCGGTCTGGCATACGCCGGGTTTGATCAGACACTGCCTCTCCTCTAAGGCAGCGTGTCGGTCATGTCATGCCATTGCCAATTTCCTGGAAATAAGACGTTCAAAAAGCAACTGCTCGCTCGTGCATTAGCATGAACATGGAGCCCTGGCCTAAGTCTAGTTTTGTTTCGGGTTTTAGGCAGTTTAGGTAACTTATCTGATCTCCACATCACACTGAAACAGAACAGATTAGATAATGCAGATAGGATTGTCATTTCTAATTTGGCTACGTACTAAGAGCAACTACTGCAAGAAGCTTTACCTGCAGTGCACAGATTTGGGGTTCTTCAATACCTACGCTCTGAAACTGTACAGCTGTCCACAGTGGTTGCTCAGGATAACTAGAAAATCCCGAACTCCCCTACTGCCACTCAAAGCTTATATTTCCAGGAACACGCAGCTCAGTGAAATGCAACAGAAGTCATTGCTGATCAAAAAGCGTCCTGCCTCATGCCCAGCCACACGCTGCTGCACAAGACAGCCCGGAACCAGAAGTCACAAGCCAGAAAAACAAATTCATTCCCCTCCACACATACACAACACCCTGTGTGCTGGACTGAACAAGTCTGGAGATCCAGAGTCTCTCTCGGTTACCACACTTCTGCCACGGCTCTTCTCTTAATTATTTGGGTAAACTGACCCCTCTCGCCCCAAGCCATAACTGAAAATTATAATTAACAAGATGATAATATAGGAGGAGAAATCTGGTCTCAGTCAGTACTGAATTCTTGCATTCTTGCTCGTTGAGAAAGGAAGGTAAATTTAACTCTGAATTTTGCACCAATAACTGCAACCATTTCGCATGGCCTCCTGAGACTTTGCTTTGACTAGCATGACATAAAAAATGCATTTCCTAAATGAAATAAAAAATTAAAGGAACACTCTAACGAATGGGAGCTCAAACTGTACTGGCAGGTAACCAGGATAACACAAGATCATGCTGCAGGCTCTGAATCTGCACTGACTTCCCTGCAGCTTGTTCCCCACTTTTGAGGGGAAGTCCAGTGAAAGCAGCGTGCCTTCGCGCAGAAGTACAACTCTGACCACGCGTTCTGTGAAGGATCACGATTGTAACGCACCTAGGTCTGAAACTAGACATATAAATGAAAAATAGGCTATGATCAACATAGGTATAAAATAAAAAGCACCAAGAATTCTCTCCCACAAACACTTATTTTAATCTCATATAAATTGAAGCATGGTACTGCCATCATCAATACTACTATTTAACTGCTGCTGTTAAATAATGCAACACATTAGCTCCCAAATAGGATTACATTTTTTGCCTTAAATTTTGACTATTTTGTCCAGCTCAACAAGCATGAGGACAATGAAAAAGCCTCCAAAACAGCAAACAAAAACTGCCACCCCAACTCACTATCTCCAGAACATACTCCAGAAATAGACTCCTCTACAAGAGAAACCTTGTCTTACAGATTGTCTGAAATTCTGACAAATGGGCAATCTGTCCCGGTTTCGGTTGGGATAGAGTTAATTTTCTTCCCAGTAGCTGCTGTGTTTTGGATTTAGCGTGAGAAGAGTGTTGATAACACACTGATGTTTTTAGTCGTTGCTAAGAAATCAAGGACTTTTTTCAGTTTCCCATGTTTGGGTAACGAGCAGGTGTAGCAAGAGCATAGCCAGGCAGCTAACCCAAGCTGGCCAAGGGAAATGTTCCACACCATAGGCATCATGGTCAGTATATAAACAGGGGTTGGCTAGCGGGCAGAAACTTTTCCAGGAGTTCGGCCTTTTCTGCGAGTTCAGCAAGCTCCGCAAAATCCCGCAAGCTCCGCGATCGCTGCTCAGGGACGGGCTGCGCAATCAGTTGTCCAGCGGTAAGAAAGACTGTAATGTGCATTGCTTGTTTTGCGTATTTTCTATTACTATTCCTTTCTTTGTTGTCTTGTTAAACTGTCTTTTCTCTCAACCCATGAGTTTTACCTCCTGTCCACTCTCCCCCCCATCCCACCGGAGGGGTGGGAGAAGTGAGGGAGTGGCTGCGTGGTCCCAGCTCCCCACGGCTGGTTAAACCACGATACAATCTCACACGCCGCCTCTCAGATGTGGAAGATCGCTCTTTAAAAATCCACTAGTCTAAGCCTAACAGTGAAACTACAGTGTATCCTGTAAACCCGTGTTACCCAACGTCATCTAGAAATTAATGGGGTGAATTACATTTAAGCAATATTCCCCTAGCTCTCAACAGTTTTCAATGAAACCATTCAATGTTCTTCTCAGCGGAGTCCACTGTGAGCAAACACGTGCTGAGAACTTACCCTTCCCTTCCCACTTTGAAACCTCTGCACCGGGTATTACTTAAGTGCCGGACCATTCATTCTCAACTATAAAAAAACCCGAAACTGGCTATTAAACAGACACACCCTCTGCAATCCAAAAGGACAAAAAGTGATTTCCTTCAATTGTGGTGTAAAGATAAGGTACAAGTAAGAAAACACTCAAATACCATTTAGTTTAATGAAAGTAAAATGTTTCACATATCCTCCAGCAATAACCCACAAAATATCAATCTTCACAGCCTTTACTTGAATAATTTCTCACTGCAGGGCCGTTCCCAAAGCCAACTCAATTCTTCTCATGAGCTATTTTCCCTTCAGTGATACCTACCCTCTCCATGCTCAAAACCTACACCAACTGGTATTTCTGTCAATTCCAGCCTGACCAGCTATGAAACACAAGAAACTGTCTCTTATCAGATCTGCCCACAAGCCACCCAAACCGTTAGAAGATTTTCTCCCAGTCAAGGCTGGGATCAAAGCCAATGAACTTGGACACAGAGGAAGTCAATACAAGATGGGACTTCTGAAGCTATGACATACATCTCATCACAACGAGCAATAAATGAAAACAGAAGTCCTTTCTCCTTTGGGAGCCACTTATTTTCACAAGAAGTGAAGTCTGATTTTAAAAGATTGCTCCGGGTCACGGTCAGATCTACACTTCAATATATGCAAGACGCTTAATATCAGTTGAGGACAAGACATTATTCTGAGCTTCAGAAAACACAGTGATGCGAGGAAACTGGACCTGGAGACACTCGAGAAAGGCACGGATCTGGCTATAGTTTAATGTCTCACCTATGACCAGCGTCCTACAGAGCCTTCCTTACTCCTCTGTGTATCAAAAACCAAGTACGAGTTCACTGCATAACTCAAACCCCACCTTGACGCTCTGAGTTTGGATTCTTCCTTGCTGAGCACGGGGGATCGGAGCTGCAGCCCTGCCCGACGCCGAAGAAGAGTCAGTCAGCTTTCTGACCCCAGCAGTTACAGATTTAAACCATCTGAAGCCTTAAATCTAGGCAGCAACGAGAACAGTATTCTCTTCTCCAGGCATTTCTGAAATCCTCACGGTCTCATTACTAGAAAGACAATCCGGGTTATGTTTCTAACGCAAAGCATCGCTCCGGCTGCTTGACCCAAGTTGCCGCTGAACTTCACGCTGAACAGAGTGAAAGCAGGACACAAGCAAATGCAGCTGAACAACACCGTCATGAGGACTCCGCTTCGGGACACCGATGAGAGTCCAGGCATTTTAATTACCTCACTCTTATAGTTCCATGCTATTTAAATAATTATTTGCATATAATTTATTTAAATTATTTGCATGCTTATCATAGGAGTTGGGACATTTTATGAAATGGTAAAATAAATAGTATTTCACACAAAGCAATTTTATAGGAACCTTGTGGTGAATTAATTATAAGCCCATATAACGAACCACAAAATAAAAATTACCCCATAAATAATGAAGTCCCTCAGTCTTCCCATGCCACCTCCATTCCAGTAATCATACTGGTTCACTAAATACAAGAATAATTGCCACCATTCAAATTAAACAGAATGCAACTATTTCATTTACACACACAAATCAACATCTGTGTCCACAGAACATCAAAGCAGACATCCAGCCTTCAGTTAAAAAGTCACAGTTTCCTGGTTATGTTTGGACAGCATCCAAAATGTTACATTTTTTCCACTTCAAAATACACATTATAAAAATGTATCCTTTGAAAAAAAAAAGTTCACGCTAGAATGAATCACGGATCAAAAAACTTCTTGCCCTGCTCCTCCTGCTTGAGCTGTTCACAATCAATTTTTTATTATAAAATTTCTAACAATAACCTTAAAAAAACAAATAATAATACCAACTAGGGTCAGAACATAGAAACTGGTGGATGCCTCACAAAGAATCTGGTTTGGTATTAGACCTGGATAAAGCTGAATGGGTTGGGGAAGCTGGTTGTTAAACTGCAAGGGGATGAAGAATGGCTTTTTATTGAGGAAATCCAACATGAGAGAGGGAAGGGACAGATGTTGAGTTAACATTACTATCATCAAAACCAATTCTGCTCAGGTAATAAGGAGGAGTTTGAATGGAAAACAGCACAGCATTATTTCATGTTTGCTAAATAAGCAAAAAAAATCTTGAATCCAAATTTATGAGATGAGAGATAGATGGCGGTCAACAGAATAAGATGCAAATTTCAAGAGACAGATACAGCAGACAAACACCTAGTGGTATAAACTGAGTACAAGACATGTGAAACCATGAAAGAAAGAGTTAGGTACATCTTAGGGTAAAAAAAAAAACAAAACACAACACAACAAAGCAGTGATAAGAACTATCAAACCAGCCTGGAGTAGACCTGGTATAATTTCTAGGTTTCTCTTAATTTCAACCAACTGTTATATTAACAAGAGAAATACTTGCATCTATGTGTGGAACTACACTATGTGGTAATTGCATCTTCCGTATTTCTCTTGCTTCAATTGACACAACCATTGATCCTGCAAGAACACGCGCTCAGTCACACAGGGGACACTATCACCTTGCTCAGGCCACCAGTGACCAATTCAGGAGAGATTCCTGTCTATGTATTCCAGCGAACTTAGCTTCAAAACATAATTGGGATTTTATTTGCTCATGTTTAACAGCTTGACAGCATAGACAGGTAATAAATTACTCTTACTTTCAGATTTAAACCTAGACTATGACTCGGTTCCTCAGTAGCTTAGAACTGCACTACACAAGCAGGTTTTTTGAGAATTCTGTTGAGATGCATTCACTGTTTAAAAATAAAACAAAACCCCAACTAACCAAACAAAAAAAAAAGTCACTGAAAAAAAACCAACTCCCGCTACATCATAAGCATCAATCATCTTTCAAGCCCATATCCTGCAGATGTGCAAGCAGGACACATAAAAACCTTTTCTAATTTGGGAATCCCCGGACAACTGACCCAACAGTACCGGGAGCTCCGCACTGTTCGGACAACACTTGTCCTGCAGATGCAGCTCTCACTACCACTAGTCCAATATACATTAATCAACTACAGGAAAAAACACAATTAATGGCCTGATGCAAGGATTTCAGCAGTCATGTTTATTCTGTCACGCCCTTTCAAAAAGCACAAGTAGATAAAATCCTAAAACACTGGATATTCTTATGAACTACCTCCTTATGAAAATATATTCGAAAAACTCTCCCATCATTTGACTTCCACTGCTCATTTCATTTGCCTTGCTTCTACCCATCATTCCACTACTCTCCTTCCTACTTCTGGGATTTATTAACTTGAGTAAAAGTGATTTCAGTATTTCTACTAAAGCAATACTCAGCAGATGCCTAGTATCTATATTTATACAACTCTAGAACTAGTGATAAACATGATTTTTGTATTGCCACACTACATTTCTTTAATGAGACACCATTCCTTGTCTCTGTTTACCAAGAATTACACTGGCCACAACTGAGTCCTTATCCCAGATTATTACACCATGTAACAGGAGCTTGGAAGGCTGAACGGAAACTTCTCGTACTATATGAAGGAATGCTCAATGGCTAAGGATTGGTGTTATTCTCCCCGTGGCTGTGGACAGCAGGGCTCCTCAGACGTATGCAGGAAGGTATCTAAGCGGAGGGAGAGGCCTGGGAAGGCACCAGGCATAAACGCTCAGACTTTAGAGATTATTTCCATCCAGATCCCAACCACAGTGACTTTCACAGGACTGTGCCAAAGACAGTTCTCCAAGACTGAGTGTGTGGTTCCTAGATGACGTCAGATGTCTGGGCAGCCAGCCAATTTCCTATGGAAGTGATTTCAATACTGCTGAAGTTCAATCTAATTGTGTTTATCACATGATTACTTATGTAAGGAGCCATCAGCTTGCATAGGTAGCCTGTATTTTTGAATCTAATAGAATAAAATATGTTTTGAAAATACAAAGAAAGAGAGAGATTGAGGTAAACAGAAATCATACTCAAATTGCATGCCTTGATCTAAAGCCACTTATTCCAGAAAGGAACAGATGTTAGCCAAGACAAATACCATCCTGGCTCAGCTGGAACGTAGATAGCCTATGACGTGAAGCAGAGTATTTTCTCACCTGCAAACTTACAGTTGTTCCATACCCACAATTATACCGTAAACGTAAAGCCTTGCCCCTTCTGCTCAGGCTTCATAATAGGTTCTCACTGCCCCAAGGCTCTTCACAAAATTGTTCCATTTTTTCCCTTTGAGACCTCTCTCCTAAAATTTTTCTCTGACGTACGAAAAACTCTATCCAGTCAATCAAAAAGCCAAGCAAGCTCAAAGACAGTTGTGCTACAGCTTACTGAAATTACCGTTCCTCTTCCCGGACAATGTAACATCAGTACTTCCACACACACTTTCATATCTCTGTATGTGTCCACCTACCCCCTCGTTTTTTTAACTGAAGTCATAACCGCACACAGTCAAGCACAACTAAGCCCTGCCGCGTGACCAGAGCGCTGATGGCTCGCTGTCCCACAGGCAACAGGCAGTACCACGTCAGGTGGCAGTGCTCTGTAACGCACTCATGATCATAAAATAGTTGGTTGTTAACAATCAGAAACAGGAAGCTGGAGAAGCTGCGCCCATGTTAAAGCAGGGCACCGAACTTCATGTATTGACGTAATCAGCACTCGGAGCATTCTGAGATTAATATGCTCTGAAATATGATTTGAAAGAGAAGAGAAAGACGCTGGATTAATGCAAGTCCTCCCCTTCCTCTCTATTCTTTCAGCCCCAGTCTCCTCTCCCAGTCCTCAAAAAGGAAATACGCATTCGCAACGCTCCAGTTCAGATTTCAGATTCTGGCAGAACGTTTCCAAGGTCTTTGGTGTCCTTTCTGATCATCCCTCTCTCCTAAATAACAGCTCAGAAGTTCAGTGACAAACAACAACAGAAGGACAGCAGACGCAGAAAAGGCTCTGTCCTTCAGCAGTGCCTTCAGGACTCACTGTGTGTCTGAAGGAATACACTAACCACAACCAGTTTCCCTTTCTGTTCGCTGCAATTTCACAACTTTTCCATGGAAATCTCCAATTTGTCTACGTAAATTAAACTTGGATCATTCTCTAAAAATTTAAATAGAGCAGACAAAAAATAAAATAAAATAAATCAATGAATCTTTTCCTCTGTGGCATTTTCTGCACAGGACATATTTGCAGTGCTGTTAATCACTCATCATATGAAATATATTGTGCAAAGTGTTTGAAAGCATTCTGAAATTTTGGAGAAACTGAATATAATGTGTCCATACAGGTATGCAATATGCGAAGTTTGAGTTCTTCATTACACCAGCTAATGGTTAAGAATCTCAACCCTTTCATCTTGATTAAAAAAGTTCTGTTGCAATTTGTTATGTATGTCAAATGTTAGATAAACATTAACATATTTTATTTCAAAGCTTATTCTGCTGTCTTTACCCTTTTTCTTGTGTACCAATTAGTGCTATTTCGTCATTTATAGCTTTTTAATAATATTCCACACAACCTCTCTACAGGAAGTGATTCACTAGCCTGGACAGCCTAATTTTTGCAAGTCTACTGCAATAAGGTTGCCTCTGTCCGACTTTTGTTTTACAGAATAGCCCCACTGTTTTGGTTTCGGCTGCCGCCGGCAACAAAAGCGCCACGCGGCCGCCCCTCCCCCCGCCGGCGTGCGGAGGAGAATGAAAAGAAAG
>Ga0065711_1034217_pt1 | contig 24135 bp, 13 predicted proteins | sample Hoacrofraction12_FD_59098 | JGI IMG/M metagenome (GOLD analysis project Ga0065711, IMG submission 59098) | Hoatzin crop microbial communities from Cojedes, Venezuela - Epithelial fraction 12 v2 (version 2) | ecosystem: Host-associated > Birds > Digestive system > Esophagus > Crop | place... | reverse complement strand
CAGCCTTCTGGTGTGTCTACCACACCTCCCAGTTTGGTGTCATCAGCAAACTTGCTGAGGGTACATTCTAACTCTTCATCCAGGTCGTTGATGAAGAAGTTAAACAAGGCTGGGCCCAGTACTGACCCCTCGGGGACACCACTAGTTACCAGCCTCCAACTAGACTCAGAGCCGCTGATGACAACCCTCTGAGTTCTGCCATTCAGCCAGTTCTCTATCCATTCATTTTACAATATGCTAAAGCCATGATTTTAGAACACTAATACCAAATAAAAAGCACTGTGGGCACAAGATGCAAAGAGACACCGTGGAAAAATCTCACTCTGTCATCTTATTTTTGTAGTTCAAACCAAAAAAATCTATCTGTAGCCTTTACGCCAGGTTAGACGTTTTTTGTCCTGACACAGCCAGCACAAACTGCTTGCTGTAAGCTAACCCAAGTATACAGAAACGTAGTCACATGCCTTCCCTTTATCCAGATCAAATTTACACCCTGAGTGCTTTGATAGCACATAGGTTGGATACTAACAATCATGAAACCCCAGCCCACATTGTCAGACAACTGCATAATGCAGCCAGGTGATCTTACAGATACTTGAATGTACCTGCATAAAAGCTCCAACATCTGTGGAATGTGCCTTACAAATGTGCTGAATCCTGAAACTCAGAAAAACATGCACTACTTTCAGTATTCATTTTCAGAACAGATTTTTGATAGTATTAAAGTGGTGGATAGTTTCTCATAGTGCCAAACATAGCTTAGTTAATCAAATGAAATCTTGCTAAATATTTAGGATAGCTTATGGACTGCTGTCGTCCCACATTTAAAAATTAAAATGGCTTATTTCATTATATAGAACTCAAGTGAACATGCAGTTGTGCCATTCAGCAAGTAATTCAAAAGAATTATAGCTAAGTGGCTTGCACAATCTATATTTAGTGATTTTTACTTCCAAATACTTAAACTCTCGATCTGTCCTTAAAGTATTCTTAAAAGGATCGGCAAGTATATCTATGTGTAAAATATGATAATCCTATGTTAATTCTCCTCCTTACCACTCCATAGCTGCCTGGGAACAAACCATTGTAAGTATTAAGCTTGCTTGAGTTTGCACCGCATTTGTATTCATTAACCAGACTACTAGTGAGGGCATTTTAGAATTCCATGAGTTTTCTGATAGATGCCTATGTACGTTCACTGGCTGTATTATTTATTTCTGTGCATGTCCATCTACCCACCCATCCGTCTCCACTCCTGCACGCATACAGATCAATATGTGTCTTTGTATATTTATGTCTTTCACCATTCTCAAGACATTCAGTCTGCTTCTCTGGCACCAACTCTGGGAAGCTACTGCTTTAGCTAATGCCCTTATGACTGAAAACAGAGCTCAATGCATCATAGGCAGGAACCAAGGCGGAAAAGTAGAACAAACAGACGGAGGTGTAAAAAAGGGAAGTATTTATGCTAAATTCAAGAAAAATAAAGGGATTAAGGGGATGTCACAGACTAGATGATTTAAGAAGGGGATTTCTTCTGAAGAGGGGAAATTTCTCTTGCAGAATAGAAATCTATCATGCATTGTAACCAGGGTTAATTCTAACGTCTAGAACAAATCTAAATCTTAAAACTGAGATTAAGAGTTGGCTAGTGGTGTCTATTATATCTGTCAACTGTTTTACAAATCAGAGAGAAAATATTTTATGTTTGGGTTCAGCCAATACAAAAACAATATTTATAGGCTTCCTTGGGAGCAATAATAATTTTACATGGTTTTCAGTATTCAGCAGAGTATTTACAGGGACTTGAATTATTGTAACATGTTCAGATTGTTTTTTCCACCCTTTTTCAGAGATCCTGGATTAAGAAGCCGATCTCACTTCTCCTTTCTGTCAGCCTACTATATAAGCTGTGTATTTGTAGGGCCATCCTCAACACTTAAGCAATTCTTTCTCTAAATTGTCTGAGCTGTGTTGCATGCTTCATATTCTCACTCAGCTGAGGACATTCATGCTCGAGATCTGACATCTGATCATCATGTTGGTCTAACACAGGCCTGCTGTCCCAGTGTTTTTATCTTCAAGGGGTCTGACCGCTTGCGAATACCTGTACCTTTATTTTAAACCAACCCAGACCACTAAAGTTTGACAAAGAAAGCCTTTTGGCCATGGTGATACCATGAAACCACTCCTGCCTTATGCTTAAATGAGTGCTTGAGCTCCTCTCCTAGTGTGCCAAGTATTTCCCAGAGAAAATGGCTGGTGTATCCAAGGAGCTACTGCTCTGCTACTACTTTACCCCACAAGCACCTGCAGTATAGGGCTTACACGCAGACTCATGCAAAAGAACCATACTGTTAACACGATACTTATTAATCTGATCCCATGCTTAACACATTTGTGTCAATCCCTAGTGCTATGAGGATAAACACCTCAGAAAACAGAAGTCATTTATTGCTAAGCAAGTAATTCCTTTCTTCCCTGCCTGTCAGGTCTAAGTGAAGGACATCAGCTGAACCACACAGGCTGAGTCAAGACGATTTGGGTTGCGTTGTCAAGCTCATCACCAACTTCTTGTGTGACGTGGAAGAGGTCACTCAATTCTGAGGTGTTCTCTGCATGTGGAAATCTCCTAAAATGGCATTTTAATGGGAGGAATGATGGGTTTGCTGGACAATTCTGCTCTGAAATTACAGTGAAAGGGTGAAATTTGCTCAGGCTGTAGTTGTATTTGCTACAGGATATTGCACATCTAATACCTGGAAGGTAAGAAAAGCAGAGAGAAGCTATAAAACTGCAGCAAACTGAGTGCAATGACAGCGACTCTGGTGATGTTAGAGAGAAAGCACCAGCGTTACTATCTACACAGCATGAATGCTATGAGGGACTCTAGAGTATTTACAGCTGTTCATAAAACAGTAAAGCCTCGTTGCACTCCACTTGGCAGAGAAACAATTCCATTTGCACTTCTCATGATTCTTTTATTGTTGACTTGGATTTAGCAGAGTATACTAACATTTCAGCCCTGATGAAGGCACGAGACTGGGAACATTGGCATATTTTGTGAGTATAATTCATTTTTTTGTTCTGGTTGGAATGCAGCTCAATGCAACGTTACTGATGGGTGAACACCTGTAGTCAGAAAACACTGGATTGCTCAGAGGGCCCAAAGCATGCCGAACTGTTCCCTGGAAGAGGATTTGAAAAATGAGAATTAAAAAAAAACCAAAAATAACCCTTCTGTGCACAAAAAGAAATATAAAAGCAGGCAAGAAACTATTATTTCAGTGCCAGATGTCAAAACGACAAAATCAAGAATTTGAATCCCTTGGGGATGAATTTCAGCTTTGTCTGTAGGACAAAGTACGGCTTATCTTAAATGTTGTAGGATCCAGTTCTTCAAAGAACCAAAGTACTTGCTTATCCCAGTTTCTCAAAGTACTAAACTGTGTAAAAGTCAATAAGCCCAGTGCAAGGAATGATACTGAAACCCTTTTCCTTGAGATGGATTAATGTTACTTTTATGGAAAAACGCCATTTGGAAATGAAAAGTTATTATTTCAAACTGTCAAAATATTCCCTTTCATTTTCAAAATATCAAAGTATGATTTGGCTGCAAATATCTTACCCAGTTTTGATTTGCTAAAAAGGTTCACCTTGCCCCTGCACCTCTTTCTAAAATGTGTTGTGAAAATTTGACTTAAAATTGCAGGTAGTCTCCACCATCACAAAACTCTTTTCAGAGAATATCTGTTCCTTGAGAAAAAGGACTAGAAGACTTGATTTTCATGCCAGCATATTAAATTCTGCTTTCCTATACAAAACCATGTTCACAGCCACTGTACTTATCACAAAATAAATTCCAAACACAACACACTTCGTTTTTGTCTTCTCCCTCTTCAGATGTAGTTTTCTGTCTGTTGAAGCACAGCAGACACATGAATGGGACTGAAACTCACTCATATTTATTGCATTTGTACATTCTGCTTTTCCTTGCCTTTCGTTGCTGTTGACATCACAAAATGTGAACACCCTGTTGGTGAACTGCAGTAAAATAATAGGTATTAATAGGTGATATGTTCTTAAGAATTTCCATTCTAAGTCCCCAAATCCGTTTTCAAAGAGTTGTCCCCATTTTACAGACTGGTAAAATGAGGCACAAAATCTTACAATCATTTCCACAACAACAAACAGAGGCTGGAGTTTCTTTTCATTTGTTATGCTCCCTGGATGATAACATCTGCCAGTAATTTATACCAAATTCTCCTTTCCTCTTTTTTGACAGTCTGATACTGATGTTCTAGATGATTGCGCATCTCTTCTTCCACTGCTCTATCACACTGTTTGTCCTCCAGCAATTTTACTGTTCTGTCCCATTTATGTTTCTCTCCTGCATTACCTTTGACGCTTCATCCTTTCAGTTGTTCTCCTACACCTTCTTCAATTATGTGGTTAGACACTCCCAGATACAGCAAAAAGGGCAAGAAAAAAACCCAAACTTCATTTAATCACTTCAGCTTCATCCACAAAGAAAAAAAAAGCAACAGCATATTAAAATTTGAGAGATTTAAGCAGTTACTTTAAGTATCATAGTCTAACTGTGACACAGCTAGATATATACAAATATTTTGCAGTCTCACAAGAGCATAACGTGTACAGTTCTTTTGTGCTCTAGCAACACGCATTTGATAAAGTCCCTGAAAAGCCTCTCCTGCAGAGTGGGGTTGTCTGAGGTGGCTGAGGTTTCCCAGATGGAAACCTTACAGAACCACAGTCTTTGGAGCAGAGTCCCATCTGTCAGTCACTGTCACTGTAATGGCTCAACAGGATCAATAGTGATGGATTGTATTTCCAAGGCAGGAACGGTCTACCTACATACATCTGAATTCAGAATCAGGCCCTCTATTTACCTGTACATTCATTTGACATATTCTTTCAACACATAAGGTTGTTTTTGCAGGTTTATGGTAAATAGAAAACAATACTAAAAATCAAAGCGTTCACCAAATGTATTCATGTCCCTAAATAATACTGCTAGTTAATACTGAAATACAAAGTATCCAGGAGAAAACTCAGTAGAACTCTCATATTTGCTACCATAAATCACTCTGAGGGCTATCAAGCACAGCCCATCATATTTTTGCCAGTATGCATCTAAATGAAATTGTTTTATTGCTCTGAAAATAACTATTGAAGAGGTATGCTTGCTTTTATGCTCATCTATTCCACTAAGGATCTTGGTATAGGAATCACCTCATTAATGCTTCAGAACACACTATAAATACTCATTTCAGAAAAAATTGTAAAGAATAAACCAATCAATAACGCTGTACAGGGCTAGTCTAATATACATTGTGATTCTCCAAATGCAATGCTAAAAGAGCAGATTATTTTCCCCCTCATTTTTTACAATAATCTCGTGTAGTTTAAATTATCCACATCTATCAACTCGGCACACTGGCCATGGCTGCAACAGTGTTGACCAGATCCACAGAAGTCAATTAGTTATGCCAATTTGCTCCAGCTGAGGAACGATTCTCAGTTGCCTTTATACTTCCTATAGAATATTCTGTAGGAAGCATTGCTTTAATGAAGCTTGGTCAGCATATATGGGAAATGTCAACATGAAATTCCTCCTCACCACCCTTTGGACTTCTTAAACAGTTTAAAAACACCCAAACCACCCCCAGGAAATATGCAGGTTCTCACTAAAATGGTGGCAAATATAAAATAACTTTAAAGGAAGGGGCTTTAACATCAAAGATTTGGTAAAACTATTCCCCTTCTTTTCCATTGGTAGGTTTTCCTATATTTGCAATTAAATCATTAAAAACAGTGTCACCCAGATGCTATCGATGAGAAATAATCACAAGAAACACAGCAAACAAAAGAAAGATCACAAAATACATTAACTTTTAATAGCCATGCTACCGTGCATTAGCATTTTTAATAATGACCTCATTACCATTCAGTTCCACAAGCAAACAAAACCTGTTTCTTTGATAATTTATTTATTCTGAAATAAAGCAACCTTTTTTATGTGCCCTTGTTATGAGCTCACTAACCTTAAAGGCACCACCACAATCAGTTAAGTAATTATCATAGGATAAAAGATTTTACCATGAAAAAGTTTTGTTTGAAAAAGCATGAACTGCGATTCTCATTGATAGCTTTCACCAAGTGCAGGATTCAGTACATTGTAGTACAAAGGCCTAGATTATCTCCCTCTGTTAAAGGCTTAAAATTCTACAACCAGACCATGCCAGTTACCAGTATCAGATTATGATAACAAGATCATGTTCAGTTATAAAAACAAGTGTCGAAACTTTTCTCATGTCACTTTCTATCTAAGTCCCATTGCCAGTTGTGAAAGGACCCATCTGAATGTGTGTAGAAGCTCATTTTAAAGCTAGCTCTTTGAACTGGATTCATGGGCTATTTGCATAAGAAGATTTGGGTAAAAAGAATGGGCTGGTGCTGCATCTGCCCATTAATATGCCTGCTAATTCAGCACATTGTAAGCCTATTGATGTATCACAAAAGGCTCAAATTCAAGGACAGTTATCCTATTGCCATTGTTAGGGTTTGAATTCAAGTAATATGTTCACTATAGGAATACAGTTGTTACAATTAGATATTTTTCTATAATGGTATAAAGAACGGGTAACAATCAGAATTACAATAACGCTGATAAAACTTTAGAATTCATGAATTCTATTATTTTAAAAGATGCAGGTGCCGATTAATTTTGCTTTGCATAATACTTGGATCTCGAGTGCTGGAATACTTAAAGAGCAGAAGCAAATTGCGGCAATATAACCTATCAGAGCTGGCAGTCTCCCTTTAGTGCCGATGCACATTTATCTTGCTTACAAGAGTTTTAATAAAAAATTAAAATACTAAACTGAGTTTCAACAGAATGGAGGCAACTCACGTCGTGGGCGTGAGCGGCGGGTATTTTAATCTTGCTTATGAAAAATGCAAAAGCATCGCTTGTGCTATCAGGGGATATCCTACACGCAACATTTTTGTGGTGAATACGAATTGTTCAAAAACACCATATGCTCACAGACAGCAAACAGAGAAGAAGCGATGATTCCTGCAGGAAGTGTGGAGCAGCCGCTGCACCACCTCCACGGCGGATTCCAGGCAGACACTGAGGCAAGCGGTGAAATAAAAAGCCGTTAGCAGAAGTGCTGTAAAGAGTTTTTAAAGCACACAATGCAGACAGAATACTAAAGGACAGACTAAAAGGAAACAGATGCGGAAAATAGCAAATTACGTCTAGTTAAACTTAGTACTTCAAGGCTCTCGAGTCTCCCTGTGTGTGAGACCGCAGCGCATGCCTTGTAGGGGGAAAAAATGGGAGGATAAAGGTGTGTGGCTGTGGGATTTCCCGGGAGGGGCGGCGGGGCTTCTGGCTCTCCTCCCGCACAGCCCACCTGCGCGGTGCCCGACGGCGCCTGGCCCTGCTCTGCCGGCCGTGGGGGCACGGCCGCGTCCTTCCCACTCCGCAGCCCTCGGAGAAGACATCAAAGACCGGAGAGATGTGCTCTTTGTTTTGTTTGGTCCCTGACTCTCAACATGTGGTTTCGCGGCCCAAATATCGGCACCTTTTAACCTATTCTGTTCAGCTTAGGTCTGAGCTCCATTTGAGCATTAGGGAAACTATAGTAACCGATAATCTCCCTGTTCCTGAATAGAAACTATGTACCTTGTCACACAAGAGCCGCGAGGATCACCATTTGGGACAAGTTCCTTTACAGGCCCTTGGCTTTCTTTGCTGGGGCCCGGCCTGTCCTGCTGAAAAGGTGTCAAAACCCTTCGCCTTTCTGCGACGGGGGATCTGTGTTAATGTTAATTTATTTTTAACAAATGGGATATTGTCCTGCAGAATGTATCAGTATTTGATGATCTATTACAAATGTTTTCATCAAGTCATAAACGAGGGCCCTTGACAAAAGGCGAAAGGTCTTTTAAGAGAGCAGGACAGCGGCCGGGATGGCAGAAACTGGTCGCATTGTGTTGTGCAGGCTCGTGCATTTGCTTGGCCGTGCGGGTCCCCCCCAGCGCAGGGGGTGCCAAGCGCCCACCGACTCGCCCCACAGCTGGGGGTGGGTCGTGCAACCCAAGCAACACGCCGAAACTCGGCGGCAAAGCGAGCAGCAAAGCCTCTTCCCAGGCTCGTGTTTGCAGAATCAAAAGCCTTCTCCATCAGCAAGCTGCAAGAACGAACTTTGTTAGCTGTTGATTTTATTTATGTATGTATTTGGGTAGCGATCTGATCTCCTGCTAATGAGCCTCCCCCCAGGCACAGGGAAAATGTTATCACTGGTCCCATTTTTCACTCACTCAATCTCTAATCCAGCACTGCACTGTCTTGTTATTAGCAGGAAAAACAACAACAACAACTATGTATATCGTGTAGATCAGAGCCAGAAAAGAAAGGAACAAATGTCAAGGGTTTGAAGAAGCAATTCAAACCCAGCTTCAGTTCGTCTCTGTCACTCTCTCCTGACTCTGTCACGCAACAGCCGCCTGTTAACATATTTCACTCCAGTAAAAATGACATTTTTCCTTTCTTTATAATAGTTTAATATTAATAGGGAGGGGAGCTAAATTGTTCACATTGCAACCAAAACACCATACTGCAAACTGAGGTATTTGGTATGAAACTCAAGACCTTCTGCATTAAGCTCTCTCACAGTGACCTGACATAAACTGGCAACTGGCAGCCGTCTGCTTTTGGCAGCTTGGCATATTTGGTCATTTATTGGGTGCATGTGAAGATCAAATGGGTTAAGATTCTTCTCCTTAAACAGCAGGCAAAAGAACATCAAAAAGGTGTAAATTTCATTTCCCCAGTTTTGATTAAGTCAAGCATGAAATGAAATGTAATACTCTCAAGTGGCAAGGGTTTATACTATTGATGTTGTTACTTCTGCTTCACAAAGCCCAATCAGGCGACAGCGAGTTGAACAAGCTAACAGAGTTTTAGGGTGGCCAGATGGAGGGTTTTTACTATGGTTGAAAAGACAGCTTAGTGCTTGCCTCTTCAAGCCAAGTCAATGCCAACTGTGTGAAATCCTGGCCATTCTACCCTTTTTTTTTTTTTTTCTTCACTCTTCTCAATGCTGGTGGCTTGCACCATACAGGCCCAATAAAAAACAATCCCTTCAGCAAAACAATGTGCCCAACAAATATTTTTTGTCAGAAGTGTTGTTCATCTTCCCCCAAAGTGCAGAGATTTCTGAATTCACGATGCAGACCAGTCTCATTACAGCATTTAAACAGATGCGAAAATATATTGCGATTAAATGTTCTCTGAAAGGAGGCCTTTGCAAGAATTTTCTGAGATTAAAATTATAACATTATCTATTTTCAATACTGCAGAGCAGCAAATATCTACTCAGGTGCTTCGGAAATAAATGAAGATTTAAAACTGTACCCTGCCCATCCATTATGGGAAACTAGAGTTAATTCAGAACACTGTGAGAAACACATTGAGAAACCCTTTAGATCTAGATACAAAAGTAACAGGTCTTAAATTGAGTGTGGTCTTACTTCGTTAGGAAATTTGTCCTTTTTTTATAGGTGCTTTTTCAAGCCCCTTGTTCCCACTACATTCTCAAATTTAATGCTCTTGCCACTATACAGCTGGACTAGAATAGAGTGGCTTTAGTAAAGACTTAATAGAATCTTTAATGCTTCTAACAATCCACTCCCATTGAACTGCATTAAGTAGATATTATGGAAGGACAAAGAGCTAAATAGCTCAACATCAACCTCATTAGGCATGCAGGCAGGCCTTGAACCATTTTATGGGCAAGCCTATTGTGAGTACACTCACCAGGTTAGCTTTAAATTGCAAATGATACCCTGAAAGGGGAAGAGAAGTTTTGGAGAATGGCCTCACAGAAAGAAAATCATTTTAGGCTATAAGAAAATGAAAGGCATTGTTAAAATTGCTCTGACCGTAGCTAATGAAATACATCATGGACTTGAGAAGCTGAATGCTACACTTGAGGGTTTTTTGTTGGCCTTTTTTTTTTGTCCGTTTAGGAATGTGGTGTACAGCAGAATATAAACAATATAGAATCTGTAAGACTTAATAAGGGTGGCTCAACATACTATCCTTTGTCTGAAGTTAAACAAATGATAACAGCACTATAATCAAGAGCAGAGGGAAAGACAAAAATCATCTATTTGAATAAAAGGCAAAGTGTGGAGAATGTTCTGTATAAAAACTTTACAGCATTGCACTTCTTAATAAGGATTCATTTCGTCTTAGCGCTTCTGTGTTCAAAAATATTTATATTAAAAAAAAAAGTCTCTCAAGAATTGTTTGCAACTGCTAAGTGCTTTAACAACTGACATTACGATGCTGCAAGTCTGGGAACATATTCCCAAGCAGAGCCCTTCTCTGTCACCTTAGTGGATGAATAATTGTGCCTCTGCATATTCCTTGTCATAAGTGGCAGGAATGAAGAGACCCCAAGGACCGTACTGGCAGGACTGGTGCTGTACAAGCAGAGTAAATTAAAACAAGGATTAGAGCAAGTATGATTGGGGATGACAAGCAGGGCAGTTGTCACCACACAATGTGCCTTTTTGCCCATATGGTCTGTACCAAGCTTACACAGCACAAACCCTCTAACATGGATGCTTATTAAAGCATTCCTTCTTGATCAGGACATAAAGTCCTTAAAGCTTCATGTCATAGGAGAAAAGCAGTGTTTCTTTCACAACTCAGCCAGCAGCCTCAAGCACTATTATTTATGAAGTTTTACATGCAACTGCCCAATCTTTACTTTTCATTAGAATAAGATACAAGAAAGCCCACAATGTGAAAAATTGAAGTTACAGTGTGCAATCATAGTTATGCATTGTATAGGTTATTAAATCTGAAAGTGAATTCACTGACAACTATATTTTAAATAGAAATCAGACATACAAAAGATTTCAAAACTTGCTCCCAAAGTATGGATTTGCAGTATACTCTGAATTTGAGTGACTTTTAACTACCTTTAAGTGGATAATTAAGGCATGAAAGAAAATCAAAACAACATGAGATTCATGCTAAGGAAATATGTGAGTGATTATTTCGGTATTATTACAAACAAAACAGAAGAGCAGGGCAGCTTTCTTATAGCTTACAGGAGCAGAAAAGAGCAATTTTGTTGCTAAGCTTTGTGTTATCTCACTTGACACATGGTATTTTCTGTGCCTCAGTTCCCCCGTCTGTGGAATAATTACACGTAGGTATATTATATTACGTTACAACTATACCAAAAGCATATACATTAGTCTTTTTTTACTCAAAGATCATGCCACTGGTCCTGATTTACAGAAAGATATCTAGATACCAGAAATGACCAGGAACAATATAAAGTCCCAGAGAACAGTCTTGCATATAGCAAGATACTACTACAATGATGCTTTCTCAGTCCTGCAGTAAGCTACTCAGAGAGTGGTGAGAAAACAGAAGTGAAAGACCTTTTATTTAAATGTTGTTTCTCTGTGGTCTGTAACACAGCTCTATCTGACCACAAAGCAGCATCAGATTTAGAGTATTCCTTCCAGCTTGATCTTTTTCTCAGCTAGAACAGCCAGCTCTGCAGTAGCAATGAAATTAAGGAAGCTCCCACATGGAGTAGCATGCAAAACACAGCATTAAACAGTAACCAGAAAAACATTGACGGGTAGAACATTATAGGTGCCTTCAGAAATCATCCAAGAGTTCCTGCCGAGCTAGACAGAGGTTTCTTATAATAAGCATGAGACCTTTTGGTAAGTCTCACAGCCTAAAGCAGAACCTACTAATTTGTCCTGGATCATCAGAGCTCCTCCCAGGCTTGAGCCACTAGCACAGAAAACATTTACATAGGTTAGATTATTACTTGCTACCACTCCTACTTTTGGATGCTGCAGTCTACCTCTGGAGTACCAGGATTGTTCCTCAAAGCCAAGCCCTCCTTGTGCTTTGCAGATTCAATAAAATGAGTATGAATACATTCACTGTATCATACCAGGCAACATTCTCCACTTCTCCGTCAGCCTTTTGTCGCTGCAGAACAGCCCAAGCTCCACAGATGCACTACAGCTCTCACCTTTAGCAGGCAGGCAATTCTGAATTTTCACCAGCAAATCCAGTCCCAAATAAGCATATTTACAAGAAGTTCTTTGGTCAACTTCAATAAGTCTTGTTGTCTTGTTACGGTGACATAAAATATGTCCAACTCTGACAGTGTGAGATGAGACCATTTAGCGATGAGACCATTTAGTAACAATATGTCAAAGACCAGAAAATATTATTTAGAAAAAAGTCCAAGACACCTTCTTCCTATGGAAACAGCTGTCTGAATTTCAGCTGTCTGAGATTCGGCCATTGCTCCACATAACTTGCCTGAGGCATCCAAGATCTGCAAGCGTTTGAACTGTTTCAGAATCGATTTGTTAACCTCTTTTTGGCTTGGGTTATTTGCAGACAGTAAAGTGAGCACCACGTGACTACGGTCAAGCCTAGAAAGTAGCTTCATGTGAGTATCAAAGGTTCCATTATATGCATTTGCTTTTAGTAATTTAACATTTGAAATGAGCATTTTTTACTTTCTTAATGACATCCTCTGTAAAAACACAGCTCCTGAGGGACAGCTAAAATCTCCCAGTCTTTCATGACAGCAGGCAGGTGAGAGCTACAATTATGATTCCCATCTCACTGGCAAACAGAAATTAGACAGGGGCTGAACAAGTACGTTTAGCCACTGGCATAAAAGCTGAGTAAACAGTAATCAGAAAGGAGTCACATCAGCAAGCCTACTTGAGTCCAAAACTTGCCTCAAAGCTAAAAAGGGCTGTATAACCACTGGGAGAAGGATCCTCTGAAGTTGAAGCTGAAGACCAGAATGGATAGTACAGACAAGGTACAGCACATTAGGTTTTTAGTGTATTAATAATGATTTTTTATTGCAACAGTTCCTAGATCCTATACATAGACACATTTTTAATGCACAACTTTAAGTTGGCAAGAACAAGCTGAAAGATAGAGCTTGCAGCACTTAAGAGATGTGGGCTGCTCACCTGCTTGCACATTTGCAGCCCTTCCTATCTTCAATTTACAAGCATCTTAGACTAGGTCTCTTCTCTGAAAGAATCCCCAGATTTTTGCTCTTCTGCACACAGTTTCTCTTAGGATGAAAGCACTGGCACAAGTGTTGCAGAGGATCACAATAACCTACAAGTTAACTTTACTCAGCACCTAATCATAGGCATACGTGCTAGAAAATTTGTAAGATTAACAGATTCTGCCAAATTTACCTCATCTTCTGAGTTCAAAAATATTTGAACTACAAGCTTTTTTGTTTTAAGAGCCATTTGACTTAGACTACACTTCATCAATCACACTTTGCATTGGAAATTATTAGGGTTGCAAGGGAAAGCAGACAGTAAACCTGGACTTGGCTAGCCATTATTTCGATGGATGTATTCATATTTACCAGGATGGCCGGAGGCCTCTTGGTTCATGTCTAAGATTTGCTAGACACTGAAACAAAATAGAAAATACAAGGAATGCCATGTTATGGGTACAACGGACACTTGCATCGCTAACCATGAACATACTTCATGTGTCTGTTTCATCTGCTCCACAGTAAGGATTCAGGCATTATTCTGCAGGAGCACGGTACCGAAGAGAGCCTAAGGTTTGGGAAACTCAAATCAAATCCCTATTCCATGGGAATCTCTTGGTCATTTAGGTCGAGATACTCAAATGTATTTAGAAACTATCCTCCTGTTATGCTCCTAACTGTCAGTGAAAAGAAGCAAGACTTCTAAATTTTTGTAAGAAATGTATTAAGCATCTAAATATCTTTGAGAGCCAGGACTTGAAACTCTCTGTGCTCCAGTTCTGGGGCTGTCAAACAAGGATGACGGCATTGCCCCACTGGGCAGGAATATTCTGAGACTAAATGCCTTATGGACTTGGAAGCACTCAAGGTTATAGATAAGGGGACCAGATAAGAACTATAAACATGCCAGTTTGAAGAAACATGGTTTAGTATACTTCTGTTTCTATATTAATATGGTTGAAAGGGAAAACGCTGCTTAAAAATGCTATGTTGAAGGGATATTTTTGTCTTAAGAGACATCTGAAGGCAAATCTTGTGCAAGTCTAGGCTTTTATTTCAAAAACTCTGTAAACACTGATATGATCATTATTTTAAGCACGATTTTAAAAATTCCTTCTAATATTCTTGGAAGTTATTTTAGAAAGAACGGTAATAAACAGATTTTTAACTGGAATATTTTAGACAGCTACTCAAGCTTTCAAAATGTACAATTTCCTGCCTGTTTTTATATATTGACAAGACACGAAGAGAGATTCAATGAAGTAAATGTGAAGGACTTCTTATTTCAGTCTTCTCACTTAAATTCTAGATTGAGGCTACAAAATTAAATCAATAGATTACACACTCGAGGATATTTCATCTGAAGTGACTTCTGCTCACTTTCATCTAATCTACACTGAAATGTAAAACAATCAGTCTCTAAGAACTTTAAAGTATCACCAACTTCATTGACTTCATATTACTTAGCAGTTCAAACGTATTTGAGAACAAGCCAGGAGAAATTCTGTGAGAGGAGGACATCAGGCTTAATGGCAAGGTGATAGCACAGTAGAAACCTTTAAAGTAATTACTATTGCTCTGATTTTAAAGGCAACTTTCACCTGCACTCCTCATCCCTCAACATTAAATAATATTTTGCAGCAGGCTTCATACCATGTGTAGTACATCTCAGACCTGTCCAGTTGATGTCCTGAAATTCTTATACCCCCTGATGTCTCCATTCCTCTGAAAATAGGTGAGTTATGTATGACTAGAAAAAGCAATGCTCCAATCCTGCAAAGGCATGCCTAGATATGTGGTTAACTTGATGCACTGCAAATAAATAAATCCAAGTAAGCCCGTAAGTGTTTGTGGGCTTGGAGCCTAAATGAACATGAACTTACAACCTCCACAGTATTAGAATCGAATTTTGGGTGGGTGAAGACTGCCAGTTGGCTTCCCCAGGGTCTACCTAGAGACAGGGCACAGATCCCCAAATACCACTTTTTCATTTAAGTAGTAAAGCTTTCATGGGATATTTTGACAGAGAATTGTTCCAGCTGTCCTAGCAGAGTTACAAAACATGTATTTGCATTATTTTGCTTTTCATCACCTCCACTGACTTACAACAAACCTTAAGTGATGATGAGCCTTTAGATAAGGGCAAAACCACATGACACCTTGAATACTTTTTTTTTTTTTTGTGGAGGAAGAGAGAGGAAGGGAGAATTAACTTCAGTGTTCAATTATCTTTTTCCACATTAAACAGAGATAGGATAATTACAAACCTTTACTGAAATAGCTATTAATATTTTGTACGTAAAAGTGTACATGACATAGTATTAGTTAATTTGTTTCAGTGAGGACTGACTGAAAGGGAAGTTGCAGAAGTGAGTTTAGTTTCTTAGTGGAAGTCAAGGTAGCTCCTATCATTATTAAAAGATAAACATGTAGGTACTGAGAAAACTAATTAAATTTTGTTGAGTTATCAGGAAGTCCCTTATGAATATCCCCCTGGGTAGGCTCTAATGTGAAGAGATCTCAATTTTGTGGTTAAATAATTTGAAGAGATTAATTAGTAAACAATAAGCATTACAGACAATCATGAGAAGATAAAGGTAACAATTTTCTTTATATTTACCAGTTTTATAGGTCTACCTGATGAAAAAGCTTTCACTGCAGAAAGCAACTATTAACAAGACAGTTGTCTGAATTATTTTTAAGTATTTAATTTATTGGCTGTACAGTAGAAATAAAAAAAATTGAGATCAAAACTTAACTTCAAACCAGATTTGCATAAAGGATTAAGCTCCTTCCAGTTCAGAACTACTTTTCAATCTCAAATTGGGAGAACTGATCTTTATCCTGAATTTCTTTTTGTTCCTCTGGAAGTTCAGTTTAATCCAGCTTTCTTAATTTTCACCTTCTCCCTAAACCTTCTAGGCTTGTTACATGATAGCTAAGGATCATTATCCACCCAGGCTGAGGGGGTTTTCCCTTCATTAATTTCTGTAAGAAGATTACCAGTGCTTGTTTGTTGTTGTTTAAGCAAATGATTTCCCTAAGCTCTTTGTTTTTCCAACTGGTTTACACTTTAATGCCCTTGATTGAATTTCAAACAAGAGATCAACTTGACCAACCAACTCTGTTTAGAAGGAGTAAAAAAAAAGGAAGGAAGGAAGAACTTCATGTGAACTATTTAAGCAAGAAGAGTGCTTAAAAACTTATTCAACCATTTAGTCAAAGAGATGCATTGGAATTAGCATACCATTCAGGACTTGTTTAGTTTTTAAAGACAAGGTGACTTTCCTTGAAGACAAAATTCTCTAATCACAGCTGAAGTGTGTGTGTCACACCTAATAGAGTTTTTTACTGTTTTAGTTCTACATCTTGTCCCCTGCTCTAAACAAGTCTACACTGGGAAGGCGTCAGAATCTTTTGTTCATCTGAAAAGGGATGGTTGGGAAAAAACAATATGAAGATTGGGTATTTACTGTTTGCAGTTTGAATATCATTCCAACTCAAATAGTCATTTTTTTAGGAATGTATTCATGAGAATTGACTGTGATTTATTCTCACCTAAGCTTTTATGCAACAAATGCAGCATTTAAGCGCTCTGGGCCTCTCAATGAATTTTGTAGGTATAACTTTGTACACACACACACAAGCTAAGTCAGTAAGATACAACATCCTTCAGTAACATTTTCCTGAGTAATTGTGTTGATTTAGATGATATCATTTTTACATGGGTTAGGCTGCTACCTTAATAAAAGCAAACCTTTAGTCAAATTTAATTCCATCCATTCCCACTAACAGTTTGCTAATGTTTGTTTACTAGGTCCAGTTGTGCAACCCATACTCATGCACTGAAGTATGTTTTTGTGAGATTGTAACCTCCTCCCAAACAAAGCTGGCAGAATTTGACTATTTCTACAGGGCTGCCGTAGGTCTGCTTTATATTTTCTCTGCACAATGTAAATTGTACACTACCAGAAAGTGCAGGTTCTGCAGATCACAGACATCAACGAATACAGATACATTAATGTTGCCCAGTTACACGCATGTTCTTCGTGAGTTAGCCATTTTGGCAAAAGTTGGTCTGCTTTCACTGCTGCTGGACATGCGGTAGAATTCTGAAATAGCTACTCTCTACCAAAAAAGATATCAAAATTTAGCTCTTTAGTTACATTCTAAGTCTAAAATTCTATAGACCACAAAAAGTGTAACCAATAACCATTTGAAAATCAGAATATTTGCCAGAGGATTAAAGTGACAACTGCCAAGTGAGCACCACCCCACATTTGCTGCCGACCCCGGCTCCGACGTGACTTGTCAGCCGGTCTCTCAGCTATTCCCCTTCCCAGGACCCCACCTGTTTTACTGCTAGATCAATCGAAGAGCCACCAGAGTCCATGGGAGCACTTTCCCGTGGTACTAATAGAGTTAAAGCTTTTCTATATAAACTGCACAGGAAGAAATTAAAAAAAAACCAAAACCACAAAAAACCAGCAACAATAGAAAACAAATTTTAAAACCCTCAAACCCCCACCAAAACACACAAATCACACTGTGAACATCAATAATTGAAAAGACAAAAAAGCCTAAAAATTAATACACCTTAATTCATAAGACTGAAATAACGGTTACGACGTTTCGAAGCTTGCAGACTCCCCAACAGCAGCATTGTCTCTAGTCAGACTGCATTGCACCTAAGGAATTACCAAGAAAGCACTGGACACAGAGAGGCACCTTCAGTTCCTGCTGGCCACTGCGAAGGGAACAGCACCCACAAACACTTAGGGAAGAAATGGACAACTCCAGAAATCCTGAATCTTAATGGACTGGGACTTTTGCACCAGCTAAAATGGTGAGATGAAAGAAAAAATAATAAAGTAAACATGAGTGCTAGTCACTGTAAAATTATAAAATCCAAGCAAACATAGGGAATGAAATTATTACTACTAATAATAATAATTGGCAAGTGAATTGTTAATATACAATACAGGAGCTGAAGGGCTGATGAAGTGTGCACCCTAAGCAAGGCTCGCGGTCGTGATTCTCCTCTGTGAGTGACCTTACACACTAGCTGCTTGACATTCCACTGCAGTCTATGCCAGCTAAGTACCTTGGAAACTTTGAGAATATGACCTTATATAAAGTAATTGTTATGAGGGCATATTAAAATGGGAAGCCCATCTATTTTAACTTTACTAGCAACAACGACAACATGCGTTCAACTACATCACGCTGGCAGCATGCTACGAAAACTATCATCGATGAAGGTGTTCTGCTGCATGAGATTTCCTTTTCTTTCCTTTTTTAAAAATAAAGAATATCACAATATTTCTCTACTTCGGTGTCACAAGCCAGATCAATAAACAGGTAATCATTAGTTAAAACCCACCAGGATACTCAATTGTGAACATTAAGTTATTGATTTGACACTTCTCCTGCCATAAGTGTCGTCTTGTAAGTGTTTCAATAACCTAATTTTAATTTTTTTTATTCTTCAAGATCCCTGGATTCTGATAGACTATTATGTACATCCAGCAACTTGTAACAATGCCACACTACCATAACCAGGAGATGAGTGATAGCAAGTCTGGTTTTGAGAGCTGGAGATAAAATTATGCTAGCCTCTTTCTAAAACAAATAAGCTTTAAAAACAATGAATTTCTGCATATCAAAATTCAGTATTAAAATGAATAATTAAAAGAAACATGATGTAATCCATTCTAATCAGGGTATTCTAATTAATCCACTTGAAGTTGCGTTCAAACCGTACATATGCATATACTCGCAACTGGTATAAACAGTGCCTATACTGTATATAAAAAATCTTACTTATTTTAGGAAGAGGATACACCAATGCCATTAATTTCAAGATGATATACAACATTTTAACAAAGGAATGTTGTAATTTAAAATAATATCCACATTTTAATATATCTTTTCCCAATCTCACCTCCTACTGTCAACACCATCAATTCCAGCAGTGCTCCTTCCTCTATCTCTTTCAACATCAAAATCCGGTCCATCCAGTATCATTATTATCAACCTGAGCAAACTAAATGTGAAAAGGTGCCACTAATAGGACAGCTTTTGACATCACATCTTGAACCAGAATAAGCAAACAGGCAAGTCAAATCTTCAGGGTCAAGCTTTGAAGTCAATTTTCTGACCCGGGAAATCATGTTCTGTGACAGTGATGACAAACGGTGAACACATGCCTTGTATAAAAATGTCTGTGAATGTTGCCTTACAAACATTCGGAGCCACCATCTCACTGTAGCCAACTATGAAAAGAAAAATGGAAGTTTACACTGTAAACATCCACTGTTTTACATGCTGCTGTAACAAAAGAATCCCAGTTTAAAATTGGCTTCTTTTCTGACATAGAGTTAAAAAAAAAGGTAATTAAAAAAAAGCACACATACACCTAATTTTCAATTAACCTTCAATATCTAAACAGAACCAGTGAACAACTTAATGCATACAATGCAAACATTTTGCTATTTGGACTCCTTTGTCTAAAGAACTCTCTAGCAAAGCTTTCTAGGCACAGGACTGAAAAGTCATTGTTTATTGATTTCAAAATCTAACAGACTAATTATATATTTGTAGATGACTTGACAGATTTACAAAATTGCTATATGATTTTATAATGGAACATGCTCGTGTTAATCTCCATCTATGGAGATAGCTAGAGGGGGCTGACCTTTATCTTGTATTTAAAACACAAGCAATAACTGAAATTCATTTTCAATTTATTTTCCAATCATATAAAAGGAGGGGGAAAAGATTACTTTATTGAATCTTTTTAGCTGGTAAAAGGTTGGAGACACACAGTCTTTATGCCTTCCAAGGAGCTACAGGGATGGTCTATAGGGAACAGACTTAATCGAATAAACTAATCTTTGCTGTGGAGATTAAGTAGATGGCTACAGCAGTAGAGTAACAGCAGAATGCAAACTATCAGTGGCACCATCAGCTGCTTTAAAGGTGCTGGAGGCAGTAGGAGAGCTTCCCTGTTGGGTCCACCCTATTGATTCTGCAAATTTGGTAAACTTCATGGAAATTTAATAATGCTGCTGCATTGTGTTTGACTGCTGAGCAAACAGCCTGGTGCTGCAAGGCACATATGTGATAATTTACAAGGGTTTTTTGGAAGATACAGTAACTGCTGCTACTCAAGCCTGGGGCCTTTAAGCTGAAGACAGCATATACAGTGTACATCCTCAAGGTAAATAGTATCTAGAGGTAAGGATGTGTTTCAAAGCAGTTCCTGACAGTTGGTAAAGTGCCTTACTTTGTAAGCACATCTTTTCAAACAGTCTTTGACTCCCTATGCCAATACACACATGAAGAACTGGCTGGGCTAGAATCTGTCATGATATATGACTAACATATTTCTGCACTTTCATGTTAACTTAAATAAAATCTAGTTATTTTGTTGGGTTTCTTGTTCATCCTGTCTCTTGCATTTAGCACTCTGAGTTGGAAATCCTGGCTAATTATGGACTACACATTTCTGAGGAAATGGCAGAGATGGCACCCTCTCCCTGCAAAAAGGATATTTTTATTATGGCTTAGAAGCAATCCAAAACACACACACACACTGTTCCTGCACTTTCAGCCTGGTGGTGAAAAGGGAAGCAAATCAGAGCAGGAATGGTCCAGGTTTCAACGTATACAATGAACTTATTTAATAATAATAAAAAGAAACATTTCAAAAACAATTACTGCTGCCTTTGGATCCTGCAACTTGAAAGCAAACTGCAGCCGCTCTGCTCATTCCAGCAGTTTACAGTTCACAGGGTAAGCAGTGTTCGTCAATATGAATCAGCTGTGAAATGCAGGGCTATGCTAGGACTTCAGTTTAAATTGGCCTTCTCTGCAATATTGTTATTACAGTTAATAAAAACTGTTGCCTAACACTTTGACCACAGACCAGTGGAGCCAGGGTGGAGTGGGGCTGAGGAAATGGTATGTGCCAGGGTGCAAACCTTAATGTTAAAAGTATTTGAAGGAAGCTGGTACTGTGGGTTACTTCTGGACGTGACAGTCTTGCTCAAATATTGATTCCCTGTGTGACAGGGAATACGAAAGAGATTGTAAGTTAATTTCCAGTATGCTTCAACAGCAGTTTAGCAATGATAGGCAACTAGTGAGAGCAGAAGCTCTTCCTCTTTGTCAAGATAGGGGCAAACAATAAACCAAGAAAGTAAAAACATTTTCTTTTCTTTTTCCTTTCCCCCTTTTCATTCAGGCCAGAAACCAGAATTGTTCCTATGGCTCCCACACCAACAGTGTCACACATGAACTCCTCTCCCTAGATGCCATGTATGTTTACCTCTGTCTTACTTAACTCTCTCCCATCCTAACTCTCTTTTATAATAATCAGATTATTTTGGACTACATATTGAGGATAATTAAAATAATTATTATAATAATGTGCTACAGTTATAGCACACACCAGCATGCAGGAAGGCTAGAGTACCTGCAGGGCAAGGATCACAGTAGGGCCTTTAATGCAGAAGATCAAAATGCACCAGCATCCCTTCCTATCTTGTGTCTCAGTTTCCCTGGGCAGTGTGAAGTGGGGTCACAGAGAGCAAAGAGAGTCAAATGCTGCCATCAGCTTTCCCCTCTCCGTGTGGTGTGCAGCCACCTGGGCACAAACAGAGATCACAGAGCAGACTGTCAGAATAAATACACGGTTTGTTCTGAAGCAGCTTCCCACTGTAGAGAAGAATACTGACTTCCTGAAGACTGAGCAAATCCAACAGCCTTCTGAAAACAAAGAATGGGTGCTGGAAAACAGCCTCCTACACAATTAAATTAATTGACCCAATACAGCCTGAACCACTCTCAAGCTGTGCTTGAGACCGAAAACTTTCAGTGTGTCAAGAGACAGCCCATTCTGAACAGAAGTTTTGCTATCAAGCTACTCGGGGCTATAACTAATACAGCCCTGTGGTCTCTGCTCCTGCCTCCACAACACCAAACAGTCTCAAAAATGTCAGCATTTCATGTTCAGAGAGGAAAACAAAGAAGCTCAGACTATGCTTTCCAGAGGACAGACAGAAAGTGCAAAGCTGTGAAAAGGACTGTGAGGACAGGTGAAGCCCCTGCCCTAGGAAGCAGCAAACCAGAGTTCAAACACAGATAAGTCAACCCATTAAGGAAATCTGTGGAAAACCAGGAACAGAGCTGCAGCAAAGCAGCTCAGCTCATCAAGAGTATGTTTACATGACAGTCAAAGGGGTAACTGAAGCATGTTTAGCTAAACCAGAGCCAGCTTTACAGTTGCCCACGCGCGGGCAGTCCGTGGTTGAGCCGCAGCACAGAGCTCAATGCAGCTCAGTGCTCCAGTGCTTACTCAGGTGAGTGCATTTTGTAACCCACACCTCACACCAAAATAGCTGGATTACTACCAGTTCTTGAGCCACCAACCCAAATCTTACTCAGCCATGTGTAAACAGGCTGCAGTCACCCCTTTGACATCATTGTGGACATAACCTTTATGGCAGCAAGCAAGCAGGAAGATACGCAATAACAAATTAATACTAAAAGCCAAGCTGTCTTCCATACCCCAAAACCAGCAAACAAGTAAATGTTAGTAACAGATTACAAAGGGCTGGCAGGTGTATTTCCAGTGGGCACAGAATGAAAACTTTCCACACTTCTTCCAGAAACTCTAGCCATGCTGATTAGGTGGTGTTTATTAAATAGGTTCTTTCATCCCATTTTTGTAACCTCATCAATATTTTTCTTTATTAGAAAAATTAGGCCAGTTAAAATGCTATCGGTAGGATTAGCTATAACCTACTGAGATAATGGTTTTCTCTGCTGATGACAATGTGATCACTGTGTGAATTAAATGACCTCTGCCCCTCGCCCCCATGAACTGTGTAATGAAAGAATGCATGAGAGACAATTATTAGGTTAATTTCCTTACTTGAATGCAGGACACTGATGGTGTGCTCCTGTTATTAGACCTACCTCCAGGTAATAACAATGCGAGTGAAATAAGAAAGAAGCTGGCTGATGGACATTGCACTGGGAGACTTTAAGTGCTTCTTATTAAAGGGGGAAAGCCTGGGTATAAATTAATTAAAAAAAAGGAAAATAAATCATTAAACAACACAAAGCTATAAAAGAAAAGTCTGTGGAAGTAGAAGAATTCAATAATGAGAAACTAGTGGTCACATGCAGTAAGAAAAAACTGCTTCTGGAAAACACGTGCAGATTAAGTAGCTAATTGTCACTGGCACTGCAGCAGCCCCCAGGACTTTACTGGCCCGGACACTATAGAGCCAGTTCAAAGTCTGGGAGCCTTTACACAGTGTCCAGTCTTATGAGGCAAAGAGCAAAACTGCACTTATTCATACTCCCAGAGGTATCCATGTCACAGCAAGAACCACACACCAAAAACCTAAGCCCCAGTCATCAACACAAGGCTGCTCTCAGTAGAAGAGGCTATTCCACACGAGACCAACCTTTAAACCAAGCAAAGCAATGTTTAGGATGGTGTGGAGCAGCCAGTTTCTGATTTAGAAGGCAGAAATAGCGACACACCATCTCAAAGTGTAAGTAGAGGTGTTAGGAGCGGAAAGGCTCCCACGCCACACGCAGAGGTGCCCGTGCCCCTCCACGCCGCCAGCCAGCTGAGCAGCAAGTGGGCTGCTGGAGGAACCTGCCGCCCCTCGAGCTACCATACTGCGGGACTAGGGCTTCCTTCCTGCCCTGCTCCTCTGCAGCACCCGGCAGGAGAGGCCCCAGCACCTGCACCTCTTCACTGCCATCCGAGCACATCACCACATGATACTGCCCCGAGCCATCAGAGCTGTGCTGCATCACGTGTTAAGGGGCAATGGGCACAAACTGAGGCACAGAAAGTTCCGTCTGAACATGAGGAGGAACTTCTTCTCTCTGAGGGTGACGGAGCACTGGAACAGGCTGCCCAGGGAGGTTGTGGAGTCTCCTTCTCTGGAGATATTCAAGACCCGCCTGGACAAGGTCCTGT
>Ga0065711_1006538_pt1 | contig 24135 bp, 16 predicted proteins | sample Hoacrofraction12_FD_59098 | JGI IMG/M metagenome (GOLD analysis project Ga0065711, IMG submission 59098) | Hoatzin crop microbial communities from Cojedes, Venezuela - Epithelial fraction 12 v2 (version 2) | ecosystem: Host-associated > Birds > Digestive system > Esophagus > Crop | place... | reverse complement strand
CATGGTATGGAACACCGGGCTCTGTTTGGCCAGGTGGGGTCAGCCCCCACCCCCCGGCTGTGCCCCTTCCTGGAGTCTGGTGAAAATTAACCCTGTCCTGGCCAAACCCAGGACATTCAGCCACAGGCAATCTTCTCAAATTCTTAAATATTTAAGAATATATATATGTATCTTAAATATCTAAATTAAATAAATAAATAAATAAATAAAATTATATATCTTAAATATTTAAATTGACTTCAATGCCATCAGGGCAAAAAGTCTCCTGAAGCTTGCAAGTCCCCAAACAGAGGAAAGCCTTTCTGAGTCAGCCTTACAGAGATGAATGAGCAGTTTATTAGTACATCAAAAGGACTACATAACTTGTTGGAAAGTTTCTGTCAGTTGCTTCTTGTAAAACTTCACACTTTTTCGGCACTGTATTTTAAGAAGTGCAGAGCATTGTTTTGTTTTCTTTAGTGGACTTTGTTACAGCAAGGTTGCTATCAGCAAGGAAAGAGGCTAGAATCAACCCAGCCCGATTACTTTTTAATCTAGAATTTGCTGCAGACTTTGTACACTCAGGTTAAGTGCCCAATGAGAGCTGACATTTCTGATGGGAGTAAGAGGGATTTTCCTGAAGATACCGGCATAAACCACTGCTCATTACAGTGCTGAAGTCACAAAATCATGTCCCATACCCCTAAATTAGTAGATCTCAAATACTTCTTTACGCAGGATTGAGAAGCGAACAAATAGAGAGTTGAGTGATATGAAGAGGACCCATACTGAAATCCATACTTGGGCAGACCCATTCAGACTGGATCTGCCCAAGAAAACAGGCTAAAAAGTCCCTCATTTGGTTTTGGGTGAGGTGGTGCTATGGCACTCCACATAGGGTCCCGATGTGGTGTTGCGATGGTGCACGCTATGTGAAATCCCAGCCCACCGAAGTCAGTGGGAATCTTGCCATTTGTTCTGTGACTACATCAGTGACTTCTGTTATCGCAGGTGGTGCAATATCTGTGGTACCAGTGATACAAACGTCACAATGTAGGTGCTTGACCCCGTGGCAAAAAAGCAAACAGTAAGGTTAGCAGCCAGCCAAGGCAAATAAAGAATTGGAGGGAGATAAGTTACTCAGAATTTTTTTACAACTTTTACAAAGTGTTCTGGATACACATAGAACTTCTGCTCTTGTTAACTAGCTCTGAAGGAGAATTAGTCAACATTTCTTAAATAGTGAGAAACATTTTGGCTATAGCAGAATTCCAAAGTAAATGCTCTTCATGCAGCAAGCGTAGAAATCGGTGTGACTGCGTAGAGAACTCTGAGAAAGAGTAAAAACATAAGTTTGAAATTATTAATTAATTAATAATTAAATAATTAAAGAACTTCTTTAATATTACTCTGTGAGGTTTAGATTGGGTTATCTGTCTCTGAAAGCCATGGGGCCAGCCAAAAGCAATCACTTCAGATGAGTTTTCAGACTTTCTGATTATGGCCCTGACTCTGTACCAGATGTGGCAGATGCTGCGTCTGGTAATGGTGAGCACAAGACGAAAATCCGCACAGAGCAGAAGGGACATTTTAAGCTGCGTGTAACAACTGTCACAAGCTTGGTCTCTCAGGACTTTTCCACAAAACCCCAACAGCTGTATTTAAATAATTCTGAAGCACTCGCTCGGCAGAGCGCAGTGCTGTCGCTTCCAGTTTTGAGGGAGCGATGGATATGAACCGAACCTCTTCCCCCACCCTCTCACGACAAGCAGCAGTGACAGCACATGCTGAACCCACTCAGACGGTGGCAGAGTTCCCAGTGAAGCACATGGTCCCCTGAGCTTCAAGAGCCGAGCTGGCTAAGCCAGACAGCATTTTGCCCAAGGCCTTTGCAGCAGCACAAGCTTTTCCATGCTCCCACTTCTAGTTGGAAGGAGCCAGTTATTTATAGAAAAGCAAGGAGTTCTCCTGTGTCAGTGTCTTCCCTGCGTACTATTGGCTTTTCAAGAAATTTTTTGGCTGCGCCGTGTCCTGCAAGTGGTAATCTAGTCAGAAGTCTCTGTTGGAAGAGTCTGGACATCCTGCAGCTTTGTTGGAGAGTGCTCTGTCCCATTCAAAAAATTGGAAACATATTAGGCTGAATTCAATAGCCTATGAATTAAGCACAGACCCACCACTCCAGCCTGTTTTATGAATATTTACAGTTTTCATTAACTTGAACAAGAACTTCATGGATCTAGCTGTGTATTCTGCCGTTTGTCCTAGCACCAAAACCATTCCTGGAATAAATCTGGTAAAATCGAAAATGGTAAAAGGCAAAGCAGTTTCTCTGTGCCTGGTGTGAGACCAGTAGACTGAGAATTGATAGTAGAGTGTTTTTTCTTGCTAAATGACCTGCATTCGTTTTTCTCCTCAAAAATCCTCATACAGCTGTAAAACTGGAATAGATTACACACATTTCCATCTGAGTATTTGGCTGCTGCATTTTCACTCCAGCAAGTAGTAAATATGCTCCACTGTACGCTGAGTTTAGTGACCATACAGCTCTTGTATGCCAGAATCCGGAAGACTGGACCCAAGGTAGACCACAAAAAAGTTGTGCGGCTGAAGCTGTTATTCACAGATTTGACACTACGGGGAGATCTTGTAACAGAGAAGAGAAACGTGCCGCACCACTTTTACGGACTCTGAACAGGAAAGCATGGTGTAAGGCTGGTTCTAGCATTAGGTTAGTCATGGATTTATTTTGCAAAAGCTGAGTGTATTTTTTTCACTTGGTAAAGAAGACCGCTTTTTATGCAGGCGGCTACAGCTCATACAGCTAGTGAAATAATCACACGTGCCTGCGTGCAACTGAGCTCCTGCTTGTCTGGCTGAAGACAAAAGCTTGCTGTTTGTCTTCTGAATCTTTTAGGTTTCAGCCACAGTGCTACTGACTACAAATTAGTTCAGTCCTTATTACCCCTTGATTCTTGCCTAGTCTAAAAAACAATGTACATACTTTATCTGAAGGCAAGATCCTCTGTTGTAAGATGATCTCATATGTATTGCCCTCGTTATTATTAACGAAGGAAACAAAATATATAATTTTATTCATCCTCTTCTGTTTTCTTAGGGGCAGGATAAAGGGAGAAGTGAAGTTGAGATCAGCTGAAATTTTTGGGGGTTGCAAAATCATTGGCAGGGAGCAGTAAGGGCTGGTTGCTCCCTAAGGGAAGGCAAGCCAGGAGCTGAGGGTGACCCCAGTCTGGTCCGTGCCCTCACTGCTGGATGGCCATGTCCTGTCTAAACATGGTGGGCAGAGCTGGATGGTAGTAATAGCGTCCATCAGCAGTCCCAGACCAGGGAAGCGATGAACCAGATCCAGGATCCAAACAGAGAGTCAGGAGCAAAGGGAGACAGGGCCATAGACAGGGCTACTACATGGGTCCAAAGTCCATCCAGGAGACACAGCCAAAGATAGGCTGGAGACAAGCTACAATGTACGTGCACAGGGTCCATCCAGGAGACCAGCAACGTATGGCACAGCTCCGAGGCCCACCCAGGAGGCAGGAGCGGAGACAGATTTGTGTACTTTGTGATCTGACGGATATTGTGGTAGCTGATACGGAGATACTGGTGTATGCATAAAAACATAGGTCTTCTGGTGAATAAAAGCATAGTTCTTCTGGCAAATGAGAATTTTACCTTTGAATATAGTCGCTCATGTCCTTCCCTGGTGTGCTTTTTTTTTGTCCAGTAAGGAACCTCGGATTTCTGACACTAAGCCATGATTTCTTGCTCCTGTTACATGTATTGCACCTGCCTACTTAGGCAGTCAGATGCTCCATTTCACCTTATGATTTTGGCTCTTCTGCAATCTAGTCATGCCCTTGATAGGTACGTAGCTACATTAAGATCAGATGGACAGTTCCAAACCCCACGTCTCCCAGATGACATTGGTATATCATTGCTTGTGTCAGAAAATCACAGGGTTTTTTCTGGCTAGCTGGTCGGCTCCTCTGTTAGATCAGCTTATTTTAAAAGATCCCACAGAGTAGCAGATTTGTTTTTGAAACAGAGAGCTTTTGTAAGCTGAGAGACCAATATTGCTCTTTTGGGCCAAAAAGGTCATGGATCATTCGTAGCTGCTTGCCTTTCCTCCTGCAAGTGCTTCCTGAAAGATGTTATCAGACTGGCTAAGGCTGGTGTGACTCAGCCAGACTTGATACAAAAATAGTAATGACTATTGGATACTTAGTAAATGATGAAAGCCACTCTGTTATGGTGTGGCACTGGTCAGCTTTATCCAGAAAAGTAGACAGGATATAACTGGGAGTGACTGATTAGATTTTGGATTGAGTAATGTGCTAAAATAGATTAAAATTTCAAAATAATTGCAGCAGTGCTAGCAGATTCATATCACATCACTTATAAAATAGATATGGTAAGAACTGGTACTTTGTTACTTGGAGACTGTACCAAGCACTGCAAACATGAAGACTGGAACTTGTTAGCTTTCACTCCAACAATTGCACCAAGAGAACAGCAAATAATTGATGGCAGGAAAATCATCTACCAAAGATCGTGTTTAAAAAAAAGAAGAGGGGGGACACTCATGCCTATACCTAATCATGTTTTGAGTTTTTTTTAAATGAATCTGTGGCTAGTTTAAAGTACCTACTGCTGATACCTGTTTCCATGAGAACAAGAGCAGCAGCTAGAAATCACGTCATTGGAGTTCTTGTTGGTTGCATAGATGCAGGAAACTGCAGATATCGCGTATAGAAGCATTAGGACCAGTCAGCATAGTGTTGTCAGGAAAAGAAGGTTTTATGGTGTTTTAAAATCCCTTAATATAGTTATAGGAACTCCTTTCAGTAACATTACTGTTACTTTTTAACAAAAGAGATCTTTAAAGGTGATTCAATTTAAAGCTAAAATTATGAGTAAGAAATAAATTTTGCTTTGGAAAACTGCACCTCTCAAGCAGTTCATAGCACATGGCTTGAAAAAGAGAAACTAAGTTAACCACAGTAATGTATTATTCCACACCTGCAAAACTGCCTGATAAGCACTGATTTGCTTTATATCACATCCTTTGCTCCAGGGTATTCCATTGCATCTAATTTTAATATGTGCTAGCAAAACATCTTTTTAGGTGTCACTGAATCATGTGTTTACTTGGTGTGAGTTACCAAAAACAGCCATAGTTTTCTATGTGATTTGCCTAAACATTTTCTTGGACCAGAAGTGTTTTGCAATCAAAAATGTGGACATGAATTCCTACTTAGTTGGGAAATACTGTAGAATCTGGAAAGGAGCATAACCAGCATGATGGAGTGTTCTACTTCTGGGGAAGTTGTCTTTCAGATGTCTTTCATGTAAAATGGAGGTGTGGCCATAATTTACTATTATTTCAGTCATGGCCAGAGAAAAACATAACCCTTAGGGGCAGACAGAACCTCAGTGACTGGAGCTACAGGTACAGGAACTGCATCAAAACATCAAAACACACCTGATTTCAACTTTGATTATGAACTGCAAGATCTTGGAATATTTGCAGTGTTGCAGATCTGAGCAGCCCTGGACTAAGTACGATAGCTTCCTACTTCTTCCACAAATTGACTCTTTCTCCTAAGAAATACAGACCATTCCTTCATCCAGAAAGTGTATTAAAAAACATGATTTATGATTCATAACACCTATGAATTAATGCATCATTTAGAACAAAGTTCTGCTTAGAACAATATCTTGTTTCTAATGCTGGTCCATAATTGATGTCCAGGGAAAAGTATAAGCAAAGGCTCATGTATGGAGTGATTCTTCCGTGATATGACTAGTCCTGGCAATCAGTAATCTAAATTTAGTTATTGTGTCAAGGTATAAAACCCTTTTTCCTGTATCTGGATATATGGACTTAGTTGTGCAATCTGTTTTCTTAAGCTCTTTCTTCAATAAGCTGTTGCATACCATGTTCAACAGAGTTTAGTTGATTGTGCTGAGCCTATCTAAAAGCAACTTTTTTTTTTTTTTCCAAAGGAAAAACTCGCAAGAAAACAAGGAACAAAGCCTGGAGGCTGCAAGAAACTCATGTGCATGTTACTTTTGCAGGGAGAGGTTGGACAGCTTGTAATTGATGAAATGTCTTGCAATAACAAAATGTTCCTGACCTTTTGTTGATCACAAAGCAAATGTACTTTTAGTATGTCAAGTAAAATCAAATATCACTCCTATTCCTTTCCTGCTAGTTTTCAAAGATAGTGTTATATACTAGGCCGTGTAACAAGAAATTTGAACTGATTAGAACAGAATGTTATAGTTGAAGACCTTAATGGCCACCAAACAGCAACCTCATTTTTCCTATTTCGGTATTGTTCATATTTACAAGCAATTAGAACATGCCTGTATGTGTATGAGAGCAAGGGAGCTGCCAGCATGACACTGAAGAACATAACATTTTAATGCAGGGAGATTTTTGCAAAATAAGGACATAGGAAATGGTTCACAGCCAACTTGTTATGTTAACTGCCAAGCAGATCCCACCACAAACACTAACAGCCTCATCTAGAAATGATACTGCCACTGCAAGAATTAAGTACTTTATTCTGCTTATTGGCACCTGGGGATTCTAGTTCAGCAAAGCTTTACAAGGTATAAACCCAGGAACAAAGTCCTCAGTTTCAGTAGAAGAGATCTTGGCAAGGGGCAGAGGTCAGAGGAGAGAGGAGCAAGAAGGATATGGTACCTCACCATGGAGGTCATTCCTACATTGTCATTGTGTTCCCTTTCCACCTTGGAGATCAACATGCCGATAAATTTTATCAGAGGATCTTGCTTTTCTGCTTTGACTGTGACGTGTCTCCTGTGGACTCCTCACACCAAAAGGAGGAGATAGCTGTAAGCAAGCTAAATAAACTTCATTGCAAACATAAATTCTTTAGCTTAAGCCAGAACCTGGGCAATGATTATGTAGAGAACTAAACAATTGATTAACTTATATTTGTAGTTTCTACTCACATTTAGGGACTGGGGAGTACTGCACTTTAATAATGCTATAATGTTGGAGGGACACTGAACATCTTAGTTTTGTCTGCAGATTCTTTCAGACTACTTACTTTAGCCACTGTAGAGGTTATTTTTAAAGGTACTGAGTTTTGTAGCTGTCACATATAATTGGGGTATAATTTTGCTGCTGTTCTTTCAGTTAGCATCACACAAAGCATAGCAATATCCACCAGAAGAGTTTTTCATTTTTGAGCTGCCTTTTCTTTCCACATTACAGGTATTGTGTGAAGTTGACCATAAGATGGTGGAGCTCAGCATCCTGTGAGAAGGGAACAAGGCAAATAGCAGGATCATAGCCCTGGACTTCAGGAAAGCAGATTTTGGCTTATTCAGGGGATTTGCTTGGAAGACTTATAGCATATGAGAAGAAGGGCCCAGGAGAGCTGGCTGATTTTCAAAGATCATCAAAAATAGCCCATCCACATGTGAAGGGAATCAAGCAAAGGTGGCAAGAGGCCAGCGTGGATGAACAAGGAGCTCCTGAATAAACTCAAACATGGAAAGGCTGCATAAAGAGGTGGAAGCAGGGACAGGGGACTGGGAGGAATATAGAGACACTGTCAAGTGTACAGAAATGGGGTTAGGAAAGCCAAAACTCACCTGGAATTGAATCTGGTTGGGGAAGTGAAAGACAACAAGAAGGACTTCTAAAGGCGTATCGACAGCAAAGGGCTGACCAACCTGATTGCTTTCTGTGATGAAATGACAAGCTCGGTGAATAAGAGGCATGTTGTTTATTTGGACTTTAGCAAGGCTTTTGACACTGTCTCCATAACATCCCCATAGACAAACTGATGAAATACAGGTTAGATAAATAGACTGCAAAGTGGATTGAGGACTGAACTTCTGGTCTCAAAAGCTGTGAACAATTACACAAAGTCCAGGTGGATCAGTGACTGCTGGTGTATTCCAAGGGTAAATACTAGGCACAGTACTGTGTAACATCTTTGTTGATGACCTGGATGATGGGACAGAGTGCACCCTCAGCAAATTTGCAGATGTTAAAAACTGGGAGGTGGTTGTGCCACCATTCAGAGGGACCTCAACAGAATGGAGAAATGGTCAACCTCATGAAATTCAACAAAGGACAATGCAAAGTCCCATACCCAGTGAGGAAAAATCCCATGCACTAGTACGATCTTGGGGGCCAACTGGCTGGAAAGCAGCTTTGCAGGAAAAGCCCCACGGGTCCTGGCGGACAGTAAGGTGGACATGAGCCAGAAATGTGCTCCTGCAGCAAAGGTTGACAGCAGTCTGGGCTGCCTTGCAAGGACTCCCGCAAGCAGTTTGAGGAAGGTGATCCTTCCCTTCTCCTCAGCACTGGTGAGGCAATATCTAGAGTACTGGGCCAGTGCTGGGCACCCTAGCACAGTAGAGACATGGACATACTGGAGTGAGTCCACTGAAGGGACTGGAGCATCTGCCATATGAGGAAAGGCTGAGAGAGCTGGGATTGCTTAGCATTGTCAAGAAAAGCCTGAGGGGGGATCTTATCAATGTATATAAATATCCGATGGGAGGGAGTAGAGGCAAAGCCAGACTCTTCTCACTGGTGCCCAGTGAAAAGACAAGAGGCAATGGGCACAAGCTGAAATAAAGGAAATCCCACTTAAATATAAGACTGTGAAGATGCTCAGACACTGGAAAAGGTTGCTGAGAGATGTTGTGGAGTCCCCATCCTTGGAGATACTCAAAACCCAACTGGACATGGCTCTGAGCAACCTGCTCTAGCTGACCTTGCTTTGAGCAGGGACACCAGATTAGATGATCTCCAGAGGTTCCTTCCAGCCTCAACCATTCTGTAATTCTGTCTCTTGCAAGTGCAGGTACTTCTCCTTTTCTATCATTTTGTTTTTGTGGCGTGGCTTCTCCAAAGCCAGCTGGTAACCAAAGAGTCAGCTGTGCAAGGAATGAAGTTAGAATTAGGAATCTACAAAAAAAGATTGTTCTTGGCAGACATCTCACATTCAGTCCTTGAAAGCTTATGTCAAGTAGCTGAAAGAAATTGCTGCCTCTGTAACCACTGTAGAGTCACAGTCAAATATCAGCATTTATACACTCAGTAGGGAGAACTAAGTGAAAGAGTCTGAGAATTGAAAAAGTGTCTGAAGTAGAAGTCCAAATCCTTTTTAAAAATGTCAGCTTTACAGCTATTACAGTTGTTAACAATTTGATTGTAACAGTATGACACGTGATGCTCTAAGTGAAAGGCAACCATGACAGCCTGTCTGGATCCAGCACATCCGTGATGAATAGAATAGAATAGAATAGAATAGAATAGAATAGAATAGAATAGAATAGAATAGAATAGAATAGAATAGAATAGTTGGAAGGGACCTACATCTAGTCCAACTGCCTGACCAATTCAGGGCGGATCAAAAGTTAAAGCATGTTATTAAGGGCATTGTCTGAATGCCTCTTAAACACTGACCTCTGTCAGGAGATAGGAGAGAGTTCAGGCGTCACTTAGCCACAGTGACTATGTTATGGGCCTGCACAGAGTGACTAATGGATGTGCAGGATGATGGCGTTTGGAGTATTGTTACCACCGGAGTTCTAAGACATGGATCATCCAGGCTTTTCCTGTGACTACGGGCTTGAGTACCATGACTAGTAATTATAATGGGTGAAATTTTTATTCTTTCATGATAGATGGTGTCACAGTGCCACTGGGCAGATTTCAGTGTGGTTTCAGAGCAGATGATGGTGGGCTGGAGAGTCTCTTTCAGTAGGACTCTGGGACACTTCTTGGGGATGTCATTCCACACTGGAGGTTGCACCATGAGGTAGGACTGGGGGTACTGGGCCTCTCCCATTGTCCTCATGGTACAGAATTCTTTACCTCATCACAACCTCTCTTGCCTCCTTCCCTACTCTTGGAGTGGTGGGTCAACACAAATAATGCTGGCATCCTCTGTACAGTATGATGGGATAGTGCTGAATACAGTCAGGCTAAGCCATGGGAGGCAGCACTGGTGGCATACAAGAATAATGGATAGCTTGGGTTGGAAGGGACCTTTAAAGGCCATCTCGTTCAACCCCCCTGCAGTGAGCAGGGACATCTTCAACTCAGTCAGGTTGCTCAGAGCCCCATCCAGCCTGACATTCAAAGTTTCCAGGGGTGGGGCATTGACCACCTCTCTGGGGAACCAGTGCCAGTGTTTCACCACCCTCATCGTAAAAAATGTCTTGCTTATATCTAGCCTGAATCTACCCTCTTTCAGTTTAAAACCATTGCCCCCTGTCCTATCACTACAGGCCCTTGTGAAAAGTTTGTCCCCATCTGTTTTATAAGCCCCCTTTAAGTACTGGAAGGCTGCTGTAAGGTCTTCCCGGAGCCTTCTCTTCTCCAGGCTGAACAGTCCCCACTCTCAGCCTTTCCTCATAGGAGAGGGGTTCCAGCCCTCTTACCATTGCTGTGGCCTCCTCTGGCCCCGCTCCAACAGGTCCATGTCTGTCCTGTGCTGAGGGCTCCAGAGCTGGACACAGGACTCCTGGTGGGGTCTCACCAGAGTGGAGCAGAGGGGCAGAATCCCCTCCCTTGACCTGCTGGCCACGCTGCTGGGGGTGCAGCCCAGGGGATGGTTGGCCTTCTGGGCTGCAAGCGCACATTGCCAGCTCATATCCAGAATACTCTTTCAAATACCTTCAGAGTACTGACACCTCATAATTTTTGGTATTGATTGCTGTTGTGCATTTAAGAAGTACGATGCTACCAAAATATCAATGGGTTGCCTCTCACTAGTAGTAATGACTGTGGGAACAGTATGTGGACAATGCAATTTACTGCTTTCTCTGAGGAGATGCAATTCAAACAACAATGTTAAAATCTTAATACTAGACTGGAGCTATGTCTTAGGAAGCATTTTCAAATCATTTAATCAAAAATATCTATTATGGACTGTCATATATGGTCCTGTATCCAATATATAAGAGCATTCATTGTCTTTGTGAAAATCTAGCTGGAAAGATATTATTCTAGCCCTGACACACAGGCTATGCTGCAGCTTGTTATAAACAAAAGTAACTATTCCTTGAAAAGTCTTCCTAACTTAAACCAGCTTTCCTACCCCGAGAAGCCAAGAAATATCCATGAGGTGTGTGCAGTCTTAACTTTCTTGATATTTGCTTATCCCTAGATACCGTTTTCAGCCAGTTTTGTTCTGAAGAGTGCTCACTAATATTTTATTCTGGATGTCTCTATAGAGGAAGAGAATTAAGAGCAGAAACAGTCTAGAGAAGAAACTGAGAGGCCCGAGACAGGTTATCCTCTTATATGACATTGCGTGCAAGAGGATCTGCTGGGATTTCTAATAAAGGTGAGGGTATTCAGCTCCCTCTATTTGCAGAGATTATGAGGGGAATCATCACGGTGACTAGCCATAATATAGTTTTCATGGCTACACTCCTCTATGCTGCCAAAGGAAAGAATCTTTTGTCTGTTATAAAACTCTTTCCAGAGGGGACACTTGCATTTGTTGTTGTCTCTGGTCAGATCCACCAGCATTGATTTAATAGGAGATAGTGAGGGAACTTTTGTGCCTAGCTCAGAAATTCTGGCATGTGTGAAGTGTATTTCTGTGTGATTGGATATAATTAACTTTCAGCTAAAATAATAGTCTTCTAGGGTGGCAAAGACTGAGCACACACTCCCTGCTGTGTTGTTATGAAGTCTAGTGGCTCAACTATTAAGGAGATGAGATGTCGTAACCAACTGTGAGTGACATTCAGGTAAAGTCACAGGTGAATTTAAAGTCTCATGCTCCAGCTTTGTACTGAAGCACGATAAACATATCCATAGTCAGTAATAGCTGAATGGAAGTGTAAAAAGGTGCTCCTGATCATCTCTCAACCATTAGTACCAACTCCCACCTGTGACCAGTACGTACTAAAAGTGCGTGAGTGACCTTAGCTGTGGGCTGACATACAAAATCAGAGATCATTGAATCATAGAATAGTTTGGGTTGGAAGGAATATTGAAGATCATCTCATTCCATCCCCCCTGCCATGGGCAGGGACACCTTCCACTAGACAAGGTTGCTCAGAGCCCTGTCCAAACTGGCCTTGAACACTGCCAGAGAAGGGGCAGTCACTCTGCCCCTGGCAACCTGTGCCAGTGCCTCACCACTCTCATAGTAAAGAATTTCTTTCTTAGATGTAGTCTCATTCTACCCTCTTTCAGTTTAAAGCCATTACCTCTTGTCTTATCCCTACATGCCGTTGTAAAACATCCCTCTCCATCTTTCTTGTAGGCCCCCCTTCAGGTACTGGAAGGCTGCTGTAAGGTCTCCCCGCAGCCTTCTCTTCTCCAGGCTGAACAGGCCCAACTCTCTCAGCCTTTCCTCACAGCAGAGGTGCTCCAGCCCTCAGATCATTATTATGGCCTCGAGTGGCCCCACTCCAACAGGTCCGTATCTGTTCTGTGCTGAGGGCTCCAGAGCTGGACACAGGACCCCTGGTGGGGTCCTAACCTGATCCCTGGCTGCTCGGACAATTTCTGTCTATTCCTCCCAGGCTACCCGTCCTTTCTTCCACCCTCAGTAGGCTTCCTTTTTGTGCTTGACTTTGTCCAGGAGCTTCTTGCTCATCCATGCAGGCCTCTGGGTGTTTTTGCCTGACTTCCTCTTTGTCGGGATGCATTGCTCCTGAGCTTGGAGGATATGATCCTTGAATATTAACAAGCTTTCTTGGGTCCCTCTTCCCTCCAAGACTTTGTCCCTGAAGAGCCCAAAGTCTGCTCTCCTGAAGACCAAGGTAGTGAGCTTGCTGTGTGCCCTCCTTTTTGCCCTAAGGATCTTGAACTCCACCATTTCATGGTCACTGCAGCCAAGGCTGCCCTTGAGCTTCACATTCCCCACTAGACCCTCATTGTTGATGAGAACAAGGTCCAGCATAGCACCTCTCCTCGTGGGCTCTTCAGTCACTTGGAGAAGGAAGTTATCATCAACACATTCCAGGAACCTCCTAGATTGCTTATGCTTATCTTTTTCTACATGCAGTATATCAGCAGGCAGGCTGTGTCTGGGACCAAGACCTCAGTGGATGTGATGAGAATCAACAGCTCCTCTACGAGAAACATGTAGTATCTCTTCTATAAATTCCGAGCAACTTGTCTCTCTCCATTCCTGGCAGAGGTGAGCTTTAGCTAAAAATTATAGTAGTAGAGCAGTGCTGGCAGAACATCCATTGTACATATTTTCGTGCTGAAAGAAGAGGTTGTAGGGAGACCCAGTAGTCTATTTGAAGCATTATGTACTTAAATTCCTTGCTGTAACTAACATGTTCCTGTGTAGCAGTTTCCAGCTGGTGAAATGTCCCTAGAAGAAACATCCTCGACAGCAGCTCCAGTTCAGAACAATCAATGGCATCTCAGAAGTGTAAAATTACTCCTTTGCTGACTTGCCATTCACTTGGTATATCCACAAGTACATTAAAGGTTTGTGTAAATAATGAAAGGTGTTTGCTCTTGAGTGGCACTGGTGTTCCCATATTGCATTATATACTGTTCGATATTACTTTCATTCTCTGACTTGAGCCCTAAGTAGGAGAGCAAGATGTAACGCTTTCTTTGGGCGGCTGCCTTTTCTGACTATATGATTCACAATACATTGGAAGAACATTGGCTGGGGAAGACCAGTACTGCACTCTTGAAAAGGCATTGGCTGCTCAGGAAACTAAATTTAAAATTAGCAGGCAAGCTAAAGTGACTTTACTTTGAGAAATACAGTAAAGGGGACAAGCAGCAGCAGCTGGCTTCATTGAACAACAAGTGATACCAAGGAAAGGCAGGAAATTATTCATATTTACCTCTTCTGATAACTATCAGTTGGCTAGCATCATTGTGAAAAGCTATGTTATTTAGCAAAAATCAAAAGCAAGGTGCACTTTTTACCTTGTGAGAGAAGTAGCATTCGTTTATGGTACCTTATCATACCTATTGATGCTAAAGGAAGTACTTATCTGGGGCATAGCACCTGCTGTTCTCCAGTTCAATGGTAGGTCACTTTCCCTTGTTGCTGGGCTTTAATGCCCAGATACTTCCTGGTTAAAAAGTTATGGGGGTACTGGATGATGCAGGAGGATTCTGAAACTAATTCTGCAGTAAAGAGCACGAAGTACAGGTGCCATCCTTGCCTCAAGAATGTGCAAAACGTTCTGGTTTTGTCCTGTAAAACAAAAAATCAAAAGATAGCAAAATATAAAAGGGTTTCTATCTTTTTTTGGAAAAGTACAACTTGTAAGGAAAGGGAGTACCTTCCTATGAAAATTGCATTATGGAAATACTGTTGTATTTATGAGTCATAAAAAGATTTACCGAAAAAAATGCAACAAAGTCACAATCTTTCTCCTAGAAAACTGCAGTAACATACACTATTCAGTAGGCAGGAGAAAATGATTGCTGGTTTTCTGTGTGAAGTGGATGTTAGTAGATTGTGACCATCTTCACAGCCTGAGAAGCAATGCCTTGATGTAATTTGGTACTGTTGAGAGAGATGAGGCTGTACTAACCATGCAAAATACTGAAAACAACAATAAAATTTTCCTAGAAACAGGAAAAATATTTACCAAGGTCTAAATCCACAAGCTTCCACATAAAGAGGTAAAAAAAAACACAAAGTTAAAACTCTGTTTGCCTCCAAGGACAGGGCTAAAACTACCCAGAGCCTACCTCAGTTGGCTGCACTCCTGAGCAACAGCTGCATAACCAATTGAGACAAAAACAGCCAAAAAATGATATAATAAATCTTTGGCATGAAGATTCCAGAAATGTGCAAGATGCCATTTCCAATTAAATTGCCATTTCCTTTAGGATTTATAGGAAGTCCTCAAACGTAGAACTTTGTGTCCTCCATTTTAACACTGTGTACATCACTTTTCTTCAATTCGGCAGTATAAATTATTTTCAATAGAAGGATTTGAAGAGCTGCAGTTGTATCAGTTGTCAAAATATAGCATACAGAACCACATGTGTTTTTCTAAAAGAGTCTTTGTTTTTGTTTTCTCCTTCGCTTCAGCATCATGAAAATCCACAAGCATTTGGGCAGATTTAGACTGCTTTTTAGTGCTCTTGAGAAAAACTAAAGGAAGGGTTTGGGTAGAATATGTGAGGTTTACTTTAGTGAAGCTTTCTTCCTTTTCAGGCTTCCCTTAGACCTGCTACAGCAGTTCTGTTATTCACTTTTTCTCCACATGTGAGATTCAGATTGAACATAATGACTTTGCATAGACGTGGCAGACATCCCTGCTGCTTTTAAGCCTTTCTGATGAATCTGAAAGCAATATATCCTGCATGATATATGATTGTGTTGAAAAATGCTTAGTCTCCAAATGTCTGCCCTACTAGTTTTTGGAATAACCCGGAGTGACAATGGGCTAAATTCGTCTGTAGTGAAACTTCACAGATTATGAAGAAAAGGTACGATGGATGAATATTCCCTGAAAACTCATCTTAAAATTGTTACAATAAATCAGTATTATTTGGGAATATGCTTCCACTATCTCTGTTTTAGAAATAGCACAAACCAAACCAAACCAATGCAGTTTATATCAAAGTGTTAATACAACATTTCCAGACATTTATAGACTTTACCAAATATATTTGTGTAAGTTAGCTTTATTATGGGAAGAGATCTTGTTTTAAAGATGTTACTAAGGGGACATCCATCGACCCAAAAAAGGAAGGCATCCGGCTGGTGCAGGACGCGTGAACAGTAGAATTCACCAATCAAGTTATGAGCAAAGCCGCGTGCAACTAAGGCAGTACCCTATCGGAGTGCTTCTGATAGCGCGTGAACAATAGCAAGTAGTATACAAGGGCAACTCTGTAAACAATAACAGTCTTTGGCTAGCACCCCGCCAGAGTCCATGCCTTCAGTCTCCACAGATGTTCTCTTTTCATTGGTATATACTTCCAGCAGACAGAGAAGTGAAAGTGTTTTTCTGAGCACAAGTGTTTTTTGGATCTGCGCTGGAAGGAGCTCATACTAGAGAACTACAGAATCTCTTTCTATTCTCTTCCATAATTGACCCCAAACCTGGCTATCTGTTCACAGAGCCAAATAGTTCAAGTTAGGTATGTCCATTCTGTTCCTTGCCTCTGATATCCACCCTGTGTTTTCATAGAAACATGTCATACAAACCTGCTGTCCCACACAGCTACACCACCACTTCTTGGCAGGCCCTTCTGCCATGCACACCATTTGCATGGGTAGTCCTTGCAAGCCTCGTTAACTCTTCCTTAAATTTGCTGTACAACAAAGTTGCTTTGTCCTGATGACAAAGACCAGTGGCACTCATTCCTGGGGGGTGAGGAAGTGGAGGGCTGAAAATTTCCTTAGCCCTTAGTCTAGCCTAGTTCCCAAGGCACTACAGGTTTTTGGGCTGGAAGGATGCTTACTCCTTTTCCCAGCCTTATATCACACATGCAATGGGCCTGCTTCCTGAGAAAGAATGATAATCACTATGGCCAGCGTAGTAGCAAGATACACCACAACCTCAAGTAATAATATGTTTCTTTGTGGTCCTACACATGATCTTTGGAATTTCCTTATTTTGGTCTTTCACAGGAAACCATTCTGCCTTCTTATTTCTTCCTATAAGTCAGGAAATTTTCTTTCTCTCCCTTCCCACCATCAGTCTTTCCCCTTCTGTTGCTTTCCTGTAGTGTACTCAGAAAAATACCTGATCCCCTTTCCTTGTAGTATTTGGACTGTTGGGGTCGATGTAGCTTGAGAATTAGCATGACTAGGCCGCTTAAGCAAAACAGCATAATTGAACAGGCTGCTGGTAAAGGCAGCTAAGAATAGCCATTGAGAAAGTTCTGATAGTGCACATGGTGTGGGTTAGCAAAAACAAGACGTGTTCAAGGATGTGGAAGCAGTCTGTTGCTATTGGTGTTAGTGCATAGTTACCGATCATAAGGGAATGTGGGGCGTGTGAACAGCGTGTGATTTATGTCTGTAGCCTATCCGATATAAGCGTAATCGTGTGTACAGATATGGTAAATGTATATAACCGCACAAGCGGGAGAATAAAGAATCCGACTGTGCATCGTACCAATGTGTGTGAGAGTCGTTCCCGTCCTTTCACGGATGCTGAAACTCGGCATCGGACTAAACAAAGGTTGTGGAATGTGATCATAGGATCAGTACAGATACTATTTGCTCTCAGATAACATATTCCTTACATAAAGGAAGGGAGAGACATAAGCATGTCATGGAATCACTTTGCTTTAAATTAAAACTGTCTTTTTAAAAAATATTTTACTTTGTGACTAGAATAATAAAGTTCACAATTGGCGAAATGTCATCGATTTAATTTTAGTTCTATCAGACTGTGAAAAGATCCCTTCATTAATTATATTGTTCCTGAAAGTACTTAAATATTTTTCTCAATGATTTTTGGAGGCTTTTTCCTCCTCTTCCCCATTGTATTATGAAAGAAGCAGATGAGTAATTATGTAATGTAATTTTGATGAAACTATACTAGAGCTAATAAGACATTTAGCAATATTTTTGACATTTAATCTGTTGCATTTGCTCTTGTTCTCAAAAATTTCAAATTGAAAACAAACTCATGGCCAGTTTTTCGTGAAATTTTAAAATAAAATGCACTCCTACACAAATTACTATAGCATCTGCTCTCACTTAATTAAAAATAGTTATGCAGCCTTCAGAATTCACTATGTAAGTTGCTGGCAACCAGGAGGATACTGGCAATACTGTTTAATATTGGATACCTAGGCTGAAGCATTATGAATGGTTTTATTTTCCTTAGTGTTTGTCCGCATTGCAGATGGCAGCTTCATCTAGACCTGCTGGAAGCCAGCTAGCCATGGCATCAAAGAAGTAAGAACTTGGTAGAGAAACAAAGACTACATGAAATGCCAAGTTGTCACAGTTAGATGCTCCTGGAACTTGCCCTTAATAAAGCTATCTTGAATATCTCTACAGTACAGGCATACTATCTGGTATAACGATGACTGTTTTGACAGGAGGCAGAATAAGTAACAAAATGGGTAACTGATTTCCCCAGCTATTGCAGTCCACTGTTCCTGAACTCCGTGACTTCTGGAGCAATATAGGAGTACTCTGGATGTTCACTTCCCCACACTGCAAATGCAGATTAATAAAGACAGAGCACAGCTCCTTTATCCAGTGTTTTTGCAGGGCAGCATTCTCACTTTGCTGTTAATTGAGAGTCTGGAAGCAAATGGCTACTGAATTGCCTGATCAAATATGGTCTCAAGTGGGGAATAATTAGTTAACTGGCAAGAGCTGCAATCCCTTGGTCATTGAGCTGTCTAGTTTTGTAAGCAAAAACTGGAGGCAGGCACACATGGCCATACCCTTCTTCTACCCTGTTGAAACATTATCTGTGGTGGCAAAAAGCTTCCATGATAGCTCTTGCTGCCTTCCGCTCTTCCTACATGGAATTGTTTACAAGCAAGACAGTCTGTAAATGCTGTTAGAGGTGAACAGCCTGGAAGAGAGTTGCCATGAAAGAACCAGTGTGTCCAGTACCAGAGAGAACTGATGAATTGTAGCAGCCCTCTAGCCACTCTATGTTGAGCCCAGCAAATGGCCATCAAGATGATCAGAGGGATGGAGCAAATGATGCAAAAGGAGAAGCTGACTGAGAGGCTTTTTTCAGCCTGAAGAAGAGAAAGAGATGATCTAATCAATCTAATTCAAATACCTCTGTAAACACCCACTAGAAAACACAGTCAGACTCTCCATTCATGTGAACACTGACAGGACAAGAAGCAACAGAAATAAACTGCAGCAAGGAAAATTCCAATCAGATATAAGCAGAAAAATTTTCCACCACAAGACAAACCAGGACTGTTACAGCAGCAGCCCAGAGGTGTTCTGGAACCTCAGTCCTTGAAGATACTCAGAATTTGTCTGCCCTGAGCAACCTAATGTATGTTAGGACTCTGCTTTGAGCAGTGGAGTTGGACCAGATGACATAAATTATTCAGTTATTCTAAAAAAATTCCATCGCTAACCTGTTGTCTAGTCTAGCAGTGAGATCCCTACCACAAGGCTCTGTGGACAACTTGTAAAGTCAGAGATGTACTTAAAAAAATTTGAAACACTCAGAAAAAGCTCGAGGAGGAAATTTTGCGTACAGCGAGAACAAGATTCAAAAGAAAGAATAGCTGACCTTGCTAAAGCCACTGTCTAATTCTGGCAGTAACAACTTTGACATCCCACTGACTAATTACACTGTATTTAGCCTTGATGAGGCAGTGACACTGGGTATAAAGTAGGAGGGGAACAGCTCTTAAGGCACTGGCAACTCTCAAAGTTCATAGGGGTTTTAGAACACTCAGCATTTCCATGGAGAAGTGGCAAATTTTGACAAGGCAAAAGAAGAGCCCAGTGAGCGAGTGAACTGGGAACTCTGTTACGCTTTCCTTTCTCTACATTTTTCTCCTTAGTGCTTTTTTTCATTGTTGTTCATGAGTCATCTAATTTCTCTTGCCTATTACTTTCTCTGATGCTTCATCCAACTATATACATCCATTTCTTCTAGCGTGTTACACATAGGTCTGTGAGAAGGAGTAAATACACATGGTACTTCTGTTGATTTTGGGGTCCTTCTGCCTGCATCCATCTTCTCTGTTCCCTTTGCTGCTGTGCAGAATATCTGATTATATTCTTTATGCCTAGGTACATCTCTTAACTTGATTTAACTGAATAATCAAATAGAATCAAGGTATTTCCATTTCTAGTGTGGTGCTTTGGGGTTAAATCTGTGATGACCTTTCTTATGGATACAGTAGACACCACCACTGTCTTTGCATAAAAGTTATTTGAGACAATATGCCGTGAAGACAAGGGAATTCAAAAAGGAAGGAAAATGCTAAGCAGATTTCTAAAAGAGACTATTAGCTGATTTCTTAGTAATCTTAGCTAAAACAATGGTAAAATTAATTTAATGCTTTTTACTGTCATGTCTTCTGTACAACTGACATGGAAGAAAGGTGGTGGATGCTGAAAATAAGGGGGTTTAGTTTAACAGAGATTTGGATTCTTATTGTGCACTTGGAAAAAGTGGCGCAGCTCAATGAACAAGACCAGACTATCTCTGTCAGTACAAATTGCACATCTAACCTACAGGGAAAGTCAGTGTAAATTTTCCATGTCACATGCAAAATCCAGTTCAATTGATTCCTCCTATCTTAGGGTGGTGAATCACTATTACCAGGCTGTGGTAGTCTTCTGTCATTTGCTGTGATTCAACAGGAAAGAACATAGGAACTGGACAAGCAGAAACATAATACATTGATAACTGGATTATTAATCTAATGAATATTCATCAGTTAAAATTAAAAATAGAAAAATATATTCCCCTTTCAACTACAAACTACAAATAAGGTACAGAAATCTGCAATTTCAATCTGCAAGTACTTCAGATACAATATTGGGTCGCAAAGTACTACTAAAAAGGCAATGAGATGTTCCTTATATTAAGGCAAGTTTTCTTGAAGCAAACTTCAGGTGAAAAATCTGATCAGTAGAGCTGAAAAAAGAATGTCTTTGGTAATCTTGTCTGAGAATAGAGAGGGAGCACATCACACAGGTCCTTGGCAATATTTTTCCTGATGAGCCACATCAGGGATGGAAGTTGGGTCTTCCTACTGTTTTACAAGAACAGACTGCTTTTCTCCCTCAGACGTTGCTAGAGCACTAGGACATTTTCAGTGCTTAGAAACAATTATAGTTTACTTCCCAAACATCACACAAGCCTTTAACTGTTACTAAAATAGTAAAATCATAAATGCATGAAAGCACTTTGGAATAATAATATGTGGATGCTGAGAAGAAACTGTGTCATCCTGCCCTTTCATTGAAACGTGTTCATCAGGATGCCTTTGTTTTAGGGAAGAGATGTCAAATGTTAACAAAGTTTTTCATAGTACGTGCTGCATAAAATTTAGTTCTCATAATATGGGTAAGGTTTCCAAAGGAGGGGAAACAAATGTGCAGAACAGCAGATAAACAAATATAAGGGGTGATTTAAGCAGCCTGTGAAAGATGAAGGGCAACAAGTTTGTTTGAATGCTGGAAGTTTCTTAGAACCGCAAAACTCAATGATGGTGCCGAGAAACTTCAGGAATAGCAGAGTAAAAAGAAGATGCCAAATCAACAGCTACGGGCTCAATTTACAATCCGAACAGTAAGTACAGCAATCCTATTTTACTGACCTGGTAGAGGACATTGCTGCAGATTGCTCACACAGTAGCACCAAGGCAGACGATTTTAGGCAGCTATTTTCCAGTCAGATGACACTGCACAATGTTACCCAAGTTACAGCAGTGAGCAAAAGCGATCAGCCGCTGCAGTTTTAACATTTTAATCCAAACCTGTATCAGCTGGAACAAGATGTCTCCATTTGACCATAATTGCTTCAGGCAGATCAGCAGGTACAGGTCTGTTTCTTCTAGCACCTACATATTTCTCAAAATTTAGATAATCATTTGCAGATTTGCCCCTTCTTATTCTTTCCACTTTAAACTGCTAATTGTATTAATTACACTAAAGATGTGTCTGACAAAGCCACTGCTTTGGGGAATTTAGCTCATTGTTCACAATTCGAATGTTTGAGTGCAATTTCTGATTTATTTCCTGTCTTTATGAAATATATTTTGCAGAAAAAAATCACAGCAGAAACCTAAATATTTTGGAAGGATTTTAGAAGGCTAAAGAAGAAGAAGTATCTGGAAAGATGGTCAGTTTGAAAACAGAACAAGTCTCTACAGAGTATGAAATAGAGAAAGACGAAGACGCGACTGCTGGAAGCAGTCACTAATGAGCTGCACTCAGCCAAAAGAGCACTTGAAGAAATAGCAAGACGAGGAAAAAAAAGAGCCAGGTACTTTTTTTTGTCTGTATTGCTATTAAAGCAAATCATTAAGGTCTCTTAAGAGACTCTTTAAAAGCTTATCAAACAGTTTTTGGGTGCTCTAGCTAATATAAGTTGACTCTGTTCGTATGATGGTAGCTTAAGGATTTTTTAAGAGACTTCTTCAGAAACCTGGAAGAATGATTTTTGTCATAAAGAGAGATACAATACATTGCAGAAGAAAAGTACTGCTTGTAAGAGAGGAGCCACAAGAACTGTATCGTTCTTTTAAAAGGCAATCAGGAGTTGGTTTATCCCGAGTTTTAAAAAATGAACAAAGAACAATTTTAGAGGTTTAATTAAAAACAATCTTGATCTTTTATTAAAAGTCGTCCTAGTAACAGTCTCATTGCTTTCACACCACTACGATTATTAGCACATTGCTGTGAAAGTAACCACACTTACTGGTTCACTACAGCTTGCTGGCTTCACAGAGTATGTTATGAAGATAATGTGCTTTAATATAAATACATTGGTTGTATCAGATGTCAACATTAGATAAGTGGAGTAGCTGCTGAAGTTATTTAAAGAATGAATTAGAACTTTCAAACCATTGGGGTTTTTTAGGATCAGAACAACCTGGCTGTCAGGAAATATGTTCAGTAAAATCAGAATTGGGATGATATGGACACTAGTTTCAAGTGATCAGAGTATGAGACTGGATTCTATGTCTGCCTTTGCTCTTATTTTCAATGCACAGAGTAGCTCTCTTTCCTATTGCTTTTCTATTTATTTATGTCAAGACTGCAGATGTTCAAAATATCATGGATGTTTTAAGCTAGAGACAAAACTGGTTCTTTTCCCGTGGAATGTAGAGAGATGAAAACTGACCAAAGGTTCAGTAAATAGGTACACCTTATGAGTAGGATTATTAGAATGTCTCTGTAATTATGTTTGTTTATCTTAACTGTCTCCTTCTCACTGTTCTGCCCCAGTTCAGCCTTACAATTTTTCTATACCAACCCCCATTGCTATGACAGCTTTCTAACATTCATCCTTCTCATAATGTATATGGGACTTAAAAATATTGTATGAGCGTGGTCAAGACAGTAAACCTACAGAAAACAGATCATAAAAAAATAGATGTAGTTGTGGATCTGGTCAGAGGAAATGTTTTGAGGGATAAAACACAGAGAAGGGAACTCAAAACCCAGGAAATGAACTAATTGTGCCACCTTTTTTTGCTAAACTTTTCCATCTGTCTGACTACCCAGGTCTAATTTCTGAGAGAGACCTCAAACTGCAGGTACCACCAGCAGTGATATTATGGTCCACATCAACATCTTCTACCAGCTTTCTTTAAAGTTGCCAGAGAGTTGGTGAGATTCATTCCTATTGCTGTTGAATCTGAACACCTTACAGAGGAAGAAAAAGAATGTATTCCAGAAGAACAGCTGCAAGCTGGAAAAAGATCTTTTAAAACGTCTTACAGTGGTTAATTTCATCCCATATGTTCTCATTATTTAAAAATGATGAAGAATATGCATAAGTCCATAAAGAAAGAAATTAACATCAGGAACTCTAAATTCTAATTACATTCCAATTAACTTTCTGACACAACCCTTCACTGACCAGTTGTCTTGCAGAAATTCTACCGTTCTGCTGCACTCCCATCTTAGAGACTTCTTGTGGTAGATTCCATGCCACTTTCAGTTCTGTGGTCTCTGTCTCAAATATTTGGACCAAATCAGCGATTTCTGAGGCCTCAAGAATATATGCCTTTAGTATCTCCAGTGGTGGCTAACAGAAATCATAGTACAGGAACTATTTGTTAGTTCTTCTTGTGTATTTTTGTGATTGGATTATTTTGATCCAGAGTAGTACAAGTGAATGTCAAAGCTCATAAGAGAACATATGCTTAGTAAGCTTTCCATCATATAGGTGGTGAAGAACTACTTGTATTTTTCTCATGCTTTAAATCTGATGAATGGATAGCCTTTGGACATCTGGCAGTTCCTGGTAAACTTTAGTCCAGTAGCCCAACTTAATATAATACATTCATTAATAATTGAATTCTTTCCATGCATGAAATATTAAAAAATTTCTAATTCAAAGCATATTACAAAATCAGAATATTTATTTATGACACCAAGCTGAGTGGTACGGTTGAGACACCAGAAGGACGGGATGCCATCCAGAGGGACCTGAACAAGCTGGAGAGGTGGGCCTGTGTGAACCTCATGAGGTTCAACAAGG
>Ga0065711_1034216_pt1 | contig 24136 bp, 21 predicted proteins | sample Hoacrofraction12_FD_59098 | JGI IMG/M metagenome (GOLD analysis project Ga0065711, IMG submission 59098) | Hoatzin crop microbial communities from Cojedes, Venezuela - Epithelial fraction 12 v2 (version 2) | ecosystem: Host-associated > Birds > Digestive system > Esophagus > Crop | place... | reverse complement strand
GGAGGGGGCTGCCGTGGGGCTCAGCGCGGCGGGGGAGGGGAGGGCCCTCGGCAGCTGAGGCGATGCCTGCGCGGGCCCGGGCCCGAGAGCTCCGGTTCCCGAGAGCCGTGCCCGCCGCGCAGCTGCCGCCTCGTCCCGCCCCGCTGCTGGGCCGCCGGCCATGGAGGGCAGGCGGCTCCGTGGGCTGACGGTCCTGTTGTCCCGCGGCTGGAGCCACGGACACCGGCGGGGTCGGCTCTGGCGGCCGAGGGGAGCGGTGCTGCTCTGCCCCGGGGCTCTGGCTGCCCGTTCGCGCCCCGCTCCGTGACCGCTTCAGCAGCCGTGTGGTGCTGGGACGAGGGGGAAGCTGGAGGAGAAGGTTCACCCCTGGCAGAAGCTGGAGTTCCTGTCCTTCCCGCCTTTGCTCCGGTCTCTGCTGCCGGCTCGTCCCGGGCTGCTTCTGCCGTGGCTTTTTCTGGTGACCGTGACTTCTGCTGTTGGATCCTGCAGTGAGCTGGCTGCCCTGGCAGCAGAGACTGGACGGTTTCCTGCTGGGTTAGCGAGTTGAGTCAGCGTTGCCAGGGGTGTGAAACCTACTAAACCTTAAGGGGAGGAGGAAGAGGAAACTTCACTGGCAGAAGCAAGGCTGGAGGAAGGCAGTGGGGAGTGAGACCTCCCCAGAGTCAACAGGGAGCTTTGACATTGGCTTAGCTGTTCCACAAAACTCTGCCCTGAGTTAGACATGCTTGCCAGCATGTGTACTTTCTGGGACAAACATGTTTAATGTGGCTGCATCCTATTTGGTGATGACGCAGTCTTAGATTGGCTTAATTTAATCATAGAACTATGCTGTAAAATATATACATATTTTTTAATTACTGATACCTGCTGCAATATAGAATGCACTTGAGAAAGCAAGAAATCGTGACAAAAATTTGTGAGCAGAAGTGTGCTGCTCTCTCTTCAAGTTAAGATGTGCTAGTTAATTTGAACTCACTTTGTATGATTCTCCTCTTGCCTCTCTTGATTCCTTTGCTCCAAGGGGAGAAATTTTGGAAAAACCTTTGTCAGGGTCTTCTGGTACATTGTAGTCTCTCTGACAGTCCCTGATACTACTACCTTTGAAGAAATTGCCCAGAACTTTAAGGTGTAATCACTTGGTGCCACCAAAACATTCTTCCAACCTTTAATTGACAGGAAGTGGTTAAAGTCATGAAGCAAAAATCCTGTACTATTTCTGAAAAAAGTTTGTATCTTTCACTACTAGTCATTAGTGTGTGCTGTTATAACTTTGGTCATTCTTAGTGTTCATATGAATTATCCGAACCAGATGCTATAAACCTTCTAAATGACGTGTACTGCGGTGGTTGTATTAAGAGATGATAGAGACACGAACGTAGAGCAAGGTCGTTACAAAGTCCCGGTGTTCTTGCAGGGACTAGTGTGGACATAAAGCACCTTCCTGTGCTGTGTGCCTTATCTTATAGCAAAGCAGAGCTGCAGCTTTCTCCTGACCTTGCTGAGCAGGTGGGTGTAGTTGCTGTCGTTCCCATCAGTATACCTGTTGGAGCAGTTAAATAAACCTGTTGGGAGGCATATAGTGTATAGAAATGTCATAGTTTACTTTCTTACAGCCATGGAGAGAACTGGGAGGACGTGGGTGAATCAGAGTTCCTGAGTCACCCAATCCCTGTTTTTACAGAGAGCTATTTAAATCTTGTAAAAGATGCTAGTACTTACAGCCTCAGATGCTTGGCTTTCTTGCTTATGTGCTTCTCATGAAGTTTATGCTGATCTTTTTTGGCTTTGAGATGTAATTAGGAATACCACAGTTATCTGAATCAAGGAAATAAAAGGTTTGTTTGCTTTCTTGAAATACGTATGCAGGGAGCGTGGATTGTTGCTGTTGAGTTGCTGATATGTGGTTAGATGATAATGGCTATAAAGATTCACGTCAGAACTATGGTGGGTTATTTCGTAGGAAGGCGAGCTGCTTTTTCTTCCCCCCAGTAGATAAAAAAATCTTTGAATTATAAAACCTGAAGCAATGATGGCCCATTGCATCACTAGGTGTGTAAACTTAAGACATACCAGATCAGTTTGGGGTTGAGGTTTAGAAACTGATTTCGAGAAGGGCAGTGGAAAAGGCTAATGAATTCAGGCACACTTTTGCAAGTTTGCAATCATGTTTTTTTTTAAACCATGATTTTGAAAATAAACCATTTTAAACCATTTTTTGAAAATAGTCTTGCTGAAATCACATGCTTTTCCTTCATGACTCCCTCTCTCAAAGTATGGACAGACCAAAAATCTAACAAGGAAATGCGTTTGCAGTTCTCCTGCAGTGTGTCGATGACTTCCCATCAAATGAAGAAGTTGCTTTGGGAGGGGCCTGGCAGTAGTCCTTGAGTAGTAAGAACTGAGCTGTGCTGGCAAGTTCTATGTATATAATCAGGAATTCCTGGAGTGGTTTTTTGATATGCAAATAGTATTGTGAAATGATACTTTCTCCTCTTGCTCCTTATCTTTAAACAATGAGAATTTCAGTTTCAGAGTTCAATGGAACAGGCTTTTACGTTGTTGTTTCATTTTCGTTTTATCTTTTTGTAACTAAAGAGTGTTCTCTCATAATGAGTCAGGTATGCACTGTGGCAGCCACATGCATCACTCTGAACCTAATTTTTGAGAAAGGAGAAGCAAGTTTAAGTGATACAGAAATATATCTGCTATAAGTAATAGCTAACAATCTTGAGAAACAACAAATAATAGAAAAAGCAAAATTCAGTTGCTTGCTATGTGTGCAATTGTAAGAACTCTCCAGAAAAACTTTCAGTCTGTTCCAGTCTTTAAAAATGCATCTGTAAAAAGCTGTTTTTGAGATCACTCCTTTGTCCTTATCTGTCACTGTTGCTGAAGCTTAAAATTTTGTTTTATTTAATTTTGTATTCTCTTCCTGAGACCCCAGCTGCAGAACAGATGATGGATAAAGGAGTTAGATGAAAGAACATAAATGAAACTGTTGCCAAATGGGTAATTTCTGGGTAGAACTCATATGGTCATAGTGTATTCCCTTCAAAGGGACTTGTCAGAGGAGGCCTCCCTTTAGATTGAACTAAAGCATTGCTTTGTGTAGGCAGGCCTGCGGTGTCGGAAGGACTGACTGCTCACTGAAGTTCACTGGTATTTGTGTTGGTTTTCTTCTGTGGCTTTGCTTCTGGTCTATTCAAATGGAGACGCACCTCGCGCTTGTGCAGGGGACGCAGGCTGAAGAAGTCACTCAAGCCGCTTTATGGCTTTCTAGATTTATGAATTTTTTTCCTCTTCTTTAGTACTATGTAACCAAAGTTTAGTCACGAAGCATCTGTTGCCCAGGTAACAGGAAGTGTTTTGTCACTCTAAAATATGAGTAATAGGAGAAAATGGCTTATTTAACCTCTTTGGAATAGGCCCTGTTCAGTAGTTGGAGAAGTTAGTGTATGTGCCTAACTCATATACTGTGGTCTGTTTATTACTTTCTGAAGAAAACATAGAAATCAGAACACCGGTAAACTTGTCCCTTCAGTGTTGACCTGCAGTGGGTACGGTGCTGCGGTGCGACTGGCTTCCTAACCTGCTGCGAGTAGCAAGTGAACCCCTCTTACTCAGCGTGGGTTTGTGGCACGGGCGATCTGTGTGTGGATATGGTACTGCTGAAATCACGGAGGCGGCTCATGTGGGTGAGCTCAGCTGTTTAAGGTGTGAAGAGGTATGTGACCACGAACTCCGTCTGCATACAAAATCTTTTTATTTTGCTCAGACTTACCTAGCTGTTTTAGGAGGAATTTCCAAAGAAATGTTTGGTCTGGGCTTTCTGCCCTTGGTGTTTGGGACTGAAAAGCAAGTTTGGAACTTACTTGGCAAGGCAGGGTGGAAAGTATTGCAGAAGAACAGAAAAAGAATGATACAGTAAGTTGAAAGAGCTGCCAAACATTTGTTTCTAAGTTTACATTTACCATTTTGTGTACTTACGTGGTGGTTGTGTTTATAATTTTCAGTATGTGATTGTAGAACAGCACTTTTCACAGCTGAAGTGCAGTGACGTGGAGGACAGTCTTAGTGGGATGCTGGTGAGTTACACGTGAACAACATCTCTGCCCATACTGCTAGGAGTCTGATGGGGTTACTTGAACAGAGTGCTTCTAGATTTCTGATTCTTCGCTTCTGTGGAGATTACAGTGCATGTGCTGTTCTACTCAGACTCAGTGGTTTATTTACTTTTAAATCTGTGACTACATCTTTCAAAGGTACACTGAGAAAATAACTGACCTAAAGGAAGGGGGATGTATGGGAAGATAGGACCCAATGTTAGCGCATTTTCTTGTAGGATGAGCGTACTAAAGAAGTTTCTTCGAAGATCGCTCCCATGTATTTCATCAGTATTTCTCATGCTGAAATCTTTTAAAACCTTTTCAAATTTAGTAAGAAGTTGTTACAGTCCTTCCTAATGGAGATTAGAGAAACGTGTCCGGATATCAGGTTCTCTTGATTTGGTTAGTGCGCCTAAGTTGTTTTAAAAAAAGTTGGCTGTCATAATTACAAAGGTTAGGGTTTTTTAGTTGTGGTTATGTTTCTTTGGTGTTTATCATTTACATTAAGTAACAGCAAACTGAAAAATCTTAACTATATCTCAAATTGCTAATAGGAACTTAAAATGTTAATTTCCTTGGTTTTGGTCTTTTGAAGGTTTTATCTGAGAATGTTTAAAAAAAAACCCTGCACACTGAGAAGGGAGCTTACAGTGGAAGTAATAACAAAATCTGCTAGCTATCATAATGTTGCTGTAGCACAGCAGCAGGATCAGTTGCTGAAGAACTGATATTAATTAAGACCGTGCAACTGATCTTTAATGAGTACTTGCAGAATTAGAACAACAGCTTATTTATGCGTGTGTGTGTGCACAATGTAACTGTAATTATACAACCTCTTACAGTCATTCAAGTGTTAAATATAGATGTGAAGAGGTTTGGTTCTTCAGCCTGGAGTGTCTCGTTCATGTTGGCTAAGCACATCTGTGTAATTACATAAAGAACTAAAGTTATGGAGATAGTAGTTTTATATTTTGTGGGGGCAAGAATATCAATGTTCAAATGTCTGGAAAGCAGGGTTAGTAAATAGGAGATTCATTAGGAAGGTGGCAGCTAGAAAAGAGAAATCCTGTCTATCTCGAGCTAGGTGGGCTTTGGGTAGCTCTGTTTTTTCCTGTATGCGTCTGTCAAATTATTGGCCACAGACTAGCAAACGTGCTGATTTAGCTAAGTTAGCAGCGTCCGCTGATCTGTTTTCAGGCTTAGCTTCTTGACAACCTTGTCAGAACTGTATTATTTGGAGAGCGTTTTTCCTGTTCTTACTTGGTGTAGTAAACAATATCACTTCAGCTTACATTATTGGTAAATTTTTACTGTAGTAAAGAATTGTAAGAAGGCCCCAAACCAAACTCCATCCTGATAACCTGTTTTGGGAGAAAAAGGAAAGGAAAAATCCAAATTTCATTGACTGCAGAAACATTCCTACTGAAATTATGGTTTATAGAGCCAAGAACCCTTTGCCTTCGTCTTGGTGCAGGCTTTTCTGGCTGAATCAGTTAGTTTAATATCTCAAGGAGATGCAAATGCAGAAGTGTCATGAGGGAGTGCAAAAAAAAAACAAACACCCCACCAAAAAATCCCATGTGGTTACTGAATGTTTTATCTTGCAGTGCCTTATGTTTGCGTGGACAGGAAATATAAGAATAAATTCTCTCTAAATTGCCCTTTTTTTTTCCTCTCACTGGTATGTGCAGAGTTCAGATTAAAAACATGTATAGAAGTTTAAACAGTGTAAATGCATTTGTGATCTTTCTGAGCAGATATTGTGCTGTTTGTTTGAGATGTAGATACCCTTGTGAGTTTAGGTAATAATTTAGGTAGTTTGCTTTTTGCTAGTGACGGATTTTTAACAAAAGTAATGGTGAAAGTAGCTGTCTGCAATGGGAGACCGGTATGAAGAAACACAGATTATCCTGTGGACTGTAACATTATTTTAGTATCTGCAGGAGTTTTCCATACTTCTCTGCGTGACAGTATAAATCCTGGCTTTGCTGCCACTCTTATATATGACTAAAAGGTTAGATCAAGAACATGATAAATAGCAGATACTGTCATTATGATCATAAACTAAACAATTTTAAGCAGTTCAGTAAAGTAGATTAAAACATTGGTTTGCCTTCCTGATGATCTCTTGGAGAGGAGTCCTTGAGCATTTGGCAGAATAATTGCCCTAAGGTTAGCATTTACTTTGTGAATATTAAAAATAGTCAGGCCTCAGACCTAGGGTAAATCAGTTGCTTTGGTGTACTGTAAATCACTTACGCCTGTGTAGAGGAGAAATCTAATTTATGGGATGATGTCCTGTATACTTTTTGTAAACTGACAAGACACAAAGACAGACTAAGAAATAATTTGCTACATAATAGTCCCTATAAGCGTTTTATGAATGAGAGGAGGTTTTGAAGAGAGAGAATGCCTGTCAGATGGTTGGCAGACTTGCTTGTGTGGCATGAATCTTTCTGTGAATCAGGCTTTCTGTTTGACACTCCAGGTTTTCTGTTTGAAATTCTGAGACTCCACAATGTGCAGGCACGGTGCTCTTGGGCAGTTTTTAGAGTTCGTATGTCAATAGTAATGGGGATTTAAATAGTTGTATTGTTGTCTTGCATGTAAGAGGTAGTCTAACAGTAGTCAGTGCACACACACAAACTACTTTTTTTTTTTTTTTAATGAATTTATGGTATGCCTTCAGTGACAGAAATTAAAGGAAGACCTCTGCTGACAATTTTGTACGAATAAACATAAGGCAGAGCTAATGATCAGTTTACATGACATGATTTTGAAGCTTCTAAACTTCTAAAATGTATTTTTCTATTTTAAGCTGGATATAATACAAAGAGAATTTGGAGGAGCTATATGTAGTGAAATGTATTCCATCTGACAAAACTTAAAAAAAAAAAAAAAGTTTTGTGCAAGAGAATTCCAGCTTTCCATCTTTCTGGTTGCCAGATGTTATTTTAAGTAGGAACACATGGATATCAAACACTCAACATTTCTGTGCATCTTAAATATCCTAGTCTTTAATTATTAGTGATCTTGTGATTATTTTTAAAAAGATGTGTAACTTATGTAATGGATTTTTGTGTGCTGATGTTTAGAATGGTATTTTGTGGGTTGAAATTTGAATCGAGTTCACTCCTTTGGTACAAAGGAAAGACATGTTGTATTCGGAGTCTGACTTCTGGCTGTGAATGTTATCCCTGCTGTCTGGCAAGAGGTGGAATTTCAGCTGGGAGACGATGCTTGGTTTTCCGCCCTGTGGTCTGTGCCCTTCCTCGTCGCCGCAGCGATCGGAGCTGGGTTTGGGGCTGCCGTGGCCGCTTTGCACAGTGGCGGTGGCTGGTGGGAGCCGGTACCAGGAGACCCGTCCCATACCCGAGACTCCAGCTTGCCGGTGGTCCCCCTGCCACTATTGCTCCTCACCAGTGGGCAGTGATGGGAGACTGAATGTTGCTTATTGTTGAGTTAGAAAGGTGCAGCTTGTGTGTGGTTTTCATGGGATTTTTTGTTTGGAATACTTCATGGAAGTAGTCACGCTCTGCATTTGGCTGGACTCTGCCGGTGTACTTTAATGTAAAGAACATTCGGTATTATTACAGTATCATTGGTTTTATGTAATATGGTGTTGCCAATATTCTGTAGGTTTATGACCTAAGTTAGAGCTGGGTGGGTGAAAAAGAAAAATAATCTAGGTAGAGCAGTGTTGGGCCTTGTGATCTTAACTGGGACTAGCAAAAGGCATTAAGAAGACTCACTGCTCAGCTGGAAATCTAGGTAATGTCTTTCCTAGACTTGTAGCACTCATGTAAATTGGTTGGAGTTCGTATCTGTATAAAGAATTCAGTAATGAACAAAAGAGACCCTTTGTTTCTTAACTTCCTTGAACAGGAAAATTAGAGTTCATCTCATATGCTGTGTAGCCATCTCTCTTTTGAGCCAGATCTTAGGCTTAGGCACCTTCAAATCTTAATGAGGGCTAATAGTTGTGTGCCAGCTGCCTCTTGATTTGTTGTAGCCCTGTGTGTCAGCATCAGTTGAAGTGCACCCTGGAAACAGCGTGTTTCTACTCTGTCGTTTCCAAATGTGGTGTAGGTGACTCACTTGGGTAATCTATGGATACGTATCGGTATTTGATCAAATCAGGCACACTGTAAGAACAGGACAAAAGTATTGGCTTTGCTGGTCAGGGTTGTTACTGAGGATAAGAAGTGTTTGAAGATGACTGAGGAAGCTCTTTCACTGAAGATGTAACTTCTGGCTGCGTTGGTGTGTTGGTGCATCAGAGTCTGTTTAAAAAATATACGCATGTGTGAACACCTCTCTACAGGATTCTTCTCCGGAAGAATCTCCAGTTTGGGGAGTAGGATTTTAAAATTACTCTTTATTTCCTTTAGTTCTTTTTTGAAGTGTTTGATTTTGAGGAATATATATGCCTGTTTATTGTATCCTACTGGATTTATCCCAAAACTAATGATGGAAAATCAGCAGATGAAGAGTTAAAGGTGCCTACTATTGAAAAATATCCACTATATTGTAATTGTAGATCTTGCGAGATTTTGTTTGAAAATATTCGCAGCTGATTTGAGATGAGAAATCTTTAGTTTGTAATTAATAAAGGATATGTGAACTTCTGTCTGGTTAAGAAACAGCTTACCTGCAGTTAGCATTGATAGATGCCCAAGATCTTTAAAATCTCCTTATGACTAAAAGTAGTGGGAAATAAGATACTAAATGTACCCAGAGAATATTTAAACCTTTTCCAGGGCTGTGGGTGTACCATATGCGTTTTGTAGTTTTTTATTTTATAATATTCAAAATGCTTATTTTTTTAATAGATCACTCATTACCATTTGAGAGGGATGAAGACGAAAGGAGACTGGCTTTTCCAAATGTAAAAACAGTAAATTTTAGGGAAAACACCGATACACTGTATTTCTGTATTCTCCTGCTTGTAATGCGTATGTATTGTGTTATCTTGAGATTGGATTCTTTTGACTGGCTTCTTCAGTGCGAAGGCATAAAGGGCAAATAAAGACTTCTTCTTTGCAGTAAGAGGGCATAATAAAACTATTAATTTACATGTAAAATACACTTGTGGTATCCGAGTGTGAGATTACATATATGTGTATGTACCTAATAGCTAAACAAAAAATTCAGATTCAGTTTTTGTCTGTTGCAACAAAGCTGCAGCCTCCCTTCTGACTCTTGTAGGGCATTCTGTTTTTGTGAAAGTGTATTGCCAAAATATTCAGACTCTGAAATGGACAAAAAGGGTAAATACTTGCTGAGGACTCTGTCTTGATAGCAAATCTGAAACTTTCTTCTAGTTTCAGTAAAGAAGATCCACCGGATATAGCTGGAATTCTAGAGAGCTAATGCTCCTTAGCTCTTCTGAAACATGGTGAGCCCTTGTTATAAAGGCTTTGCCGTCTTACGGTTATTTGGACACAACAGTACTTTTCTAACTAGTAGGTGCAAGTTAGCAACTAAGGAAATTAAAGAGGGACAGATGTTGCCTTATTTTTCTGAAATCAAAGCGAACACAAGACTCATTAAGATTATATGTATAAAGAATGCTCTTTGATTAATTACAGAGTAGTGTGATCTCCAGTTGCCTCTACTTTATAGGAGGTTTTCTGTACAGGTGGTTAAGCCTTGCTATATCAGTTCTGGACATATTGATACTGAGAATCCTAATACTGGGGGGATCTAGTGATATTTACTCTTTCTGTTCTTCAGGCAATGCTACCCTGTCTTTTATGGTGGCTGCATTTAAGGTACGCAAGGGGTATCTTTCCAAATCAGGGGTTAGTTTCTTCATTCTTCCTCAGTTTGTTATTACTTAGCCTTTAAAAGGAAAGTTGACGTGACTGCTTGGCATCTGACTAGGATCTCCGGATCTTGAGCCTAGTAGTTAGGGTGTGGTGTTTAGATGGAGGGATGTCCTATCTTGTATCTTTTGCAGTTGGTTGCTTGATGGTTAGCTATGTTTAAAGTTCCACTTCCTGACCTTACTACATAGTTGAGTTTTCAAATGTTGAAATCCTTCATTCCTTCTGCTTCTGTGTTCAGGCTCATGGGTAATTGCTGAGATTTCAAAGATTAAAGCAGCCCTGTAATGTTTGCAAGTTTTCAGCAAAAAGAAGTTTCTGCACACCACCGTCAGTTTCTTGAGCTTGTTTCTGCTACTGTCCCTCCTTTTTTTTTGTTTTCAACATCTTTATACTATAGTCCTACTTCCTTATCTGATAGTAAGGCCTCCTAAAAAGCTGTTGACTCATTCTTGAGATGTTGGAATTACTAGTCAAAGTTGTGCAGGACGGGTATTGTGATGTATTGCATTCTTATCCAAATTTATGTTTAGCAATATAATCAACTTCTTGTCTGTGACACTTTCATGGTCACCATTGTGTCCCCATCGTGGTAACAGCTGTCCCATAATGAATGAAACGTTGAAGTTGAAAGATGAAGAAAATCCTGCTTATCAGAATCTTTGTGGAAGAAGAGGGTTGCTAGTTTCCTACTTAGGCTTACTAACTGTCAGGCTCTCCTGGGGTAAACAAGCTTAGGGGAAAAATGTCAGGTAAAACTACTGGGAAAAGAACACTGTTGGGCATTTCTGGCAATTCACTGCAAAAGAGGAATGAGAGGAAAAGCTGGAGAATTTAGGGCCGGCAGGTAGCACAGATGTCCTTACAGACTGTGTATGATACATTAAATACTGCTTCAAGTTTAGTGGTAATCGCTTTGACTTTCAGCCATGTGTCTGGAGTGCAAAAAAACTTGTTCTTTTTTGAAGACTGATTCGTGTATCATGTTCATTATCTTTTGATCCATATCTTGCATAAAGAACAAATCCAGTGAAGCATGCACCTTAGTGATGTGTCTTGTCTCTTTGCTTGTTATGTCAAAGACCATACGAATTACTGAGGGTGAACTAAACTTTGTAGATGAAGACGACCTTAAGAACTGGTACCTACAAGCAGGCTTTTGGCTTAATGATTACTTGAATTCAATAAGTACTCTTGTCTGATTTCATTTTCTTATTGATGAGAAGTCTGACCTGGGAGGAACAGAAGAATGGTTCTTCTAATATTGAGGACTTTATTCTTCTTTCTTTTCTCCGGTGAAATTTGAAATACAGATATTGTTTGCTATGGACCTGAGAAAACTTGATTTGTTTGTCAACATGATAATCTTCAGTTTGGGAAATGCATTTCCATATTTCAGTCCATGAAGCTTGTAGAATAATCCTAGGATTTCAGGGTGGGAGTGAAGAGAATGTCACGTTTCTGATTCAAAGTCCTACTGTTCAGGTTGTGAAGTTTTTTCAAGCTATTGATAAAATGTTTTGTGGTAATGACTGAGGAATTAAGAATCTAAGGAGCACTAGTATGACTGAGGAAGTTCATCTTGGCATGTCAGGGAGCATTCATCATCTGTTCCTCAGCGTGGAGGGGCTCTGTGCCAGCAGGGAAAAATCTCTGTGGTGCCAAACCAGGACTTCAATGGGCTCTGTGAGAGGCTGCAACAGCGTTCTTTCTTCAGACCGTATTAATGATTATGACACATCTCATAAGTTATAAAACTCTTCTTGTACATATCTGTGCTGTTATCCAAGGTTATTAGGCCTTATTATTCAGTGTACGAATTCTTTGTCCCTCAGTATGTCATGTTTCTTTTTTAATCTGTGGTTGTCTGATGCCATGTGCGTTTACCAAATGGGTTTGTTGTTGGCATGTTGGTTAAGATGCCTCTGGATACTTTTTTATATCTGAAATCAAATGAAGTGCACAGTGATTGGAGGGAGCAGTTGATATGCTGGAGGGTAGATCTGCTATTGTGAAGGACTTCAGCAAGGTGCAGGAAAGCACTGGTACAAACCTGCTGAAGTTTAACCAAGACAAATGTGAAGACTTCCTCTGAGAAGGAACAACCCCGTGCAGCTGTGCTGGCCAGCAGGGACCCTTGTGTCCTGGTGAACAGCAGGTGGACCATCGGTCAGCAGTGTGCCTGTGCAGCGGTGAAAACTGGGCTACGTTAGCAAGAGCATAGCTGGCAAGTTGAGGGAAGAGTTGATTACCCTGTATTTAGCAGTCATGAGGATAAAACTCGAGTGTTATGAGAAATTTGGGGCCCTGCCAGTGCAAGAAAGATATTACCAAAATGAATGTCCTGGTTTCAGCTGGGATGGAGTCGGTTTCCCTCCCAGTAGCTGCTGTGTTTTGGATTTAATACCAGAAGAGTGTTGACAACACTGATGTTTTCAGTGGTTGCTATGAAATCAAGGACTTTTTCCCCTTTCTCATATTTAGCTAATGAGCAGGTGTGCAGGAGCTGGGAGGGAGCATAGCCAGGCAGCTAGCCCAAGCTGGCCAGTGGAAATACTCCATACCATAGATGTCACACTCAGCCTATAAGTGAGGGTTGGCTGGGGGCAGGAATCTTCTTCTCTTTTCCAGGAGTTCGAATCCTCACTTTTCTGGGAGTTCAGTATTTTTTTTTTTTTCTGTGACTTTTGTGAAATTTTTGAGTTTGGTGAAATCCACGAGATTTGTGAGCTCTGGGAAACCCATGGGTTCCGCGATTGCTGCTTGGGGACTGGCTATGCAATTGATTGTCGGGTGGTGAGAAAAATTGTTTTGTGTACAGCTTGTTTTGCATATTATTATTACTATTAGTCTTACCTTGGTTGTATTATTAAACTGTCTTTATTTCAACCCACGAGCTTCTCTTGTTTTCTGTTCTCCTCCTCATCCCGCTGGAGGGGTGAGCGAGCGGCTGTCTAGTGCTGAGCTGCTGGGTAAACCACTGCAGTGGAGTGTCTGCAGCTACAAGCAACTGGAATGGAGTACAGGGAGTTCAAGGAGAGAATGCAGGCTGTGAACTTCAGGCTGAGGAGGCTCATGGAGAATCTAATTGCTGTCTTCAGTTACCCAGCAGGAGGTTATAGAGTTCAGATAATAGGTGTAGCGTGGGCTTTTGGGTTTAGGTGCACAGCAGAAAAGAGAAGATGATCAAAAGTTGCAGCAATGCAGATGACATTCACTGAGGATTAAGCATGTGAACAGGTTGGCCGGAAAGGTTGTGTTACTTTCATTTTCCGTTCTCATACAAAAAGGGGAGAGGATCGGGAGTATTGGTTACAAAGTAGTTACAACTTGTTTTGGGTGGAACAGTGTCATCAAATGATTCCCTTTTTGCCATAGCTGTGTTATGTTACAGTCTCTTGTAGGTGAAATGTGTGTCGATCCCTCAGGTTTTTTTAGCAGAATGGACAGACAGGGTACAGAGGTTTGAAATGTGTATCCAGCAGAACTGTTTGCTGCTTTGCTACGGTGTTGGTATTTGGTCTTTTCTGTGACATTCACAATAAAATGCTATTTAGAGGACCTGGCTGTCAACGTTGTATTTCTCTGTACAGTGGCGTTAGTCATGGTGTTGGGTGCAGTCCCCCGATCTGATTTTACCCTCAGCAGTTAGTGTATGACTGTTCCTAAACCAATCTGCAAGCAGTTGCTTAGAATCTGAAGTTTGATACCAGGGTGCAATTGCTCTGTGTGTATATACATCAGGCCAATTAGGTGAGCAAGTATAGTATCCTGTGGGGTATGCCTGGGGTTTAATTTGCCTTTGCATCATACTTAGAGCTTGTAGTCCATCCTCTGATTAATGTCTACTGGCCTTTTTTGTTGTCTGTCACCTGATGGGCTCTGGCATAGTGGAGGAGACATTCCTGTAAATCATTGGGTGCATATCCTTATCTTGCACTTCTGTACCTCATCCTTTATCCAGTTTTTCACATCCAGAGTACTTTTTTTTTCAAGTTGTCTTTAAGGTGCTTTGAAGTTATCTTACTTTGAAGTATCTCATGTTGTTACAAGAAAGTTAATGACTTATTTTCTCCCATTTCCTTCTGTCACTGAGGATGATGAGTGCAATCACTATCAGGAGCGGTCCGTAAGGAACTCCATTGCTGGTTTTGTTTCAGTCTGATAATTGGGATCAAAAGGATTAGGAGTCACTAGCTTGCTGGCCTTTTCATCGGAATTTGGACAGCACACGTTGAAGCCTAAGTCTGGTATCACATAAAGTTATAGCATGAGTTCTTGGTAATTTTGATATAGTTTGATTTTTTTTTTACACATGTCTAGAACAGTGGGATGCACAGATAGCTTGCAACTAATCTCTACTAGTGTCTGTATGGGATTTGTGTTTAACATGAGAATTAAATGATAATTGCTTTTACTTCAGCTAGTTACAAACTAGTTTTATCCAGCTTTGGCCTTTGCAATTAGTGAGCTGTGTATATCTTTAACTGCTTTTCAGTTTTCTTAACGTCTTTAAAGTTTAAAATGAAATGCAGCTGAAGAGGACAAAGGAGAGTTAATCACAGTACCATTTGCTGCTTAGTTTGGGTTCGACGTCCTCTGTCCCTCTGAGGCTGGATTGTTCTCCACTGGCGGTGGAGCATGGTAGTGCTTCTGCATGTACTGCTCTGATAGACAGCCGGTCTTATGGAATTAACTGCAGTAAATGAAGGGAAATGTGACTGTAGTCATATTTGAATATGTGTACTCAAATACTTTGGTTTAGCTATTAATAATTTGTGGCTAGTCTTGCACATCAACTTTATACTATTGAACTGTAGTGGAAGTTAGTTGAAAGGACATGTAATTGGCGTGTCATGCTATGCACTAAGGGGCTATTCTGCGTAGAGTGTGTGCAAGAAGGTGTGCAAGAAGGAGAGCCGTGTCTTTCTGAGATTTGATAACAAGACTTTAGCAGTAATATTATTGAAATTGTGGTGGTGAGAATCTGTTATTCTCATTTTATGAGTCCAAATACATTAATGTATCCAGAAGTCTCAGTCTGAATAGCAGTTGATTTTGTGTACTTGTTCTTACTCTTCAGAAAGTATATTGAAGAGGTGAAACTAAGATCTAGGCTTCAAACTTTCCTTAACTAAATTTAAAAAAAACCAAAACAACAAACTATGGGAAAATGCTTTCTTAATGGGCATGTATTATTTTGAATATTTTTTTTTTATATTGGGGCACGTTAATTCTAGAATTAACAGTAATTAATTGTTAATTAACCACTGCACCTTTGACTTCTCTTATTCATTGTTTGTCGGCATCGGGTTTGCAGTGATTACTGGTTCCAGCCTCCTCAATTTCAGGAACGCAGTCTAAAAATGCAGGCTAGAACATGATGAATAAGTGAAAGAGTAAAGGCAGGATGTGGCTTCAATGGCAGTTACATATCGTTTGAAGAACAGCTGGCTTTAAAAACATTGACCATTGCCACCTTTTACATTGTAAGCGTAAACAGGCCAAGCAGAGACTTGTCTGTAGCCACAGTATGCTTGGCATGACGGTCAGCAGTGTGTAGTGGTTCAGTCCAGATGAAGTTATTTGCTTAGCAAGTGTCTGCAGCTCATGGCGTAAGAGTGACCGATGCTCTTTCTAGAGGGGAGTTACTTTTTGGTTGCTGGGATTCTTGGAGCCCTGTAGTAACTGAATCTGGAAGCAAGTCTTTCACTGGTTGCTTAAGGGGAGTGCTGTGATGGACACCAGAGAGTTCGGCTTTCCTTCGATGTATGGTAACTGGTGGCTATACTGTGGGCTAGGTAACTGGTGGTGTTATCTTCCTGTAAAAAGGCTGCTAAGACAGGTCTTGAGTTTTCTTCCATCATCTCTGGTATTCCTCCTGCATCGTGGCTGCAGCTGTGCAGGAAGCTGTATCTAGCAAACTGAGCTGTGTTTTAGGAGGGAGGGTGGAGGAGAGGAGGAGCAGAGGAGCAAAATGCATTCTAGAGAGTCCTCGTTACAGAGCATGAAGAGCATGGGAGTCCGCTCATTTGCAAAAGTTGTCCTCCACCCTGAAGCAGCTGTTCTGGTTTTGTGCGTTGCCATGCGCTGTTTGAACATCTTGGGGAGCCACAGATGTTTGATTCATATACTGAAGCAGATTTGATCCTTATTCCTAATGCCAGAGCCTTCTGGCTAAGATTACCCTGACGCAAACCCTGCTCCCAGCTCCAGTGTCGCTAAGGAGCAACGTTTTTGGTACATGTAAGGTCTGGCGCTTGGCCCTCGGTTGTTGCTTTATCACCACTTCCGCTGTTTGTAGCTGGAGATTTGGTCTTGGCTGCAGACATGAGATTTACTCAGAATTATGACAATTTTCTGTGAACTTTAAGTAATTCCTGACACAGATGTTTGAGAGAGAAATTCACCTTTGTATTCTGTGGCTTCAAAAAGTATTAAATTAAGAAAAACAAGGGTAGCATTAACATAGCACAGCTCAGATCAGCTGTTCTTCATGTGTTCCCTACCCCACCATGAAAACAATTTTTGTGGCTAGATGGTGTTAATACATTATTAGATGTATGTATCTGTATTCTCATAGTCGGAGGACATCCTCTCTGTTGTTCTTAGGCTTGTAATCCAGTGTTGGTCCAATACTGGGAATGTTTGCATGAGAATGACTTTTCTATCATTTTTATAGGAAAGAAACAGTGAAAGTAGCAAGTTCTATGTGAAGTAACACAGAGTTGAAATGGGGTTTGGCTGGAACCTGACAGCTGTTTGTGCATACCCAGCTGTAGGGCCCAGTGGCGCTTTCCCCCCTGCGTGTGGTGGTGGGAGGCAGCCCAGAGAACCGGCCTGGGGTGCTGCAAAGGTGCTCTGCAATGAATCGGGTGGTGGAGTGGCTGTCTGTCTCCCGTGATGCCTCTTTCTGCTCTGCTTTATACTTGTTCTTTCTTGACCTGCCCCTTATCTTTCCAGTCTTTTGATGTTGTGTTGTTACTTCTCTTCCAGTTGAGCTTATTCTGTCTTAAAATTTTCCCTTTGGAATAGAGCTTTAATTACTGAGCAGATGTGTTGTCTTCATTCTGCCTCCTCTAACTGCCTTTATCTCTCTTCTTCATCTTGAATCTTAGACTTTTTAGCTCATTAAGTCCTGTGGAGCTAGAACACTTGGCTAGTTAAAGACACTAAAAAAAATAAATGTTATCAGATCTTGCTGCAGTTCTGTAAACAGACTACTTAATCATGCTTTTATGTTAATGCCAAAGAAACAAATAAAAATTGGTTACATTGTGATTATAAACAAACGAATACAAAATTGCAGTCTAAATATTGAGAACGTTTTCCTTCCTTTGTGATGTTTTTTTTTTTTTTCCTCTGTAATGTTCTCTGAAACAAGATTTAACTCTAGAGACTTAAGTGAAAGTTAATTTATGGAAGAAAATAAAGAAAGTAAAAGGAAAAATTGATGTTGCCTGAAATCCTTCACGCTCTGAAGCTAGAGAAGAGGTAGAAGCCAAAATGTAACTGCGCAGGAATGTGCTTAGACATAAAACCTAGGATATAACTGTGGGAATGCCTTTAGATACAAAAACTGGAATGCAACTATGTGTGAGTGAAATCTGCAAAAAGCTGGGAATGTCATGCTCAATGTTTGAGAACTGGAGGCAATTGGCAGGGTTTTTCAGAACTGTTCTTACAGAAACTGCTTTTCCTGAGCTTGGGGCCTGATCCAGTCTTTTTTTTTTTTTTTGTTCTTGGCTTGAACTCATGTGAACTAGAACGGAATTAGCAAGAGACAGTAAAGCTGTGGTTCTGTCTACTCCCTCCCCAGTGGTAAAGCTGGCTTAAGAAATTCCTGCTCCAAATCGTATTTCCCTGCCTGTCTCACTTTTTCCAGGAAGAGTTTTTTGCAGCAGTGAAACGTGAGATGTACCTGGTCCAATTTTCCAAAAAGTGTAGCAGAAAACTTCCAATTACTCTTTTTTTCCAAGGCGGGCTGCTGAACAGTGTGGCTCCGGAAACATTTGTGTTGGGATGACAGCAAGAATGAGGCGCCCCGTGATGGGAGCGAGGGCTGGGAATACAGCTGTTCCTGCCAGCCTCCGGGCGCTGTGAAACCGCGGGCTCGGAGGACAGATTTCTGTAGTGTAACGTTCGTTGCAGAAATTAGTACATTCAAGCTCTGAAGGCAATAGCCTGATGAAACAGGAGTGTTAATGAACTCTCTGAACGAAGTGTCATCCTTCCTCAGTCTTCTATTATTTTTTCAGGTGGCAGTAAGCAAAGAAGGTGGTGTCAAAGGAAACATCACCTCTCAAGCAAAATACTTAAGCTTTAGAAATGCCTCATGAGAGCAACTCTTACTGGCAGGTAAAATCTGACTGGCCTGAAAGTTGTGACCAGTCTAGACTAGAGGCAAATGATATAAACAAGTGTGTCGTCTGAACTTACTGCTAAGTTAGTTGACTCGTGGCAAATGCTGTATTTTTAATAATCTCGTTGCAAGGTCATTCATTAAATAGCTGTAGGTGTGAGCCAGGAGAGTCACCAAATGAATGACTTAAATTTCACTCAGACTTTTAGTTTCTTTCCTTTGTTATTACCTTCAGACATATAGACTGTTGGCTGTACGAGAACAGAGAAAACCTATTTCAGTGTGACAAACATTAGGAGTGATAAAATTTCATCTCGAACCTTTGTTACTAAGCTATATGTTTTATCAGTGATGTAGTTTTTCTTCTTTTTATTGTCAAACTCTCTGCAATTCTTGTGGTTCTGTAAAATCTGTGCTGTATTATAGTTGAAATTTAAGTGACATTGTGGTGGCAAAAAGTGGGTTAAATTAATGTGTCCCTGCCCCTTCCACCCAGTGCCAGAGTATTTTTGTGTCAAGTTTTACAGGAAAACATTTTTTAACCATGCAGGGCGGCTTTAGAAGAAGTAGAAGGAGATGTGACTGAACTGGAGCTGAAGCTTGACAAGGTAAGCTTTTCAATTCAACAATCTCTGTTCTGAAAAATGTAAAAATATGTGTTTAGGTTTTGTTTTAAAGTTCACAGCTGGGAAGTGGCAGTGGCCACCTATCAAGCATTCCTCCCTTGCAGAGGGAAGGGATCTGGGTCCAGTGCACAGCTGGGCCCCAGAGACCCAAGCTTGAGGAACAGGAGCACCAGGCAGTGTGAACTTGGTTTCTCTGCCAGCTGAGGGTTTGGGTTGTGCAATACCCTCCTGCCCCTGTGGCCCCCTCGCACTCATGTGACTCAGCCACATTCGAACTAATTCAGCTTTCATGTGAGTTAAAAGCCAGGGGCTGGCCGTCCCTTCACGGAGAGCTTATGCTTTATGACAACCGCATGCGGTGGGCACATCTGGATACTCTTTGTTTTAGAGATTTAAAGTCAATGCTTTCTGTCTTTGGTAGTCTGTGGCACAGTCGCAGCAGGATAGGTGTGTATGTATCCTTCGCTTTCGTCTGGAGGACTTAACTGCTGTAAAATTCATCCTGCTTGTTGTCATGCTTTTTGCAGGTATATAAAAGGTTGTATGTAGCATCTTTTCAGTGCCTTACAATCCATTTATTGGTTTCCTAACCAGTAGTATTTGGAGGCTTTTGTTCTCTCTTTGCTAGTATTTTGAGGGTGGCTTGTTTTTGTTTGTTGTCTGTAGAAAGTCTCCTTTCCTTAGCATTTTATGCTAAATGTTTAAAATTATTTTTTACCTGGGTTTGAATGTGGTAAGCAGGTGTCATTTGTTCACCTCCCTAGCTACTTTTTGAATATGAACTTTTGTTCCTGCAGCTGTGAGTTGGCTGCAGAAAGACAGAGACAAATAAAGTCAGTGTCAAGTGTAGTGTTATGCCAGAAGACTTGTTGTTACTTCTTGTAATAATATTTCCAGCTTTTGTGGTTAATAATATAACCATTTACTCTTTTGAAATAAAACTAAGATACTTAATTTTGGTGTGAATTTTGGCAAAACTGATGGGTGTAAGACACACTTCTGCTGTAGGGGTGATGAGTCTGTTTTGGTAGATTAAGCCATGTAAGTATTTAAAGGATCTGAATAATCTGTCATGGAAGTTTGTGTTTTTCCACCAGTCTAAAGGGGTCCTTTTTCAGGAAAAGAATTCTCAAATTCTTTACGAGGCATTATTCAGGGCCTTGCCCCCAGCCTCTCGCAGGAGGCCAGTGCCAAATATACTGTTCTATCATCTATAAGCTGTAATTAAGATCTTACTGCAGCCTTTCAGTACTTAAAGGGGGCTTAAAAGAAATAAGGGGACAAACCTTATAGCAGGGTGGGTTGTGATAGCAGAAGGGGTAATAGTTTTAAACTAAAAGAGAATAGATTTAGACTAGATGTAAGGAAAAAAATTTTTACGATGAGGGTGGTCAGGCAGGTTGCCCAGAGAGGTGGTAGATGCCCCATCCCTGGAAACATTCAAGGTCAGGTTGGATGGGGCTCTGAGCGGCCTGGTTTAGTGGTAGATGCTCATTGCAAGGGGTTGGGCTAGGTGGCCTTTAAAGGTCCCTTCCAACCCAAACCATTCTATGATTCTGATTACGCTTGGCCCTGAGACAGTATCCTAGTACTCTTTAAAACAAAAGCATCCAAACCCATTTGCTCCCTGACAAGAACGAAAATACACAAGGGAAGTATTTAAGTACTCTAATTGTAGTGTGAAGTAGAAGTGAGGTAATACAAGTTTAAGTTGAAAGCCGAGCTACTTCTGTGAGCTGAATTAACCACGGCCTGAGGGTAGTGATTTGTCTAGACGTGGCTGGTAACTGTTTCTGCCCAGTTATTCATACTAAACTTAGTTTTATTGTCCCACAATTGTGACTTTGGGCTACATTGTCTGCATTTTTTTTCTCCTCTGGAAGAAAGGATGGTGAGTTCCAGATTGTGAACCATAAGCAAAAGTGAAGGAAAAAAAGGATCATGTTGGTAGTGATTTTTCTGTCTGTTGCTCAAGCAACTTTGCCATTCATCAGAATGTGGAGATGGCGCTCAGATTTCTGCTTTTCATAAGAGGATCTGAGTCAACATAAAAATTACTGGGTAAATAAGGCAGGAAGGTTGCTTGGGTCATTTCCTTGCCGCAGCATAGGATCAAGTATGTTGTTCTTCATGAAAATTTGTCTAACATCCTTGAAAAATCCTTGAGAGATGAAGTTTGTCTGATTTTATTCTCAGTTTGGTTTAGGGTGGGGGAATGCAATTATGCTATGCCTTTTCTCAAGAGAGTGTCTTAGTGATCATACTGATCCTTCTCTCTTTCATTAACAGCGCAGTGCGTAAATGGTTCAAAAAGTGGGAGAACACCCATCACAAGATACTGGTGGCCTTGGTATCAGACTCTGTAGTACCATGAGAGCTAAGGTCCTGCCCTAAGCAGTGAGGGATAGGGATGGAAACCCATCAGAGAAAGACTGATCTGTTGTGTGAGTGGAAGCATGATTGATTTCACCTTCTGAGCTGTAACCATCTATCTCTCTTTGGTTGTGCTTTGTGCAGATAGCCTTTCACTTTCCTGTGCCTGTATTCCGAGTGTCTTAAGGTGAAACAACTGGTGTGGGTTTCTTCTGGCCTTTTTTGGCTCAGGAACCATAACACCCTGATTATTTGCTTGGGTTCTAACCATCTATATTTCAGTTGCTCTGCTTTTTGCCCTCATACATCCCCCTCTCTTGAAATATGCCCGAAATCTCAGTTAACAGTAAAACAAATAAAAAATAATCAAAAAAAAAAAAAAGTAGTGACCTTCTCAATGGCATATCAGTTGACCTAGAGTAGTATTTTTATAGCTATCACTATACAGTAGAAAACTTCTTATAGAATGTGGGGCTCTGTAAACTTAGAATTTAACTTTTGAAATCTTTTTCTTAGACTTAGCTAAGCTGAATGTGTTTCATGTTTCTATGGTGGTGTAAAAAAACAAAACAAAAACTTGCACTTTGTCACTTTTTCCTTTTTTTAGCTGGTGAAGCTTTGTATTGCAATGATTGATACTGGGAAAGCGTTCTGTACAGCCAACAAGCAGTTCATGAATGGAATTCGAGACCTTGCACAATATTCCTGTAAAGATGTGTTGGTTGAGGTAAGTTCTTTAAGAAGTGAAAATGGAAGTATAAAAGCGTAACTTAAAAAGGGTAGAATCTAATAATAAGTGAAGTATTTGAAGCTTATACTATTATTTGTCTTTTGTTCCTTTTTCTTGAGATGTCTCAAGAGTGACACTGGTGCACTGCATGTGTCTGTGTTGTTTAGTTTCAGGTTTAACCTGCAACGGCAAGGGTTTTCCAAATTGTAGAAAATATGTATAAGGTTAGGAATAATCATCTTGGGAGGGGTGGATAAAGTCAGGTTGAAGCTGTGAACGGCTGCCCTGTTTACTTTGCTAAATAAAGGGATTTTAGTCATGAGATCCTAAGAGCCAGTTCTCTGCAACTAAATTCTGAGTTGATCTCTTGAGTCCTGGAACTGTCTGTCACTTTCTAATACATAGAAATTTAAATTTGTAAATATACAGAGCCCATTTTGATGGTGTAACCTCAGACTGATGTCTTGTTAGGCTAATTTGGAACACCTATTATTTCATGTCTATGTTACTTTGAAATGAGTTATGAAATTGTGTAATACACAATTATAATTATGTGCACATCTCTATATCATCTATATTTCATGTGTGTTACGTAACAGAACATCAGTTGCATGTGTGCATCTTCTCACACTAGTTGCGATAGTGAACCTCAGTGTAGTCTGTGTGCAGCTGAAACTGTTGTTGTCTGGAAATTTACTTGCTAGAAATGCAGTGCCGTGGCAAACTAGTAAAGCTTACATTATGTGGTTCCAAGTAGGTTTTTGTTACACTTGGTGTGTAAGCAATAAGCAGTTATCCACATATATTAGGGATCATTGTTTTCTAACTGATGTCAGTGTTGTTAAGCACATCAGCTGTGAGGCAGTAGTTCCTGCAGTAAATCTGTGTGTACTAATGACTGCAACATGTTAACCAGGTTTTTGGAGTTAGTGTTAAACATTAATAAATGTTAAGTAGTGTAGTAATAAATATTTTAAATTAATGTGTTAAATTATGTGAACTTCCCATAGTTTTGTCAACTTAATTTGAATTTTTCCGCTTTGCTTCAGTTTGGTACTTTATGTATAGGTAGGTCACAGTAACATTTTTGTTGCTTGTAACTAGGATAGATTTACTTGATATTACCCCATGTTCTCCTTCTAGCGTAATGGCTTTAGTTTAATAATCAAACTAAGGAAAACCAATTCTGAAGTTCTCTACTGAAAAGCTGTAAACCTCTGAAGCATTGCTTTCATGCTGTGTAGTTGGTAGCGCTTAAATTAAACCACTTTGTTTTTCTCTTTCCAGACCAGCTTGACAAAGTTCTCTGACACCTTACAGGAAATGATCAATTATCACAATGTAAGTATTTCTAGCTGAAACATGACACGGATAGTCCCGTTGTATTTGATAACAGAATAATGCTAAAGCTTTTCTTACTGATAGTATTTGCAAAGTCATTGTTTAAGTGGTATTAAACACCTCTCATTTCATACTTGCAAATATTTTATTTATATATTATTTATGAAGTATTTAGAAATATCCCCTTTTCTGCAGTTTTTTATCTTGCTTTATTTTTTGTTTGGAATTTGTAAGCTTTGCTAAAACTCAGTGCTGTAAGACAGAGTAAATACTGGATTTTTTTCATCTTGTTTAATCGAACTGATGGGTAGCAGTGAAAAACTATGAGCCTATTTCTTTGCTGGACTGAAATAGTGATTACCTTTTCCATAATTTCTGCTCTTTTTTGCATCCTTTATAATGCACAAAATTAAGCACCTCTGATTTGTGTGTAGTTTTCTTTTTGGAAATATGACAGACAGGTGTAAGAGAAAGGATAAAATGCCAAGATTTAAGGCTAATAGTGATTTTTAGCATGTCAGACTTCGGCAGGAAGGTCAGTTTTGCCTGGATCGAAAACAAATTTGTTTTTTTTCTCCTCTAAAGAGTTTAGTCTTGTATCCTGAAAGCCAAAGGGATGTGTTTGTTCTTCTGTTTTCTTCCTCTTCACTTGGGCCCTACTGCTTTTCTTTAATTTTCCAGCAAATTGCTGCAAAGCAACTGAAGTGTCTCCAAAGCACTGAAAATATGTAGGGCACTTAAAATGTATCTTTTTTTTTTTTTTTTTTTTT
>Ga0065711_1034215_pt1 | contig 24138 bp, 12 predicted proteins | sample Hoacrofraction12_FD_59098 | JGI IMG/M metagenome (GOLD analysis project Ga0065711, IMG submission 59098) | Hoatzin crop microbial communities from Cojedes, Venezuela - Epithelial fraction 12 v2 (version 2) | ecosystem: Host-associated > Birds > Digestive system > Esophagus > Crop | place... | reverse complement strand
TTTCTGTGGTTGATTTTTTTTTTTTTTTTTTTTTCTTCCCCCCTGTTTTCATGAAGACTATGAACCAGTTGCTTTCAGGGGAGTTGCTGAGGTTGGGTGAAGTTCTCTGGTACCATTCAGTCCTGTGATAAGAGGTCACAGGATTAGCTCAGACTGGAAAGTAAGAAGTTATTTTTGTTTTGAAGATTCCTTCCTGCCCAGTAGTCATACTAGCTTTGTTTTCAATGTCTTGAGCTGGTTGTTTACAGAGCAGATAGATTTCTTTGCTTCCTCTTCCTGAGGATAATTTTAAATACAGCACCCTTGTCCATAGCAGTTCTTGTTTGACAATGTCTCACGCCTGTAATATGACAGTGTATTTGCCTCCTCTCTTTGAATGAGATGCAGGCAAGTCATAAAGCCCCTTGACCAAGTGATGTTCAGTGCATTTTTTTGTTATAAACTGTGGCCTGAAAACATATTCCTTGTTTTTCTCCCTCAGATAAACTACTAGTTTTTACTGTAGCAACTAAAGAAACTGATGGCTTTCACCGTTTCATGCAAACTGCAAAGCACTTCAACTATACAGTAAAGGTATTGTATGTTTTCATACCAAATATTCATACTATACAGCCTTTAAGACAGAAACAGTGCAATAGTAACTGAAGCTGCATATTAGCTTCCTCGCATGCTGGGGCAAAGTAAACCAGTTACGGAGCTCGGGGGCAGGTCGGGCGTTTGCACATGGCCCTGCTGCTGTCCCTATTGCTTACCTGCTGGTCCTCCTCTGAACGACCACGGGAGGATGCTGCTTCCGCTGCCTTAGGAGCTGTTTTACAGGTTAGAAGCTATTGCGTTCAGCGTCCTCAGTCACTTCCGGGTTCTGTCATGATTTATCATATAACCTTGCTTTTTAGTGCCACTGATTTTGTTTGCATGAATACTTCTGGAAGCTGCACGGCACTCAGAGGGCTTTGGATATCTCCTTCCTCCTTAAACAAGGCTGGATCCCTGCTGCGGGAGAGGAGGGAGGGTCACAACTGAAAGTTTCACTGTTTCCCCAAGAACCTGTAATTCTGAGAGGACAAAACATTTTTCTCATTCTTGCCAGCCTTTTCTGTGTTGCTCCACATCTCCATATGTCACGTACTGAGGTTGGCCTCCACGTGACCTTGGGGAAAAAGGCAAGGCACTAACCTTCTTCGAAACTCTCCCCACAAATTGGTTCTGCAAGAGAAAATCCAGGAATTTAGATGGCGTTGTAAATTTTTTCCTGCTTACCACAGTGTCTACACTGAATAGGAAATTATTTGTGTTTCTGAAGTTTGACTTCTGCCACTGAACTTGGAAGACCAAGAGAACCTTTCCTAATATGATAATGCTGTACTAAAGCAGCCGAGAAGCCTGGGCTCTGACTACATCTGTTGGCTTTGTAGATTTGTCGAAAACATCGTGCAATGTAGTTCTTCCAGATTTTAGAAGTTCCAAAATATTATGCTCAAAACCCACAAAAAGATTAAGGTTTTTTTTTCTGGTTTTGAGATGCAATTTGCTATAGTGTTTGACTGGGAGGAATTTTGTTTAGCTGATTTTAGCAGCCAGCTGTATATTGGGGAACCTGCCCTTTCCTTGTACGAAAGAGGTCTGGAGGGATTTCAGAAAGACTGGAGCTTGCGATTTGTGTTAGTAATACCCTGATCCACTAAGGTCTCTTAACGCTTCCTCTTCCTAAAGTGATTATATTGACCTTTAAAGGTCTCATTCAGAATGTTTTTCTGATATACATTTTAAAACAATTATTGGCTCTTTTTTTTTTTTTTTTCCCTGAAGGAGACACATTTGAATAAATGGTGGTAGCAGGCAATTGCTCAATTCTTATTTGGTTAAGAAATGTCTCTTTCATGTTTCTGCAGTGATGTCATTGTGCTGAACGCTGCTTCAGACATGGAAAACTTACGATGCTGGAAATGCTGGCTTGCTATGCTTTAATGTGTTGCTTCTGCTTTAACATCTGTTTTCAATAAGGGTCGGCTTTAAAAAGCCTCTCGTTTTTGGGTGCTAGCAGATGTGCTTTTTCCTTATTCCAGGTACTTGGAAAAGGTGAAGAGTGGAAAGGTGGTGAGCTGCCTAACTCTATTGGCGGAGGGCAGAAAGTTCGACTGCTGAAAGAAGGCATAGAAAGCTATGCCGATCAAGAGGACTTGGTTGTAATGTTTGTTGAATGGTGAGCAAACCCGGCTTGTTACCTTTACATTTTAGTCTGAGTAGGCATGCAACAGTAGCTGCTGTGACATGCTGAAAGTTGCATGCTGCTTTTCCCTCTTGCTATTTATTTGAGAGAGTTTGCTTCCATTTTTCTCCATTCATAAAGATAGTAGATTGCTCTTGGAGCAATTGTTACTTTTTAAATGGATTTACAGATGTAAGAGTAGTTCATAGTTCTGCTGCCTTGGGAGCTGACAGACTTTAAGGCAAGCGTTTGTCCTCTCCCTGTTCTGCTGCGGTGAGGGCAGGACGTGGCTGCGGGCTGGGAGTGTGGAATGAAGGGGGAGCAAAAGCAGCTCCAGAAATAAACTGACCAGCAAGGACCAGAGCGTGATCTTGTTCCATGAAGTAACGGTGATATGGAGGAAGCCGGAAAATGGGCCCCTGAGGAAAGCACTTAACAGGAGAACTTTTACGTGCTGGAGAACCAAAACAAGAGGCTCGGTGCCAGATATACCCCTGGTGCCTGTGTCGTCTGTGTGATGGAAGCATGGAGAGATGGTGCTGCTGCTCATGCCAGATTATATCTCATAGCACAGCTATGATTGAACATTCTCACTGGAGGCCAGATTGAGCTCCCTGTTATCTGTGACAGGGAGAAACCTAACATGTTCAAATCCCATGTTTTCTATTGCTTCCTCTGCTTTTTTTTTTTTCTCCTCCTCTTCTTTTGCCCCCGTAACAAGAGCATGATCAGAAGAGCTAAGAATCCAGTTCACAGCAGCTGCCAAGCTGTTCCGTGCTAGTGTTAATCAGGGTAGGATCACAGCTTTAAAAGAATCACTGCAAGGAAGGTACGAGACGAAGTCTCGAATGAGGGACGTGAAGCTCCCATAGGAGGCAGGCAGCCTTGGGACGTAGCTGAGTGCAAGCTTGGAGAGGTTTGTGCATGGGTTCGCACTGCTGTTACCAAGTCATGCTGGAATGTCTGCTCCAGATTTTTCTTTCAGCTTTTAACCTGCTTTTAAAATTTATTAATTTTTTAAAATTTGACAGCTGAAGAATTTTAGGGACCCTTTTGCAAGTTAAAGGTTTGGCAGGATTTGTACAGCAGATATCGTCACAAGAGATGAAGTGATCTGACAGTGGTATTTACTGGAAAGTTCATCTGTTGTTTTGCATGAGTTAAGAGTTTAGGGAAGTTGGAGTAGCCTATAAAACTGGTAGCTGCCCAGTTTTCGTTTTTAGTTTTACCTCTTGTGATAAATAGAAGATGGAGCTAGAAAGCCAATGTCTAAATTGTCTTAAGCAATTTATGAACAAGCTTTATAAGGAAAATTTATTACATCAGATATTTTCTTTGTACATTTAGTTGCCAGTAAAAGTAACATAGAGTTTGGGGGTACACGTTCAGTTTTTGAATTTTTTTCTTTTGTTGACTTGATCAGTTTTGCATTTGTAAGTGGAAAAAGTATCTCTCTAAAAGTAAATAATACATGTTTGTTCGTAATGTTGTCCTACTGATCATGCAATAACTGAAACTTTCTAAGATTAATTTGGGAGATTATTATGTTCTTTACTAAATGGCCAGACGAATCAAGTGTTTCTCAGATGTTTGCTACTTACATTGAATTTCTTTGGTTTTGAATTTATTGTCCTGATTCATCACTGTTTTCTCCCTATGTGGTAAAATATGCAAATTTGTTATCACATTTGGGTATAGCTCTAATTCTTTTCCAACATAATTTATTCTTTCGAGGGGCAGGCTGTTTGGTGGCATGGATGAGAGAGTACAGAGGACCATGTGTGTTGAAGTGCAGATGCCATAATCTTTCTTACCATGAAAAATTACAGGATGTAAGACCTCCCAAGTTCTTGAGGTCCATAATCCCAAGTACATACTGATTTAAAGCTAGTGGAACTGATTCCAAATAGGAGAAAAAAATAGTTTCCTGATTCTAGCATTATATTTTAATTCTAATGAGCTTTTTCGTATCCACGAATCCTGTTTTTGCAATTTAAATATTGAGCAATGTAGCAGTAAAGACAAATGTAGTGAACTTCCTTTCTTTTTCAAGTGTTTTTCATTATATTAATTGTGAAGCATTTGGAATATTAATGGGGGGAGAAAATGTCTGGTTTACTTACTGTAACTAGGTAAATTATTTCTAGTGAACTGTTTACTTAAACTTGGCTTCTTGCCTTTTTTTTTGAGGAGTTTTTTATATGGCTCACAATTCTGGAAATAGTTTGAACTTCTGTGGACAGCTTGTGTCTAGGTGCAGATAGCAAAACGCTTTGCCTGCAGATAGAACTCAATTTAAATGAGGCCTTTTTCTGCGAAAGCTAACCTCTGGTTTACTTTGGACTATTTCAGACTGAACTGGCTAATGGCCAGTGTAGACTGGATAAAATGGTTGATGTTGTGACTGTTCATCCAGAATTCCCACAGCCATCCATTTGTATTGTGGAAGACTTTTGAAGCCTCTCAGGTTTTTGTTTTTTTAAACATTTGTGAGAAAGTAATTAAATTTTCTAAAATGGTTAATGTGTGATGCCTGTGGGGATACAGTGTAAATGACGAAATGGCTGTGTGGCAGATCAGTCCGGTTAAAGAAGATGAAATATGGGATCTGAATTGCTGGTTACTAGTAAGCCCTCTCTAGTTTGTATTTTGAGCTCTTAACCTGCAGCTCCAAGTCCCTGTTATAAATGTCGTGGAAGCAAAAGTTGCATGTTCAGTTCTAGAGGGCCTGAGCCGCCGTCGCTGTTGCCCTGTGTTGCTGGGAGTGTGGCCAGGGTGCTTTGCTGCTGCAGAAGAGGAGGAGGGCTGGGTGAATTCCAGCCCCGAGCATCTGCCATCTGGGAGCTCCAGGAAATGGGATTGCAGTTGTGGAAACTTTCTTGTGTGTGTCCCCCTCCCCACCCTTGCTTTCTACTTAATCAGAGGATTTATGAAGAATAAATAAAAGAGTATCTGAGCCTTTCCAGCTTGCCAAGGCAGCCTGCTTTTTCCTGGATATACCCACACTTTTTTCTCCCCTGTCAAATTTTGAAGCCCTGTTCAAAGTCAGTCATGTGCATCACCCGTAATAACAGTATAAACTGTCAAGGATAGTCCTGGGACCTGTTTTATGATGGTCTTAGTGGTGTGGACTTCAGGTGAATCCTCCCTTACAGTACAAATTGAGTGCTGGGTAGACTGAACATCATCTGACATAGCAGGTAAGCATGGCAAATGATGGATTTACAGGTTTTAGTTTCACTCTGGAAGTTTTCCTGTTACCTGGAGAGAAAAGCAGGAGGCTCATAAAACAGCTGAAAGGGAGACTGGCAGTGAGGGGCGGAAGGCTGGTGGAGGTCCAGCCCAGGAGGAGGTGTGGTGGCAGTAAGTCGCCTCTTGACAAAACAGAGGGCCATGACAAATAGTGGAAAATGCAGGTCTGTACTAGATTTGTACTCTTGCGTAATATCCATCAGTGTTTAAAGTTTACAACAATTGCTAATGCAGTTTAGCAGCTCTGAACTGAGCTTTGTGCTGTGCTTTGTATTATAAACTGTGCTGTATTAAGTAGCATATCCCTTTTGCAAGCAGAGCCTATGGCTAGCCCAGCACATTGCTCAATTTTGGCTTTCTTTTCCTGAATGACGGTCCTCGGAAGCAATGTTTCAGGGGTGTTTTGTTCCTGCCTTCAGCTGTAAGTCATTGCAGCAGCAGCACTGTCCTGATCAAAGAGGAGAAGCACAGACTGTCATAAGCTATTAAGTTAGAGCCTCAGACAAACCTCTGTTTTTGTCTGTTGTCTTCAACTTGTCTCCTGTTTCTTGCTTGTCTTCAGGCTCATTCTGGCTTTGAATCAGGCTACGCCAATTGAATGGAAAAGGGAGGGCAGTACGTTTGTGTGTACTTGGGCAGAAACAGGCAGTTTTTGCAAAACTGGGGAAGCTCCAAAATATACAATATTTTTTTTTTCATACATTCTTCTGCCAAAGTTACAGAAAAACAAAACAGTGAGAGTTTTCAGAAACCCACTTACTTTATATAGACTGCATAACATACTTCCTCTGCAGGGTTCATACTTTGCTCTGTGGTGGAAATCTTCTCTTTCTCATTTGTAAGCCAGCTGTTGTTCGGTTCTCTTAGGCCAATTGCATGAAATCCACTTTGAAGAAGGAGATTTTAAATAATTTCAGAACTCTAATAACGAATTACCAGAAGTCAGTAATGGTCGATCTCTTGGCACTACTGCTGAGTAGTATATTGCAATGCAAAAAGTTGTGTCCTGAAGGTGGGGGTTCTGTTATTGTTCTTAGCCCAGCTAAAAGATCTGACAAGACCAAAGTCTAGGCCAAGGTTAGACCCTTGGATTTTTCGTAGCTGTACCATTGCTTTGCTCTGCATCAAGGATGATGATTTTCAATTACTACAGTAGATGTGTAGAGTAAGAATATACCTACATGCAGATAAGGAAGCTGTGAGGCTGAGATGCTGCTGTTAAATCCAAATATTCTGCTGCTTCAGCCAGAGATGAATCTATGACATGATTCCAGTAATACTGGTTTCATGCTGTGTAAAATGGACCTTGCAGTGGTTTGAACATTAATGCTTTTATATGTAGATCTCAAGAACAAACAAAGGAACCTTATACTCTGAGTAATTTAATCATTTATGCAAATTTTGAAGATTGGGGTTGGCTTTTTTCACAGGCATTGATTTAGATATGGCTCAACAACAAGAAACCACTAGGCTTGTGATAATACATTCTTACATGACCTTTGCCAAACCCATGCATGTTTCTTTCTGTTTTGGAGTAGAGCTGACCTTCAGCTGTGGTAACTGCTGTTTTTAGAGATAAGCACTCCACCTTTAGGTCTTTGTCCTCAGTGGGAGCTGGGAGTCAAATCTGATGGACACATAAAGGCAGGTGAAGTTTTTCTTGAATAGATACTGTGAAGTTTAGAGTCTTCTGAAGTCTTCAACACATTAGAGGTTGAAGTGGAGATCTATATATTGTCAGGATGCAACACAGTTTAAGTTTACGGGCAACTGGACTTTGCTGAGAAATAGCTAAGTACATTCTTGATAAGACTTTTCAGAAGAAAGTCAGTGCCTTTGTGTTTTGGAATAAGATCATCTAGAGCTTCCCAGTGAGAGTCACCTAGATCATCTTGCAGTCCTACTCTGTTTCTTCTATGAAGTTTTTGATTTTTTTGTTTTGGTTGTTCTTAAACACATGAACAGTTTTCTAAAGTGGAAAATACGTTTTTACTCAAAATACATGAAATACAAAAATCAATTTCAGATATACAAAATCTGAAGGAAAAAGAGTGTCCAATATGTGGAATGTTTACAGAAAAAAAAAAGAGGTAGATGGAAGGGGAAACTGTATTGGATAAATAGTATTGATTGAAGTTTTTCTCCTAGAAGGGTATAAGATTTTTATATGGTGGTAAAACATGATTTAGTGAGTCATTTTTCAGAATAATTGGGCTGTCTGTGTGACTTTAAATAGTCCAATGGCTTCTTGTTTTGAACACAGAAGCATTAAAATTAAACTAACCTGATGGATATCTTTATTTTCAGCTATGATGTTATCTTTGCGGGGGGGCCTGAAGAACTGCTGAAGAAATTTCAGGAAACTAATCATAAAGTGGTGTTTGCAGCTGATGGACTAATTTGGCCGGATAAAAGGCTAGCTGACAAGTATCCTGTTGTCCGGAGCGGAAAACAATTCCTGAACTCAGGAGGCAAGTGTGATTCTTGAACACATTAACCACTTGAACATGACCCAATTCTTTTACCTTGTGTATGTATTTTTATGTGGAACTGTTCCTGAGTTCCCCAAGTACAAAACTGATGACTGGATTTGCTGTCCTCCTCATCCCCCTCTCTCTCCACACTTGAGTAGCTCCTCTTCTGTGCTCAAGAATAGTTTTTATTCAAACTTACATGTATTTGTTGGCAATAACTTGTAAAAAGCAGGTAAAGAAAGTAACAGCCTAGCGAGCAACTGTGCCTTGCAATGAAGTGCTCTGCAGGGATGACCTAGTTGCCACCAACTGAATCTACTTCAGAAACAATCTAGTGTACAAGTCCAGTCAAAGCAGTATGGGCTATTTATAGGTACATTTTAGCTGGGTCACAGAATTTCCTGACTTGGCTACCTTGTTTTGGGGGATCTCTGCGTACAGTGTAGATGTTCTGGTAGCTCTACCTGGCCCGTCAGCATGGCTTAGGGAGCTCATTGCAGGAGAAGTGCGAGTTGCTCCTGTTGATCTCAATGGCATGTTAATTCTGGAGTCCCTGCTCCTTTAAATGCCAGGTTTGGTAGTGATTTTGCGGTTGCTTTATACATACACTGATACTGGTGGTGTTTTAACTGCTACAGAGCACAATATATCACTTCTTCTAGGTACATAGTGCTGGGCAGTGTGCAGATCTGGGAGTGTCTCTCTTCCTTTCACTCCCTTCTTTACCTCACCTATCTGCCCTGGTTTTTTTTGTTTTGACTTAAACATAGTGTATATTGGTTTTGGACTGAATTCTCTGTGTAGTTCTGGCAGTATTAGATTCGGGCTTTTCTGCCAGCAAGAAGTGATTGATGAAAATGAAACTTTTTCCACAGATGGGCTTCTTGGGAACAGTAGTAGTCTAATCTCATGCTTGGGGTTCCCAGGACCATCCTAAACAGATCCGTTTCCTATTTTTTCCCTTAAAATAGCATTAGTATAAAAATAACCCTTAATTATGAACTTTTAAGAACAGAACTGGTACAGATCGCAGGAAGAGAACTGTGTTTGGAGCCAGGCTGTATGAATTTCGTACTTTTCCTTTGCTGGTACCAAACAATCAGAATGAAGTCCCTGCCTGGTGAACAGCATTGGCCGGGTAGTGCTTTTTATGGAAATAACTGATGTGTATGTGATATTGCAGGATTTATTGGTTATGCTCCATATATAAATCGTATTGTGCAGCAATGGAATCTGCAGGATAATGATGATGACCAGCTGTTTTACACCAAAATCTATGTTGACCCACTGGCAAGGGTAGGTAGTGACTGGCTTTCTCATTTATTTCTGCTTGAAATAACATGTCGCTCCTCGTAAAACACCAGGAGATAAAAATAAAAGGAATGCTGTCTCTTTATTCCGGAGTGTTGTGTTGATGGTTGTGTTTGTTCTCCAAAGGTTCCTACTGTCGGAGTGATGAACAGGCTTCCAAAGGGTCATGACTTGATATATTATTCCAGGCTGTCTGCAGATCCAGACAGGTTGTGCTTCATGGTTAGAAATAGTAGCTCTGAGGTATATGATGGGACGCATTCATCTCAATGAGGGTCCCATGTACTCGACAGTTTGATGGCTGGAGGTTGTGGCATTTTTCCAGGGTGTCACTGAACTACTTGCTGATCCAGTGTTTTATATTTTGGCTTGCTCCCATTTCAGATCCTGCCTGCAGCTACCTCTTACTCTTCAGCTTTTTGTGCAGATACATTCAATAAGACTGCATGGTAAATTTTTGGTGAAGACCTCTCTGTGCCCTGGCTTAACAAAGTTCTCTGCTGAGTAGCGGCATTAAAGCGTGATAGATGTCAGAAGCACAGCCCTGATGCTGAAAGAGACGGCTAAGGAAAGTTAACAATGCATTGATGCAGAAAGACTTTCAGAAGCTGATATTGCAGAGTTTTGAGCTTGATGTTGAGCATGCTTAAGGCAGATATGAAGTTTCTGAAATACATGTATGTTTTTTCATTAAGTTATGCCTGAAATATCAGGCATGTTTAGATACAGGTACAGAAATAGAATAGACTAGACAATTTCAGTTGGAAGGGACCTGCAGTGATCATCTAGTCTACCTGCCTGACCAATTCAGGGCTGAACAAGTTATAGCATGTTATTAAGGGCATTGTCCAAGTGCCTCTTAAACACTGTCAGGCCTGGGGCATTGACCATCTCTCTAGGAAGCCTGTTTCAGGGTTTGACCACCTTCTTGGTGAAGAAATGCTTCCTAATGTCCAGTCTAAGCTTCCCCTGGCGCATCTTTGAACCATTCTGACGAGTCCTATCACCGGATCCCAGGGAGAAGAGATCAGCACCTCCCTCTCCACTTCCCCTCCTCGGGAAGCTGTAGAGAGCAACGAGGTTGCCCCTCAGCCTCCTGCTCTCCAAAGCAGACAAACCCAATGTCCTTAGCTGTTCCTCTAGAGGCCTTCCAGCCCTTAATGTTTGAATTGATTTTACTCAAGTTAAGTCAGATGCTAGGTATGCAACTGAAAGGACAGAGTGTAGAGACATGAAAGCTGACTCTGCACCACAGTCAGAAATAACGTAATTAGCTGTCTAAACAGATTGTCTTCTAGACAAAAAATGTGTACCTCTGCGCAGTGCACCACTGCACTGTCATTGAAAATGCCTCCACAGTGCTTAGCTTGGGATACTGTGGTATACATTAGCACTGATTCTCTGCATGGTAATGTCCAATGCTGCAGAACATGTAATGGAATCTTGGAAGATCAAAACAGAGTATATTATCTGTATAAGGGTTTTTAAGTGTGTTTTAAAGGTTGTATACTTCGATCAAGATGATAAAACATCAAAACAAGATACTTTAAATAAGAATCTAGGTGGCATTAATACTACAATATTAGGAACATGTTTTAAAACCCCTGTTGTTTTCTATTCTGACATGATACTTACATTTGGCTTTTGCATTTTTGAGACTGTGAAACACAGTATGTTTTGTTGCTTGGCCAAGACTTGGGGTTTTTTTGGGGGTTTTTTTTGGGTTTTTTTTTTGTTTGTTTTTTTTTTAAGATACGACACAAATTTTCTTTGGCTTATACTGCCAAATTGTAGTTTCTTTGCAGAGTTATGACCTTTATCCTTCAAGTTCAAACGTGTTTTTGCATATATAAAACTGATTGCTATACAACTGCACGACTTGGGAATACAGAAAAACGTAACAGTATAAAATTACGAATTCTAAGATTACGTCTAAGAGTTGAATACATAGAGTAGTTTTGCCTGATTACTTGCTGCCACTGCAGTGTAACTGTAACATTACCATAAAAACATTGGCGTTTAGAATGCCTCAAGATCTGTGCTACTTTTATTTCAGGAACGCATGAACATTACTTTGGACCACAAATGTACTATTTTCCAGACCCTAAATGGAGCTGTTGGTCAGTATATGATTTGCATGTTGTGTGTTTTATTAACTGTTATTAACACTTCCTTTGCTTAACTGTGAATATAATTCCCTAGGCATATGCTTGTTTTAAAGAAGTATTTGGAAGGGTAAACCTGATTACCAGATCAGTTACAGGTCTTTTGGGTTTAATATTAATTGATTAATTAACAAATTATTTGATTTAAAATAGAAAAAATAGTTTTCAGTAAATGAAGTTAGCAATAAATACAGAGTTAAAAACCATTTTTCTGTCTGTTTTCACGAACAGTTACAGGAGTAATATTGGTAATTAAAATTGCATTTTAGATGTTCCTAAGCGAATGGCTATACATGATGAAATGGAACGTGGAATAATGTAAAATTTCCTTTACTCAACTGTCATGAATTTAAATTGAAAAATTGAAGTTAAATTGAAAAATGGCATCTGTGCAAACTTCCTTTCTTACCTTTAACTTCCAATTATGGAACAACTTTTTATAGTCAGATCATATTGGAAATAACTATGATTTATCTATAAATATCATTTGCAAAAAATTATTTTTATTTTTAAAGGACTTTATTCAAATAGTGAAGGCTGCTGATGGCAAACTCTGAAGTTTGATGTAAGCTCATTTAGCATAAAGAACTTAAGATTCAAGATCTAGCTAAAAAACCAAAGAACAAAAGCTTCCAAATAAGCAACATTGACTATGATAGTAACAGCAAGGTGTATTGTATCAGTAAGAACTTAAAGAAATCTGAAATTTTAACTTTTATTTATAAACTGCTATTACTATATGATCTTTGTTGATTTGCAGATGAAGTCCTTTTGAAATTTGAAGAAGGAAAAGTAAGAGCAAGGAATTCAGTGTATGACACATTACCGATCACCATTCATGGAAATGGTCCGACTAAAGTGAGTGACAGTTTATTTTTATTTTTGTGCAGAGACGACGATTTTAATAGAGGCAGAAACAACGATGGAAGAGTCTGAAACAGTCATAGGACACCACTACTGCTCATTTCCAGTTAATTTATTTAACGGATAAAAACACCATTCTAATAGTTCTCTCCATGTTATTCTGCTGTCACGGTAACTTGATATTGCTGCTAAAACAACTCATACTGCTCCCAAATTTGTTGTAGTATGGGGTATTATAAGCAAGTAAGTTTATGGTAATTTGTTCACTATCGCAAAACATTTCTTGAAGCTAGTGAAGAATATCTATCCGGTTACTAAATGGTAATCAGAAGAATAGGTTTTCAGGTGGAGAAAAATCTAACCAAGAGTGACAGGCTGGCACTGTAACACATCTGATCCTACCGCAGACCTTGGTGTGTGTTTTTATAGACATAAGTAAAATATTCTACAAATAATTATATATAGGCAAAAAAATATATATGTATGTGTGTATATATAATACACATACACATGACTGGCTTTTGTTGTGGCATCTTCAGTGTCATTGATCACTGCCTGCAATGGACCCATGACTTATGAGCTTTGGGTTCATGGTAGAGCACTGTCTACCCTGTGAAACAGCTGTTTTGGCAGTATTTGTCCATGTGTAAGGACTCAGTGGTCCAGAGGATCTGGCACAGTTTCTCTGGGAAAAATGGCTACATTTTGGTCATATGGCATTGCATTTTTTTTGTTAGACAGCAAAGATGCGTAAAGGTGTATTGTTTCTAATAGCCTCTGTTGGCTGAAGGACTGGACACAGCTACATTCTAAGTTCTTCCGAATACATGTTCCTTACTGTAGCTGCTTATTTTCAGAAAAAAAAGCCTCCTAGGAGAATGGAATAAAGCTTGAAACTTATTAATATTCCAGTGACTGTTTCTTCTTAGTTTTTGCACTGTATTTCATCTTTGGAATTGGTGAATATGACGATGCCATTATCTGTTTGGCTTGTAACTTCTCAGTGGTGGAATATATGACCAATTTCTTCCATGTTGCCACAGTTGTTATCGCTGTAAGTTATCTATCACCACTGGCTTTGCTGGCACTTTGCCAATGAAAAATAAGGTACTGTATTTTATAGTTGGGCGAGCAGTTTAGGTTGGAACTCCTTATGCTAATCCATATGTTACGCTGCATGAAACGAAACTCAATCCCTGCATGCAGTGATGTAGTTTTAAAAAGGAGAGGAGGCTCTTGCTGTTTATCACTTTGTCAATGTGATTAGATTCTTCTGTTTTAAACATAGTATAGGACAATAATGTAACAGGATTGGAAGAAGTTTTCACTAGTTAATAAATAAGCTATCATGAAAGTAATTTCCAGAATTAACTCCAAATAGTAGAAGTATTTGGTTTATAAGAACCTTCTTTTTTGTATTGAATCCCTTCAATTTGCAGATTAGTAACTAGCATTGGTCAGAGACACTTCTTTGAAAGGATACTGAATTATCCTGACATCCTTACATGTGATTTATTTTTTTTCTCAAGTGCCATGGCTTTTTTGTGAAATATTAATTTTTGTAGACTTTATTGTACATCTCTGAAACTACAGCAATTCTGTTTATAATCTTTCTGTATTTTCCATATACATAAACTAATGCCCAAAATATGGTATAATGCAAATTGAGAATTGGGCTGGAGTGTGTTTTCTGTGCAAAACTATATTCTGTCCTTCCCAGTTTTGGTGAGGGCAGTGGAGCAGGAATGAAGAGCAGCCTTCCCTCAGACAGACTTTCCCCAGCGTAAGAGATCCCTTAACCATTGCAAAAGGCGGTAGAGAAGAGTGAAGTTCTGCACAAACTTCCTGTGGAATCCAGGAGGGCAAGGCAGCCCAGGCAGCCCATTGACAGAAAAAGTGCATATCTTGTTCAGTGCTAATTCCAAATGTGTTAAGAAGCTAGATGCTGCTTGAAATGTATCCCACTGGCTGGCTTCTGAATCTTGGCATAGATTGTCAAAAATATATCGTCTGGGCACCTATCTTCTAAATTTTCTATGTGTTTTTCATATGGTCACCCTTTGTGTTTTGTGTAAAGTGTTTATGATTCTCAGATTTGGGAAAAGAATTAAACTACAATAATTTTTTGGCTTCACACCATGCCTAGCTGCTTTTGAGAGCTGGATGATCTGTAGTCTGTGTCTTGAAAGTCATGCAAGCATTTAGTTGGTAGTTGTTATGCTTGCAACAACCGCTTGGTTTAACTGAAGCAATAAATGTAGATGCTAGAATATCATCTCTGGCTGGTAAAGGAAAAGAACAAGAAAAAGCTTTTACCAGATATTTTTGTATGTTTGGCTTTGTGGTTTGTGGGTTTTTTTTTAATCTTAAATAAAAAGACAGTCAATTGCCTTGAGATGTAAGGGATTCACTGAGTAAGCCTGAATTCTTTAAAAGGTACAAATCACTATTTGCATGCATATTTCATTAATCCAAATTGTTTATTTTTTTGTACCAGATTCACTTGAATTATTTGGGAAACTATATCCCCAATGCTTGGACAAGGGAGACTGGTTGCAGTATTTGTGATTTAGACTTACTAGACCTGTCAACAGTAACGGTAAGAATACTTTTCACAAGAACAAAACCCTTTTGAATGCATTTGAGAAGTGTGTGGTAATTTCTGAGGCAAAGCGTCTGCAGTATGCACTGCTATGTTTGTAGAGACCTCAGGATATTTTTTCCGGTATATGAAACAGTAAAGATGGAATTTTAATTTACTGGAAATAGTAATACTTTTAGAGAAGTTTTTATGTATGCATTTTAATATAAGTTTCCCCAGTATTACTGCATATGATCCCATCCCCAAAAGCCCTCCAGATCCTGACCTCTGTTCACTGATAGTGAATGAATCATTTTTAAATCGTGCAAGATTCAAATGAATAATTAGAGTCTTTGGGAGGTAGAAAAAATAAGATATTTCAAATTTTTAACTGCAGACCTACAAAAAAACTTGAATATGCATCCGTTTAATAATTTCTGTTACAAATAGAGGCTAACAGTTAACTGTAACATGGTTACAGGTACTATTTTCTGAGATATAAATAGTAAAAACTGCTTCACCTTAGAAAGGATGATACAGATATCTGTATTGTGTATGCAAATGTGTATCTGTTGAATAAATCTGATGTAACTGAGATCAGATATCAGTTCAGTCTCCAAAATTCTCGTGGAACAAACATACACATACACATTCATGTGTGTGTAAGTCAAATATTTGGGAACTTATTTTAAATCTTTGGCTCTGAGCATGATGTCTTTAGTGTCTTTACAAATATTTGTGCTTGTACTCAGTAAACTTTAGGCAGAGTAAATACTAAGATCTACCATGTGGAAATGTAAGGCTTGTACTTAAAGGAACATTCTGGTTATTCTTGACAGGCTGTTTCCAGCAGCTGTTTCATTTCTATTCTATGTTGAAGATTTGAATGAGAACAGGTCTCAGAGGGTCATGTTGAAGATAGGATGAAAGAAGTAGTGGCTTGTTATCTTCGTAATGAAAGGACAAAGTGAAAGAATTTCTATACAATAAGCAGCTTATGGACTGGAATATAAATATAAAAATTTATTGCTGGGATTATAATAATTTTCAGATTCTTTTTATAATTTTAATTTTGCTTTGAAAACACAACATTCCAATGGTGTTCTACTGAAATAGTGTTTGCACTCTCAATATAATGTTTACCTGAGGAAGAGAAGTGGTCTAAGTTTTTCCTAATCGTGTTGGCAATTACAACATGGTTGGGGAGCAGTTAAATCTTTCAGCCAGTAATTGGGAGTAACTTGCAATGATTTACTGGATAGCTTCCCATAGTTTATATACATCTACTTGGAACTGGCCTCCTTACTGTAATTCATTCCTTGGACTGCATACCTCACTTACTCTGCCAGCAGAAATAAGGACACTTTTCCTTGGCCTCAGTGGAAGTGTTTACTTCAGGCATTTCTGAGTACAGGCAATATTTTGTTTTCTGAACAGGGTTTCTGTTCTGTCCTGGTCAGTTGCTGCTTAACAAGAAATCTTCAATGAAAAGAGCAATACCAGCTCTGTACCTCTAATCATTTTTCCCATATTCTTTTATTTAACTTTCTGCATTGATGCACTTAGACCTTCTGAGGATTTTGCTTGTTCTGCTTATAAGCAAGTAGAGAATCAGATTTGTTGATACCAGCTATGTTTTGGGATTTGAGTTGATTTAGATGAATTCTGGCGTGAATGAGTCCTTGACTCGATATGCTTAGGGGTTGTGGTTTCAATGTATTGGTCTGGGCTTACCTACAGACTTGACTTTAGCAGTACAAAACGGATAAGCTCCAGCATAAAACAAGGAGCTGAAATAGTACTGCTTTCCGTCATGGGCACAAGGATATCATTCCTTCTGTGAAGGTCAGGAGTAGGTGTGTGCCAGGCAGTGGTGGGTGGAAGCATTGCCATGGGCTGTGCAGGTTGTTCTGTGATGGCTGAGCAGAAGAGCCTGAGGTGCTGTGACCAGGGTTAGTGTGAGCAGGTGCTGGGAGCACAGCCTGTGAAAAGCTGAGCTTTCGGGGTTACCCGTGAAGGAGCTGAGAGTCTCAGCTCAGTCTTTTGCTTGGTCCTTGCCCTCTATTCAGAGGAACAAGACCTCCCGTGCTCTGATCATGGCTGAGATGTGGAAACGCTTAGTAACTGCTTTCTTCTCTGCTAGTGTCAGCAGCCCATGCCACCCCCAAAATAACTGCCTGTCCGGGTCAAAGCAGGGTAATGGTAGATAAGTTGAAGAACGCACCTTGCCTCAATGAGTGTAAATTTTTGCCACTTTTCTTAAGGGTTTTTTTTTTCCAAAACCTAGATTAAATTGAACAACAAACTTAATCACCCTAGAGCTACTTGTTACTGGTGTGAAGACTTTCCAGTGGGGTTGGAGAAGATGACCTCACTCATTCTCTTGCTTCACTGGTGCCTCTTGTGGCAAGGGTTCTCAGGATGACTACACAGAGCATTCTCCTGTATTTATTCCAAAAACTGTCATATGATCACCTGCTGGTTGTGTAAAAGTAAACTTTAAAAGGCAAGTGTATGACCTTGGTGAAAATGAGAAAATCTGTCAGAGAAAATGTGACATCCCGGTGCAGACTGGGTATTCCCAGAGTGTTTTTGCTGACGCATAACTGGGAAAAACCAAAACATCGGACTTGATACACTCAAAATGCTGGGTGTTAAAATTGTTCATTCTGCCCTAGATTCAGATTATGCAGTGACAACTTTTTATGGCATAGTGAACTAGGATCTGGATCAATGAACTCTCTGCTTTGATGATATGCAGTTTGCAGGAATTTTTATTCTTAATTTTTTAAACGCTGTTTTGCTTAGGTCACACTCCTGAGAGTTTGGTGTAGGCATTGGAGCCCAGTGGTCCACACTTCAGTGCATTGAAGGAGTGTTAGTAATTCCTGATTGTCCCTATAACCTTCGCAGATCCAGCCTGCACCGACTTCTCTTTGTCCTGGAGATATAAGGGGAAAATGCCTTAGAATTAGGGAAATAGGCAAAATAAATTATTGCAGAAGTTCTATTACTGGTAGCACACGTTCATGTTCAGCTTAGCAAGCCTGATGGCACACCCTGCTTTCCTCATTGCTCCCAATCAGTGGTACCAGTTACCATGACACAAGCCCTGATGGAGGGGTCGCCAGAGAATATCACAGTTGCTTTTTTCAGGACGCGTCAGTGTACTTGTCTTCATCAGCTGTTCTGAAGTTATTAGGATGTCTACATGAGTGTGTATGAGGTTTGCAGATGAAGTTGTGAGCAGGAGGTAGTCAGGGTAAACATCGGTGCCTAATGTTTCCGATCTGGTGCACTTGCCAGTATGTTTCTGGATTTCTGCTGCGGACGGTGACACTGAAGTCTCAACACGCGCTGATGGTTTATCCAGACGCTTTTCAAGTGGGTGTTGGCTTGCTGAAGGAAAGCTAACTTGCAGCCTTTTATACTCATATAAGGTTTCTCTCCAAGCCTTGTAGTGGGTTAGACATTTGTACTAACTCTTTTAGAAGTGGAAAAAATTTGTTTCATCAGTACATTTCTTTGTGTAGGAGACAAAGAAATTTAACCTTCAAAGGCCTTGTCTCGCATAACGTAATAATATATTTTAGGAATACATATAAATGCTGTCTAGGTTTCTTTTAGTGGTTATGATCTCTATGTCACACACATACAAACCAGGAATTAATAAAACTGTTCAAAAGATGTGTATTCACATTGAAATAAGGTGGATAAAACTTCAGTATCCTTGGATGCAAGGGGAAAAGCTCTACTTAGTTCATCGAAGGTCATGATAAAATCAGTGAGTAGGGAAATAATGCAGAGCCCACTTATAATGGTCAGGGGGAAATAGTGCATAAAAATGTGTGGAAGGGTATTGCAGTTTTTAGATTAAAGCACAGATGAGTAAAATATTTTGTGATATTTGTTCTTCACCTACTTTTAAAAAAGCTTGATGTTCCCTATATTTTCTTGTAAATTTAAAATATATATGTATGCTACTTTTGAAAAACGAATTTGCCATGCAGTCCTAGGTGTATTTCCTTAAGTACTTTTTTTTTACTGTTTTAATATTTTTTAAAAAGCAAGAATTTTAAAAAACATAATACATTATTTTCTTCTTCCAGTTTCTGTTACTGGAATTCAGAGAGTTTTCTAGCAATGTTAAATGCATTATTTTTGCTTATTTGGTGAAGCCATTGAAAATAAACAAGGGGCATAGCACTTTTGAGCTAGTTGGTTTTGATTGTTTGAAAGCGGTGTGGCCTAAGTTACTACAACGTGATATTAGTTGCTTTTTAATATAACTAATTTTTAGACAGGAGGTAAGTCTTATTGGTTTTGTCAAAATATCATTTTTTTTAGGAATATCCAAGAATAAAAATTGGTGTTTTCATTGAACAACCCACTCCTTTCCTACCTAAATTTTTAGACAGACTGTTGACTCTGGACTACCCAAAGGAGGCACTCAGTATGTTCATTCATAATAATGTAAGTATGATGTAAAGTTTCAGTTTTGGAAATTGTGGTATGAATGAAAGTGTGTGAGGGAGTATATGGATTCTATATATGTACATAGTTAAACTGCACAGGAAGAGATACTCTTTCAGAATTTAGTCTGCAGAAGTGGAAAAAATACACAAATTGAATGAAATTGTGGCAGTGCTTACTGAAGTCTATTGAAAGAAACTGCTTAGATTCTTTTTCTTTTAATAATGAAAAAGGTGGTATTTTAAAGCGTATGCTTCTGGAGGACCTACTGGTTGACATAAAACAACAGAGTAGAATAAGAATAGAATAGTTCCAGTTGGAATGGACCTACAACCATCATCTAGGCCAACTGCCTGACCACCTCGGGGCTGACCAAAAGTTAAAGCATGTTACTACTAACTATTATCCAATAGTTGACATTGGATTTGCTTTTCATCTTCTTGCTACCCCAGTGCATTTGTGTTTCTCTTGGTGCTCCTGCTGGGTGCCCTGGGAAGGACTGGGGTGTCCAGGTATGTTTTGAATAGCAGTACAGATAAGTTGCTTTTTTGGATGTTTTTTAAATGCTTTTAACTAATTACTGAATGAGCTGATGTTCCTGGTGCTTCCCCAGTGACTTCAGTATTGCTGTTTTCATGAGTGAAGTGGCAGATGTGTGCAAGTCTTTTGGAAAAAAACTGGGCTGGAAGAGAAATGGGAGGAAAACATAATTCTGCCCTTTTTCATTTGGTGTGCATTACTGTTGATGTCATAGCACAAAAAGCCTGAGTAATAGAAGTAGAGCATATCTGTAAAGTCTTCAATGTGCTTCTGTAAGGGGATGTTAAAGGTATAAATGTGATGTGCACGTGGGAATTGCAAGCTATGCTAGGTTTCATTGCTTCAGCCAGAAGTATTTGAAATGAATCTAAAAGACTGAATAGCTTTTTTGTCACAGAGGGGGGGGAAAACCCTACTCCATATTTCAGTTATTCTAATATCAGCCATAATATGCAAAAGCTACAAATGAGGGCACTGGGTTGGAAGCATCTCTTATAAATTAGAAGTAGGGTAATTAGAAATTTTAGAGACAATCACTGTGACTACATTTTAAAGAAACAATGACTGTGACTGTCCTGGGTACAGGTGGCAGCTCTCGAAAGTCATTCTGGAGTGGCATAAAAAACTCCTATGTGCCACTGAGGTTGTAGGATGGGTTTTGAAGATCATAAAATAAGTATCCTGAAAAAAATGCTGCACACAGTCTGTGAATCTTGCATCATTGGTCTGGTGGTACAGCTTTGATTTATATTGCTGATGTGTTGGATTCTTTTGCTAAAATTTTGGACAGAAGAGCTTCATTTTAATGACAGATATACTGGAATATCTTCAAATACTGTTTGCCATCTGTTTGTTTAGGAAAGAATACAGTGTGTTCTTGGACATTATGTTTATGATTTCGCAGCAATTTGTACTTTTTATTCACTATAAATAATGTTAACATGATTACAGGAGGTTTACCATGAAAAGCACATCAAGAAATTCTGGGAAAAAGCCAAGAACATTATCAGAAATATAAAAATTGTTGGACCTGAAGAAAATCTGAGTCAAGCAGAGGCCCGGAACATGGGAATGTAAATTCTAATTTGTAAATCTGTTATAATGCTGCATATACTAACTTTTTTTCATCTTTTATGTGTATTAGTTTGCATCTTAAACACTAACAACTTTACATCTTAAGATACAAAAGTAGGAGCTTTTGTGGTAGAACTAGATCTAGGTATAAGATATGAACTGTTGAGTGTTTTATGGTTTCTGTCTAAAATGAAAAGCTGTTTGGCATTGTGAAAACATCTCTGGTTTGGACTGCTTTGATAGTTGTCAACTTGTCTTCTAATGAAGGCATAGACAATAGTAGACTACAAAGAAATAAGAGCTGTCAAGTTATTTTTACCTAGTAGTTATCTCGAACGTAGGTATATGTTAAAATATGATGAGCATAAACTGGAAAGTTTATTCTTTTTTTTAAAAAGAATGCCATTAAAGTTTGTGCAGAAAATTGTATGTAGCTATAATTAAAAAAAAATAGGTGTAGGTGCAACTGTAAATAGAAATTCTAATTGCAGTGTATCTTCTAAAAATTTATTTGGTTTTATTTTTTATCCAAAACCTTTTCAAGCTAATTTATCACAGAGTGATTAAACAAATGGAAGTACTTCTTGTATTGGATATGCATTTAACAATTGTACTTTTGTGTCTAAGTCCCTCTTCCTTTTTTTTTTTTTAAAACTGACATTACATTTAAGTGAAAATATGGTTAAAGCTTGACCTGGGCATACAGGTGACAATTCTATGTTTTCCTATGGTTCAAAGAGACAGGAATATCCTTTAGAAGTGCTCTAGCAGAAGTTTCTCCTTTCAGGGAGTAAAAAAAAAGGACTTGAAGAGGCAAGTGACTTTATCTTGTCCTTGGTCTTGCTTTTATTTTGTTTTTCTTTTTTCCTTTTTTCCTTTTGTTCTTGCTAGGCAATCTAACTCTTTAGCTTTTAAACCTGGCACTTGCCAGGCCTAAATCTGAACCTTGGAGTATGTATGCCGTGCCAGACCTGCCTGTCCAGGGGTGTCTGTAGTGGCTGGCTTGCACTGGCTACTACCACAGAGTTGCTCGTGGCTCTCTCAGTATGTCCGTAGTCAGATTGTGGAGTTTTACAGACCAGCATGTCACCACTGTGGCCTTGAGCAAGGCTTCATTCTCACATAGTTCTTCCACTGTCTTTTCTCCCAAATCTTCTGTGAGTGTCGGGGCAGAGAAACTAGTTTCAAAAGGTGCTTTTATATTAAAAGGTTAAGAGCATAGCATACACTGTTCATCGCATCAACGAAAGAATGAAGATGTGGTCCTGAGTCTATGTGGTGTTCTTGGAAATGTGTTTGAATGGGGTTTTGTTGTGCTGAAGCCACTGGGAAGCTGATTTGGCCGAGGTCCAAGCCTCTCCCGTAGCCTTTCTAGGAAACACTGCAGATGTCCAGCAGTAGTGTCAGCAGCCATTTACGTATTTATAAATCATTCTTTCTTTATTTCCAATAGTCTCTAAAGCAAATGTACTATGTCTGCAAACTTTTTGAAGTAGTCTAAATATTTTGTGTAACTGAGTTGCCTTTTCCTCTTTGGTGTTATGTAGACATCATAAGGCAGAATCTTTAATGTGAACAATTTCTATAGTGTTACTAAAGCTCACTCAAAGATCTTTAAACCTGTCATCTTTTGATAGAATGTACTGACTTATAGTGTGACAGAGGTTTTAATATGATATGTGGTCCTTGCTTGATCTGTGGATATAAAATGATAATTTAAATGTGTATTTGCACAAAATCATTTCAAATTCTGTTATGTAAGGCAGGAAGATAATCATACTTGTCAGGTGTACCGCTGGATGCATTACACTATGATGTGCTGTCCATTGTCTGGATATAATTTGAGCCATGTTGCTCCTGCTTTGAAAGGCCTCTTTAATAAAGATTCTGTCCTAAAGAGATAACATAGCATGTAGGGAAAACGTGAAGTATAATGCATGTGGAATGAGACCATACCAAAATACTGAATCATCGAGAAAGAGTGAGTGTTAGTAGTAGAATCATTCCTGTGAACCATGTAGACATAATTCAATGGCTCCTTTCAATTTGACTGGAGTGGGCTTAGTTCATCTGTTGCTTCCTTTTTTACTCCTGGTCTGCTGGGCTGCCCTTGTGAACATAACCAGCTTCTCTGGAACAACTGCATTTTACTTTTCCTCAAAAAATCTAGCTTGGAAGTATGAGGTATTCATGGCAAAGGCAGATAATATAAAAAATTATTTGCTTTCAGCCATTCAGCTGGCTTCTAACATAGTAACCTCGTTTGTTTCTCACTAGTGCTGCAATGGGGATAACTTGAAAAGTGATTCTTCAAACCTGTTTGATGGCTTAATTTACAGATTGATATATGCAGTCTCCTGATTTTTTTTCTCCTGCCTTTTTCTGCATTATTGACTGATAATTTTGTTCCATCTGCCTCAAACTCTTGCTGTCTCTCTTTTTCCAAATAAGCTGATTTTAGTATCTCTCTGTTAATTTCCAGTAGATTTAGAATTTATTTGGTCTCCTCACTTGCACATTTCACACAAGAAGTCTAAAGCAGCAAAGTAGGCTTCAATTAATATTGTTCAATGTCTAGTGATAAAATTAGGGGAAGAAAAATAGAGTGATGTTAAGCATTGAAGATCTGGTTTGTTTTCAGCAGAATACTTGTGAGTATATAATGAAGTTGGGTCAGCCTTCTCCTTACCTCTTTTTTTCCCTTTTTGGCTCAGTAAAAAGTGGTGATAAATCATAGGAGGTTGTCAGTAAGTGAGACTCTTATGTCAATATAAATGTGAGAAAATAACATTTTTTAATTCCACACATAGCCATGAAGCAAATCTCTGGCCACTTTTCTCATTCACATAATAAAGAATAATTGAAGCATTGACTTTCTTGCTGCTTCTTGACATGAGAAGCGCTCTCCTGCTCTGTGAATGTTGGCTATGTGTTGGAAAGGACCCAAAATTGTACAGTCAGCAAAGACTTGTAACAATTCAACAATACTGGCAAACAGGAGCGCACATCTTTCCTTATCATGGGCTGAAAGAGAATAAAAAGGGAGGAAAACAGATTAGACTAAAGAGAGAGTTTAGCTCCATGTTGTTTGAGCGTTTTCTGTGCATGTTCCACCTTTGAAACCCTAAAATAGCATTTCCATGTTTGGTGTTTTTTTTTTTTTTTTTTTTTTTTTTTTTTTTTTTTTTTTTTTTT
>Ga0065711_1004303_pt1 | contig 24139 bp, 8 predicted proteins | sample Hoacrofraction12_FD_59098 | JGI IMG/M metagenome (GOLD analysis project Ga0065711, IMG submission 59098) | Hoatzin crop microbial communities from Cojedes, Venezuela - Epithelial fraction 12 v2 (version 2) | ecosystem: Host-associated > Birds > Digestive system > Esophagus > Crop | place... | reverse complement strand
TCATTTGCAACAGGCTTTATTAAAAAAAAAAAAAAAAAAACCACTCTCACAAAACACATATCTGTTGCTATCAATTGTATTTTCCCCCCTGTTATTGAGTGCAGAGACTACCCGTTTCTTCCTACTTGCCCTGTGCTTGTGGTGCTTCAATCTTTCCTTGGACTCCCAGGCAGGGCTATAACAAAAAAAATGAGCCACTGATTTCTGATGGACATGCTCTCTTTTATCTTAAACAGTGCTAAATTATCAGTTAGAGTGACACATTTGATTAAACAGACTAACACTTCTCTGTCCACCAAGTACTCTGCAGAGCTGCAGATTCCAGCTACTGTGTGTGGTGCGGGCGGTGGAAAACGTCTCTGGTCCACAGGTGGCTATTCAATACAATTTTGCATAACACCCTAGGCACTGGAGATAGAGAAATACACAAACACAAGGGGCTTGAAGAAAGAGCTAAACGGAGACCACCAGGGAGAGGAGAAAGACAGGAGGAATTCACTGAAGGATGTAAAGCACAGTTATCCATCACGGCAGGCTTGGAGAACGTCTTTCCTCTGCGCATTCACCATATTTAATGCAACGAATGTGACACATTCTCCGCATAGCATGGATTCACATGCTGAGCTATCTGCCAAAATTGGCTGGAGATTTTCAGATGGAAGAGATTTCTTTTAAAAAAAATGCTCCTACAGAAAGATCAAAAGTGTTCCACAGGAGCGTGTTGACGCCACTAAAGCTTTGACAGGCAGCTTCCTCTGGAGCTCCAGCTACCCAGAGGCCCTCCTGCAGACACAGCCAGCCCAGGCAGCCCACCCACCAAGCAAAACTGCTGGGGCCCGAGGCAGCCGAACATCTCAGTTTCCAAAACCATTTGTTTCTGGAGGAAGCAAGAAGTTTTAAAAAATGAGATGAATCTTTTGTCTTTTCTTAACTGGACTTTTTTTGGGGAGGAGAAGCATGCTCTGTTTCCTACCACACACTGAAGCTGGCCATGGGTTGAGATCTTCCAAAGCGCCTTAAAGAATTTGGTCACTTAATTCCCACAACAATCTCCAAGGACTTTCAGGGTGTCAGCTGGTCCATGCAAGTATTTACCGGCAAGCCTGTGTACCTGTATCACCAGACAAGCTAAGGGCAATTAATTCAGCACAAGAATGTGCAGCAAGCAAATTTTGTCCCCAAAACAACAAATGGAGAGCACCTTACCCACTGTTAGGTGTTAGCCTCCTTTGAACAAAATATTGCTTAAAGGAATAAGAATAAAGATTTCAAGGTTTGGATTCAACTGGACAAAGTTTAAATACGTAAAGAAAAAGTCAGTCATCCAGATTTCTTTCTGACCAACGAAGAAACAGAAACTCCTAAGATTCAATACATCTGACTGATTTTGTATAACTGCCACGGCGTGAAATAAATCACGTCTTAAAAATATCCATTTCTCTCCATCAACTTTGAAGGGAATCTGGACAAGTCAGATCAGCTGCTTGCCATGCAGATGCCTGCCAGTTGAAGTTGATAAATCCCAGCTCAAAATGTCATCCCAACCCCAGGCACTTCTCTGCAGTACCGGAGGTAAAAACTAGACTAATCAACATGTGAGAGTGTTTGTTACACTTGCAGCCTGAAGACAAAGGAAGCTTCCAGTCAACTGTGGTTGTAATTTCTAGTAACAAAGCAGGTAAAACAATCTCTTGGTTGCCAGCTTGTTTGTTTGTGAAGCTTAGGAGTAGCAGTTTTGCAGCCAAGACATAGGGTGAGGTGAACTTTTACTCAGCTTCAACATTGTTGATGTTTTGTTCTCACAAAAGAGCTACAGCTCTTTGCTGGTACTTCCTGAAGAATCCTATGATTTCTTTAATTCCTCTAGGGTGGCAAAAATTTTGGGCGCACCAGAGAAAACCCCACACAAGTGACATAATATCTATGGCATGAAATAAGTGACACAATAAAACCCAACAAGGGGTAGCTGTTATTAGTCTGCTGCCAAATTAGGCAAGGACGTGAGAGACAGTTGAGGTATGAGATCATCACCGAGCTGAATGCATCGTGTGACGTAAAACAGCAGTACTCAGGCTGGATGCTCAAGGATGCACAAGCCTTGAGGCCACTATCTCATGCCACTTGCATGGCCCTCTCAAAGGCCCTCTCTTTTGCAGAAGGGCTTCCTGACAATCCCAGGAACCCTACCCAAGCCTCAGCCTTCCAACTCTTCTCTCTCATTCTCTACCATACCTTACCCTTTACACGCTTGCAGTGGAGCCCCACAGCTCTCTGGGAAGATAAGGTGGACAAAGTGAAGAATGCCATGGGGAAGCAGATGGACGCACATTCCTTAGTAAGAAGCCATTCTCGGGAAGCCCCACTGATTGCAAGCCCAGGAGCATGAGTCTGCATGCTCTAGCAGCTGTGTGGCAGCCTTTCCCATCAGGGGTCCAAGCACAGCCCTCACATGGCCTGCTGAGTGTTTGACAGGCGTGTACATGACCAGCTAAAGCTCATCTTCCTTCCCACCCCACACAAAGACTTCAGAAGGTCAACAGGTCTCAAAAGATAAATACAAAATCTGTTCACAGAAAGTAGGTCCCAGTCAGTCCCATGAACCAGGAGAGAATGAGACAAGGCTCAAGTTATGTTCAGAAAAATCTCTTACATACCCAGCTACAATGCAGTGAAAGTTTTCTACTACACATACTAACTCCAGGTAATTAAAACCAGCTATACAGTAGTTGCTTTCAGATTTTTGTTGTGTAGATTTTGTTCCTTAACATTAAATATTCAATGCAAAATATGAAATCTGAAAAATTGCAAGAATTCTGTCAGAAATGGCCTCATTGAAAGAAAGCGATATGCTTAAAATACTATTGATTTAACCTCTGAGGGAGCTATACATCAAAGAGAGCTGACACTCCCAACTTGCTGCCAAATTGAAATGAAACTCAGCAAGCCACATAATGACAGGAGGACAAGTGCAATAAACTCCAGGGGAGCTCCTTAGCCTCTCACAGAGTCAAAGTCTCCATAAGACACATCCCTGGAGAAGAAAGCAAACCCAGAAGGGTGCCCACCCGTTAAACAAATAAATATAAATACTTAAACCTGAAGACTTGTGCAGTTGCTTGTTTGATTTTCGTCATTGCCCAAAGATAAAGCACATATGGGATACCAATAGAAGTTCTGATGCTTCAGCAGTTACCTAAAAAGGGTCATCACTGAAATACAGTTAATGTTAGTTAAAGAATAAACCAAATGCTTCTGTCTGAATGCTATGTAAAGCCTCCAGAAGGAAGACACTCACTGCCTGTTGTAGATTAACCACCACAGACTGGCGTATCCAGCTCTAAGGACCCTGGGCACCATGTTCCCAGTGAGATACAGGTGTACAGATTTCACCAAAACATTCAATTTTACACAAAGCATTTTCAAAAAGAGATGATTAGAAGAAAAATCTGACTTCGAACTGATGTTTACTACACCCACTAGATAGTCACTGAATAGATGGTAAGTATACAACAGCAGTAATAACATAACTAGCAGCAAAAATATAGATGCAAATATGAGCAGATACTTCAAGGCCCTGTCCAGGAACATACATAGACAATTTCTTAAATAATATATTAACCATACAGACTCACAAATGTTCCCAACAATTTATGCGCTTCAATCCTTTGTCTGGATTTTTTAAAAAATCAAAGTTATTATTCAATCTTGGGATGTGCATTCTAATTGCTATAAATAAATCATGAATGATTGGCTCAATGTATTTTTCCATGGCAACTCCTGCGTCACACACAGCATTACGTTTTTGAAAGAGAGCTATGCTCTTTGAAAGAGAGGCAAAGATTCACACTCAGGATAGGCTCAGTTCAGTTTTACAGTTTCTGGTTTAGCAGAAGATACATTAGAAATGAAACAGAGCAGTTTTCAACTAATTCTTCATTACTTAGGCCCCAAAGCCTATACAGTGCCCTCCACTAGTGCAGAAAGCTGCATGGCAAATTCCCATACAAAATGCAAGGCTTCTAGATTCTTGGTGCACAGATCCTCTGTGACTTTTCTTCATATATGCAGCATCACACACCAGCAAAATCCCGTTGCATTTTTGTCTCATATTTGAATATTAGGAAACCTGTCTCCTGAAGTTGCCAGCAAGAAAGGGAGAGAAATTAGTTTCCTGAGGTCTATGACCCGGTCTAAAACAGAAAGCGGACTTCTGTCCGTAGTAGGTTGGGCAAGAAAAACATAATGAGCTCCTTGCAACACAGAATTTGGCCCTGATTAGATAACACAAGCAAAACGCATGTTGCGCGATACATTCCCAGTGTCATCACACCACCACCACCACCCCCTCAAAAAAAGGACAGTTCTGCATTACTTAAAGTTGCCAATGTGCATCAGAAAGGAGAATTCCCAAAGTGCAGATTTTAAATTATTTTCTGAAAGGAGGACATGAAATATTTAGTAAGTTACATAACCAATTTTTCATTTATGAAGTTAGACTTGTAAACCAATTTAGAAGTTTTGGTATCTGAAGCCCAGTAACCTTCGACTATTAACTAAAAGAAACCAAGTTTAAAGACTCAGTGGTTTTTAAAACTTTCAAAAGCCTCCCAGAAAATCCCATTTATAGCATAAATCAAGTTCTGTAACTCAGACAGTACAATTCAGATGCACCTCCCAAGAGAAAAAAACCTAATAGTTTTAACTTCAAAGCTGCAAAAGAGTATATTCCAGTGCAGTACCATTCTCATCAGACTGTATCTGACCAAGAGTTCATGAGTACACCTGATCCTAGACATCCTTCCACCTTTTGAGCTTCAACCAGAGCCTCCCAAGCACCTCAGTTTTCAATGTGACTCCAAGCCACAGTTTGGCCTTGGTTTAAACTTTTAGGCAGATTCAAATACTGGTGTCTTAGAGCATCACTAAAAGCTGACATTAAATATAATCCACAGTAACTTATTTTGAAAATTAATTGGCAAGACTCTCTCAATCAAGAAGCTCAAGCTTTTCCTATTTCATGCTTTTCATACCATTTGCCTCTGAACATCAGCTATTTACTCTGCATTTTCTAAGCAGTGTATATTTATGATATGTACTGCCTACATTACACAGCTTCACTTCCATTTATTCAGCAGCATTCATGTTTACATTCACTAACCTGCAGGAGACAACACATACCTTTGTTAAACAGCCATCTGTGGAGTAAAATTTACAGTGATGTGCAAACAGGCTCTGTTATTTCCAGTTCATGGTGAGCATCAGGAGAGCAGAGTGAATTATCCATGCTGGGTAAAAATTCTGCCTAAACTTTTTCCTGGAGGAAGCTGAGTTTTTACTCAGATGAACACCTCTTATTGTCTGTTTTCCAGAGAAAATGTTGAGCTGCTATTGAATATTTTAGTCAAAACTTTAATTTTAAAATTTTCTGTTTGTTCAATGAAGAAGTCTGCACTTTCCATGCACATCTGTTTTCATCAACTGTTTCCAAAAGGGAAAAACAAAGATAAATATACATCTCTGAAAAACTGCGCTGGACAGCATATTCCTAGGTGTTATCAGTAAAAAAAGGGGAAAAAATTCCATTTGACAAGAGATTTTTTTTTTTTAATTATAATAACCTACCTCATTTCAAGAAGAACTTAAATGCTGCAATCTCTTGACCATTCAGTCTAAACTAAGCTCAACTAGCCATGCGTTTCCAGAGATGGTTAAACGTGAGATCTTGCATGGATTATGTAAAGTGTCTTATTAATCACAAATGATTGTTAACGGCAACAAAGTTATCTGAATAATAACAATCTGGCTCATGTTAATTATTACAGCTCTCCTGCTAAGGTACTTTACTGTCTCAGCGCTTCTAGACATAAGTCCAAATGAAAATGGCTCGTACTTCATCATGCCAGTAAATCAAAATCACTTTAATTATTCTCCAGTGGGACTCTAAAGACTTCAAGTCAGCATGACATGAGCCATATGTTTCTTTCTGTCTGGGCAACACTGCTAATTAGTGAAGTTGTGGAAATCCCATTTCAAAATGATAAAGCACAAATCTCAGCATGTTTACCTGAGAAGAAGTAATTTTAATTGCAGTGACTACATTTACTATTGTATTAACAGGGAGGCTTTGGGGTTAAAGTATGAAATAACTTGGCTGCATCCTTAGCTGGTGCAAGTCAATGTTGCTTCACAAACATCTATGCTGAATGAGACCACTCCAAGCTGCAGCTGGCTGTGTTTCTCTTCATTAAGTGCTTACAACCATGCAAAAACCTCAGGGTATAACACTCCTTCTTATGGGACAGCCTGAAGAAAGGCTTTGCAAGAGGAAGAGTGTCACCTTTCAACGTCTGAAGACATCTGCATTCTTTGACCTGAAGATTCCCTTCTTCTGAAGGCAAAAGGAAATGTTTCATAAGCCAGAAGATTCCCATCATGAGCACTAATGAAAGGGTCTTTCCCTACAGCAATCTTTGCGACAAAATTTGTTGCCAGCCAGGTGACTAGATATTGCTATAGAAGAGCAAAAGCAGTGACACCAAAGCTTCTAACTTCATACTAGTTCAACCAGTGTTGAATCTTCCCAGATATCCTCATCTTGTGATTAGTACACCTTCAACCAAGAAGGAGACAAATCTCTTTGAAGTGAACTATGTCTGGATTTTTCCAGCTAGTTGCAACACACTGAACTAACTCCTTAATAAATTCAGCTTCTAGGTTGTGTTTAGAGAGCACCAAGAGAATGGCTGAACCCTGCTAAAGCTGTGATGCTGAACACGGAGACTGCAAATCAGAACCAACATCACAGCATTCATTCACGCTACTGTGCAAAGCAAAGGGAAAGCAAGTAGGAAAACCCACCAGCAGCTGGATAAAACTGAAACTCTCTTGCCTGGCTGGTTTTCTCAATCTGAACCTCATGCCTCAGCTACCACTGTAGAGTCTTTGAAAATCCACCTCCTTTGTACTTAAGCACAAAAACTAGAACAGATTAAATAAATGGGGTGGGGGGAAGCTTTGCTAATAGCACTGTTGCTTCAGCAACTTGAGAAGGAAGGGGGTAGTGACAAAAGAAGAGTTCTGATGATTGCAGTCATCAGTAACACTTACCAGAGTGACCTCCTTAATTTCATATCTTTGCAGTCAATTCCACTGTGAATGCATCCAAACATATACAGTTCCCCACACAGCTGACATTTCTCTGCCTTAAGTTCCCTCCGACATCTCCCTGTGGATAATTGTTCATCTGTAATCTTTCTTGAGACTTTTCCAAGTACATCTCTCTCGTCCCCCATATTCCTCAGAATTTGGCTGCAAATGCCCCATTTTTACCAAGCTTCACTTACAAATTAGTGGAAGGGGAGGAGAAAGTGATTTTAGGGTAAGAAGAAAAGAAAGTCCAGAAAATCCTTCAGTTGTTTCAAGACACTAATTACAAGTTAGACCACAATTTTAACAAAAAGTTCATATCTGCATTTAGAGTTTAGCAGGTCTAACTTATGCAGTTATGAACATTACGTTAGCCTAACTAATAGCTTACACTAAGAGTACACTGAAATTATGCAGCAATATATAGTGGATATAGTATATAGGCACCTTCTTACTCAAAAGGACTTCCAAAGTTATCGATTTAGAATGGGAATGCTTTAAGACTGGAAAATACTGGATTATTTGACAAACCTAAGACTGTCCTATTTCAAATTAGAATAAAAACATGATGTCTCAGTAGCTACTGTTGGGGAAAGTAAAAACATATTTGAAAGGCCAGTATTCCACACACATTTTGTCTTTGCTTTGTTAGCAAAGCAGCATGGAACAATCCTGTATCTCTAGGCATTCACAGGGCACTAATTTCTCTAATCAGAGTTCTTTGAGGTATAACACAACTCTGATACCAGATTCAGGAATTTACTGGGTAAGAGAAATAAACCAAGGAGAAGCTGCCACTACCACTACTGCCTGATCATCATCAGATTTCTAGGTGTTTCCACACTTAAAATTACAGATGACCTCTAGAAGGAGATATGTTCCTTACTGTAAAAATGTTCAGAAATGCAAACATTTGTACAGTTAGTATTTATAGCCAGATTTTTCTTGGAGGTACATTGTGGTAGGACAAGAGAAAATGAGCACAAATCTCTGTGAGATTAGTGCAACTGTGAAACAAGTTACCCAAGCTGGAGTGTCCGTTCTTGGAGATATTCAGAACTGGATTTGACTGGGCCCTGAGCAACCTGAAATAATCTGTCTTTAATTAAGGTAGAGAGTTGGGCTTCCAGAGGTCCATTCCAGCCTAAATCACAAATCACCCTACAATATATTTCTTGAAGCACCTACAATTTCTGATAATCATTAAAGTCTGGCCTAAAGTTCTTTTAAAATGCTCCCCACATCCTCCAAATAATGTTTGCCACAATAAGATAATGAAAGAAGTCAAATAAGACTGAAACATTCAGTGAGGATTCATGTTCCTTCAGACACCTTTGGAGGAGACATTATTAGAAGCACGTTGACCAAAACTAAAATTTAAGCACTCCTAATGAAACCACATTGTGGCAAACACCAAAATCAAAGAGAAAACACTAAAAAAGAAAAAAACCACTGTTGTGATTTAGCTTCAGTTGGCAACAAAGAACATTTTCACCAACAACATAGACAGTGAGATCGAGGGCACCCTCAGCAGCAAGTTTACAGACGACACCAAACTGAGTGGTGCAGTTGACACCCAGAAAGATGGGATGTCATCCAGAGGGACCTGGACAAGCTGGAGGGGTGGGCCTGTGTGAACCTTGTGAAGTTCAGCAAGACTAAGTGCAGACCTGGGTCACGCCAATCCCCAGTATCAGTACAGGCTGGAGGATGAGTAGATTGAGAGCAGCCCTGCTGAGAAGGGCTTCAGAGTACTGGTGGGTGAAATGCCGGACATGACCCTGCAGTGTGTGCTGGCAGCCCTGAAGGCCAGCCATATCCTGGGTTGCATTCCCATCAGTGAGGGCAGCAGAGCAAGGTAGGGGATTCTGGCCCTCTGCTCTGGTGAGACCCCAGCTGGAGTCCTGCATCCAGCTCTGGAGCCCTCAGCACAGGACAGACATGGAACAGGACCAGAGGAGGCCACAGCAATGATCCAAGGGCTGGAACCCCTTTGTTGTGAGGAAAGGCTGAGAGAGTTGGGGCTGTTCATCCTAGAGAGAGAAGGCTCCATGGAAACCTTATAGTGGCCTTTCAGTACTTAAAGGGGGCCTACAGGACAGATAGGGAAAATATTTTTAGCAAGGCCCATTGTGGCAGGGCAAGGAGTAATGGTCTTTAAGGGAGGTTAGATTTAGACTAGGTACAAGGAAGAAATTTTTTACGATGAGGGTGGTGAAACACTGGGACAGGTTGCCCAGAGGAGGTCCCATCCCTGCAAACATTCAAGGCCAGGTTGGACAGAGCTCTGAGCAACCTGATCGAGATGAAGATGTCCCTACTCACTGCAGGGAGGTTGGGCTAGATGGCCTCTAAAGGTCCCTTCCAACCAGAAGCACTCTGTGATTCTATGATTCCAACCACACAGCTGCTCTCTCACTTCTCCCCCCTCCCTGGTAGATGGGGAGGAGAATCAAGGGGAAAAGGCAAAACTCACAGGTTGTGATAAAAACAGTTTAACAGAACAGCAAAGGGAGAAGAAAATAACAACAATAAAGGTGATAAAAAGAATATGCAGCATGCAATGTTTTCACCACCAGTTGCTCACCTTGCTCCTGAGTAGCAAATCCCCTCCCTTGAACCAGCTCCACACTTAAATACTGAGCAAGAGGTCACATGGTATAGAATGTCCCCTTTGATTGGCTGGTTTGGGTCAGCCCAACCGGCTTCTTGTGAAAATTAACCCCATCCAGCTGAACCCAAGGCAAAAACCAAAACAATGCAAAGAAAAGTAGGAAGAAACAAGGTGCTCAGAGAAAGCCTAGACTATAACTGTACCTCGTTTGCGCTGAGCATTGCTGAAGATGTGATGTAAGGTTTACAAGGGTAATAAGCTGTCAAATCTTCAGCAGAGTATAAAAGCATTTTCCATGTACCTAGAAGATGGTGCAATGCGAATGTGTAAAAATCTTCTCAGGGTGCTTGCAGTCTACTCCAAACAAGTGAGAGAAAAATTCAGGAGTTCCCTATCCCTTTGTTTCAAAGACTCCTCTAGCAAGTATTGTTGTAGCAAACTTATTTTAACCTGTATTTAAATATGCAGTAACCAATTTACATAATGCCCCTTTTCACCAGTTTTTCAGAGTCCTACCAGAAAGATTTTTTTAAGTGATTTTATGGACTGTATGTAAAATTTCTCTTTTTCTCTCTCTTTGAAGTCACTTTTTGTGTCTGTGGTCCATCTCCATGTTTAGTAACCCTCCCAATCTCTTTATCAGCCTTGCTTTCCTTCATAATTTGCATGCATAATTTCTTTATTAGGCATAGTCATTCCACCCCCTCTAAATATTTATTTCCAGAAAGAACAGGTTCTGTTGAGCCATTATTAGTTGCAGTCGTACCTTCATGCTAACCTCCCTGCCTCTACCATGACCCTGCAGTAACAACATCCAATTATATATGCCCATCAATTCCCTCATTCTGGGGAAATTGGGTCTTTTAAATTCAGAAGCCTACCTCTTTCCTTCACCTCCACAGCTTAATATACAAGGTCAAATCTAACAGTTTCTGTACCCAAAAGTCTATGGCCTTTACTACTTCTTTTCCCCAGTACCTGCCATCTCCAGGATTACCTCGTATCCAGTTGGTTCTGTTGTAACTTTCATTCAAATTCTAGTATCCCCGATTTATAGATATCCCCCATTTTCTACCCAATTATAACATGATACTAGTTCTAGCAATTTCTTTATTGCTTCAAGAAATGCATATATTTAAGTACCTTGCTTAGAAAGGGTATATTTCAGGGTAAGTGAAATTCTTTCTCTTTGTGAAGCTATAGTAACTCACTAATTGGTTGTACAGTCTCATTCAGGTCAAGATAAAAAGCACCAAAAAGATGCTGCTCTTCCAAGTTCATCAGTGTCACTTCAGATAAACAAGCTGCAGTGATAACCACAGGTGGAGCCTATTGTTGTTGTAACTTCACTCCTCACACAAGCTGGAGATTAACAGGTAGGGATGAGTGCAGTGCTTCGATGGTAGCTATTCATGTGTTTTGTTACGTGTCCTATGATACACAGAGAAGTAGGTAATGTGTTATTCCCAGTTATCTCAAACAGTATTTTCACATGCGTATGCAAAGTAGTTTCCAAGAAAAATAATCATCAGTTGTCAGCCAGCCAGCTCTCCAGATAATGGACTTTTTTATACTTTCAGACTCTGAACTACCAGAGTCATTGCTGAAAGGTCAGCATTTAAACAGTTACAACAATGTTATTTAAAGGTGCTGTTTTGCAGTTTGAATAATAATTAATTATTGTAACATTGTTCGTTAGCTCCCACCCTCAAAGACCATCTGATTTATTGCTTTACCAGCAAAGCTTTGCTCTCAATAGAATACTTTCCAATTCTTTGGAAGTCTCAGATTTATACATTACAAGAAGTCACACAGCCCAGCTTGGAGTGGCAGGATACCTGTCTCCCATTCCTAGCTCTCTTCTTGATCTCCTATGTGACTTGAGACAAGTTGCTTCGTTCTGCACTGTTTTTTTCCTCTCTATTTCTAATCAGGAAATAAACCAAGTCCCTGGGACGTCTCTGTGCAGTGCCTACCACAAATGAGGCTTTAAGTCTCAGTATCCATAGAAGTTGATGACAAAATGTTATGGCATCTGAAATAAAGTGTCATACACCACTGTTTCATAGAGTATAAAAACTTTCACGACTTACTATAGGGAAAAATAATGACAATCATTTTATGTCCCATTAAAAAATAGGGTAAAGCTTTCTCCTGTGGAATTAGCATTAACAGTGTATTTTAAATACGCAGGAGTTATAATATTTAAAACACAAACACAAATTTTGTATAAGAAATGCACCTATGCATCATCTTACCGATAAGAGCAAGATATGAATATGTATTAGTTTTCAGCAAGGAAGATTATATTCCAATTCTAGACATACTGCAAAGTATTTAATATGGGATTCAGACCCAAACCAAACAAAACAGCACATGTTGGTTATTAGTCTCCGAAAACAAGACAACTAAATACCAACTTCAGCATTTTACAGCAATGGAAAAGAGTAGATGCATTCTTCTATAGAAATGAAAATTTGAAGAGCTCTAATATTTTTGGCATTTATATTCACTCTGCAATACATCTACATCAATCACAACCCACGTATGCTTTGAAGACTGAAAGTAGATAGTAAGTCTAGCAGAACTTCATGGTGGGAGTTGCAGATTTTTTTCTATCCAACCTTAAATGTGGGCTTGTGGAAGGTAACTTCAAAAATTTGGTTTTTAAAATCTGGATGTTAAAATTTGGGATTGACTGCTTATCCCTCAAGCCTTGAATCAGTGGATTCACAATTCTAAGTAATTCTTAACTGAAAAATGGATTACTTAATTTTATTTTTTTAAATAATGGTTTAATTAAGTTCATGTAAGTGTTTAGATTGAGAACCGTTATTGACTCTATTATGGAGGAGGTCAGAATAGATGGCCAGAAATTATCCTTTCTGGCCCTGCAGATTTACAAAACCACTGTTGAATTAGAGCAGGGAGATAGGATGAAAAAAATAGTTCTCGGTTGACCTTGGAGAGAGCCGCAGATAAAGCAAAGATTGACCTTTCAGCCTAGTGTAACTTCTAACCATCTGGGTGACATTTCATAGAAGTTCATCCTGTCATTCATATGATAACCACAAGGCTTCTGCTTGACCCAACACACAGCTTCCAGAAAAATTTCCAATCCTGATGCTTCAGCTTCAAATGATAGAGAATGCAACATACACAGTCACTGGTTTTGCTCATTTGTGCCTAGGTAGAAAGTAGCCATGAGAAGTTAGCCCTGCAAGTCCTCTCAAAAGAGCTAAGGAAAAAGAAAAACAAACAGGAAGAGTACCACAAGGGTTTAATTTTGATTGATCTGCATTTTAGAGCAAGATGAGAATCAGTTCTTTTTCTACATAGAGCAGTGCACAAACACCAAATGGAAAAGCTTATATGGCTAAAAAAGCTGAGGTCCTAACTAAATCATCTCCACATGTATACCATTGGTGCAGGCAAAGATCCAACGTGGGCACTTCTGCTGGCATATCTGAGCATCCAAGTCCGAAGACAGGGCTTTTAGCAATCGACTCAATAGCTATCTATTCAATATTTGAATTTCTCTGTTGCATATTGCTTTTCAGAGCAACATCGCAAGAAGTCTTTATTCTGGGCTCTGACTTATACAGAACTAAGCAAGGCAGCCAGCTCCCTTGTGAAGGATTCCAAGACAATAAATTCTCCCATATTAATGCAATCTGACTCCATGACTGCTACAGACTACAGCAAAAGCTCACAGCTGCGGGCAGCAGTAGGGGATCTTTGTTCTTCTTATGGAGCTCTTCTGCCTGCGTCCACCTTTGAAGAAGATTGTCCATGTTCACAGTCAGTGGTTAGCCCTTGCCAAAGAGCAGATAACACTAATCCCCCCAAAGTTGATGGGTTGGAGGGCCACAAACTGAGCAATATCCTCTGTCTTGAAACAGCTTTGCAACAGCAATGTGTCCCTCCAGGCCCTCAGCCCTTGCCTTGTTGTGGCTGCCAGGCACCCTTGAAAGCTGGCCTGCAGATTCCTCACGAGGGGCCATCAGGGTTGATGTGGTCACTGCTAGCCTTCTCCCCAACTCACACAGTCCCTGCACATGACACAAAGGGTGCAAGAGCAGGTCCTGTCACCATGCTGCGCTGTGGGTTACCAGCTTGGGGCTTAAGCATGTGGTGGCATCACCTAATAAAAATTCTGCCTATAGGTGTGATTCAAAGACCAGGAGCTTTCTAAAAGACATACTAGAGTAGTAATCTGTGTCAGCAAGGGCCATGCCATGCGGCTTGCTATAATACCTGTTGACAAACCAAGACTGCAGGACTGGAGGTCCTGCAGAACAGAAGTGGTGCCCCTCTGAGATGCTCAGTATCCCCAGCTTGTCCCCAGCCTTCCGGGGAGAAGCATGCATATGAGGGGATGCCAAACAATTCATGACACAGACAGTCTGAGATCTTAGTTTTTAGGACACAGATGGGCACTTGTGAACAGCATGAACACAACCAGCAAGCGTGCAGAAAGTTTCTTGTGCTACACAGGTTATTGCTACTTTCTCAGAGCTTTTAAAAGTGCGAATACTTTGAGAAACGTTTGAACTATTTCTAACGCCCTGCGCAGGTGGAGGTGACTGCTAAAAGTGGCCTCACCGCCACACTCCCCTCCACGCAACGCTCCACCAAGTCTCACGCCAGCACTGGCCCTGCAGGAAATTTAGCTTAGACTTAACAAGTACCTGGAGTTTTAGATTCTGTCTTTAGTTTTTGGCTTTTGTTTTTATTGGGATCTTTGTTTCAAAAATACACAAAAATACTGCCATGGTATTGTCATAATAAGCTTATGGGAAATAACGTTTCAGAAACTGGAAGGTATTCTTCCTACACTCCCACATGCTCTGCTTTTAAAAGGCAAAGGAAGAAAGAAGCAAGCCAAATACCAGCCACATTCCCTACTGGGCACAGATTATGTAGGAGAAGTCACAGACTGAAGTGAATAAAATGATTGGTTATAAAATCTTTTTTGAGTAGTTTATCATTAAAAAAACTTGAACTAGCCCTTCCTATTGTTGAATTGACACATTTTGGTTTTGAACAAACTAAATTAATCCAACGTGATGAGGTTTTGCTTAGATTTTACCAATTTATATCCCACAGAAGGTGTGAGAGTATATTCCTGTCTTCTGCAGGCTTTGCATGACAATATAATGTTGTTTTCCCTTTCTAATCTCCAGCATATTTCTCTGAAACTGCAGACACATTGAATCATCAAGCTTTGTCTTTGTTTGCGGGGAATAACAAAAAAATGTCAAGTCCCAGTAACTTTGCAGAGCTTTCCTTGTATTTTCACTGTTTGCAAACTGTACAGTTTTAATCTACCTCATTGATTCCCAATGGAATTAACAGGTAACAATTCTAGTCTCAAATTACTTGCTTCTCCTCAGTATACAAGACTATTAGAAGTGGGAGGAAGCAAGACAAGTTTCTTCTCATCTCTGATATTAGAATGTGGATGAATGACTCTGCTCCAATACCCCTGCCCCCCAAAAAACTTTTCATCAGCCTGGGAAATGCTCCAGTTCCAGCTCAGAGTTAGGCAGCTCACTGACAAGCTTCAAGACAGCAATAAAAATAATCAACAACCATCTGGAGAGTACATCACATCCAGTAATGATGTTGACAGAACCAAGAAGAAATATCAGTAACATGTTCAGCGGAGTCTTGACTAGGTGGGCATAAGAGGGGTGGTGAGTTGAGGAAATCATAACAAAGAACATTAAAATAAAAACCCAGTTAATTTCTGTCTTTAATACCTCAGTCTAACAGTATATATCAAAAAGGAAGACACACTTTTTATAGCAGTCATATCACAAGAGGAAAGCTTGTGCACCACACTAAAACCCTAACAGGTATTAAAAGCTACGAAGTTTATCTGCTACAGAACAGAAGGACGAAGGCAAGGTCATTCACTGTGTGCAAGTGCAAGCACGAGGCTCCAAAATCCCCAAACAAACAGGGGCAGAAAAATAACCTCCTTGGCAAAATTTTGCAGTATTTGAGCATCAGGAAAAAGTCAGAAGCAGTATTATTGACTAACAAAGCTGACATTTGGCTACCGAAGTGTTTAATTCTTATAGTTCCTACTAGATAAAAGGACACCTCATCCATCTCCAAGTGATGACTTGGCACAGTCAACCAGACAGTACAGAATATCAGCGTTTTTTCCTTAATGGGCTGAGAAACAGAGGACAGTCCTAAAAGTTTCTCATTTGCCTGTTGAACTTTATCTTGGTTGACTAGTTGAACGTCAGCAGCACCTGAGGTCAAGTTCTGCTAACCAACCATTCCCATCTTCCTTCAGTTTTCCTGTGGGTAGGTGGGTGCAGAGAAGGACTCCCAGAAGCACACGTGTGCTGGATGCTACTGCCAGTGCTGCCCACATCCAGGTCAAGCCACAGCATTCACACAAGACAGACTGGTAAGATGGAAGAAAAACTCCTTCCTGGGGAAAGGAGTATGTGTGGCATAATGTGTTGAGCAGGAGGCTGCAATGCTGACTGGACAGAGCCTGGAAGATGATATGTCCATGCCCCAGCAAGTGTTCAAGTTGGACTAAGTCTTCTGATTTGGCAGAACATGATGTAACATATCTCAGTCTCATGGCAGAAGCTGCTGAGAGACCAGCAAGACAAGTGTGAACCGCTTATAGAGAGGTAACACAGATCAGTTGGCACTTCATAACTGCAGGATGTTTTTGTTGACATGGTCAACGTCTAAAGACTAAAGAATCTAGATAACTGTTTTCGGAGAAAACTCGATCTGGGTGGCTATTCATACAAAGCTGTCTGTATTTTATTGGTAAAACTGCAGCAGTCCTTTATAATGTTCAGCCACAGATAACATACTACATCCCAGTGGATATTTCATAGTAAACTGCTCACATCACTCTCCACCCCTCCGCTCTTCTTGTTGCAAGCTAGCTACAAGCAGAGTACAGATTTTTTTTCATTTTACTCAAAGGGTGTTTGCTAAGATTTCCATGCACGATCTTTGATCTGTGGATTGCTGCACATATTTGAAGTTCAAAATTTGATCTGCATCAATTGCTGGCAGGGGAATTTCAGCTATAGGACTGAAAATGCAACTCACAGGATTAAATTTATGGTGCAAATATTGAAAGGGTAGTATACATTTAAGAAATAGTAATAACTTGGGAAAATTGTGGCATAAAAGTTCCCAAGTTTACTCCACAGACTCAGTTAAAAGTTCCCAAGTTTACTCCACAGACTCAGTTATCAAGGATCAGTAGTTCATGTGGGAGAATTCATCCCAGTTCTCATTTTTTAATTCATTACATTTCTGCTCCACCTAGCATCTCCCTGGTTTTTAAATTAAGGAAACAGAAAATCTTGAACAATTTTCTTATGACTTACAACTTCATGCTTCCTTGCCCTGTTCTCTTTTCTTAAAAAACCTCTCTTCTCTTCACTAAACAGCCTCCCTCCAGGCCATCCTCTCCACAAGAAGCTTCCTTGCCTTTAGAATACACCTGTGGCCCTGCACTGAACCCTTCCTGATTTCCCTTAATTCATCCTTTGTGCTGACCCACGCTTTGGAAGGTGTCGGCATCATGCATGGGCAGCAGATCAGCTGCCCTGTCCCATCTGCCTGCAGATGAGCATCCACATTACAGGTCATGCTCGCCATTTCCCAAGTGAGCACACAGCGTGCTGGTCTGACACTCAGGACCATCCTGTCCAGGTGATGACTCAGGTGGTGGGAGAGAGGACAGGTACACAGCAGCCATCTGTGTGCCCACTGGTCTGTACTCATTGACTGCAGTCCCTGGGCTGTCAGGCTCAGCACCTTTCAGGAAAACTAAATTTACACCCACACACTTCCCCCTCCCTTCCCCTAGACATTATTAAAAAAGCTTCATTCCCTGATGATTCACCAACACCTGGGAGCAAGTTCTGCTTTTTGTTCATCTCCGACTAAAATCTTTTCTTCCCCTTAGCAACCAAGCGGCAAGCCTTCAAGATCTAGAAGAAATGAGAATGAGTGTGTAAGTGTACGATTGCTTCCTTGGAGTGCGTGAAAGGCTAATTACAGAAATTAAATGCTAATTTCTCAAGATTAATATAGGTAAGTAAGAGGCTTTTGCATTGTTTGCATAAGAGGCTACTTCAAAAGCTTTCCTCCTTTTGCACCTCACCTGTAATTTCAACCCTTGCTCCCCTTGCTAGGTTACACCAGGTCGGGTTTTTAATTGGTTCTCATTAGACAAGCTGTGGATGCTCCTCTCTGGTCAGTCGCTTTGCCCACAGGCGACTGCTATCTGCATCTCCCAAGTGCTAGGAAGAGGACAGCAGACCCTCCTCCCAGCAACAGTAGTGCTTAGAGCTCTGTCACCAGTGGCTTTCCTGACACCTTGTAGAGAAGTTTAAAGGGGAACAAAATATTGCAGTCCACCTCCTTTATCTATCAAGAAGACACGAAAAACCTAAACGCATGCATTCCTGAAATCTGTATCATTTTGTTGTGCTTATTAATGGGCACTGACTTCTACAATTTACTGTCACATATGACCATGCTCAGAATGCTCCAGTTCAACATATCCTGTAAGCTGCCCCTTAAAGCATAGCACTGCAAGTGCCTCCATAAATTGGAGGTTTAATATATGTTTATACATACATATATATTTATATGTTTTGTCGTATAAAAACTTTCTCCAACACCAAAGAGGGTCTTGGCATATCACACATACAGGTCAGACTGATGAATATATGCAAGTGAACGTAACCTACATTGTCACTCTCAAACACAAGAAAAAGAAGTTGAAAATATGTTGTTTCTCTCTGATTCTCCAAGCCAGCTTTCAGCAAGCTACTGTCTGACTGTGCTGACCTAGGGTCTCTAGCACAGGTGATGACCCTACCAAAAGCAGCAAGCCAACATGACAACACAAACTGTAAATTTGGTTAATGTCCAGAGTGCCATTAGCTCTTTCTTAAGCAAGGACAGAGAGGCCCCAAACACATCAGGGCCCCACTCCATCATGTGCCAATGGGAAAATAAGGAGTGGGAAGAATGTCAAATGTGTGCGTTGCTGTTCTTACAGCACCTCATTTTTTGATGCACCAATCAGGAAAGTCAGTAATAGGTTTATGCTGATGGTCTTCTCACAGTAAGAGTTAACATGACTACTCCCAGGAACTTCACCAGAGAAAGAATAACAGAACTGCCCCTATTCAAGAGCTATAATGAGGTAAGGAAAGAAAAGGAAGTAATTCTGCATACCTACGTGCATGTATTAATTAAAGATAACAAGAATAATTATACACTTGGGAAAGGCAAAGACAGGTCCTCAGAATATCAAGAGGTCTATAAAAGTTCTGGTGAAAGGCACCAAAACCTAAATAAAAAAGGGTGCAATTATTCCCCACCACCCACCTCTGCTGAGTGTGGGAAGGGACAAGAATCACAGTGAGAGAAAGTAAATGTTACAGATGGGTAACAGGGACAACAACTCAGAAACACTCTGTAAGGTCCTCAGTACGGTACAGCTGAACTGAGAGTATGCAGCAACAGCATTGACTCGCAGGACTCAGACAAAGTTCAGGGGCATTTCACACCTATCCCTCAGTGGTAGAAGATGAACAGGCGAGTCCTGAAAAATAATTGGAAAGGGTCAAGGTGAGTAAAAACTGGAATGAGTTTTTAGCAGGTTGGTGAAGTTTGCATTTCACTTTTTTCGAGGTGAAATCCCCTACATTCCCCACCTTGGTAAAAAGCACAATACTTCTTCCCTGCAACATTTCTGCAGCAGACATCATGTTTGAGCTAGGCATCAGAACAGGAAAATATCATTTACAGTGAGGAGATTGCATGCAAACATCTTTTGCCTCCAGCATAAATGCATGAAACAAAGTAGATCCTAGCTGATAAGCAGCGCAGCAAGAATGGATTTATTGAGCTGATATCCTACACATGCCTTTCTACATTAATTGTCCAGTAACTGCACCCGACTTCATAGGGATGGTGAGGAAGCTGACATCATTATAAAGGAGAAAGAAGAAGCTTATAAGAAGGTACCCTCTGAGCACCAGGTACAGAAACATTTCAGCAGTAGTTTTAAACTCAACCGGATGCCTACATTGGGTTTAACTCATGAATAACATACATTGGTATAAAAGTAGAACCCCCTCATTTGACGTAAACAGTGCACTGCTTCCCAAAACATTTCACAGAGCAAGGATAGGTGACGCAGCTCAATATGAGAATCTCAGGGACTCCTGTTGTTGCAGAGCAGGCAACATACTACAGGAGTTTGAAAGCAAGATGCCCTGAGGGATTTAAGCTCTTGCTAAAAAGTACATCCACTCTTACACATTTACACCTCCAGTATGAGCAACAGGCAACCAACATTTAGGATATGAACCTGGGACATCACGTGGCTCTAATCAAGTTTCAGAATCTTAATTACATTGATCCTGCATGCCAATTCTATACAGAAGGAGTAACAGAGCACCGCCATTTTAATCTAGCTGAAATACCAGAATATGGTTTATAGATCATGGTTTAGTTGCAGAATAGCCTGAACGAAACCCAAGTTCCAAAAAAACGTTGCAGAGAAAGTCTAAATCCAGAATGACGTTTGCTAGCTCTAGCGACAAAAAGGCAGCAGCATGCGTCTGCTGTTTATCGGTCTCTAGGTAGTAACCAAGAGAGTTTCACTGCAGTCTTTTGACTACACTGACATGAAAAACAAAGAAATAATCCATAGGTGACAGAGCCTCAGCAGGACAGGTACAGGTCAGCTGGAGGTTTCTGAATAACTTCTCTGCTCTTGTTCAAAAGACTCACGGACTAAGCTAGTACACCAGTAGTGATTCCCTCACTGTCCAAGAGTTCTGCTCAAAGTTTTCATGTGTTAGGCCAAAGTATCCATTAAGTATTGCTACAGACATTATGCACAGAGGTTTTTCAGATCCAGTAAGTGTCTGGCTGAAGCTATGGCTCAACAGGAACTTTACTAAGAGATGCTGATTTACAATAAACATCCCAAGAAATTTCAGGTGCAGGGCACCGTACTGACATGCTATTTTTTCACATGAGAGATGGTAATCCAATTTCTTTTTAAGTAATAGCATCTGCATGCTTGTTCTGCCATCCAACAGCAGACTCGTGATGTAATTGTAAAAAAGCATGCCAGAGAATTGTCACACTCAACAGCTCTCACCGTGGGATCAGCCACAGATACTTCCAACCAGCTGAACAACATTTAGGGAACTAAAATCTGCGTTAAAATGTGTATGTTGGTTCTCCTTAGTTTCCATAGGACCTGTTTCAAAACAAAGGGCAGAATATCATACTGACATCCAGTTGCTCAGAGACTGCAAAAAACAGGAGATTTCTGGAAAGGTTTTTTGCCAGATTACTGAATTGCTTTGCTTTAGATAGTAACTTAGAATACTTTTTGGCAGCAATTATACAGTATAACGTACAGAGGAGATGTGGCACACATTTCACCATATGGGCGAGAAAAAAGCAGATGTCTAGGGAATATCTTCAACTAAAAATATTGTGTCTTCTCTGACTAAGAGAACAGTAAATATTTTAAATGATAGTCAGAATATTTAATTGCACTCTTTGAAATACTGGAATTTACATGCAAAATAAACAGACAATTTGATATGACACCTTGAAAATGTACTTTGCAGCCCTTTTCTGTGATTGCATTGCAATAAAGATATATTCAATGTGTAAAAAAAGAGCAGAGATCTTCTGGACAATCTTCCAGTAAGAACAGAGGCAAAGGGAAATTCTAACTTCTTCCAAGACAGATTTTGGTTGCCTTCTGGAAGACAGTGAGAAGGACCTGATGACCCAGAAGGCCACTTCACAGTGTTCACAAGCGTCTGAGCTAAAATTAGTTTCCCATGGAAGCCAGCTGCAGAATATTTGAGATTCCATGACTTAATGCTCATCACCCAAACGCTAATTTAGCAGACAAGAAAGATTTTCATGGAGGATATCAGAGTGAGTCACACTAGAAACTAAAAATCACTTTCTACATGATGGTGCATTGCAGAAGCTGACTTCTACCACTCTGGTGCCTGGGGAGGCAAGGCTCAGTATACATTACAAAACTCTAAATCTTTCACACGCGGAGTGGTATTTGTGCAAACAAGAGAATTGGGAATCTTAGTCATTATTTGCTCAGGCAATGATCTTACTTGTGTGTGAAAGTCAATGCTTGTACATAAAGGACCGAAGATATTTGTAGACTTCAAAGAAGTGAAAGCAATTGTAAATATTTCTATTATTTAAACAATTAAGTTGGTTGAGAGGGACATTAGGATACAAATCAAAATTCAGCACTAGCTAAACACAACACCCCCAGATCCCTTCTCTACCTTTGTAAAGTGGTATTCAACTTGCTTTAACTAGATATTAAATAAAATGTGCCCAGCTGTCCCGTGGCAGGGCAGATATGGGAGGGAGGGGGATGCTGTGTTGTCAGAGGGCTGCAGAAGTATGATGCAGCATGCCACAACCCTTTACGTCTTCTGGAGAGAGACGATGCTGCTCCGTGTAACTTCTGCACCAGCTTCACTTCCCTCAAGGGAACCACCACAGGGCAAACACACCTATAAACTCCTACCCGAGGTTTTTCAGTTTACTGTAATAGTCTGAATGGTGTTTGTCACATTTGGGCTCAGAAGCGCCAACATTACTTCTCTCATCTGTGTTTTATTCTCTGCACAGCTGAGCACAGGAAAGCATAAAAGACTGGCTTTGAGATCCTGCTGTATTTCCAGATGTGACCTTCTGCTACATGGCTGCACGTCCTGCAGCTGTGACAGCCACTGCTGTCTCTCCTGCAGCCCAGTCCCTCTGTCCACTGGGGTCTTGGCTTCGATACCTCTGCTTCATATCTGGGGAGCAACGGTAAGGCCACAGTGGCAGCTTTCTGTATGAATAGATACACTGCTGACGAATCAAAGCACCCCAGTACCAAAGTATCCAGATCCCAGCCATACTCCGCTGTGAGCTTATAGATGCATCAAGACAATTCCTAGCGATGGGGATGTAATTAATCACCACAAACCCTTAATATATACAGTCAGCTGTTTGCAGACCTGTTCTCTCCATCCCAAACTCATGTGTCCATGGCTCAGAAGATACTCAGGGAAAAAAGTCTGGCAGAGGCAGCTTTTGCAACTGTCACTGCTTGCTTAAATATATGGATCCTTTACCAGTGGAGGGAGCCAGATGGAGAGTAGTCTCCATGGTATTATTTTAGCTTGATGACTTCATCCATGTGGAACTCCCTGCTGAACAGCTCGCAGTAGAGTATCTTGTACCTGGCTCAGATATATTCAGGCTGAGAAGAATCCTTCCAGTCTCACTTCATCTTTCTTCAAAGCAGGCTCCTCACCAGTGGACTCAAAAGTTTCAGACAGGTGAAGCTACTGCTGCTTCAAGATGTTATAAAAAATACTCTATAAAATGAAAAAAATGCATTGGCTAAAAGAATTTAACAGCTCATGACTGCAGTTTAAGACATGCTCTCATAAAAATGCAGCAGCAGTGCAAAATACCAAATTAGTAGCACAGCTTCAGGACAGTAAAAAACAGGATTTAGCATGAAACTCACACCCTCATTAGAGGAAGACATTCCTGCATCGGCTGTGTTTTCTGTCCATCCACTGGCATTCCTCTGGTTTGTTTGATTAAGCAAATAGAGACAAAATTTAACTTTGCACTGTTGTTAAGCTGGTACTCACACATTCTTGAACTCTAACAAGTTCAGCTAGTCAAGCTTTAACTGAGGACTTTGTGATTAATTTGCTTCCCCTCTTCCTCACACTCAGACACAAGTGTATACCCCACTGGGCAAACACCCAGTTTTGGGGGAACAAATCCACATTTTTTTTCCTAAACTTTATGGAAAAGCGTGCAGATCACTGCCAGCAAGGGTGGAGTGTAAGGCACAGGAAAGCCATTTTAGTCCCTCTCACTTTCCCGTGCATTAGTTGAATTTGGAGCTGGTGAACACTCACATGTTCTTCACCAAAATACACAGAAGCACACACTTCAACATTTGGAGATGACCATACAATTTTGTCTTAAAATTCAGAGCAAGCTTGTGAGCCTGTTCAGAGACAGCTCACCCCAGACATTGCTGCAGAAATTAAACAAATGCAACACTAACATTGACCCATCCGATAAATGCAAACCCTGGGAGTCAGCAGTGCCTGCTCCTGCATTTAGTGGAGCAAGCTTTCAGCATCGCTATGGACCTGCTTGTGCATCTCAATGGGCCAGGGCTGCTTGGGAGTGGAGAATGGGATAGCATCCACAAGAAAAGCAATTTTACACCCCCTGCCTTGGTGCACAATGTACACACCCCCCCCCCCC
>Ga0065711_1034210_pt1 | contig 24140 bp, 13 predicted proteins | sample Hoacrofraction12_FD_59098 | JGI IMG/M metagenome (GOLD analysis project Ga0065711, IMG submission 59098) | Hoatzin crop microbial communities from Cojedes, Venezuela - Epithelial fraction 12 v2 (version 2) | ecosystem: Host-associated > Birds > Digestive system > Esophagus > Crop | place... | reverse complement strand
TGAAGTGAGCCTCACTGGGCAGGAGTGGCAGAAGCACCCCATTGTAACTGGCCCCGAGGCTCTGTGCATCCTTGGTATAGACTGTCTTGGGAGAGGGTATTTCAAGGACCCAAAGGGTTATCTGATGAAGGCCTCAGCTGTTTCTTCCTGATCAGGTGGTCGCGATATGCACCTGTTGTTCTTCAACCCTCTGCAGCCCCACAGTGGAAGGATCCTCCGAGACACCAGGCAAAATGGACAGCTGTTTAATTTCTTCTGTCTCCAGAACAACTATGCCAAAAGCCCACAAGGCAGATCTCATTGCATTCTTGCTGCTCTCTCACATTAAAGGCAACTTCCCCTCCTCACCTCCCGGCCCATCCTTCTGAAAGAGCTTGTATCTATCCATAGCAACATTCCATTTGTATGAGCTATCCCACTACATTGCTGCCCTCTCTGTGACATCCCGGCTCCAAGATCCTGGCAAGCAGCAAACCTCCCTGAAGAGCAGGCTAGGTTGGCAGGTGGGGACCTCTGTCCCCTCCAGAAGGGGGTCTTCTATCACAATCCCTCGGCACATCCCCTGGTGCTGCCGTCTCAGGCGCTCTGCTGGACACAGCTCCCAGCCCCTCATCTGCAGCCCAGGGAGAGTTGTAGCTATTCTGATGGTAGAGCCCTTCAGCTTCTGCAGTCAGGGGATCTCCATCTCCCATCACCACAAGCACAAGAGTACGCCCCTCTGTGGGTACACTTGGGAGTTGAGGCTCACCTTGCACCTGCATGCTCTCAAAGAAGACACGGAGAGGTCCATGTCCTCTGCACCACCCTTGGTGCTGTGCAGGCTGCTGCCCTTCTCCTACAGCCCCTCCACCTGGGGACACAGACCACCTGGCAGCAACCACCTCTTGCAGGCAAGGACGCATCTCCCTCAGCCCAGCGGGAAGCCCCCACTGTCCCCACAGTCCCAAATCTGGAGAGCTGCATCCTCACTCAGAGCTGCTTGAGCCGAGTTCCCTGACACACTGGGTGGATGGTGTATGGGATACTGGGGACTGTGCCCTGCAGGGCCTCACTGCCACTGCTGCATGGGGGAACATGGGGGCACTCCTTTCCATGCCCCCCTCCAGTGCATCCTGCTCCACAAACTGCTGCTTCTTTTGGCTGCCTCTGTTAGCAATACAATGCATTTTAAAGAACTGTATGGTTTGCTTAAATGCAGTGTAAAAAGTGACTTCAGGTGTTAGCTCTTTTACATAAAAACTGAAAAAGTCAGTAATTTACTCCTTCATACGAGTTCAAGCTACCTTAGATTCTAAAAGTCTTAGTGACAATGTTATCAAGCTTCAGCAGTGTGGCTTCACAACTACATTTTCATTCTAGTTCTCCACTAACACACTTTATTAGAAACATTTAAAAAGTAGTCCCAGAAAAACGCCAGGACCTGGTGTTTTTTCTGTGGCAATGTAATGACAGAAAGGGATTCTGAGGGTCTGTTATGCAAGTAGAAAGTAAAACAAAAACTAAAGTAAAACAAAATCAGGACTAACTCCCCACTGCCTCACAGAAGTGGATGTATATCAAATTTACAAATATTTCTGGAAGAAAAATATTTATTTACCAAGTGGTTTAAACTTACCAAAATTATGTCTGATTCCAAAAAATGTTGATGGAGAAAGACAAAATAAAAAATAGAGTGTCTGAAAGGATTCCCCTTTCATATGACAGTGTTTGAACCTGATATGGCAGTATACTTTTACAACTGTATCAGGGAAGAATCTACAAGGACAATTTATTGCATATAAGGAGAAAATACTTTCAAATTAATAGATTCTCCACCTCTCCATTTTTTCGTTCCACCTATACAAATAAATATAATGTTGCCATAATCCTTTGTAATCACAGATCAAGAAAATCCTTACTTTCTACCTTTGCAAGATACCAGAAAACTGAAAGAATAGTCAACTTATTGTCTTGACTTAGCAAAACGTCCACAATATTTTGGACCAAATCACAGTCTTTATAACAAAAGCTACATTACTCATCTGCTAATTTCCCATAAAATAACTGTTTATTGTCCTGAAAGAAATTAGCTTTTATAAAAATTCCTTTTGTTATTTAGATACTCAGTCTTGATTTGATCTTTCAATCATGCACGAAATTGCTGTCTTTACTACTAGAAAAAGTATGGTTCCCAAACCATTGTAAATCTCAAATGAAGGCGATGATTTTTTCAAAAAAATTCGGATTTAAAATTTTATTTCAATACTTATTTCTTCATTGTTGTTGGTGAATTATATTTTAATAACATTTTCTGACTAGATCTGGGCAAAAAACCCCCATCTTAATTGCATTTAAGCTGGTTTACTGGTCAAGTTGTTTTAAGTATAATTGCTTTTCTTCTCTGCAAACTGATTAAATTCCTGTCTTCTGCTGCTGTTCAGTTTGCTTCCTTTTTGTATTTTGTGACTAAATAGAACATCCTTCTCCTGCCAATCATAGTGAAAAGAGCGGGACCTAATACTGATGTTTGCAGTATCGTGCTTGTCACATATATCCATTTCTGCCTGTTTCTTCTCACTCATGCCATTTGTCTTTACTCCTCAAGATAGCTCTTTATCCTTATAAACTGCATATATCTCCGGCAATACCAGATGACCTTGCTGAAAGTCATCTTTAGCTGGTCATGTAATAGAGATTTCATAAGGTTTCTTTTAAGGCTGTACATTCTGTCCAAAATTTCTCTGACAAATCCTGTGTGTTATTTGCTGATATGTAACTGTTATACTTGTTACCAAGAACTTCTGTGAAACCACCCGATAATCCTTAAATAATGTTGCTTTTATTTCTTCTGTTTTATGTTTACTCACCATTATCTTGTTTCCTTTATGTATCTCCAGACTTGGATGTTTGTTGTTTGTTTTTTTTAATTATTACTTCTGATTGGGAAGGTTCCCACCATCTCATTTATTGTTTTCCCCCTAGTTTTATAATGGGTGCTGTTGATTTTACTGTCTTTCTTACGTATGTTTCTTTTTTCAGATTGTTCTTTTGTTTTTCCTCATGTAATGCTATGCTCCTTCATTTTTTCGCTCTTGTTCTGATTTGGTATCACTATTTCCCTGTTGTTAGTTCTCTCTTCAGCCTTCTTTTCTGCTTTAAGAATGCTGAAGAAACAAGTTCATGTAAATAGCCCGCGGTGACAGTAATCTCTGCTAATAAATTACCCCTACTATCTCTTAAAGGATTACCCACTCCAAGAGACTCCCTTTCTCCTTAATATTTCTGCAGTAATATTATTTCATTCTTGGCTTCACATTTCCTATAAATTGTTTTTCTATTCCTTTGCCCTCATTCTATAAACTTCCCATTCTTTTCTGTGCTCGAAGTGTTTTATGTTTCACACTTTACTCTTTTTATATTATAATAATGCCCCTGCAATTTAGTAATACCTTTTATGTGAAGACCTATCTGCTTTATAATAACTCATGTGTTCACCTCTCAGTACATTGCAAGAAGTAATGTCTATTACTTCCATATTAGTAAAAGGAAACTGAGGCACTGGAGCAAGTGAACTGACTTTTTGGACATAAATACTCCCAGTCAAGCTGTAAGAAATGCGATCTTGTTTCCTTGGGTTTTCTGGGGAAGTTTGGTGGTTGGTTTTTTGGTTTTTATTTACTGTTCTGTTTACCACAATACACTTCTCTCACAAATAAGGTAATTCTGTAATTATTAGTTCCTATTAACTCACTGAGAGTAGTCCCTAAGACTACCATATGGTTTGACATTTAGCCTTGTATACCTATCAGAAAAGAAAGAGAACAATATTTCAAAAGCTCTGTCAAGCTCTTTATACTGTGACCTTTCTCATATTTAGCATAACAGCACCCCTAGTACAAGATACTTTTCTGATTATATATTGTGTTTATATATTATTGTACACTTTAAAAAATTGAAATCTAGAAGAAAATTATATAGTATTCTTTTCTGTGTATGTATGTGTTACATTTGAACTTTTAATTATGTGATGACACATTTCAAGGTTGTAACATAGGCATATGCAGCACTGTCAGATTGACGTACAGTTAGTTACCCCTTAAATTGCTTGTTTTGGTGATGTCTCTAACATAAATGTTTCTGAGTAGAGACTACCTTACTAAAACATTAATATAATTGGTGCCCTTACACTAATATGTATGGTTTACTGTCGCAGTAATATATAGGGGATTTTTTCAACTCTTTTTAAATTGCTGTGTTCAGTATTGTGTAATGCTATTCTGTGCTTCTTACACTGTGTGTCTTATAACAAATTTTCTTCACTACTGTGTTGCCTTTATTATCAGATATTGAGCAATAGAGATTTTACTCAATATGAAGCTTTTTTTCCCAAAATCCTCCCAATCTCTGCATGCTTTCACAAATGCCAGTACTACCCAATTATAAAACCTAATTCTATTTTCTGCCAATTCAGTGATGTCTTTGGAGAGCCATACTTCCACGCTCTTAATGTAGTCAATGCCTGTCCCTGCGTCAAAAATAGTACAGGGAGCAAACACGAAGTACTGCACTGTGCAAATGTGAAATGGTCTTCTCAGTAATTCAGTTTATTTCATTATTTGCCTGAGAAAACTGCCCTTCACTTTTGGCAAGGAATATTGCACTCTCAAAATTGTTTTAAAGTGTTTCCTTTGGAGAAGCAAGTGTGAGGGAAAGGAAAAAAAAATATGTTGTTGTTTGTGAGAGTTCTTCTCACAACCAAAGCCTCATTGAGTCACACTATGATACAGAACACCAAACAAACCAGCAACCCCTGGATCAAGGTGTTTGTGATTAGCAACTATCATAAAGGCTTGGTTTTGTCATCCCTATGGAAGAGACTTTCATTTTCCTGCATTGAGTCTAATCAAAACCCAGATAACTCTACTTCAGGATGAATCAGAGCAGCAAAATATGTTTCAGCTCTTTCATTTTCAGATGAAGTCCTCCTGAAAAGATGACAAGAGAAGGAGAAGCAAATGCTATCATGGAGAGATATCTAATTTTAGCAGCTTATCTAACTAGCTAGTCATCTCTAACATTTAACTGAATAGCTAGACTAAGCTGAAATAATATGGACTGAGGTCTTTAATGCATGATTATGGTATCCCCACTGTAGATCCTCAGGTGTAAATACATACAGAGGATGTGAACTGCACATAGATAACACATGTGATTGGTGTATACTTGTGTAGCAAAGGCTTAAATGTCCAGATACATTAAAACTTAAATGTGAAGGCTGCAAAAAGAAGGGCATAAACAGAAGTTGCAGTACTTAGTCCTCATATTCCCATCTATACTAGTGTGAAATATTCCCTTATGCTTGAAAGGCAAATTGTAATAAACAGTATCTGCTATACAGCCAGAGGAAAAATACAATATCCTATAGAACAGAAAAAGAAATATGAAATATAAAAGATAAAAGAACTTATTAATCTTTAATCATGTCCACTCTGAAAAAGTCAATACTTCTTCCAGATGCTGCTTGTCCACTAAACCTTTTAGCAGTTTTCTTAAAGGCAACGTAGCAGACCAAAACCTGTCTGTAATCCACAGCTGTGTTTCAACATGAGTGAAGAGTTTATACAGTTAGGATAGATCTGACTGCAACCTTTGCTGCAGAAAATAGTTCAAGTTCTCTTATTGTGCCTGAGTTTGTTTCTTGGGCAAATATCACATGCCATCAAAATCTCTGCCGGACCTGGGCTGATGATCCCCAAGGCCACTGATCTAGACTATTATAATTATCCTTTTCTTCCCTTTCAGTTGGTTTGCACCAGTGTCTTGCCTGTTATGGTTTTCTTTCATGAGTCAAAAAAAAAAAAGCCCACCAAAAAAAAGGACAAAAAAAGAGCAACTTCTCTACTTGCATCTTTTATCAAAACTGTTCCTCAAAACTCCTTTTCCTTTTAGTAAGAGTGCACCAGTCTTTGTAAAAATGCTTGATTTGTGTCCTTCTCTTTGAGACTTCAAAGGACAGTATGGAGGAAATACTTCAGTTAGATGACTGATACTAAAGCCAACTATTACCTTCCTATGCCAATGCTACAAAATAATAAAATGCTGTAAGTTGTGGGCTAAGTAGAGATGGAGAAGAAAGTGATCTTCACTGTGTTTACTGAGGCAATATGTATTTTTTTAAATTTTGCAGGTCTGACCTGAAGTTTAATGAGAAACTGCCTAAAAATCTAAACAAGTAATTGCAATGTTGTTTTGTGCAGATGCCCCTACAGTTCTCCTAAAGGCTCTGTACATTTGTCCATCATAATCCAGTTTATATATTCTATGGCAATGTTAATTTACATCACTTTCTAAACCATAGGACTAATTCACTCTGTTCCTGAGAAGCAGGATAATCAGTCTCCTTGTACCTGATTAGCAGCTATGATGAAGTATGCACATAATCCTGCTACAGATTTTTTTCTGACTTGTACCTGGTCAAAGAAGGCCCTTCCCAAGAAACCCACAAGAAATCATCTTACTGCTTCCAGAATGCAGTCCATGTACAAACAGAGAGAAAGAGTACTGACATAAATACAATATTGCTTTTATATGTACCTGTACATACATAAATGTGTATTTATGTACCATTTTAAAGCATAAACCTGCACATACAGTCACATAAAAGCACATGGAGGCACAAATATATGTACATATTTCTGTCTACCTAAATAGATCAACGATGAATAGATACAGGATTGAAACGTAGTGGTACAGCTGTGCACAGGCATTCTGTAAAGATAATTCTTTGGTAATAGAGGGAATAGGCTAATACAGCTTGTTTCTACTAAATGTTAAAAATCGTGTTTCTTGTGTCTAAATATTGAAATGGTACTCAAAATGAATCATTCTGTACTGTAACAGATAAACACAAAAGACTATCTAAACATGTCTGGTCTTTTCTTCCTCTCACAATTCCATCCACTTTTTCTCAAACCAATTTCGATTCAGATTTTTACTGCCAGAAGAAATTAAAGAAAATGTGACCTTCATGGAGTGCAGTTTCTTTTTCTAACAGTTAGTTAGTAAACACTTTGCTGCTTTTAACATTTTCATGCCTTTGGCAACCACCTGTTTTGTTTGTGTGTTAAAGCCTAAGATAATTCTAAGAAATAAACATTCAGCACACAGATCAGGGAATTCAACAGATCATCACTATAACTGATACTTGAGTGCCCTTAAAACAGGGTGCAAAAACTATGTGGGATGGAAAACAAAGTTGCACTGAATGACCAGGGTACCTTCTCAAAAACAACCCCAGCAGTCACAGGTACACTTATCTTTTATTCAGGCATTTAAGACCAAACATCTTGCAGCCGATTCATTTTCTCCTTGTCACCTCCAGGAATCTGGGATTTGATTAAATTTATTGCTTTATATTTTATTAATCTTTTGGATTAGAGGAATACAGCAGAGCAGTAGAGTTACTCACATGTGTATTGATAGTACAATTACAGGGTATGCAGTTCCTGATGAGCAGGCCAGACACAAACAGAAGACTTTGGTTCTAATGGGCTATTTTGTGTTTTCTTGTTTGTTTCATTTCAGAGAATAAAAACTGTCCTTTCAGATATAATCACAGTCTCTAGGCTGGAAGTTGAAGCAAAAGAACCTCTTTTGATCTTTATTAAAGTATCCCTCAGCAGAAAGGAAGTAAGGTTCAAATTACAGCCTTTTAATTTCTTTAATTTGTCAGCTATGAAAACCTTTTTCTTCCTTTAAAAAATTAAAAAATACTCTGGCTAAGACTTAGTTGTATTTTGAAAAGTTCAGACTCTTTTTGTGCAGTTGAAAAAAGTAATTTGCTGTAATGGTAGATCTTCATATTACTGGAGAACTCATTCATAAAGGTACCAACAACTATTCATAAAAAAAGTACCGTACTAACAAATGATCATAAAAAAAAATAGCTATCCTTATGTGAGACACGAAGAAAATAATAGTTTTAGAATAACAGCAAGAATCAGAAACTTACTGATGAAGATAGAAATTAAATTTAAGACTCAAAATTATGGGAAAAGAAGAAATAGAAACAGACTCAAAAATGTCAAGTTTTATCCAGTTGAAGCTACTGTCAAAATATCTTTATTCCTCTAGAATTTCTCTTTGTGGATATGAATGTGGATGTGAGCGCACTGAGGTCCTGTGAGCTTCTTTTTTCTCTGTTTTTCAGCAGATATAGTGCCCACTGTCCTTCTACTATAGTGTATGAAACAGACTATAACAGACTGTCTGACCTTATGATATCTGAAATTGGGGAGACTGATCTGTATTCTAGCCTTTCTTATGGCAGTCAAAGGGACAGAAGGTTGCAATTTCTCCTTTGACCAGAAATCTGGAGTGCTTGATCGTTCTGTTTTTCAGACTATTGCTCCCCCAGATACCCTCGAAGTAATTAGCCTTACTTAACATGATGTTGTTTGGTTTAGATCTGACTATTTTATCATTAAGCATACCTTTCACTTTTCACAGATCAATTTACAGCCACAGATACTTTCAGACAAGAGAAGGTATATTGTCCTTGCATTGCTTAATATATAAATTATGATGGAAGGCAGTGAAAATAATAGCATGATACCATTTATATGTAGTAGAATAAGACATATGCAAATTTATAATGACTAAAGAAAATACTTTCTTATACAACTTTGTCAAACTAGTTGCCATAAAGCTTTGCAAAAGATGGAAACTTAAAGAGATTATTAAAATGAATGAATCTTTCATGTGGACAAGAATATCTGCAATTATCAGCTAATGTTTTTGTAAAATATTAGACTTCTACCAGACTATCTACTGCTGGTTTGGAGATTTTTTGAGCCATCCATTGAGTTGGCCACTGATGCATAAATAATAGAGAACAAAACAGACAAGTTTTCTGTTCTACTGTGGCAATTCCGACGTTCCTATACCAAACAGTGTTCTCAGATGTTTCTAAATTCACTGCTGTTTAAAAAAATAAAAGTAGAACCAACAAAAACTTCAACAATGGTTTTCACGTAATGCAGAGCAGAGCAGCTGCCACTGATTATCTACTTAATAGAATACAATTCCATTAAACACCTATCTTGTATTTGCTACTCAGAATAGCAAGCCCTCTGTAGCCTTCATAAAGCCCTGAGTAATCTAATTTAATTTTGAAATTATTCCTTTCTAAGTAGAAAAGGGAAAACTACATGACCTCCAGAGCTCCTTTGCAGCCTAATTGATTTCTGCTTCCATGATTTGCAATTGTATTGCAAGCAAATCACAACGCCATTGTCCAAGCTAGAAATGATCAAAATTACACAAAGTAGAACATTCTGATGAACCAGATCTAGATAACGGAACTCTGTTTCAGGAATAAAACTCATAAAAGGCTGACAACAACTAGAATCAAAAACAAAATCCACTTCCTTGTTTAGCTCTTCAAGGGCACCCCTTTGATAAGTGTGAACACACGTGAACATCAGCATGTACATTTGTTAGTCTTCAAGGGGAAGTGCATCTCTTCTCCCAGCTGAGAGTTTTCAAACACTAAGACAGCAAGTACTTCTATTCAGTCATTTAAGAGTCATTTCCCTCTCAGCATATAACCAGTAGTACACACAGGGAAGTGAAATACTTGTTTTGCTTGAATTGTAGACTCTGAAGTGAAAATATTGCAGCTGTTCTGAACATATATAAAAACTTAATTTTCCAGAGGCCTTGACTCTCTATTTACTTTCATATTTTTGTGAAAATATTCTCTTTTCTAGATCAGTATTTTTTATCTTTTTGAATGCTGCATGTGCATAGATCATGGAGCGGAGTGTTTAAGAAACTCTATCATTTTGGTGTTTAAAGTGGTATAGCTATAAAAATATCGATGTACAACTTTGCACTACAACTGGTTAGACAAAATGTTTTCAACACTAAAGTAAAAAAAAAGTATCTGCTTGGATTTCCCCACCTTTTTTTTCTTTTTTTTTTAAATGAAAATGTTTCTAGATGAGAGAAAATAAGTACATTACCAGTATACAGAAAAACGGAATACATTTCTTTATATAGGAGTCTCAGAAGCACGTTATTGTAAACCTTTTGTGTGTTAAAGCCAAAGCAAAAGCAAAATCTCCAACATTTTCCCTCTCTTTTCCTTCAAAAGTTTCTAAGGATTGACAAGCCCTCAGAGAATGACTGCTCTGTTGACTTTCACAGAATACAGAGTGGTAGGAATTCGAAGGGAGCTCCGCAGATCATCTAGTCCAACTCCCCTGCCAAAGCAGGTTCACATAGAGCAGGCTGCACAAGACCCTGTTCAGGCAAGTTTTGAATATATCCAGAGAAGGAGACTCCACAACCTCTCTGGGCAGCCTGTTCTGGTGCTCTGTCACTCTCATAATCAAGAGGTTCTTCCTCATATTCAGATGCAGTTTCTTTTGTTTCAGTTTGTGCCCATTGCGCCTTGTCCTGTCGCTGGGCACCACAGAAAAGAGTTTGGTCCCATCCTCTTGACACCTGCCCTGAAGATATTTTTAAGCATTTAGAAAATGCCCTCTCAGCCTTCTCCTCTTCAGGCTAAACAAGCCCAGTTCCTGCAGCCATTCCTTGTAAGAGAGATGCTCCAGTTCCCTAATCCTCTTTGTAGCCCTCCTCTGGACCCTTTCCAGTAGTTCCTTGTCTTTCTTGGACTGGGGAGCTCAGAACTGGACACAGTACTGCAGATGAGGCCTCAGTAGGGCAGAGTAGAGGGGAAGGAGAACCTCCCTCGACCTGCTGGCCACTCTCTTCTTAATACGCCCCAGCATCCCATTGGCCTTCTTGGCAACCAGGGCACACTGCTGGCTCATGGTCAACTTGTCATCCACCAGGACACCCAGGTCACTCTCCGCAGAGCTGCTCTCCAGCAGGTCAGCCCCTAACCTGTACTGGTGCATGGGGTTGTTCCTCCCCAGGTGCAGGACCCTGCACTTGCCCTTGTGTAACTTCATCAGGTTCCGCTGTGCCCAACTCTCCAGCCTTTCCAGGTCTTGCTGAATGGCAGCACAGCCTTCTGGTGTATCAGCCACTCCTCCCAGTTTGGTGTCATCAGCAAACTTGCTGAGGGTACACTCTAACTCTTCATCCAGGTCATTGATGAAGAAGTTGAACAAGACTGGTCCCAGTACTGACCCCTGAGGGACACCACTAGTTACAGGCCTCCAAGTAGACTAAGCGCTGCTGATGACAACCCTCTGAGCTCTGCCATTCAGCCAGTTCTCAATCCACCTCACTGGCCACTCATCTAGCCCACACTTCCTCAGCTTGTTATTGGGATGTTATGGGAGACCATGTCAAAAGCCTTGCTATGAGGATGTTATGGGAGACAGTGTCAAAAGTCTTGCTGAAGTCGAGGTAGACAACATCCACGGCTCTCCCCTTATCTACCCAGCCAGTCATGCCATCATAGAAGGCTATCAGTTTGGTCAAGCATGATTTCCCCTTGGTGAATCCCTGCTGACTACTCCTGATAACCTTCTTTTCCTCCACTTGCTTAATCATGACCTCCAGAATGAGCTGCTCCATCACCTTTCCTGGGATGGAGGTGAGGCTGACAGGCCTGTAGTTCCCTGGGTCCTCCTTCTTGCCCTTTTTGAAGACTGGAGTGATATTGGCTTTTCTCCAGTCCTCGAACACCTCTCCTGTCCTCCAGGACCTCTCAAAGATGATGGAGAGTGGCTCAGCAATGACATCTGCCAGCTCTCTCAGCACTTGTGGGTTCATTCCATCGGGGCCCACGGATTTGTGGGTGTCCAGATCTCTCACACAATCCTCCTCAACCAAGAGAAGGTCATGCTTTCTTCAGGTTTCCTCTCTTACCTGCAGGAACTGGGATGCCTGAGAGCCAGCCTTAGCAACAAAAACTGAAGCAAAGAAGGCATTCAGTATTTCAGTCTTCTCTGTATCCTCTGTCACCAGGGCACCCACCTCATTCAGCAGCGGTCCCACATTATCCCTAGTCTTCTGTTCGCTGTTGATATAGTTGAAGAAGCCCTTCTTGTTGTCTTTGACATCCCGTGCCAGATTCAGTTCCAGGTGGACCTTAGCCTTCCTCGTTGCTTCCCTGCATGCTCTGACAATGATCCTGTGTTCCTCCCAGGTGGTCTGTCCATCTTTCTGCTTTCATAGACCTTTCTCTTTCATCTGAGTTCTGCTAGCAGCTCCTTGGTCATCTATCTGGTCTCCTGCCTCCTTTGCTAGATTTCTTGCTCAGGGGGATGCACCCATCCTGAGCATGGAGAGAATGACGCTTAAACAGCGACCAGCTCTCTTGGACTCCCCTACCTTCTAAAGCCCTAACCCATGGGATTCCTCCAAGTAGGTCCAGGAAGAGGCCAAAGCCAGCTCTCCTGAAGTCCGAGGTTTTGATCCTTTTTGTAGTCCTGCTTCCTCCCCACAGGATCCTGAACTCCACCATCTCATGGTCACTGCAGCCGAGGCTGCCCCCAACCTTCATATCCTCAGTCTTTCATGGAAAGGGTTACCTATGAAAAGGCACCCTCTCAGCTCTGCAAATCTTACTCACTGTGAATAGGAAAAAAAGGCTGAAACCACATTGGACACCACAGGAGGTTTTGCTTGATTACGGAACAAAAAATCCATATCCTATTTCCAAATCCCACTTAGACCACAAGTAAAACACTGATCCAAAATAATTACATTAAGCTGACACCCAAGTAGAAATGCGGCAAGCAAGGGCAATAAAATAATCAGGAAAGCTTCAGTGCCATTGTACAATATATTACTGGCTCTCAGGTTTGTGATTTTTGAGACAGTTTAAATAAATGACATGTGAGAAATAGAAAGTTTGGCTTCAAGTCATGTGTACTGTTAATGAGATTTTGGCAAATATAGTTGCAATATTTATTAAAATATCTGGACAAATGTTAATATTGTGGCCAATTAAGATTTCTAGAATTCTTCTTCTGTTTTCTTATACTACAGATCTACACCAACATGTGAACTAGAGCCGTACTGTGCATCACCGTGCCATCTTCTATACATGTCAGTTCAGTGAGCTGGCTGTCTGTTCTTGCAATGGAGAGTAAGCACACACTTCTTGCATCCTCAGGCTATCAGAAAGTTTTTAAAAGTGCATGCTCCAGTTCAGTAGCCATGTTAGCACTGTGGATGATAACTCGGGGCAGAAAAATATTCACATTCAGCTAATGTGAAAGTCTGGCCAAAACATGATCTGCAGAAGTATAAGAATAAAGAGCAAGCATGGACTGCAATCAGAAATAGCGGACAAATTATATTTTGGACCGCAATGAGAAATAGCGGACAAATTATATTTTTATGGGTATCAAAGGATGCTAAGGCAACACAATTACAATAAGGACTACTACAGGGAAATACCAAGAGAACAATTAACAACTCATCTAAAGAGCTTTAAAAACAAAACGAAAGAAAGAGAGAAAATGGAAGAAGAATGCATAGAAATAACAGAAATGGACAGAGATGTGTACATCAAGGGTCAAAACCGAGTGTATCCATTAGGTCTGATAAAAGAATCACCCTGAGAAGAGCTTTATTGTGCAGTAGCATATATAACACAGTTTAAGGCTGATTGCCCTACACCTAAAATTGGACTGAACCATTACTTTGGTTAGACCTGTCTCATGAGAGCAAAGAAAAAGTATTGAATAGTGGTTCTGACATCTCATAATTCTCCATAAGACTCTCCCAAAATTATTTTACTACTGGAGCTACAGACACCCTGAGCTGTTAAGGGTAACTGTTTTTTTAAGTGACATTCCTAACACATAGTATAATTTGCCTGAATCAAAGAGTCACACCTTCTTCTTTACTAGTTCTTTTTTTTTAATAATTGCCAGTCTTTCCGGTGCCTGTTAATAATTACTATTATTATTCAAATTCAGTACATATAAAATGCAACTTAAGAGTTCATACTGATCATTATTTACGACTGCTTGGAATTTCACAAGGATGCTATTAAGAAGAAAAAATGGAAGAAATACTTTGATGTTTCTTGTTCTTAAATGTTTTCAAGTGGAGATTTAGTTGGCAATTAATGTTGATAAAAAATATGAACAACTCTTAATACCCTCTAAGCCTGCTATCTGTGGCATCATACAAGTCACTCGGTAGGAGGAAAGGTTCCCGAGACAACCAGGATGCTAAGAGAAAGGAAAATACTACAGAAAGATTTAAAGAATTATTTCTCTTGCAGCTTGAGAGTCATAGAATCACAGAAGGGCTGAGGCAGGAAGGCACGTCTTGAGATCTTCTAGTCCAACACCCCTGATCAAGCAGGGTCAACCAGAGAAGGTTGACCAGGACTGTGTCCTGTCAGGTTTTGAGCATATCCATCGACAGAAACTCAACAACCTCTCTAGGAATCCATCCTCAAAGTAAGAGATTTATCTTAATTTTAGATGGTGTTTCCCGCATTTCAGTTTGTGTCCATTGTCTCTTGCTGTGTCACTAGGCACCACTGAGAAGAGCCCACCTCCACCTTCTTTCCTGTCCTCCATCATATATTTTTACACACTGATAAAATCCCCCTGAACTTTCCCTGTTCCACGCTGAATACTCCCAGCTTTCAGCCTCTCCTCATATACCAGATGCCCCAAGCCATTAATCATCCCCGTGGCCCTGCTCCAGTGCGTCTCTCTCTCTTACAGAGAAACCCAAGATTGGACCCAGCACTCCAAATGTGTCTCACCAGGGCTGAGCAGAGGAAAGGATCACTTCCCTTGATCTGCTGGAAATGGTCTGCATAAAGTAGCCAAGGAGGTTGCTCGTATTCTTTGCTGTGAATGCTCATTGCTGGCTCCTGGTCAGCTTGGTGTGCACCAAGGCCCCCAGGGCCTTCTGAGCTGAGTTGTCTTCTCCTCTGCTACAAGTATTTAATTCCTTTCTTCTGCAAATGAAACTTTGATGAAAACTTCATATACAATCCTTACGATCTTTTCCACCAACACGGATAGTCCCAAGACAAAAAATAATTTTTACCTCAGTAAGTAATTTGGGTCCAAAGCACACAATGCCGTGGAGGTACTGCTCTTTATTTTCATATCGCTTCCATGGGCCTTGATTCCCTGTATTTCTGCAAGTAGAGGGAATAATCCAGTCCTAAAACAGTTTTGAATTATTGCCTACAGGTTTTGGTTATGTTCTGTTGAGTTGCTAAATTAAACAAACAAACAGAAAATCCTCAAGAAAAATATTTTAAAAGCAATTTTTATTAATCCCTTATATAATATTTTTCCCTTTCTAACTCTCCTTCTGACAAATATTGATCCTTCCTAACACTCCGCTCTTTCTTCTTCCTATGAAGTACAAGTCAGCACAGCAATATATACAGTACACTGATTTCTCTTGCTTGTCAAAAACATAACTGATGATTTCATCAGTTATTGGCACAGTTGTTGCAAAAAAAGGATTTCTTAGCTTTTTTCCCCTGACAATTTTGCTTCTTCTGCAGTAATGTAAATATTCTGCAGCATCATGCTTCATCTATGGCAACTGTGAGATTTTAAAATGTTCTTTTTGTTTTCAAGTAATGTATCTAGAACTCAGAGGCTTCTACCTACAAAGTTGTAAGAGAAGTTTCTTACAATCTTTTAAAATATTGTTAAATGCTGTGTCTAAATTACAGCAGAATTGCCAGAAGGATAACCTGAGCTTAATACTGAGTACTGATCTCATTTACTGTGCTTCCAGCTGTCCTGGTGCATAAATAAACTATCACGGTAGAATAGTCCAAATTTAAAGAGCCTGAATATATGCATAGACATCATGTGTACCTGGAAATAGGAATTGAAACATCTGGAAACTAGATCTTTGAGGAACTAATTTGACAAGTTTTTCAGTAGACAGAGTTCTTTATGCTTTCACAGGGCCAGTCAGGCTCTGAGAAGGTTAAGGTCTACTCTCATAAAACAGTCAGGATAATTTAGGCCTTTATATATATTTTAAAGTTTATATCCCAGCTAGACTTTTCTCAAGTTTTCATCTTCTTACACCTAGCTCTACGGAACAGGTTTCCCTGTGTGATAAGATTCCCAAATACAACCCCTCCCAAATCAGCATATTGAATTAATTATTCATGTAATTTTAAAAATGCATTCAAATTTTATCTCTGTTGAAGTTGGTACAAAAATTCTCTTTCAGAGTTTATTTTTCACTCCTTGTTTTTTAATTGTAACTACATCTACACAGAAGAAAGGAGTCATAAAAAGGCATATGCAAATGCATTGTGAAACCAACCACTATTATTTTAGATATTTTTAACTTCAGTATGATTGTCACCAACATATTTATGTACCATTGGTTGTTTGCTTCCCTACTTTAAGTTAAATATCTTTCCAAGTGAGTTTTTCCTTGCCCAGAGAATTTTTAGTGTCCTACAAGATGTATTGTTCCCTAACTATTTTTCTTGAGATACCACATTCTGTTAATGTGGGCTAAAAGAAAAAAAACTGAATGTCTGAAAAAACCCTCTGGAAAATTATGTATCTCCAAAGCAAAATGTTATTTTATGTGTCTGTGTACTTTGGATAACACAGATTTGCTTAACAACACAAGATTTTTCCCCTCTTTTTAAGACAAATGTCATAATGCCCTGACATTTGCCAAATCAAATGGTGATTTATTGGAAAGCATTCATTATTTACATTGAAAATCTGAACAAGAAAGCAACGAAAAGAGAGTTGGCTGTTCTACTTAAGGATCTTGGAAATTTACTGAGAATTTTTCCTTAAAGACAACTAAAAAAAAAAATTATGGGAGATATGTGTGGTATTGCAATCTGGCTTTGAGGTGAATTGAAAGGTGACTGATGCAGTTGCTATCAAAAAACCACTATCTGTGGGTGTAAACATAATTCACTATAAATCAGGAATTCATTCTCATTTGTAGTACTGTTCTTAATTCCTTACCTTACTAAGAGTTGTAACAGACATTGAAGGATAATGAAAAGCAGATTAGAAAGGCAGGAAGAAATGCAGGTGAGTTAATGAATAAATTGGGATCACCCCATTTAGAAAAAAGACATATGAGGATGCTTATTCCTATAATACAGCGTCTAGAGAAACCAAACTGAGCACTCATCTGTCAAAACTCATCAAATTTGAAACCAATGAAAGAAAATGTTTTGTAACCAACACGGCTAATCTTTGAAACTGCTTGCTGTATCAAGATGCTAGAACATGTCATAAGCTCAGAATATCACAGTAAAGGAGCAGATGTCTCCTCTTGAATAAAAACTCCAGAAGTTGTGGGTCTGAAATTAAATTAGACAAGTGTTGGTATAAACTATGGGCTTTAGACCACATGCCTTTATAACAGTGTTATGGGTTTGCGTGGCAAGGTTTTGGTAGCAGGGGGGCTATAGGGGTGGCTTCCGTGACAAACTTCCCCCATGTCTGATAAAGCCAGTGCTAGCTGGCTCTAAGACGGACACGCTGCTGCCCAAGGTCAAGCCAATCAGCGATGGTTGTAGCGCCTCTGGGATAACACATTTAACAAGGGAAGAAAAAAACTCTGAGTGAGACAATGTGAAAGAAACAACTTTGCAGACACCAAGGTCAGTGAAGAAGAAGGGGGGAGGAGGTGCCCAAAATGTCAGAGCAGAGAGCCTTCCCTTGCAACTCGTGATGAAGATCATGGTGAGGCAGGTTGTTCCCCTGCAATCCATGGAGGTCCACGGTGGAGTAGATATCCACCTGCAGCCTGTGGAAGGGACCCCATGCCAGAGCAGGTGGATGCCTGAAGGAAGCTGTGACCCTGTGGGGAGCCCCACGTTGCAGCAGGCTCTTGCCAGGACCTGCGGACCTGTGGAGAGAGAAGCCCATGCTGGAGCAGGTTTGCTGGCAGGGCTTGTGACCCTGTAGGGGACCCACACTGGAGCAGCCTGTTCCTGAAGGACTGCACCCCATGGGAGGGACCCCCACCCTGGGGCAGTTGGTGAAGAGCTGCAGCCCATGGCAAGGACTCACGTTGGAGAAGTTTGTGGAGAACTGTCTCCTGTGAGAGGGACCTCACATTGGGGGAAGAGTGTGAGGAGTCCTCCCCCTGAGGAGGAAGGAGCAGCAGAGACAACATGTGATGAACCAATTGTAACCCAGTTTTGATTGATTCCCCGTCCCCTTGCGCTGGTCGGGGGGAGGAGTGAGAGAAACGAAAGTGAAGTTGAGCCAGGGAAGAATGGAGGGATGGAGGGAAGGTGTTTTAAGATCTGGATTTATTTCTCACTAGCCTCCTCTGATTTTGTTGGTGATGAATTAAACTCCCTTTTCTCCCCAAGTTCAGTCTGTTTTGTCCATGATGGTAATTGGTGAGTGATCTCTCCCTGTCCTTGTCTTGACCCTCGAGCCTTTCATCATATTTCCTCTCCCCTGACCAGTTGAGGAGGGGGAGTGATAGAGCACTTTTGGTGGGTGCCTGGCATTTATCCAGGCTAAACCAAAACAAACTGTCTGGAGTTAAAATCCACATTCTTTCAAATTTTCCGTCATTGTTTAGTCGATAATCTCTTCCTGAATTCACAGGTGAACACTTTCATCATGACCTGTCCTCCATGTTGAGAACTGGAGATGTGGACACAGTTCTTTTGTCACTTGAAGAAATCAATATACTGAAAATCATATGTGTTCCCTTTCCTCCAATCCTATGTATATATAAAGACTTCTTTCTGAGTCCTCCATAAAGGTTTCAACGACTGTTGACTTCCCTCATATCAGCTGTCTTACCTCCTTGCTCGCTTGTATCACATGTAAGTCAACAATTACGCAGTTTCAATGAAAACTGGGACAGTGATGTGGATCAGGGTAGTCAGATGTCTCTGAATCCCAGATACTCTATTTATTCTGGACAGTGCCTAAAATGTGCAGCACGTTCTCTATCATGATATAGAACTGTAACCCAAAGGCATCCATAAACTTCCTAATTTTCACTTTATGTCTAGTTTTATATTCTACAGATAACTTCTCTTTCTTTGGTCCAGGGTTTTGTTTGGTTTTAGTCTTTGCTGTTAATGAAAGTATGGATGGCTGCATGAGTGTGATTTACATTTTGTTCTGAATGTCTCTGAAATTCATCATGATTCAAAGCACTTCAGAGAACAAGTTTCACAGTCACAGAACAGCAGCTCAGAAAGGTCTGTGTGTTGCACACACAACTACTTAAAAAACACTGCTCTTCAAATTCTTACCAGGCAGCAACCATCCTTTGCTATTCCACATGCTGAAAGAACTTCTGCATATCCTGGTTAAGGCCAGCAAATCTTGTCTCTTCTTCCATGCTGCAGTAATAAAATATTCTTGAAGGTCCCTTCAATTTACTGATAATGCACTATACCAGGTAGTATTTGAACGATCTGACAGTACAGTTCATGGAGGAATAATTTTTATCTAAGAGATAGTAACCAGTGGCTGGTGGGACTTCAGTAACCAAAAGCAGGTGTTCAGACCTGTCATGCATGAAGGTGGACTGTTCCAATGAGCTAAGGAAATGTAGTAATTTATGAAACATTGTTTGGTAGCATCCACAACATTCCCGGGGCGGGGGAGAAGGAGTCTTTGCTCTGGAAATTGTATGAAATAGAACACTGCTAACTAGTAGGAAAGAAGGGTGGTAGCATGAAAAACAGTGGGGGTGGGGATGTTCACAAGCAGCCCATACAAAAGGCAAAGTACGCAACTGCCATGTTACTGAATATGTAGGCAGTTGCATTTGAGCCAGCTGGAGCACCTTAGCAATCCTGCCCAAACATCTGAAGCTGATAGCGATGAGATAATAACTGTCGAGAGTTCATATTTTTTGAGTGAGTGATCTGAGAAGAGGAACAGAGCCACACATCTAGAAACACGGTAACCTGGAAGATATGAAAATCTGTCTCTAGAGTTGAGACATATTACCTTGTCTCATTGCTCAAATGCTAATTTTGCTGCACTAGACACAGAAGTGTACAATGCTTCCTTCAGACATATAAATTCAGCTTATCGATTTCTTTTGCCAGCATGGTGTTTTACATTGTAATCAAATTAGCACACTGTACTTCAAGCAACCTTGCTATTTTCAAAAATTAAGCAGTCGTCTTTACCTGAACAAAATTATTTTACACATGGCCTTGTCATTATATAGTTCTGGAAATGACACAGGAAATTATCTTCCCTACACAAAATCCATGAGTCTCTTCTTAGTATCTGAATAATTTCAAGATTGTTTTAAGTTTCTTGAACAGAAAGGAGAGTTCTTTATTTAAAGTGACTTGAAACAGAATGGAAACGTTTTTGACTCTTTCTTATAAAATGTTAACCCAAAATGAGAGTAATTTTAGATCTTTATGAAAGTCTCTAGAAGATGTTAAGAACCTGAAATATAATAGTGGTGCAAACATTTATGAAACTGTCTTTTGTTTATTGTGCATCATTTCCTCACCACAATATTGCTGTTGTTCACTGTTGTATAATTTATCTTAGTGCCACTTTAATTGTGTTTTCAGTGTTCATAGGAAAACATCCTATTTGGGATAATTACTCACTTTGGAGATGATCAGCAATTTGGTTCATGAGCACCTCTGAAAATTACCCTGTCTGCAGAAGGCATTTTCCTGCAAGTGCAGCATACTGGGCTTGCAAGAAGAGGTATTTTGTATTTTATCTTTTCCTTTTCTCTCTCCTTTCCCATCTCAAAAAACATTCGATAATTGGTCTAGGACATGGTAATTCCCCTACAACTCTTCACTGGTTATTTCTAGACATACGATCTCTCTATGCCTTCTTTGTTACTGTGACATTATTTTAAGTTCCCCTAAAATTCTCAGCTAATTTTAAGGTGCTTTCTTAACATTTCAGTTTATGTAAGACAAGCAAGCAAATCCATCTGGATCTCTTGGCAACTTGGGTGTCCACAGGGAAACATGTATTTCAGATAAATATCGCTTATGAAATCATCACTAAGATTTAAGTTTCTGTATTTAATTACATTTGCATTGAACATGCAATCATCAATCAATTTAAAAATAAAGTAATCCTTGTAAAAACACCATGGAGATGTTTCTTGACAAACAAGTTCAGTCACAGCAAGTTTACAGATCCTCAGTTCTTGTAAAGTGACTTAAGTGCAGTGATGATAGCTTGAAATGGTTCTGTTGCCAGAGCCTAATTTTGCCACTTCTATTCACACCGTCTGATAAGCTACTGTATAAGCCATCTCACTGAGTGCAACAAGCAAGGGGAAAATTAATTCTTGCTGTCTTTTTGCTAACTTCACAGGTAGTAAAACTCTGTAGGAGAAAAGCTGCATATGACAGCATAGTTGTGAAAGCTGGGGGCTATTGTGTGACAGATAAAAGACAGGGAACTTACAGATATATCCACTTAGATTCTGAGTATGGTATCCCAAAAGATCTAAGGTACTAATCAAACATGTATCCAATATTAGGTAATATTTTCCCTTCTTTTCCCCTGAGATTTTTCCGGCAAGTCTTTTCGGTCACTGGAGTTGTATTTCATTTGTTCTGAGAACGTATCAAACCTGATTTTCCCACCTTTGGAATAACTGCCCCGACAGAATGTTTGTTATACTCCTTGGTGTAGCACCTCTTGGCTGGTCACGTGGGATGATATTGACTGTAGTTTATTTCTGGTCGTATTTTTAAAACTTACAAAGCAGAAAATGTGTTTGGTTTCTGCCAGCATGTTTGTTATGCATGTGATATTACCCAGAAATCATGTTTTCTAATTCCCTAGTCTAAGTACAGCCATTAAACTCCATGTCAGGCTTCCCCTCAGTAAACAGCGCGCTCTTTAAAGAAAAATGCTGTTAACCAAAGAATAGCAAATACTACAGGTGTGTTATTATTGATACCAATTAGTATTTTACAGCACTTTGAAATGCTCGTCTTTTGGTGCACTTAATGTATGGTCACAAACACCAAGAGTCATAAAGGTACTGGTGGCAGAAAAGCTGAGCAATTTTTCTGTGCCTTTCTAATCTCTGTTTGCATGACCTCTGTGTGATACATTGCTGTGGTTCACTATGATACACTTTTTTACGGGTCTTTCTTTTGTAACAAAGGAGTTGTTCCATAAGCAGCAGAAACAATGAAGCCCTGCATTCTTATGTGCTTTGTCCCCTCCTCTCCTCTCCACTCCTCCACTGCATGGTCTCAGGATCTGTGCGTATACCTTCTAGGTGGTACAGGTGACAGCGTACTCGGAGCTACGTGTCTACTGACGGATGAACCAGCTGCTGCCTCTTCCTTCAGTGTCGTCCCTGTATTTCACAGTAGTACTACAAGAACGTGATTATCTTTGAGAATTGTATCCATCTTCTGTTGTTATACTCCGTTGCTTCAGCGAGGTGAAGAGCACGTTCCACCTTTCCCTGAGAAAAGAGACTAAAACCAGCTTTCTCCAAATCCTGTAGCAATATGGCCTACACGGCAGGCTCTGTTTGCTGCTGCAGACAAGTAATTAGGCAGACATCTCAGGAGAAGGAATCCTGTTTGGAAGCAAAGCACCCTCATCCCATTTCAAAGGAGCAAAAGTGGCCACTCAGGTCTGACACTGGTGAAATTCTTATCATATTCATGATTTAAAACAAGCAAACTCAGGACAGTAACATTCGTTCTGTTATGTTTAGTTCTTTTGGGGCAAGAGACTTCCTCCGTGCTTCCGTATTGTGTCTGGGTGGGGTGTCTGCTCTGCAGGGATTTCAGTCCTTGCAGCGATGACCCTGGGCTGATCAAGGTGCTTCTGTACCACTTTTGGCCCTTCATTAAAGCAGACTATAACAGATGTTAAGGTATGCATACAAGTTATTTGGTTTTATTTATTAATACTGTTTTCCTCTATTTATTCCACTTTTGCTGGATGGTAATGCTACGAACATGTTAAAACCAAGGATAAATTTGGCAAATTTGGCATCTTACCTACCTCATAATGAGGGTTTTTTGCGTTTTGCCGAGTAAGATTCGTGTTTCTTAAAGCTTTTCATCTGTTTTCATCATCTTTCTGTATTCATCTATTAATGATGTCTGCGTCTGTAGTTGGGTACCGAGACTGATGGAACCTTCTTACCTGGTAAAACTCCTTCACCAAAACACTTCTTTTTGTTGTGCTTTCTTGTACCTGTGCTGAAGGCCCCAGCCAAACGTTTCTGCAATTAGGCATCTCGCCCAACATTCGGGAGCAGAACGGCTCCTAAATATAAATCCAGCTCTCACCTAAAAGGTTTTGCTGAAGCTGCCACATTTTGGATTTCCAAAACTGTACAGGGAATTAACAGTTCCACGCCCACTGAAATACACATGGAAATGAATCTGTTCGTTTTACACCAGGTTACAAAAATATTCAGTTTCAAGAGCAGGGCCGTGCGGCGTGTCGTTGAGCCGTCAGCTTCTGATTTACGTGGTGTGGATTAACCAACCAACAGCGCAAAACTCTCACGCTCTCCTCGACCAGCACCCTCTGTATACGTTCCTGCATATCCTAAAGCACCATCTTCTGAGGAAAGCCCTCCAGTTTTGTCACCCATCTTGCAGATCTCAGCAAGGTCTGACTACACCGTTTCTTCCTCCTGTGTTTCATCATTTTGTGAGACTGCCGTGCAGCAAGGCAGTCAGGATGAAGATATGGATGGGTGTCGTTCGTATCATTTTCTGCTAAAGGGACTTCTTGTCTCCCTCCTCCTCCCCAAACCCTCTTGAAAAGGGCAAAAAAAAAAAAGAGTTTGAAAAATTATTAGAGATGTGTTAATTTGGATTAATCTTTTATTAACTGTTATCACTGTTGCTTCACATTAATACAAATCCACTTCTATCTCCTTCCATTTATCACACAGGTGGTAAGGTGACGCATTTGTAGAAGCTGCTCTGGAGACAACAGCTTAATTAACACACGCACGCACACAATTGCCTCTTCAAAGCCAAGCCGGACAGAACCCCACCTCTCCTCTCGGCTTCAGGGCGGGTTCCCCCCTTACCAAGCGAGATCCTGGGCGAGACGGCGGCCGGAACCGCCGTCCCCCGCGCCGCCTCGGCCCGCTGCCGCCCGCCAGGCCCCCGCCGCCCGCTAACGGAAGCCCCGTGGGAGGCAGCCGTTGGGGGCGACGCCGCCGCGAGGCAGGGCACCGCCGGGGGCAACGGGGGTGCCATG
>Ga0065711_1034214_pt1 | contig 24141 bp, 9 predicted proteins | sample Hoacrofraction12_FD_59098 | JGI IMG/M metagenome (GOLD analysis project Ga0065711, IMG submission 59098) | Hoatzin crop microbial communities from Cojedes, Venezuela - Epithelial fraction 12 v2 (version 2) | ecosystem: Host-associated > Birds > Digestive system > Esophagus > Crop | place... | reverse complement strand
TCCCTGCATGCTCTCACCACGTTTCTGTACTCTTCCCAAGTGGCCTGTCCCTCTTTCCACATTCCATGGACCTTTCTCTTCTGCCTGATCTCTGCTAGAAGCTCCTTGTTCAACCAAGCATGGCAGTATATAACTGTGTTCAGTCCCACCCACAGATGCATTTAGTTGGTGGTTAGAGCTTCCATTAATACAAGACATTCTTGGTTACTGAAGCTGCTTATGGTAAATGTGTTTTTCTCTGTGTTTTTCTCTAGTGTAATTGAGCTAATTTGTAAATGGTGGTTAATAAAAGATGGTGCGACAATTACAGTGTACTGAAAAGAACAAGCAAGTCTATCTTTAGACAATACTGTTAGGATTGAAAGATTAAGCAGGCAACTCAGAAAATTTAAAAAAATCCAACAAAATAAGGGACTCTGCAATATTTTAATTTGGTCTTGTTTGTGTGCACTATGTTGTCATTTAATTGTCTAATTATATACTGTGTTTTTTCTGTAAGATCCTGACACAGTTGATTCATGAAATTGGCAGTACTTGCTTAATGAACAGTTGTTTGATACGTTTTTTATTTGTTATTCAGAGAATGCACCCCCTGCTGTATTTTCTGCATGCTTGTTAAACCCTGTTCTGAAGAGAGAATTACTTGGTTTTTGTTCAACTGCGCAGTAGATGGCCATTGCATTTGTGCTTGTGTTCTTTGCAAGTAGAACCTGGAAATCTTTTTTGGTGAGTTGGGGCTTTTTTATCATAAAACACAGAGCGGTTGAATCCGAAGGTGTTTGCCGGAATGTAACAGAACTGGTAAAAGGTTTCACTGAGGAGGATAAGAACACTGACACAGAGCTACAGCCGTATATCAGAGATGGAGTTACCCAGCTAGTTATCTGAGAAGAGTCCTGTGTATATTCACTGAGATAATACTAATATATAACACGTTTGTCCACACTTCTAATTATTAAAAATACTGAACAAAAAGGAAGAAATAAAATAGAAGTGTTGTGAAAAGAATGAAGAAAAATGTCGGTGACCATATTAGCTAATTGCTTTTCCTCAGTTTGGAAAGACTTGTAATTGATAAGAGGAACATTGTTTCTGGAGTGTTTTCTGAAAAATAAGAGTAGTTGTATAATGAGATTTTTTTCTTCTTCTTCTTTTGAAAATTAAAGAACTTTTTGTAACCTTACTGGGAGCTCTGTTCTTTTAAAAATAGCTTTAAGAGTTTTGAGTTTCCAGCTTTCCTATTGTTTTCTGAAGCATTACTGTTTCTTAGCTAAGGTACTGCTGTTCATATGGAAGGTGGTGCATATTGCTTGATTGGGTAGTTCTGTCGCTGAAGTAGCCTTTCACCCCTCAGCTGCAACAAATACATAAACCAGACATGAACTCAAGTTCTGCAAAATTTTGCAGATAAAATGAAATTGCTTAACTAACAAAGCCTAAAGAAAGGTAATTTTGTTGTTCTGTGCTACTAATTGCGTTCTTGGAAATTGGAGGGAGTCCAGAGGAGGGCCGCAAAAATGGCCAAGTGCAAGGTCCTGCACATGGGTCGGGGCAACGTCCAGTGTCTATACAGGCTGGGGATGAAGGAATTGATAGCAGCCCTGCTGAAAAGGACTTGGGGGTACTGGTGGATGAAAAACGGGACATGAAACAGCAGTGTGTGCTTGCATCCCAGAAAGCCAACCATATCCTGGGCTGCATCAAAAGCAGCGTGGCCAGCGGGTCAAGGGAGGTGATTCTGCCCCTCTGCTCCACTCTGGTGAGACCCCACTTGGACTCCTTTATCCAGATCTGGAGCTCTCAGCACAGGAAAGACATGGACCTGTTGGAGTGGGTCCGAGGAAGGCTGCAAAAATGGTCAGAGAACTGGAACACCTCTCCTGTGAGGAAAGGCTGAGAGAGTTGGGGTTGTTCAGCCTGGAGAAGAGAAGGCTGTGGGGAGACCTTATAGCAGCATTTCAGTACCCAAAGGGGGCCTGCAAGAAAGCTGGAGAGGGACTTTTTACAAGGGCATGTAGTGATAGAACATGGGGTAATGACTTTAGATTGAAAGAGGGTAGGTTTAGATTAGATACTGTTTATTTATGTAACAATCTTCCATCTTTTTATGTGACATCTTATTTTCTCCAAGAGTCATTTGTTATAGACCTTGTTGGATGATTCTTGGAAACCCAAACAGGCTGTATTGACTGGATCTCTCTCTTATCTATATGTTTATTGAGCCTTTCAGAGAAGTCTATTTAATTTGTGAGGCTTGTGTTTCCTTTACAGAAGCTATATTGTCTTTTCCTCATTTTATCACATAGAACTTCAATAGCCTGTTCAAAACTGCCACTTTTAGTGAAACTAGACCTTTTTTTTTTACGTCTGTTGAGAATACATTTGTAGCTGTCATTTATGTCATCAAAATGTTGTTTTCTAGAGGCATGTCTGACATGCTGTTTCATTATAGTAACTGCTCTCCAAAGGTGTTCATTTTATATCCAGTGGTAAATTGGATTTCTGATAACAATTAAAAACTCATCTCCTTCTCACACATCAGGAAATCACTTCAATGGTCTGCATCATTTTACACTAGCAATGTTATTAACCTATACACAAGAGAGAACATACTTCATATATTATTTTGAATATAACTGCATGTAGACTAATTTATACAATATTTGTTTGATTTTTTTCATCATGGAATTGCACAGTTTAATGATTACATTACTATTACGCTAAGTATGATTTCTGCAAAGCTACAGTTGTTTGCTGTGTGGCTTTTTGTTGGCTTTTATTGCGGGTTAAACCTGGCAACTCTTCCTTTATTCTGCCTGAAAAACATTCTTCAGATTTACGGTTGACTTCTCATTACAGAATTTTAATACGAACATACTTTATAGCTCAGAGTATGGAAAAAGTCATTAAACTCTCTTTCTAATCAGGAAGGTGTAAAAGTGCAATTAAACTAATGGAAGACTGGCTTAATTATTCTAAAATATATTAAATCAGATGTAGTACATGGGCTCGCAATCTTTTATTTCATGTAAGAATTTTGCACTACTCTGTTAACATTTCATTCATAACCATAGAAATAACAACACTAAGCATTATTGTAATTTACGCATGGAATATTCATACAGAAACTACAGCTACATGAAAGCACTGATACTGCACTGTGAGCCACTATTATTTTCCTAACATTATGTGAGAAACTTCTCTGTGTCTTCTGCGAAAATGAATCATGTATTTGGGTTATTTGTTGTCATTCTGTATGAGCAAAGAGAACAGATTATATTATCGTATTCCCACAAAAATATAGTTGAAGACCATTAATGAGTCACTATTCAGAACTTTCTACTGCTAATGCCTGTGATTTATTTTTTGCATTTATAGTGTCTTCATCAATCCAGCAGCAAAGACCTGTTTATGTTTACATTATTTACATTTGTATTTGTTGTATTTTGTTTGACTTCTAATAAGTGATCCATCCAAAAAAATCCTGATTTTAGCAAATGCTTGTCTTTTGGGAAAATATGGAAGAATCCTTTTTTAATGTAAGAGCTTCATGGACTAGTGCTAGATGATGCTTTATGGGGAGGTGAAGTGAGCTGCTGACAAACTGCCCTGTTGTTAATTCTTGGTTGGTGAAAGGTTGGCTCCTGGGATTCTTACCACCCTTACTGAAGTTGGGTATATGAAAGAAGCTGTGTGAGAGACATGACATAACTAGTCCGTTAAGGATTAATGAATTAAAGATCAAGAGTAGTACTTGATCCTTAAAGATTTAAAGTACGGAAAGATAATTAAAACATTTAAAGACCTTAAAATTTTAAGTCTAGTATTTAATAGAGGAGTTAGAGCACATTGCTGAACATCAGTGATACATGTTCCCAGTCCTTTCCTAATAATAAGCTTCTGAACAACAGTCCTTCTCACAGATTTAGATTAGACATACCATTCCAATGCTATGGTTCAATTTAAAAACATCTCAATTTTTCTAGATTTCTTTGCCATCTTTGTATTGGAGAAACAGTAACAGATTATGACTAAACTATTTTATTCTTTTACTTCTGGCTAAGAGACAGACCCATACATAAATTATTTTTTTAAGAAGTTCAGTTATTTGAACAAAAAACATCTTTTCTAAAAAGACACTTTTCAGAAAGTTTGCTTTTTTTTTTTTTTTTCTGTAACAGCAGATCCTGGCAAGAAATTTAGGGTGGTTGTTTGTTGTTTTGTTTGGTTTTTTTTTCAGCACTGTTTCTGAGATCAGAGGATAAAGTGCAACAAACAGAATTACAAATAAATTATGCTTCTGCTGAGCAAAACTTGTTTCTATACAACAAATGATAAAACCATGGATAATAAGTCCATAAAAACAAAAAAGTTATATTTTAAAATTGAATAGGATAACTAAGATGTCAAAAAATAACTGTGAATACTAGTAATTAATGTGCATTGCACATGATCTCAAGCATACTTTCTAAATATCATGGCTAGAGCACGAGCCGATTAAAGTCATTAGCTACATTATGTAGCTTATAAAAACAGGATCACAGTTATGGGAGAGGGTAACTCTTTCTTTAATTTCATATTTTTAATTGCTTCTGTAGTTAATTAAACATTTAGTGTAGGTTTTGGTTACAGACTTAATGGAAATTATTTTAAGCAGCTATTAAATCAAGAAACTTCCATATGAACATTTTTAGTCCGACAAGGAGCTCATTCCTGTTAATAGGTTGTATTGGAACTGAACTACTTTTATTATCAAAGAAGTAAATTTCTGTTCTCTTGGGCATCCATATGACATTATCAATTGAAATCATTATCTGTCACCTCCCACTTATTCCAGTATTTCATTATAGAACACACAAAGATTTTTTTTCAACAACGAAATTTACTCTTCATGCCATCCTGGTTGCAAGCTGTTTCTTCAAAAACATAAAAATACTAAGGCTCTCCTGAAACTAAACTAAATGCTTCTTTCTCAATCTTATCTTGAATATACAGTTAATAAGAGGTGTATATAAAGAAAATCAAAAGTATCCATTTAAAACCTCCATGGGAGTTTGTCAAATGTGGCAGACTGGCCTGCATGTTGTACTTTCAATTCTGTGAGACTGTCAGTATCTCTTTTTGAATGTTCTGGCAAAACTGCAACAGTTTTATTATTAGTTATCACATTTGTTTCTGCAGATACCCTTGGAACAAACATAAGAATGTTGTTACGGATTGGCTTTTTTTAATTCTTTCAGTTTTCAGAATGTGCTGGGGGCTCGTATTTATTGTCATCTGGAACCTGGAGAAATTTCTACTCTGCAGACTGGAAAAATATGCTCGTTAGGTTTCATATATTACTTCTCCAAATCTTAGAAACCATTAATGTTCTTTCATTTTTATAGGTATGAGAAGTTTCTGCTTTTCACTTTTAAAAGTAGTCACTGTCGTGGTTTAAGCCTGTCTGGCAACAAAGTACCACACAACTGCTCACTGACTACCCGCTCCCCAGTGGGATGTGGGAAGAATTGGAAGGGTAAAGTGAGAAGCAAACTTGTGGATGAAGATAACAACAGTTTAATAATTAAAAAGAAATAAAATTATTTTTTAAAAATTGCAAGGAAAAGGGAAAAAAAAAAAGGAGGAAAATAAAACCCAAGAAAGACAACTAATGCAAATGAAAACAATTGCTCACCACTGACTGATGCTTAGCATCCCCTGAGCAGTGGACCCCCACCAACTTCTCCTCAGTTTTATTGTGAGCATTACATCATATGGTATGGAATATCCTGTTGGTCAGTTGGGGTCAACTGTCCCAGCTGTGTCCCCTCCCAGCTTTTTGTGCATCTCCAGCCTACTCACTGGTGGGGCACTGCGAGGAGCAGAAAAGGCCTTGATGCTGTCTAAGCAGCTGCTCAGCAGTAACTAAAACATCAGTGTGTTATCAACACTATTTTCTGAACAAATCCAAAACATTGCCCTATGTAAGCTACTATGGAAAAATTAAACTCTACCCCAGCCAAAATCAATACAGTCAGAAATGTAAATGTCTTCTTCCTATAAATTTTTGACAATGTAACAGGCGTATAATAGCTGTCATGAAATTTTCCTTCTTCATAATTTTCATTTTTTAAAAAAAAGCTTTCTTCTGGAAACAGAAATATTGTCATTTGGGGAAGAAACATTAGTTAACAGATTTTTTATTGTAAGTAGGAAAATTAGATTGACAAGCTAAGATTTGTTACATAATATTTAAGACTGTGAATAGTGTACCTCCCATTGCAACTACAACAGTGGATATTTGACTGAATTACTGTGTTTTCACTGTGGTTCACAGAACTGTGAAAGTTTCCACCATTAGTTTGAAGTGCCCGTTTCATTTCCACAGAGATAATGCTGTCACTCTTGAGAATTCATGGGTTTACATTTTTTTTTTCCTTTTCAGAAATCCAGATATGTGCTTACCATTTTTTTTGTGAGAAATATATAAGCTTAAAAGGGACAGAATTATGAAATATCTGTATATTGTAAAAGGTCATAATATTTAATTACTTGCCTTGGGAATGGCGACACTAAGTTCCACTCATTGCAGATGAAACAAAATAGTTGATCCTTTTTCAAAGATCCCAGTATGAGAATGAAAATTATACAAAGAATTGAAAGCTACTTCAACTTACTTGACATGTGACTGGATTTCATTCATAAACTGATTTCAGAATTGTTGGTTTAATTCAATAGCATGAAGAATGTTTTTGGCAAGTGTACACTTTCTAGTCTAGTATTGTGCAAGCTTCAAATTGAGAAGTAAGCTGACAACTTAAAGATTTTTCCAAAGATTTTTCCAAGTTTTATGAGTTTCCAGGAATCTTGTATTTTCATTAGAACATAGTTCTGAGCAAATTTAAATATTCAAACTGGATTATATTATTTGTTTGGCTAAACAAGCAACTTTAACATTCTAGCCTATCTGTGAAGTTGCAGAATTTTATCTGGGAGCATGTGGCCCTGGTTTCCTTGCTTAAATGGAACCTTGAAACCTTTACTTTTCACCTGATTTCTTTATTTCACTTTCTTTTTTTCTTTTTTTTAACTTGTACATATTAGAGTGTCAAAAATAATCAGAAATGGATTGGCTTTTCCAGACAAATGCCTCTAAGTTTCCAGAGTAGTTGTATATTATCACTAAGAGCAATTTTTGTAAATAGTCTGTCCTCCAAAGTTTGAGACATCCATTGCATCTTTAAAGTGTAAGACAGCTTTTACTGTAGACAGCTTTGAAAATTTATGGGCTTCTTGTGAAAGAAAAATACAGTAGCTGCAGACCTTAGACAGACAGTAATACAGGCTTGTATATATTCTACCCTTTACTTCTCATACACTCATCTGTCTTGGGAAGAAAATAGTCTTGTCAGTGCTTGAAATTAGATAAACTAGTCTAAGATAAGTATTTCCTCTGTTGCTGATGGCATCCCTGTATGCTTGCCCTCTGAAATCATCAGTGAGCTGTGTAGGGCTTTGTAGCTTCAAAAGTTATCTTCATCTACTACAAATAAATCCAATTAAACCAATCAAATTTTTCTGACAACACTTCTTCATTGATGATACGATTTTAAAACAGCTGACTACTCTTAAAAAGATAATGTTCCCACCAGAGGAAGTGACATTATGGCTGGATTGACTAGATTCTGAAATCTGAAAGTACTGTGGTGTTGTACTATTCTACACCACTGACACAAAGTTACACCCTTTTGAGATTTAGATTAAACTAAAGCCTAGTAAATGTCCCCACATTATAAATTTCATGAAAAACAGTGAGGTAAGACTTTATGAGCACAAACCCAATTAGGATCCTGGAAGAACGTGTACATGTGCAACGAGGAATTAATTGTTTTCATGTCAGTTGCGCTTTGTAAATCATTCTGGTAATCATCCATAACTAGAGACGCTTATACAACATTTCCAATTCACAAAATTGTGAGAAGGTGAGAAGGTATCTGAGAAACATGTAAAGCTCCTCCCTTTCACTTTGCCTCATTTGTGAGAGTGAAAGGAATCATGAGGGATACTCTCCTTTTGGTGCTCAAAGAGAAGCAGGGACAGATAAGCTGCTTTACCTCTCAGGTCTCCACTGCTGCCCTTTAAAAGCCATGACTAAAGTGTAACTTTGCCCCTGGTTTCTTTCGACCATGTGGAGGAAGGGGATAGGGAAGAGACTGTGATACTGCCGCTCTTTGACTCAAGAGTAGGAAAAAGCTTCATGCTTCTCCTTCTTCACTTGGTGATGGAGGGATCTGAATGTAACCTAGAGGTGAGTGATTGCAGTCTAGAGAGGGCTGAAAGAAAAAAAAAATAATCAGACAACACTTGTTCATATAAGGAAGGAAGGGAGTTTTCTTTGAAAGATCTTGAAGTCTGGCAGTATTCTCTGAAGATAAAAATAACTGGAGCTCAGGGGTTTCAGGGAGCCAACAGCAAAGAAGTGTATTGTGCAAAGAGACTATGCTTATTCTGAACAGTAACTATCTGTTATTCTCAAATGACTGATTTATTTTTCTTCTTTATATTCGTAGCGTTGTGGGAAGAATGTCCATGCTTTTTTATAATCTGTATATAAGGAGTCTGAGAATGCTTGATTTATTTATTGTAAGGCTGATATTTAATGAGAGGCCAGTGTATACTGCAGTATATGATAGAAAGTAGTAGTGAATATTTGGGTGTTTAAACCAACTATTCTTATTTAGAGCTTATAAACCTACAAACTACAGCAAAATTACAGTTTTCATTATTATTTTATGTGAGAGGAAAGATGAGGGGTTCTAATTCAGTAACTGCCAGTGCCTGAAGAAATAACAACCTAAATATTCCAAACAACATCCATAGGAGGAATTTTTTTACAGATAGCTTTAATTTTCCTATCAAGGTAAAATGTGGTATAAACAGGAATTGAACTCATGATCCATGAATCCCAGTGTAATTCTTCAGCCGCAAGACCATCTATCAATATCATTTAATTGCCAGTTTGGGAAAACTAGTATTTGCCCTGCTTTGGTATGACTTGTATCCTAAAAGCAACATTTCAAGGATGTGAAATGGCGAAGTCCTTTCCTGTGCTCTGGTTCCTATAACTACTCTCAAGATCCTACTTATGCTCTTACATAGAGTTTCACAGTGTCGGTGCTGTATCATTATACATTTGAATATGCGTATTAGTAGTTCTAGAGCAGGAAAGTCTGACAAGGCGTTATTTAGGGAACCACAAGCAATGGAGAGAGGATGGAAAATAACTGATAGCTATATAAATCAGATTCTTGTTCTGAATAATCCTCGTGCTTCTGGTTTTAACCAACTGACCTCGTAACACAAATAGAAGACTACTATAATGATTAGTGTTTTAGCAACTTTCTTGAAAATTTCTTGAAATAAGCATGCTGTAATACACATGTGGAGTTAGCTTCCACATACTGCATTTGTCCGAACAATCAAAAAGCAGTACAGTGGTAGACAGTTGTTTTCTGATGCTGAGAAGCTTGCTGGAGTGAGGGGAAGGAGAGAGTAACCTTGATTCAAATGTTGCTTCTGAAAAATGCCCTTTCACTTACACACTTTCATTCTTAAGAGAGAGAAAGTTGCTAAACATCTCTAGTATGATTCAGACACAACATTTTGCAAAATGTGTTTGCTTATAATTATCAGCTTTTATTTTAATTGTCATCATTTTTATTTCACTCTTCTTCCTTTTAAAAACCCTTCAGCACATTCACCTCATTTATCTGTTTTGTGAAACACTTTACATGGTTACAGGTCCCGAATTCTGTGTGTACTTATACAGACATAATAGGTGCACTTAATGTGAAAACTATATGTCAAATGTGTTTTTACTACCGAGCAAAATGATGGGTTCACATAATAGCTTTTGTTGGTCTGTAGTATCTGTGACTTCCATTGTCAACAGTTAACTATGACCTGTGAAAAGCCATGTGATCTCAGTGTAACAGAGTATATATATATACACTCTGGAAACAGAGTGCTTTGCTGCAATAATGCCATTTTGATCATGAGGGAAAATTTTATACAGTACCTTGACAAAAAAACCCAACATGTATGTTCTTCCACTTGGTTGAATAGACTTGCATGGTGGCCTTTACTGTTGAGATCCTTTTAAAATTTGGAAAAATAGTGCTATCAACTAGTTCAGTAAAAGTTTATAACTGGAGCAGTGGTCTTCAGTCATACTCTTTCCTAGCACACAAACAGAACACTTTGAACTCTTAGGCCGAAGAGATTTATGGAAAATGTGAGGGTAATCAAACATATATTATATTGAAGAAGAAGGGTTGAAATAGAGGCCTAATGACCAGAGAGCTTGGGGTGGGATTTTTACAGAAGCAACCAAATTCCGCTGAAGATTAGTATGTTTTAATGCCTGATTACTTGAAGGTTCTTTAAAAATTAGAGCCATTTTACATGTCAGCAATTTACCAGCCTAGATTTATGGTAGGTTTTTTGTTAGTTTATTTGTTTACCAGAAAATCATGTAATCTCACTCTTGCCTTGTACATAATTTCTGAAATACAGGTTTTATTATATCCTACTCCTACTTGAATTTCTTTAAGTAGATGATAGTCATCAGAACTTTTCAGATGGAACGTATTTTCTCACAAATTTACTGAAGAATGAAATTACTGTAATATTTTGATTTTGATGGATCTCTACAGAACAAAACTGAAAGTTTTTTAAGCTTCAGATTGTTTAAATTAAATGAGAATGCTATGCATGAATAATCCAATTCTGAATTTTGAATTTTTTTAGTTGAGTAGTGGAGTTTTAAGACACTGATGTCAAAATAAAAACTGATCTCTTCGTTTTTTGTTTGTTTTACATCATTAAAACACAGCATTAGTTTTGAATGAATATTTATTTGAGTTTTAGATTTTATTAATTTGTATCATAAGCTTTGGACAGGTTTGTGGATGTGCTTGTTCTTTAATCTTTCAATATACATAAATTAAGAAATCCGTTTTCTTATATTTTGGGGACAATATTCTTTTTGTTTCTGTCTTACAGCTGCTATAGCTCTATTAGAGAAGATGAAAACAAGACAAAACCAACCAAACAAAAATCCACCTAGCATGTATTCTTGCTTCAGAACACTCAGGAGGTGTTACTGGTGTTCGTGAAAGATTCTTAAATACTTAATTCCTGTCGCCAAGTTTTCCTTGGGAGTTGGAGACAGTAGAGAACTAAATATATACTGTAGCATAGTAAACTTCCAAGAATCTCCCATATTTACTAGCTATGGACACACCAAAAAAACCCGCTGTAATTAATAGGTGAATTTATAACACGAAGAAAAATAAATTTCACATCTGTTTTAACAGATCAGTCTGTAAGTATTCTAGGAAAAGAAATTACTGATTTTGTTATAGAATAAAGAAATAATCTGATGGAGTTATCTTTCAAGACCTTTTGTGCGTTCGGACATCTGAGTGTGGACTTGCTGGGACTTCACAGCTGAAAGTACTTTACAGTACTATCAGACAGGGTCCCAGATCCACAGATCTTTGCTGTTTCTGTGTGTTCTTTATTTGCTGTGTACAGTGGAAACAACATGGCTAATTTTTTCGGAGCAATGTGTGAAATATTGAAATAAATCACAGAGACTTAGAATACTGAGAGAGCTTCAAAGCCTTGTCTAGAGTTTTTCATATGAGTTTACCCAAACACAAGGGGTCTGTTAATGAGACGAGCTATCCTTGGGCCATAGATGTCTCCTGCGTAGACTATTCAAACATGCAGAGATTTCTGGTGCTGTGTTTGATTAGTAGTCTAGCTAATTCAGTAATCTTCCTTGAAAATTTTTGAATCATGTGTAATACTTTGTCAGTTTCTTGTTTTAATGTTAACTTGCCTTTGAATTAGTGAGATAAGGATTGTATATTGACTGTATTAGGCAAGAAACTTCAGGGACTGTACATTGCCTGCGTTAGGCAAGAAACTTCATAGGTAGAACTGCTTTAGGATGCTGTTCCTGTCTTTTGTAAGAGTTATAGGTGTGTGTTCATGTGAACTGCAGATAATAAAGTCAGTCCATGGTGAAGTGTTCATGTTGAAGCCATATATCATTAGAATTGAGCCACATACACCAAAGAATTAATGAAACCTTCTGCGTATTTTTTCTGCTGTGTGAACGATCTGATAAGGTAATGTCTGATGATAAATTGAGTTTATGGTGAACTACTAAATTCAGTCTTTGGCTGTAAATCTCCAAAGCTAGCTTCTTTCAACAGAGAAGCTAAAGTCACTGCAGTGTACACTAACTGTCACTTGAATCAAATTCATCCTGACAACGATAGTATCTCTTGCAAAGTCTTCCTTAAATGGGGTCACAAACAGTTCATAATGAAAAAGCTGAATGGAAAAACTTCTCCTACAATGTTAGAAAATTTCTTGCAAATACATGTCATAAATTCTTATTACATCTAAAAATTTCCCAAATTTTCTCCTGTGTGATTTTATTTACAGTTTAATATTACTGGATTAAATTAAATTTTATCATAACCACTTTCTGGAAGATAAATGATTTGGCCTCCTTTGAGAATTCCTTTCAGTCGTCTTGAGCACTTAACCCCATTTGCTCCTTCATGAATATTTTTTTGATAAGGATGGAAATGAAAATAACAGCTGATAATTAAAACTGTCATGATTGATTCATAATGGCCCTAAGCTCTTACTAAGAAGATTCCTGTATATTTTAATATAGGATTTATAAAGCAGACATCTGTTAAATGTATCTCTCATTTCCCTGTCAATTCAAATTCTGATTTAACGTTTAAACCCTGTAGGTTTTTCCTCACCAAAATCTCCTGCTGAATCAATAGGAACACTTGCTGATAAACAAATTATAACTACAGATTTTGGCTGTAGATAGGTAAAACTACTGCAATAATTGTGCTGGTATGGAGGTTGCATAACTTTTGTCTTGAAACAGATGGAGAAGTGTTCTTTTAAACCTACTTCAGTGACAGCATCATTAATCATAGAGGAAAGCGTATAGGAAGAGGTCGGTTGCTCAAAAGTTATTTTGCAAGGTGTGGCTGAAGTGCACATTGGCATGTTTTTGGAGAGAAGCATAACATTTATTTTTCAGTTGTATATTCCTTGTGAATTTGGATTAAAGCAACACAATAAGCAAATAAAATTAAGAAAGCTAAGTTTATAATGGATATTCTAATCAGGAGAAATTAAAATTGAAATTTCAGTGCTTTAGTAAGGAATTTTGCTATTGACAAAATGCAGAAGGCAAAAATCAGAATCAGATTACTTTTCCTGTTGAGATATTAATGAGTGAATAGGCTGAATTGCTTGTGTTCTTTTCTGGTAATCAGAGATCAAAAATAGTAATAATTGGACATTGAAGTTGACAAGAAATTAACAGAAAGATAGAAAGGTTTAAAAGACTGAGCTGTCATAGAGAGAAATAAGAGGTGTAAGTGTAGAAACCAATGAATAGTGAAAGGAAGGTAGATTGGAACTCAATATTAAGGCTTTTTCGTGTTAGACTTGAAAGAAGGCATGCAGAATGGTTAAGTGAAATATGTTTTTAAAAGAGGATGTAATTAATCTGTTGGATTTATTGCTGAAAGACTCACAAGTTAGCATAAACTGAGCATTGATTAGGTATTTTCATGGACTATGACAACATTGACAATTGCTGTAGACTGCAGCTTTTCGGAGGAAGTGAAGGAGTTAAGTAAAAAGTGATCTGAGACCTTAAGCATGAGGTAATATCTAAGAGCTATCATTGTCAGCTACTATATTCATTGTCTCCCGTCGTATTTCTTTTTGGACAGCAGTGAAATAAATGAATTATTAATGTCCAGTAGTGCAGAAGATCTGGTGATCCATCTTAATAAAAAATGAGAAGGGCTAGTTTTGACAGCATCAGTGTGGACCATCATCCATATTGACTGATGCAAGAAAGGCACAGGGGGGCAGATAAACAGGCGAACGGGAGAAGGGGTTACCTGCCTCTGGAGGGAGGGCAGAGACCTGGATTAGGTCACAGGAGCCTCTCTGGGCCACATATTACACTGGGAGACCTTTGATTTACACAAGAAGTTAAACCTTTAATTTCCTAACAATTAGCTTCACTTACTGATGGAAGGGAATTTTGTGAATTGATTTATTCCTCTGGTTCTGTACTTTCATCTTGCTAGTGTTGCCATGAATGATTTATTGAGAATGCTGATAATAATTAATTGCTGTGGGAAAGCCAACAACAGATTTGTTTTTATAGGCTGGAATCAACAACAGTTATGTTAAAAGTGTAAACCTGGAAGGTGCTCAGTATCTCCTGCTCCTATTGTGTCTTCATGGTGTGTCTTCTGCACCTTTCAGTTTTGAACTTCTGTTCATACACAAATAAGCCAAATATTTCAAAATTTGATTAACACAAACAAAAAAAATAATCCCAGAATTACAGGCCTTATCGATCGTATGTGAAGTCTTTACTGGATTTTCTTGTATTATACCCCATTTTATGTATAAACACAGAGAAGGCTGAAGAAAAGTAAAACATGATGAGAACAAAACAAAAAACCAAAAAACCATAGAAGCAAAGACATTTCTCTTGAGAGTTAGCTTGTAACACTTTCTGCTTTTTTTAAGGCCGTCCAAACTCAGTAACTTGATTTGTTGGTCTTACTTTCAAGCTTGTTGCAAACTACATTGCTCTGAAGGTTATGATTCCACTTGTCTAACAAAGAAACGTATGGGCTGTAAATTGTCACCTGATGGGAGGTATATGTTGCTGCCAACAGTGATTAAATAGGAGAACATGGGAAGTTTGTATATGCAATAGGGCAAATGTCGAAGCAACATCGACAGAAAAAGTTAATAAACCACCAGCAGTAATCTGTTAATATTCAGTGTGAATGATTGGATGAGGAGATGTGTTTGGATGCTAGCTGTTGCTTTTTCAAGAGAGAAATTCAAGACTTCCCAGGAAATACATTAAACATACACTTGGACATATAGGAGACTATACAGCATAATTGTTCAAAGGAAGTAAATGCATCTCTTGTTGTACATACAGGAAGTAAAAGTTATAAGTTTATTTTGATTAATTCAATGTCAGTGACAAATAACAATCTAATAATGATCTAAATTTGGTTTTGACAAGAAGTGCAAATAACTGAAGTCCACTGATATTTTTAAACTTACTTTTTGAATATGCTTTGCTTAGTAAGTCAGTTGGGTTTTACCACATAGAAAACTAGTAAAAATAGGAAATTTTAAAATCAGGAATGCAGCATCAGTGGATATAATAAAACAGATGAAGTTATTAGCTATACAACTTTGAAGACATAGAAACCACTTCATTTGTTCCTAATTACTTTCAAGGAAAAAACCATTGTAATCAATCTGGGAATTACATGTTCAGATAACATCTCTTTTCAGCTACAGCTTGACTGAGAATGAGAGTATATTAGCAGAATATTCCTTTTACAAAATGTTTTAAATTCAGTAGTCTCCCTCTTAATGACAACATTCAACTACATTAAATAGCTATTTTTATATGATACATGATCAAATTCATATCATGTTGAAGCTCTAACACTAAAGGTTTTTTTGAGTTATATAGTATATTCATACATGAATAGTAATCTTGCATAAAATATTATGGTAATGCTCACAGTTTAGCTGTTGTGTCTATTTTTGGTATCTTTGAAATACCATGAAGCATTTAAAAATGTTCTGCTGCAATATATAAAAGTCACATACAAGAGAAATGGCAAACCTGTCATCAAGATTTGACCCTGTTTTATTATTAGTTAGAGTAATGTATATTTCAAATTACTTGAAGTTTTGCTGGATTAGCCTGTTGTGAGTCATGTCTGAAAACTTGTGTTTACCAGAGCTTAAAGTGCACTCTAGCAACTGTACAGCACATCTGTTTGTCTTGCAGCACGATCTCTTTTTCCTGAAACACATAGTTGCTGATCTGTCTGATCTGTTATAATTAGATAAATCTGATGCTGAAAAATTCTCTGGTCCATATGGTATCACTGCTGAAGTAGTAAGAGGGCTTGTGTGATTTTGATGTCAAATTGCTGGATGTGATTTCAAAGTCAATTTTGGTGGCATTAAACTAAACTATGTTGCTAATAGTTAAAGGGCTGAAATAAAACATTGCAGCCTATGACTAGATGTGCTTTCTGCTGAAGCTTTTTTCTATTGTAGTTCATTATTTTATTTTAAAATGCATATGTCCCTCTCAACACACTATATGAAGCTAGTTATGTGAATTCCTTCCTTTAAAAACAGTAAAAAAAATACTCAAAAAAATCAGAATAATTTGAGAAAGAGAAATCCACAGAATTTATTAATTTTAAGAATTTTGAATAACAAAAGTTATCAAAGATTGGTTTCTCTCTTTTTCTAAAGGAGAAGTTTCCAAATGTGAAACTGCCTGGGATAGGAAAATCACTTTCTATCTGCCCTTAATTACAATTCAGTCTGTATAGTCAAATGTGTGTTTTGTCATGCCCATCCATTATGGTTTTATTATAACAAAGAACAAAAATATGGGGTCTTTTTCAGTTGATTATGAAGTTTTGGTAAATTTTCTCTTAAAAATGACATTAATCAAATTACGTTGTGCAGCCAAGTATATTTTTCCTATAGTAATGTTTTCCTGCATAGCAGACCATGCTGCATTCCTTATTTTATAAGGTGACATATTAAAGAATGCGAACTAAATATAAGAAAAAAAATCTCTCCTTTAAACCTAAAAAATAAAAAAAAATTGCTTATGAATAATGTTCATTAAAATGACATCTTAGAAAAATAAGAGATTTTGGATTGTATGGCTCTGATTTCAAAAGTATGAAAAAGTAAATGTGAAAATGAAAAACAATAGTATAGGAGTGTAAATGTGGTGGGCATAATTAGATTTATTCTTGTGTATTTCTTGCAATCTTGGAATACCACAGTTTTCTTATAACTTCAGTTGCCTGGAACTTAGTATTTCAGTGTTAGGCAGAATACTTAGATTTATTTAGAGTGCTCTATAAAATACCTGAGAAGACAGTAAAAAAGTAAGATATAGCATAGAATGCCGAGTTTCAGCATCCGTGCAGGGACAGGAACGACTCTCACACATTGATGCAATGCACAGTCAGTTCACTTTATTGCTCCACTTGCATGGTTATATACATTTTTCATATCTGTACACGCGATCACACTTATTCGGATAGGCTACAGACATAAATCGCACACTGTTCATGCACCCCATATTCCCTTATTATTGGTAACTACGCACTAATGCTAATAGCAACAGACCACCTCCACGTCCTTGAACACATTTTGTTTTTGCTAACCCACATCATGTGCACTATCAGAGCTTTCTCAATTGTTGTTCTTAGCTGTCCTTTCCAGCGGCCTGTTCACTTATGCTAACTGTTTTGCATAAGCGGCCTAGTCATGCTAACTCCCAAGCTATACCGACCCCAACATCTCCCCCCTTTTCTTTCAATAAAAAGCTAAGATATCTTATCATTGCTTTAAAAACATTTACTCAATTGGTGTTAGTTGCATCACAAAAATTTTCTTTACATTTGCCTCTAGTGCCTTTTGTCTTATGCATATTATACACGGAACCAATATAAGCGGATTGAATAGATCTCACTTACGGTATTGAGTCTTTTACAATGAATGCACAATGGTGTTAAGGTGCAATTCAGATGAATGCGTTGGTTACCATTAAAATAATTTTTAACTCCTGATCATGTACTTGGCTCCTTCAGCACATCCATAAGTCCTGTTTACTTCAGCATTTTTCTCTTCTATTTATTACAGCAATCTGCTTTTATCCCGTTCCTCTACAATAGAATTAATCAGACACAGAGATCATCCATAGTTTGGAGTTTTTTTACACTTAGCAAGCACAATGAGTCCTGTTTGCTTCAGTTGTCCAATTTATCAGGTATTTGTGATGAATTTTGGGAAGCAGATTAGGGAAAGGAACCTGCTTCCATGATGCTTTTGTTGTATTCATGCAGATTTACCTGTCTATCCTTAACAAGTAAGGGTCTATGCTTTCATGGTTAATATTACATGAAAACAATATTATGTAATTATTTGTTTGCATTGTTCGAAAGACATACATTTAACAAAATTAGGAAAGCCTTACTTGAATTTTTTAACTTTGAAATCTCCCTGGATTTATGTGTGTTTGGAAGGTGGAATAATATAGCAATGTCCATATGAAATAATGCTATCAGTAGTTAGCTCTGTCAGTAAAATTTAGCTATCGGTAATTATGACCCATGAAGAAGTGAAATACCTTGTATCATCTGTGACCCTGTAATGTTCAACACATAAAAGGAGGCTGAGTTTTTTTTGTGTATACTAGCAATACTTAGTGTTAGACACGTAGTTGGCTCTTACACTAGCCCCAAATGTGGATGAAATAGTATATTCATTTGTATAGTAATTTAACTACTGCAATGCGTAAACTGAACAACAGGTGTTAATTCTTTCCACCATGAGAAATGTACAGTATGGATGAAATTCCAGGGTCAGAGTTCCAAAGGGAGTCACATGGACCCCATCAAGAGGGAAAATCAAAGCAATGCGCTTGCTTATCTTGCTTTTTTTTTTTCCCCTCGTATTACCACTGGTATTGATTCAGCTGACTAATAAGCAATAAAGCAACAATAAAGAGTTTTTCTACAAGCAGAAATCAGCAAAAGTGCCAACACCATGTATTCATCTGGAGGCAGAATGAAGAATAAAATACTCAGCTTGTGGCTTCAGTGCTGAATTCAGCTTTCTGAAACTGGGAGAACGAAAAAGAACGTAATTCATTTGGTTACCGTACATCTTTTGGTCTAACTCAGTGAAGACAGTCTAAAATGAACAGTAAAAAAGTCATAACTTTTGCTCATTGGGGAAAGAAGTCTGAGTTCAGGAGTTCAGTGTTCAGTACCTTTTTCCTGCTCCATCAGCTTCATAACTCCTCCCAAATGCTTATGTACCTAAGAGGCACTTAAGTTAGGTAACTCTGTTTTGTTATAATTTCATTTAGGGATCTGATATTTTTTTCTTGTTCATACTGAGGGGTGCCACTGTCAGTGCCACTTACAAGTGCTTAATGTAGGTATATGGCTTTTGTTTCATTTTTATTCTCTCATGAGTGCCTAGAGGTTAGTTGTGAAAACACTGAATGTTTCTGTGCATAACTTCCTTTCTTATATGTGTGTCTTGGGGCAGCTCCATAGTGCTAATAGAGCACAAATAAAGGAGTTCTGTCAAGGTCTGATAGGGTTTTAAAGTCTTCGTGACTCAGTACAAAGCCATGTAGCATTACATGCCTTGGTCCCAAACGCAGTACAGCTGCATTTGAGAAGTAATAGCCATGACTAATTCAATCTAGCTTAGAGCTGCACTGAGGCAGCTCACTGCCTCTAGTTCAAAAGCTGGCTTGGTCACAGTGAACTTGACTATAGCTGCACCACACTGTGTGACTTTGGTCATATCACAGAGCACTGGTTTATCTCCTAGCAGTGTGTAAAAATTAATTTGTTCAAGATTGGGAAGTAGTCTGAAACCATCTGTATTAAAGTAATTTAGATAAGCGGGGGTCAGTACTCTGGTGACTAAACAGTTCAGTACCTGAGAAATGTAGAGATTTCATGGATGCAAAAGTTGACCATTTTAGAATTGTACTCCATTAATGTTAATAAGCCCAGTCTCTCAGCAAGGTATTTTAGTCTGAGCGTGCTTTCATCCTAATAGTCATATTGCTTCTGGATGGGAAATAACTTCTGCCCTGCAGTTACTGAATTCAAGTAGAATAAATTCATGTATATCTGAAAAAGACTGTAAACCTACAGCTTTCAGGGAAAAGTCCAGTAGTCTGTGGGACTGGCACTGTAATACTTCCAGCCCATGCCCTGGACAAAAGGGCAACTAGTTTACATGTAAATTGTGTCTCTTCTGCAAAAATGATCACAAACAAATCTAGTATGCAAAGCCCCGAAAGCCCCCAGTCTTACTTTTTATTCCCACAGAAAACTACTCAGAGACACTTCTCTGGCAGTGAAAGAAAATAAACATATTTGTGTTTTTTCTTAGACTTGTGCAGTTATGAAGTATCAGGTATATCTTTCGCTATGTGAAAGTTTGAAGCTCAGAGTAAGATCGCTAGTCAATTGATGTTCTGAATTAAAAATTGAGTACTGCATGCTCTTCCTTATTGCACCTGTAAAATAGCAACAAAAACAAAGTAACCAGCACAACCAGTTCCTAAACTGGAGTTAAGCTTTTAGAATATTTTTGCAGTGCCTTTTCTCAGTTGCTCAATTGATACTCTATTTCTAGTTCATGCTTTTGAAATAAAGATCTGTCTCTTGCTTTTGCGATAAGTGGAAGAATTTCACTCAAGATATTCTACCACTCTTGAAACAGGGGCAGTGTTGTAGACAAAGCCTGTGGCACTACCAGTTTGGCTAGCTTTCTTAATTATGTCTTTATAATCTATTACATTTCTGGAACAAAATTGAAATCTTTATACATTCATGCTTGCTGCATATTGGAACCACGATACGGATAAGAAGCAGTAGTAAATGAAAATTAAATATGAGCTTAAATAGTCACTACATGCTGTTATTTGGGCAGTCTTAAATATCTTTAAAATTTAGGACACTGTAATTAATTTGTTTTTTGTTTTTTGTTTTTTTTTCTTATTATGTTAACTGAATGACTGAGTATAAACACATTTTCGTACTCTAATAGGCACTTATAGAAATATTTTAATTTATTTGAATAAAAACCAAGCCAAACAAAATCCGTAACCATCTTCTTTTTCTTACTCTAATTGTTATGAAATTCCTGTAGAAAAAACCTGAGAAAAATGTCTCCAATAATGGTTTAATAAACCTTACTTATTTTAAGAACAATAAATTAAATATTTTAATTTTTGATAAATATTTTCCAGTTTTCAATAAAAGTTTACTTCTAATTGTAGAAAACAAAAAGAATTAAACACGGTTACAAATTACAAAATTAAGAACAGGTTTATCAAGTGGCATTTATCCTCACTGGCTTGTGAGTAAACCAATAAAAATTCCAGCAGCATCAGTTCATAAGAGGAATTGTCTCTTTCAGTTGCTTCCTTCGAAGGCCAATGAAAGAAAATGCTGAAACAAAGAGAAACTGTCTTTCAGATTCAAGAAAACACATTTCTTTACATCCATGAATTGTGCTAGGTCAAAATATGCCCCAAATGCCTGAGTTATGTATAGGATGTATGGGCTGATTTGTTGGTACAAATGTTATAAAAATAATGTAACTTGTCAGTGTTTCACACTAGGCTGCAAACTTGATAAAGCTGAAATGTGTCCTGATATTCAGGCAACATTGCAGGTAACGCTTGTTTAAACAGGGTATATAGAAATATTTTCCCTCAGCTTCTGTCTCCTCTGCTGTTGGGGATCTGGTGCAATCTACTTTAAACACTCTAATTAATCTCATTTTCAGTTGCTTTTTTTTTTTCTTGTTTTATTTTTTTAGATAGCATTAAAGGCAGACTGTCTGGTCCCCATCCCTGGTTATGCAAAGTATGGCCTATACACAAATAACAACTTTTTCTTGCTGCTGTTTTTCTGATGTCCTACCTATGAATGAGTGGTTATTAATGGGAAGAGCAAGATACCTCGCAACAGAAAGTGTGAAGAATTTTCTCCTTTACCTCCTTCCTAAGAAGCCCAGTGAAACAAGATGCTGAAGCAAAGGGCAGTAAAAAGTGGTCAGAGTGTATCTCAGGAGACACATGACTACTGAGAGGCTACACCAGTTGGCATAAACTAAAGCATATTTCAAACTGCTGTATGTAGCTGAGACAGGCACTTCATAACTGGCTTGGCTGTATCCTGTTCAGCCCTTCAAACAGAATGTGGATGTCGCAAAGAGTCATTTTGTAACAGTGCATTAAGAATCTTTGTAGCTTACATAGGTTAGAGTAAACTACCAATATACTTTCTGTATTACTTGAAAACATGATAAATTGGTATTAAATATGTCAGAAATCAAATGGAAGAATGGCAATTTTTATTAAAAACAAGGAAAAGGTCTCCAGAGACAATTGTAGTGATAAGACAAATTTCAGACCATCTTCAGGGAAATAGTCAAAATAGCTGTTAGCTGGATCCTATTCATAAGTATTTTAAAGAAGATGATCATGAGGACAGGAAATTAATTTTTAGCTGGAACAATTGAAGATCAATTGTAACAATCACAGAAAAGCATCCAAGGCTCTAGAGATATCATTCATTCCTTGTTCTTATTAATTAGAGTTAATCAACTATTACAAAATTTAATTAGTTGTAGAGTTACTTTGTATTTTCTATCCAGAAAAAAGATACAAATGGGAAAGTATGAAATACTGTCATAGGCTATATGAAACATAATATTTGAAATCTAGCTTTTTAGCTGTAAACATGGTGCTAGTAAGTTGTATTTTAGTCTGTGATATGGGCATCCCTTGACCAGAAGTGATATAGGAATAAATAAATAAATAAATAGCAGTATTTCAGAAAACAATGCACAGCAAAACTCATTGAATGGAATATAATCACCAAGACTTTAAATGGAAAAAACGTAATGTTTTTGGGAAATCAAAATTTAGAGTTACGACAAGTAGAGCCCTTTGGCACAAATGACCCCGGTAGTTGTATGTAGGTGGAAATGTTGTAACAGGGGCTCCTGAAGCCTGTTCTTCAGTGAGCTGCCAAGATTCTCAAGCATAATCTGAACATGAACATTGAGTACTCGAAGGGCTTTCCAGTGAATTCCTGGGCTTGAATGAATCCCAGCTACAAGGAATTTTAATCCTCAAAAATATAGTCTTGTGTTTAAATACTTCAAAATGATGGTATCAGTAAATCATTATTATTGCCTTGCTAAGGATCAGCTCTGCAAGGTGCTGAGCAAAGTGTCACTTACACAACAAATCTTTAAAGCATGTGCTTAGCCACATAACACCTTGGAAAATAAAGCCTTAGGTGACCTTTTCCCTCTCTACTTTGAAAGATCACCACCCACAGTGGCTGCTTTCTATTTTGGCAAATAGGTGTAGCATGCAAAATGTACTTCTAAGAATCTTTCTTACAACATTCAGCATTTTGATTTTCAGTCTAAGCAGGACTAAAAGGACAAAAGTGCACAGACAAAGGAAACCACTTTGAAGAGAATATCTGTTCTCATTTCAGTCTCTGAATCTGGTTAAATCAGCTTTAAAAGGTGAAAATTTAGAAACAAAAAATCTTCTTTAGTTGCAGAAAATATTTCATTCAGATTGATTTTGTTCTCTTTGATAGTTATCATTTCATTTCAACAGGCTCTGCTGTTATTAAGGACATAAAAAACACTTCTTTGTTTATGGCCTTTTTTTCGTTGATTATACACAGTAAATTAAGATTTTAGTCAGATAAAGAGCAGTGTTGACTAATGAGCCCCAAGAACAGCTCTTAAAATCACTAGAACTCACAAATTCTAATTTCCTCTATGACCTTGAGTAAGTTTCTTAGTAGGTCTCCGTTTTCCAGTCAATACAATAGGAATATACAGATGTGTCTTCAGATTCAGCAGCAGCAGAAGAAAGAATAAGGGCAGGAGGTGGTGGCAAAAGTCCTAGAAACGGCCGAGGTACTGAATGCCTGCTTCACCTCTGTCTTCACTGGAAAGACTTGTTTTCAACAATCGCAGGTGCCTGAGACCACCAGTGAGAAACTATGAAACAAGGAAGACTTATCTACTGGACAGGCTGAGATTTGGGCAGAGAGGAACCTGATGAGGTTCAACAAGGGCAAGTGCAGGGTCTTGCACCTGGGGAGGAACAACCCCATGCACCAGTACAGGCTTGGGGCGGACCTGCTAGAATGCAGCTCTGCGGAGAGGGACCTGGGAGTGCTGGTGGACAACAAGTTAACCATGAGCCAGCAGTGTGCCCTTGTTGCCAAGAAGGCTAATGGGATCCTGGGATGCATTAGGAGGAGTGTGGCCAGCAGGTCGAGGGAGGTTCTCCTCCCCCTCTACTCTGCCCTGGTGAGGCCCCATCTGGAGTACTGTGTCCAGTTCTGGGCTCCCCAGTTCAAG